>Ga0184633_10000570_pt1 | contig 13714 bp, 15 predicted proteins | sample PLM31_170_b1_FD_133156 | JGI IMG/M metagenome (GOLD analysis project Ga0184633, IMG submission 133156) | Groundwater sediment microbial communities from an aquifer in East River, Colorado, USA - PLM3-1_170_b1 | ecosystem: Environmental > Terrestrial > Soil > Riparian zone | place: USA: East...
CCGGGCCAACTGACGTCGCCTCACGTCGTTCTCGGTCGTCGGCGGTCCTCAACGTACCAGGGCGTACGCCTCCGGCCGCCTCCTCCCTCGGGCCTCGTGATGCTCGTCATTTGGCCCGGCACCCCAGCCGTCGCGTGGGCACTATCTACACATCGCTGGAGTCACTCGAGGCGCAGGAGGAGGTCCCCCACGGCGACGGTCTGCTGGGGGCGGACCCGGATCTCCGCCACCGTCCCGGCGGTCGGGGCGGTGAGTGTGTGCTCCATCTTCATGGCCGAGAGCGTGAGGAGGCGCGTCCCGGACCGGACCGCCTCCCCCTCCCGCACGTGGACGGCGACCACCAGCCCCGGCAGCGGGCTCAGGACCGCGCCGGCTTCCCGCTCCCCGACCGCGGCGGGACGGCCGACGAGGTGATGCTCCCCCTGGACCGCCACGAGCCAGCCCTCCTCCACGGCCCGAACGGTGGCGCGGGTGGCCTCCCCTTCCAGCGTGAAGGTGTATTCCCGCTCCGCTCCGCTCGCCGCGATGGCCGCTTCGAGACGCGCGAGACTCTCGGCCGCCTCCCGGGCCGCGGCGTGGGCCTCCTCCACTGTGACCCGGACGAACCGGACGGCGTCCCCCGGGCGGGCCTGGGCGAGGGCCGCCACGTCCGGGCCGATGGCAGTGGCGATCTTGGGATAGCCCCCCGTCGTCTGCCGATCGGCCAGGAGCAGAATAGGAAGCCCCTCCCCCGGGACCTGGATTGCCCCCAGGGGGATGGCATCCGAGAGAATGTCGGCCGACCGCCGGTGCGCGAGGGGGGGGCCTGTCAGACGCATCCCCATCCGGTCGGTGTGGGGCGTGACCTCGTACGGGGTTCCGAAGAAGGTCTCAAGGGAGTCGGGGGGGAACGCATCGTCCTGGGGACCGGGGACCGCACGCACGATCCAGGGGCTGGCGCGCGGTGGGCGGCCCGAGGGCGGCAGATGCCGCCCCCGGAGGCTGCTGAAGTCCGCGGTGGCCGGTCCGGCTTCGAGGACATCGCCCGCCCGGAGGGCCCGGCCAGCTAGGCCGCCGAAGCCGAGGCGCAGGCAGGTGGAGCGGCTCCCCAGGACCGCGGGGACCTCGAGGCCCCCGTGAAGGGCCAGGTAGGTGCGCAGGCCGACCCGTGGGGCGCCGAGGCGGAGCCGCTGGCCTGGGATCAGCCGCAGAGCGCAGAAGCACGGGGCAGGGGTGTCGTCCCGGAAAGCCGGGGGGTCCGCGCCGACAACCGCCACCACGGACTCGACCAGGGCCTCCACCGTCACGCCCCCCCCGGTCACCTCGATGGCGGAGGCCTCCGGCGGGTTGCCCACCAGGGCGTTGGCCAGGCGGAGCGCCACGGGGTCGAGGGCGCCCGAGACCGGGATGCCGAACTTCTGGTACCCCGGCCGGCCCAGGTCCTGAACCGTCGTCAGGATGCCGGGCTCGATGACCCGCAGCGCCTCGGTCATCCCCCTCCCCATGCGGGCGCGCAGGGCCGCTCCGGGCCGCCGCCCGCCCGGGGTGAGCCGCGACGCAGCCCTGTCTGGGTATCGGGCGGAGGAGCGGCTCGCCCCGGGGAAAGGGCGGCGGCCGTGGCGATCGAGCGGCCAGCTGCTTCGGTCATGCGTGGCCCCGGCGGCCCTGTGCGCGGCGAGCTTCGTACTCGTCGGGGGTGATGCGCACGAACTGCACCTGGTCACCCGGGCGGATCAGGACGGGGACTTCCCACGCTGGGTCGAAGAGGGTGAGGGGGGTCCGGCCGATGAGCCGCCAGCCCCCCGGGCTTTCCACCGAATAGACGCCGGTCTGGTTCCCGCCGATCCCCACGGAGCCCGCCGGCACGCGCAGGCGGGGGGAGGGGAGACGGGGCGTCGTCAGGCGCTTCGACATCCCTCCCAGGTAAGGGTACCCGGCCGTGAACCCCAACATATAGACATGATAGGTGGGCCGCGTGTGCAGTCGGATGACCTGCTCTTCGGTCAGCCCGCAGTGCCGCGCGACGGAGGGAAGGTCCGGCCCGAACTCGCCCCCGTACACCGTGGGGATGGTGACGACGCGTGGGGCCGGGAGAGGAATCTCTTCGAGCCGGTCGAGCAACCCCTCGACCGAATGGCGGAGATCGGCGAGGGAAAGGGAGAGGGGGTCGTAGTAGATCGTCAGGGAGCGGTAGGTGGGGACGACCTCAACGACGCCAGCGAGGGCCGCCTTCTCCAGGGCGGTGGCGAGGGCTCGGACTTTCCGGTTCAGGGAGAGGGCGATCCGGTTGCCGAACTCCACCGTGAGGGCCGCATCGCCGGCCGGCAGGAACCTAACCAACCAGACTCTCCAGGTGGACAACCTGGACTGCTGCCGCCTCCAGGGCCTCCCGGACTTTCCGGGCGAGCGCGGCCACGCCAGGGGTGTCGCCGTGCAGGCAGACGGTCTCCACCGTGATCGGGATAACCTTTCCGGTGACGGCGGTCACCTTCCCCTGGACCATGGCGAGGACCCTGGCGACCACGACCTCGGCGTCGTGGATGACCGCCCCGGGGAGGCTGCGGGAGACGAGCGTCCCGTTCTCGTTGTAGGCCCGGTCGGCGAAGCCTTCCCGGGCACGGCGGAGACCCACCTCGCGGGCCGCCCGGAGGAGTTCGGAGTCGGGCAGGCCTACCATGATCAGGCGAGGGTCGAACTCGGCCATCGCCTCGGCGATCCCCAGGGCGATCTCCCGGTCCCGCACGGCCACGTTGTAGAAGGCGCCGTGGGCCTTCACGTGCTGGAGACGGATGCCCTGGGCGGTCACGAAGGCGTGCAGGGCCCCGATCTGGTATAGGGTGTAGTCGCGCGCCTCCTGGCGGGTGAGGGCCATCTCCCGGCGGCCAAAGCCCAGGTGATCCGGGTAGGAGGGGTGGGCCCCCACCCGGACGCCGGCCGCCTTCGCGGCCGCGACCGTCTGCCGCATAACCGCCGGGTCGCCGGCGTGCCAGCCACAGGCCACGTTGATCGAGGTGACGTACCGCATGACCTCGGCGTCCTCGCCCAACGTGTAGCGGCCGTAAGACTCTCCCATGTCGCTGTTGAGATCAATGCGCATCACCCTGCCCCCTTGCCCCCGCCTCCCTGCGCCACGCCCGGAGGGTGGCGCCACGCGCTCCCCCCTCAGACCCCGAGATAGACCTTGCGAATCTCATCCGACTCCAGCAACTCCCGGGCGGGCCCCGCGAGCGCCATCCGCCCGCTCTCCAGGACAAAGCCCCGGTCGGAGATCTCCAGGGCGAGCTGGACGTTCTGCTCGATGAAGAGGACCGTCACCCCGGCCGCCTGGATCTTCCGGATGATCTCCACGATCTCCGTCACCACCCGCGGAGCCAGCCCGAGGAACGGCTCATCAATCATGAGAAACTTCGGCCGGGACATGAGCCCCCGGCCGATGGCCAGCATCTGCTGCTCCCCCCCGCTCAAGGTGTGGGCCAACTGGTGGCGGCGCTCCCGGAGGATCGGGAAGAGGTCGTACACCCAAGCGAGGTTCTCGCCGCGGACGCGGCGCGCCCGCTCCTGGTAGGCGCCCAGGTGGAGGTTCTTCACCACCGTGAGGTAGGGGAAGACCCGCCGACGCTCCAGGATGTGGGAGAGCCCCCGCCTCACGATCAGGTGGGTGGGAAGGTGATCCACCCGCTCCCCGCAGAACTCGATGGTGCCGGCCGCGGAGCGCACCAGGCCGGAGACGGCATTGATCATGGTGCTCTTCCCGGCCCCGTTGGGACCCAGCAGGCAGGCGATCTCCCCCTCCCGGACCTCGAGGGAGACCCCCCAGAGGACCTGAAAGTCCCCGTAGCGGACCTGAAGGTCACGCACCGCGAGCATACGCTCCCCCCAGGTACGCCTCGACGAGCCGCCGGTCCCGGACCACCTCAGCGGGGGGGCCCTCCGCGATCACCTGGCCGAGGTGGAGCGCCACGATCCGGTCGGCCAGGGCCATGATCACCCGCATGTTGTGCTCGATCACCACGAGGGTGAGCCCCCGCTCCCGGAGCCGGCCGATCAGCGCGACGAGCCCCGGGATGGTCCGCTGGTCCACGCCCCCGGTCGCCTCGTCCAGCATGAGCAGGCGCGGGCGAGTCGCCATCGCCCGGGCCAACTCCAGCCGCTTGCGCTCCCCCGTGCTCAGGTTCCGGGCGTGGACGTCCCCCTTCCCGGCCAGCCCCACGAACTCGAGGTACGTCAGGGCCTCGGCGCGGGCGGCGGCAGGGAGCGGCGTGTGCTGCATCACCGCCACCATCACGTTCTCCAGGAGGGTCATCTCCCGGAAGGGGCGCAGTTTCTGGAACGTCCGGCCGATCCCGAGGCGGTTGACCTGGTCGGGGCGCAGGCCGACCAGGTCGTGGCCGGCGAAGGCGATGCGCCCGGCGTCCGGCCGGTAGTACCCGGTCACGACGTCGAAGAGGGTGCTCTTGCCGGCCCCGTTGGGGCCGATCAGGCCCACGATCTCGCCGGGGGAAACCTGGAAGGAAATGGCATGGTTCGCCACGACCCCGCCGAAGCGCTTGGTCACCCCCGTCAGCGTGAGGAGCGCCATCAGCGGCCCCAGGCCCGCCGCAGCAGGCCGGCCAGCCCCGCCGGCTGGTACACGGCTACAGCGGTGAGAAGGGCTCCGTAGATCATCAAGTCCACCGCCCGCCCGGTCCCCCCGAACTGCACCCGGGTCAGCTCCGACAGGGGAATGAGCACCGCCGCCCCCAGGAGGGGCCCCCAGAGCGTCCCAACCCCGCCCACGACGGCGAGCAGGCAGATCAGGATGGAGAGGGAGAGGGGCATCGCGCTCTCCGGATCCAGGAAGAGGACGTACTGGGCGTAGAAGGTCCCCCCGGCGGCCACGAAGGCCGCGGAGAAGGCCATCGCGATCAGTTTATAGCGAGTGACCGGGATCCCCACGCTGGCCGCCGCCTCGGAATCCTCGCGGATGGCCCGGAAGTAGTACCCGAGCCGGGAGCGCTCGATCCAGGCGCTGATGGCCAGGCATATGAGGAGGAAGGCGAGCACGATGTAGTAGTACGGGTACTTGCTCCGGTGGAACTGGAAGGCGGCGAGAGAGTCGGGGCGGATCGGCAGGCTCAGGCCCCGCCCGGCGCCGATCATCTCCCAGTTTAGAGCGAGCGTCTGCACGATCTCCCCCACCGCGATCGTGGCGATGGCGAAGTAGTGCCCGCGCAGGCGGAAGCAGGGATAGCCGATCACCTGGGAGAGGATGACGGCCAGCAGGATGCCTCCCAGGAGGCCGAGCCACGGGTTCAGGCCGGCCTGCATCTGGAGGACCGTGGAGGTGTACGCCCCGGTCCCGAAGAAGACCGCGTGGCCCAACGAGATCTGCCCGCAGTAGCCGGCCAGGATGTTCCAGGCCTGGGCCAGCATCCCGAAGAGGAGCACCTTGATCACCAGATCCCGATGGTACGGGAGCTGCGCCACCACCGGCAAAGCCAGCGCCAGGACGGCCAGGACCCCGAGCAGGACGAGGGTCGAGCGTCGCATTCAGAATTTCCCCAGGAGTCCCTGCGGCCGGACCAGGACCACCACCAGGTAGAGCAGGAAGACCGCCACGTACTTGAAGGCGGGGGCGATGAGGAGCCCGGCCAGCACCTCGATGAGCCCGATGATGACCCCGGCCACGAGGGCGCCGGGGATGCTCCCGAACCCGCCGAGGGCCACCGCGACGTAGGCGAGGAGGCCGAAGGTGCTCCCCACGTCCGGGAAGACGTAGAAGAAGGTGGTCAGGAAGGCCCCCGCCACCCCCACGCAGGCCCCGCCGATCCCCCACCCCAGTGCGAACATCCGGTCCGTGTTGATCCCCATCAGGGCCGCGGCCTGCCGGTCCTGGGCCGTGGCCTCCAGCGCCACCCCGGTCTCGGTCCGGGTGATGAACCAGGAGAGGGCGGCGAAGGCGGCGAGCGAGGCGAGGCTCGCCACCACCAGGGGAAGCCCGAGGGAGATCCCGAGGAGGCGCACCGGCCCGGCGACCCAGGCGTCGGGCACCTGCCGGAAATCGGGGGTCCAGAGGAACTGGGCGGCGGCCCGGAGGAGGATGCCCAGGCCGAAGGTGGCGAAGATCTGGGCCAGCATCGGGCCCTCCAGGATCCGGCCGATGATCCCGTAGTAGACCAGAACCCCGACCCCAAAGAGGACGAGGGCGCAGATCGGGACGCTCAGGAGGGGGTCCAGGGCGAAGAGGGCGTACATCCAGAAGGCCGTGTACATCGCCAGCATCAGGAACTCGCCGTGGGCGAAGTTCACGATCTCCATCAAGCCAAAGATGAGGCTCAAGCCCGCGGCGATCAGCGCGTAGACGAACCCCATGAGGATCCCGCTCAGGATCCCCTGGATGAGCACGTCGGTGGGCGGAATCGTCAGGAGGCCCATGGCGCGGGCGGCAGGCAGGCCCGCCGGCCTGCCCGCCGCCGATTAACCGTGAAGACCTGCGTAAAGACCGCGGGCGCTACTTCCGCTCGGACCACGTCGGAATCGGGTAGAGGACCTCCTGGGCGGCGAGCTCGAAGGGGTACACCGTGTAGTAGGTCCCCCCCCGGAGCTGCATCAGGATCGCGCTCACCCCGGTGTTCTGGCCCGTCTCGTCGAACCGGACCGCGGTCCAGGGCATGATGAGCTGCTCCGCCGGCATGTTGGTCTGGCGGAGGGCCTGCTCGATGGCCGCAGGCGCCGTGGACCCCGCCCGGTTGATGGCATCGGCCAGCACCAGGAACCCGGTGAAGACTCGAGCCGGGACGTCGCTGAGATCCCGGCCCCCGCTCTGCCTCCTGAACATGTCGTTCACCACCGGGATGAGCGGCTTGCGCGTGGCCAGGTCCATGGCGAAGGGCGCGCGGGTGACGGCCCCCTCCGCCTCCCTCCCCATCTCGGCCACGAACTTGGGGTCCGTGTACCCGGCGTCCTGCGCGAGGATCATCTTGGGATTATAGTCAAGGTTCTTGGCCGCCCGGGTGAACAGCATCGCGTCGGAGGTGTAGATGCTGGGCAGCAGGACATCGGGGTTCGCGGCCTTCAGGCGACCGATCTCCGCGTCAAGGCTCGGCGAGCCGGTCTTGAAGGGGAGCCTGGCCACCACCTCGTACCCGTACTTCTTGGCGAACTCCTCCTGCACCTTGGCCGAGTCCGAACCGAACGCCGTGTTCTCGTTCAGGATGGCCACCGTCTTGAACTTGACCTTCTTGCGCTGCTCCAAGTCCTTCAGGAAGTCGAACATGACCACGCTGAAGTGGCGGTCGTGCGGACTGGTCCGGAAGAACCACTTGAACCCCCGCTCGGTCAGGGCGGGGGAGGAGGAGTCCGCGTTCAGGAAGGGGACCCCCATCCGCTCCGCCACCTGGCTCGCGGTGTTGGTCACGCTGGAGAAGTAGGCCCCGAACAGGGCGTGGACCTTCTCCTGGGTGATGAGGCGCTCGGCCTCGGCCTGGCCGATGTCCGGCTTACCCTGGTGGTCCACCACCACCACACGGATCTTGGCGCCGCCGAGCCTCGGCAGCCCGGCCTCGACCGCCAGCGGCAGCCCCAGATCGTGCCGGTTATTAATGATGTCCAGCGCCACGTTGATGGCATTCCTCGCGTCAATGCCGATCTGGGCGACCGGACCCGTCATGGGGTAGAGCACCCCGATGACGACCTCCGGGGCCTGGGCGGACGCGACGTCCGGGACCACGAGGGCGACGAGCACTGCCAAGGCCGCGAGCATCCCCCTCCCGCGCATGCGTCGGTTCATGGAACCTCCCCCTTTCTTCCGCTCCCCGCCCGCAGGCGGGAGAGCGCCAGGCGTCGGTGCCCCGTGGCCGGGACATCCACGCGCCCCGTCGCAGGATCCCACACGAGCCCGTACTGGTACCACCGGAGTCACCCCCTCAGGCAAGCGCAGGGCGCCCGTCCCGGTTCACCAGGAGGAGGTCCGTGAAGGTGTCGCCGATGTCCATCCCGATGCGCCAGGCGCGGGACCGGACCTGCATGGGGGGTGGCGTCAGAGGACGGCGAGGGCTTCGTCCCGGAGGTCAGTTACGAACATGTGCCCGGGCGCGTGCGTGATCATGAGGGGCGGCTTGACCCGCATGGCGACGGCCTGGGGGGTGACGCCGCACGCCCAGAAGACCGGCACTTCCCCGGGCCGGATCGTTACCGGGTCCCCGAAATCGGGGCGGCCCAGGTCCCAGATCCCCAGCGCCTCCGGCATCCCCACGTGGACCGGCGCCCCGTGGACCGCGGGGAACCGGGCGGTCACGGCCGCCGCCCGCGCCACCTTCTCGGGCGGGATGGGGCGCATGGAGACCACCAGGGGCCCCTCGAAGAGGCCGGCCGGGGCGCAGGGACGGTTGGTGATGTACATGGGAACGTTGCACCCCTCCTCCAGATGCCGCACCGGCACCTCCGCCTTGAGGAGAGCCGCCTCGAAGGTGAAGGAGCAGCCCAGCAGGAAGGCCACCAGGTCATCCCGCCAGAGGGGGAGCAGGTCCGTGACCTCCTCGGTCAGGACCCCGTGCCGGTAGACCCGGTACTTGGGGAGGTCGGTCCTGAGGTCTGCCCCGGGGGCGACGCGCACCGGCTCCGGGGAGCCGGGGTCGGTCACCTCCAGCAGGGGGCAGGGGCGAGGGTTCCGGTGGGTGAAGAGGAGGAAGTCGTAGGCCAGCTCCCGGGGGAGGACGACCAGGTTGGCCTGGACGTAGCCCGCCGCGCATCCGGCGGTCGGACGGACCCACTCGCCGCGGCGGATCCGCTCCCGGACCTCCTTCGGATGGGCGGTGCTGAGCGACAACCCCCGGCCCCTCCCGGCCTCTACCTACCGGAAGGGGGCGGGGTTGTCAACGCCTTTCCCGGGACGCGCGGAAATCCTGCGAGGACAGGGCGCCGCGGCCCCGTCAATCCGCGACCACGGGCACGTCAGTGTTTGCGGAAGGCCTCGCGGCCGATGCCGGAACCGGCACCGGTGACAAGCACCACCCGGTCTTGGAAATCGCTCAATGCTTGAGGGTCTTCTGGAACTGCTTGAACGCCGAAGGCCTGGGCTTTGCGCCGAGCTGCTCCTGAAACCTGGCGAAGTCGGCGACTTCCCAGTGGTCGGCGATCTTCCCGCCGGAGATCCGATAGATCTGGAACGCGTGGAAATCGACGCGGTTTCCGGTCGCCTTCATCCCGCCGAAGTCGTTCATATGCGTGCCCGTTACGCGGTTCATCACGGCGACGCGGTCGCCCTCGGCGATGATCTGCTCGATGGTCCAGGTGAAGTCGGGAAAGCTAGCTTTCAGGCCTTCGAGATAGCTCCGGATCACCTCGATGCCCGCCGACTGCCCCTCGAGCCGGTCACCATAGTCCTGCGCCAAGATCTCATCGAGTTTTTCTAGTTTGCCGGCGTTGAAGGTCTCGAAGTAACGCCGCACCAGGGCCTTGTTCGCTTCGATGTGCGACATGGCTACTTCTCGAAAATGCCGAGCTGATGGAAGCCGGTCATCCAGTCCTCCGTGTGCCAGGTGCGAAGGATCTTGCCGTCCTTGAACTCATGGATATCGATCGCCTGGATGGCCATCTTGCGGTTCTTTGCCGGGAATCCCATAAAAGCATTGCGTTGCGTACCCGCGATTTCGGAGCGGACGATCACTTTGTTGCCGTCTTGCAAAACCTCCTCGATCCTGATCGTTAGGTCCGGAAAAGCCGTGGTGAGCTCGACGAGGATTTGCTTCGCGCCTTCCGGCCCGGCCGGCTGCCCCGGAGCGGGCGGAATATCGACCCACTTTTCGCTCAGGATCCTGTGCAGGAGCGCCGGGTCTTTCCTGTTGAATGCCTCGTACCAGAGAGTCACGTCCTTCATGGGACTACTCCCTTCCTGGGCAGCGGCGGAACTACACAGGATCAAAGCCAGCAGGGCGAGCAGTTGCTTCATCTGCGATCTCAGCCGAGCTTGATCAGGTTGAGCGTCGGCAGCGGGCCGCCGGGGAACTGCTGCAGATAGCCGCCCACGGCCAGGCCACCGAGGTCGATGGTGGCGAAGCCAGCCTTCTGCAGCATTTCGGTTACGGTCGCCTTGGCGGCCGCATCATCGCCCGATACGAAAAGCACACGATGCCCGCCCGCGACGTGCGGATCTGCGGCCAGCATGGCGCGTACCAGCGTGTTCGCGGTCTTGACGACGCGCGCGCCAGAAGCGATGGAGGCCACCACTTCGCTCGAGTTCCGGCCACCGAGGTCTGCGAGGCGGAAGCCCGGCTGCAATACCGGATTGGTGGCGTCGATCAAAATGCGGCCGTTCCAGCCCGGCAGGCCCGACAACGCGGCGCGAACCTCCGACCACTGGACTGAAAGAAATATGATGTCGGCCTGCGCGGCCTGCTCCCGCGTGCCGGCCGTGGCACGCGGGCCGAGTTGGCTCACAGCCTCTTTCAACGAGTCCGGTCCCCGGCTGTTGCTGAGGAGGACTTCATAGCCGGCTTTGGCCATCTGGCTTGCGAAGGCCTGGCCGATACCGCCCGCGCCGATGATGCCGATTTTCACGGCCGTTCTCAGACCGCCATGGACTGCTGGGCGCCCTTGGCGGCGGGAGCAGTCGCGAGGAGCTGCTGCTCCCAGGTGAAGCTCGTGCCGACGTTACCTGAATGCTCGACCAGCGTTTGCGCCACCGCAGGCACGGTCTCCGTTCGCGCCCAGTCGCGCTGGAGCTCGGAACCAAAGACCATCCAGGTAATGGGCATGCAGCCCGCCATCACCATTCGATGGACGGCCATTTCGTGCGCTTCGAGGCTTACGCCGCCCGAAGCATCGGTGACGATGTACACCTCGTAGCCTTCGCCGGCCGCCTGGATCGCCGGCATGGCGAGGCAGATCTCGGTCCACAGCGCGGCCATCACGATCTTCTTCCGGCCGGTCTTCTTCACCCAGTCGACTACGCGCTTGTCCTCCCAGGTATTGATGAACGTGCGGTCGATCGGCTTCTGGTCCGGAAACACATCCTGCAGCGGCTTGATGAGATATCCGCCCTGGCGCTCCACGACCGTGGTGAAAAGTGTCGGCACGCCGAAGATCTTCGCCCCCTTGGCCAATCCCACCACGTTGTTGATGATCGTCTGGGTATCGTGGCTGCGCAGGCCTGCAAACTGGAAAGGCTGGTGGTCAATCAGGATGAGCGCGCAGTTGTCTGGCGTGAGCAGCGCCCCGAGGCCGGCTTTGGAAGTCATGTCTGTCCCCTTCGTCTGGTTTGTGTGCGATTAGGCTAGGCGCGTGCACCCGTAAATCACATTGGGCAGGCGGAGGGCGCGCGCCTACTACTTTCGAGGGAGGCCTCCTTGGATTTCAACGTTGCGTTGAATTAGACTGAAACCGCGTGATATCTCGTTGGTTCCTCCTAGCGCTGCTTTGTCTTGCCGAGGCCATCCCTCGGTGAGGCATCATGGCCCGGGTCGAAGGGCACGGCCATGGGGCCCCTCGACAGCGAACACAATTGGTTCAGAAGGCTAGGGAGCCGGAAGAAGGCGGCTCAGCCTCCCCCAGCCGGCGCGCGGTGTCAACAGGATCGCACTCGTCGCGCGGCTCCTCTCCGGAGGGGCTGGCTGGGCGGGCAAGGGGAAGGCGGATGGAGACACTGGTCAGAACTGTTCCCGTTCCGTTGAACCCTCCATGGCGAGCGTTGACGTGAGTCCCTCCATGGACACCTCGGTCACGTCGTCGAAGTACCCCGCTCCCACGAATTCCTGGTGCTTTGTGGCCTCGTAGCCCCTCCCTTCGTCTTCGAACTCCTGGGCCTGGAGCTCCGCGTAGGCTGCCATCCCGCGTTTCTTGTAGTCTGCGGCCAGGGCAAACATGCTGTAGTTGAGCGCGTGGAACCCCGAGAGGGTCACGAACTGGAACTTGTAGCCCAGAACGGCCAGGTCCGCTTGGAAGGACAAGAGATCCTTCTCGTTCAGATGGAGTTTCCAGTTGAACGAAGGCGAGCAGTTGTAGGCGAGCAGCTTGCCGGGGTGCTGCCTGTGGATCTCCGTGGCGAACTCCCGCGCTTCGCCGAGGTCAGGCTTGGCCGTCTCGAACCACAGGAGATCAGCGTACGGGGCGTAGGCCAGCGCCCGGGCGATGGCAGCCGGGACGCCGTGCTTTACCCTGAAAAACCCTTCGTGAGTCCGCTCGCCGGTGAGGAATTGCGCATCGTAGGGGTCAATGTCGTTCGTCAGCAGGGTTGCGCTGTTCGCATCAGTGCGCGCCATCAGGATGGTCTCGACGCCGCAGACGTCCGCGGCCAGCCTGGCGGCCACCAGCTTGGTCTTGAACTCCTGCGTCGGGATCAGCACTTTCCCCCCCAGGTGGCCGCACTTCTTCACGGAGGAGAGCTGGTCCTCAAAATGCACTCCGGCGGCGCCCTGCTCGATCATGTCCTTCATGATCTCGAACGATTGCAGCGGGCCCCCGAAGCCGGCCTCGGCGTCCGCCACGAGCGGGGCCAGCCAGTAGGTGCGGTGATCCCCCCGCCGGTGGTGGACTTGGTCGGCCCGGAGGAGGGCATTATTGAGCCGCCGGATGAGCGCGGGCACGCTGTCGGAGGGGTAGAGGCTCTGGTCGGGATACATCTGCATGGCCTCGTTCATGTCGGCCGCCGCTTGCCAGCCGCTCACGTAGATGGCCTTGAGGCCGGCACTCACTTCCTGGATCGCCTGGTTCCCGGTGACCGCGCTCAGCACGGGCACGTACGGCTCTTCGTGGAGCAGCTGCCAGAGGCGCTGCGCGCCCAGCTTGGCCAGGGAATACTCGATCTCGATCGAGCCCCTGAGCCTGTAGACGTCGGCCGCCGAATAGGTCCGCCGGACTCCGCGCCAACGCTCTCCTGCCCATTTCCGCTCGAGATTCGCGATGAGGGCTTCCCTGTTCATAGCGCGCTCCATCCCCTCCTCTCTTCAGCTGCCGCGCTGCCGGCACGCTGTCTGCCAGCGTGAGTCTGTGGGATCCTCCGCCACACCCATCTGGAACTCAACGAAGTCAGCACCCAACCTCAGGTCTTCGGACCGGAAGCGACGTCCTCGGGCCCGACGGGCTCCCGCCGCCCCTCGTGCGCGCCCGCGGCCGGTCCAAGGCGCCCGCTGCGAAGGCCGGGCGAGCGGGAGGGATAGGATACGCGAACACCGGCCCGTCCTGCAAGGGGGGAGGGAGGTACATCCCGGCCTTTGATCCCTATCCCAGCGCCCGGGACCGACAGGCCGAAGAAGGCCGCGGTGCAGATGGCGCAGTAGACGGCCGCCTCGGGGGCGTAGGAGCAGTTGGGGCAGCAGGGCTGCCCGCACCCCAGGCACCCCAGGGCGTCGAAGCCGTGGTCCAGAACGTGGCCGCACTGACAGGTCCCTGACATCGTCCGCCTCTCCTCCCCCCGAAAAGCAATGGGCCGCCGTAGATCCCGCGGCCCCTCCAGAAACGCGAAGGGCCACGGGGGCGTCTGCCCCCGTGGCCCGAACCGGCTAGCGCCGCTGCCTAGGCGCCGACCGAGTCCGCCCGAGGGCAGACCCTAGCTACGCCTACGACGACCAGGACAAGGGCGAGCGGCCGATGCATTCTGTGGAGTTCCTCTCGACCCGGAGACGGGACACGGATACAGCGCATTACGTGTACCAGGCGGGGCATACCCCTGTCAAGAATTTTTTTGGGACTTGCCGCCATCCGCGGCCTCGTGCTATCAGAGTGGCCGATGTCCCGCCCCGCACCCGAGACCATCGCCACA
>Ga0184633_10000572_pt1 | contig 13708 bp, 7 predicted proteins | sample PLM31_170_b1_FD_133156 | JGI IMG/M metagenome (GOLD analysis project Ga0184633, IMG submission 133156) | Groundwater sediment microbial communities from an aquifer in East River, Colorado, USA - PLM3-1_170_b1 | ecosystem: Environmental > Terrestrial > Soil > Riparian zone | place: USA: East...
ACCCCCGAGGACGTTGCGGCGCAGGCCGATCTCTCGTACACGGGTCAGTTTCTGCAGCCGGCTTTACGGAAACGTTGATTGCCGTGGGAGAGAAGAGCCGGCGCCTGGAGACCCTCACCCGCCTGACCGAGTCGCTGATCGCGACGCTCTCGCTCGAGACCGTGCTCCAGCGCACCGTCGACGCCGGGCTCGAGGTTTTCTGCGCGAGCGCCGCTCGGCTCTGGCTGCTCGATCCCGACGAACAGACGCTGTCACTGCGGGCCGCCGCCGGCGTCGAGTCTCCCGGAAGCGCCACGTCGGTCAGAATCGGCGAGGGGCCCGTGGGCGCCGTCGCCGCCTCGCGGGTCCCGCTCACGCTGCCCCGCGTGGTCGCCGAGACGAGCGGAGAAGGGCTGGTCTCCTTCCACGGTGCACCGCTGCTCCATGGCGGCCTGCTGCTCGGCGTCCTCACGATCGTCACCCGCGACGACCAGGACGAGTCCCCCGCGGTCCTCGACGTCCTTCGCTCGCTCGCCAACCACGCCGCCATCGCCATCGACAACGCCCGGTGCTTCGCCGAGGAGCGGATGCGCCACGAGCACTTCCGCGCGCTGCTTGAGATCAACAAGACGATCAGCCCCGCGGCACCGACGGAGACCCTCCTCTCTGCGATCGCCGAGGAAGCGGCGCGTCTGCTCGGCGTGGACAACGCCGGCTTCCGGCTCGTCGACGGTGACGAGTTGATTCTCGCCGGCGTCGCTGGCACCGCGGCCGAGACGATGGTGCGCGCGCGCATCGGGATCCGGGAGAGCCTCAGCGGGCGAGTGGTCACCGAAGGGCGGGCGATCATCGCCGACATCGAGCGCGAGGCCCCGTTCATCCTTCTTCCCGAGCATCTCGCCGCCAGCCGCCGGCTCGGCTACACCTCGTACCTCGGCGTGCCGCTCCTGGTCGGAGCCCGGACGATCGGAGTCTTCAGCTTCCGCGCCCGGCGGCCTTTCACGGCTCGGGACCAGGAGATCGCGGAGGCGTTCGCGGGCCAGGCCGCCCTCGCCATCGAGCAAGGACGTCTGTACCGCGACACGCAGCGCCAAGCCGAGCGCATGGCGGCGCTGGCCGCGGTGGAACGGCTGGTGGCGGACACCCTCGACGCCGACGTGGTCGCGCAGCGCATCGTCGACAGCGTCTGCGATCTCCTCGGCGCCCGCTCCTCTGCGCTCTACCGTCTCGACGCGCAGGCCGGACGCCTGGTCGCGCTCACCATCGCCCGGGAGACCGAGCTGACGTTCGAGTGGACGCGGGTGCTGCCGTCGGACCAAGGGATCGCCGGCCTCGCCGTCCGCGAGCGGGGACCCGTCCTCACCGAGGACGCGCTCGCGGATCCCCGGATCATCTACGGGCCCGAGGTCGTCGCGCGCCTCGAGCGGTCGACGAATCGCGCCGCGCTCGCCGTCCCCCTCGCCGTGCGGGAGAGCGTGTTCGGAGTGCTCGCCGTGGGAGACCACGCTGGCCGTCGCTTCACCGAGGAGGACGTCCGCCTGGCCGCGGCGTTCGCCGATCAGGCCGCCGTCGCCCTCGAGAACTCGCGGCTGCACGCGGAGAGCGAGCGGCGGCGGCGGACGGCCGAGCATCTGGCCGACCTGGGCCGGCTGATCTCCCAGTCGCTCGACCCCGAGGAGGTGGGCCAGCGGATCGTCGAGAGCGTGCGGGCGCTCTTTGGCGTGATGCGTTGCGCGCTCTACGGCACGCGCCCGGGGACCGACGACCTCGTCGTCTTCGGCTTCTCCAACGACGCCAGCCTCGATCCCGCCTTCGGACGGGACCTCGTGTTCCAGCGCGGGATCGGCGCCGTGGGGCTGGCCGTGAGCGAACGGCGTCTCGTCATGACGCCGGACCTGCTGAATGACCCGAGGATCACGCTGACGGCGGACGTCCGGGCCCACTTCGAGGCTGGGCCCTCCCGGGCCGTCATCGCCCAGCCTCTCGTCGTGGGCGATATGGTGACCGGTGTGCTGGTGATGGCCGATCGCGCGCCGAGGACCTTCGACGACGAGGAAGTCCGGACGTTCCGCACCTTTGGCGACCAGGCCGCCATCGCGCTCGAAAACGCCCGCGTCTACGCGGAGGCGCGGGAGCGGTTGCGCGAGACGACGACCCTGCTCGCCGTCGGCCGCGTCCTCTCGGAGCCCGGTTCGCGCGAGGAGATCATGCGGCGGGTCGCTCGCGAAGTGGGGCGGGCGTTCGGAGCCGACATGGTCGGCACGTACGTCCTCGATCCCCGGCGGGATCTCCTCGTGGCCGTGGCGGGCTACCACGTGCCCGACAACCTCCGCGAGTTCTTCCGCGACCGCCCGATCGTGCTCGATCGTTTCTCGGGCGTGCGGGACCTCTGGCGCAGGGGGCAGAGTCTGTGGACCTCGGACGCGCAGAACGATCCGCGGCTCGACCCCGAGTGGACCGCGATGATGCCGCCGTACTCCGCGCTCTTCACACCGACCCAAGTACACGGCGAGAGCGTGGGCAGCCTATTCCTCGTCTGGTGGCGCACGGGGCGGGCGTTCCCGCCCGGCGAGGTCCGGCTGGTCGAGGGCGTGGCCGCGCAGGTGGGCCTCGCGTTGGAGAACGCGGATCTGTCCCGCCAGACGCAGGCGAAGCTGCGCGAGGCGGAAGTGCTCCTGTCCATCAGTCGCGCGCTCTCGACCACGCTTGACCTGAGCGCGCTGTTCCGGCACTTCCTCCGCCGGGTCGCCGACACGCTCGACACGGACTCCGTGGGCGTCTGGTTGCTCGGCGAGGACGGCGAATGGCTGGAGGCCCACGCCGGGTATCACGTTCCGCCCGAGCGTCTGGAGGGGATCAGACGGCTTCGCCTGTCCATCGTCAAGCACGACTTGTATGCCGAGGCCGTGCGCACCCGGCGCCCCGTCTTCTCCCGCGACGTCGCGGCCGATCCACGAATTCCCGCCGTGGTCCGGGAGCTGGCGCCACACCGGAGTCAGCTCTTCGTCCCGATCGTGGCCCACGACCGCTTCATCGGTGGCCTCACCGCGGTCTGGTGGGAACGCGAGCGCGAGCTGTCCGAGGGCGAGATCGACCTCATGGAGGTCATCGCCAACCAGGCGGGTATCGCCATCGCCAACGCGCGGCTCTTCGAAGAGAACCGGCGCCAGGTCGAAGAGCTGTCGGTGCTCCACGAGCTGTCGCAGGCGGTGACGGGGCAGCTCGATCGCGCGGCGCTGATCGACGCGCTCTCCACCCAGGTGGCCCGCGTCCTCGACGCGCGGCACATGTTCGTGATTCTCGCCGCCGAGGAGCGCAACGATCTGGAACTCGTGTTCCGCATGGCCGACGGCGTCCTCCAGCCCGCGCACGAGCGCTCTCCGTTGCACTCCGCGGGGCTGACGCCGATCGTCCTCGAGACGGGCCGCCCGCTCCGCTGCGACGACTACGTGGCGGAGTGCGCGCGACGCGGCGTGGAGCCCATCGCGAGATCGGCGGCGCTCCGCTTCTGGCTGGGCGTCCCGATGACGGCCGGCGACCAGACGCTCGGCGTGATCGGGCTCCGGAGCAGTGAGCGCGGGTTCACGGCTGCCCACGAGCGGTTGCTCACGAACATCGGTCAGCTTGCCGCCCTCGCCCTGCGTACCGCGCGGCTCTTCGACGAGCGCACGCGCGCCTACGGCGAGCTGGCCGCGGCCCAGGACCAGCTCGTGCGGATCGAGAAGCTCCGCGCGCTGGGCGAGATGGCGTCGGGCGTGGCCCACGATTTCAACAACCTCCTCGCCGCGATCCTCGGCCGCACCCAGCTCCTCCAGCGCTACGTGCAGGACCCGAAGCTCGCAGGCTGGCTCCAGGTCATCGAGCGCTCGGCGCTCGACGGTGCCCAGACGGTGCGCCGGCTCCAGGAATTCGCGCGGGTGCGACGGGACCAGCCGATGATCCCCGTGGACCTCAATGCGGTCATCCGCGAGACGCTGGAGATTACGCAGTCCCGGTGGCACGAGGACGCGCTCCGCCAGGGGGTCGTGATCGACGTGCGTACGTCGACCGCCCCGCTGCCCTCGGTGGCGGGCGACGCTGTTGAGCTGCGCGAGGCCCTGACCAACCTGATCCTCAACGCCGTCGACGCCATGCCCCGAGGGGGGACACTGACCGTCAGCAGCGCCGTGGCCGGCGACGTGATCGAGCTGACCGTCGCCGACACCGGCGTCGGCATTCCCGCCACCATCAAGGAAAAGATCTTTGACCCGTTCTTCACGACCAAGGGCCCCCAGGGCACGGGCCTCGGGCTGTCGATGACATACGGTATCCTCCGCCGTCACGGGGCGCGCATTGCCGTGGAGAGCGAGGAAGGGCGGGGGACGACGTTCCGGATTGCGTTCCCGTGCCACCGGCCGGTCACGCCTCCGGCGCCCCTTGCCGTCGCCGAGCCGCCGCTGGTCGCCGGGCTCCGCTGCCTCGTCGTGGACGACGAGGAGTCGGTGGCGGCGGTGTTGGGCGACGTGCTCGAAGCGAGCGGTCACCAGGTCGTCGTGCTGACCGACGGCGCCGAGGCGATCGAGCGCGTTCAGCGGGAGCCGTTCGACCTCGTCTTCACCGACCTCACCATGCCGCGCGTGTCGGGCTGGGAGGTCGCGCAGGCCGTCAAGGCGGCGGCGCCGGGCGTTCCCGTCTTCGTCGTCACCGGCTTCGGCGTCGAGCTGTCGACCGCGGAGCGCCGCGCCCACGGCGTGGCGGGGATCATCTCGAAGCCGCTGCGGATCGAGGACATCACACGCGCCGTCGCCCAGGTCAGCCGAACCATGGGCCGGAAAGGGCCGGCGGAGGCGCACTGATGGCCTACCAACACCTCCTGCTCGAGCGGCGTGACCACGTCGCCACCATCACCCTCAACCGTCCCGATGCCTACAACGCGCTGGATCTGGGGCTGGGTCGCGAGCTGTTCCACGCTGCCCTCGAGGTGGACGAGGATCCCGGCGTGCGCTGCGTGGTGATCACGGGGGCGGGCAAGGCGTTCTGCGCAGGCGGGGACGTCAAGGATTTCGTGGACAACCTGCCGCGCATCGGCATTCTGATCAAGGAGCTCACCACCTACCTGCACGGCGCTGTGTCACGGCTCACGCGCAGCGTCAAGCCCGTGATCATGGCGGTGAACGGGGTGGCCGCGGGCGGCGGGTTCAGCCTGGCACTCTCGGGCGACGTGGTCGTGGCCGCGGAATCGGCGCGCTTCACGATGGCGTACGCGAAGATCGCCGCCACGCCGGACGGCTCGTCGTCGTATTTCCTGCCGCGGCTGGTGGGCTTGCGGCGAGCGCTGGACCTGTACCTCACGAACCGCGTGCTCTCCGCGCGCGAGGCTCTCGAGTGGGGGCTGGTCACGCGGGTCGTGCCCGACGCCGAGCTACGAAGCGCCGTGGACGCCTTGGCGCACGAGCTGGCCGCGGGGCCGACGCTCGCCATCGGGGGCGCCAAGCGCTTGTTCCATCAATCCACGTGGGAGAGTCTCGAGACCCAGATGGAGCTGGAGGCCCAGGCCATCGCCGCCAGCGGTCACACCGAGGACTTCCGCGCCGGCGTCACCGCGTTCGCGAACAAACAGCCCCCCACCTTCCATGGGAGATAATCGGACATGCTGGGCGAGCCGCAGGACGTGGCCGTGCGAGGTGAGCCGCGCTCGGGCGGCGAGCCGAGCGGTGAAATGATCTGAGGTGGGGCTGGGGCCCCGCCGTCCGAGGCGAGCGAATCTAAAGGAGAGAGCAATGGATCGAGCGAGAGTCTTCTACCGGCCTGGCTGATCGTCCTGCACCAAGACGAAGGAGCTGCTCACGTCTTGGGGGGTCGAGTTCGACCCTATCAACACCGAAGGAAACCCGGAAGCGCAGGAAGAGCTGCGCCGGCTCGGCGCGCCTCGCCCGCCGGCGGTCGCCTTCGCCGGTCGCGCCGTGCACGGCTGGAATCCGGAAGGCTATGCCGAGCTTCTCGGGATCAAGCTCCCCGAGAAGGTACGGCTGTCACCTCCGGTCCTCGCCGCTCGGCTCGATCGTATTCTCGCGACGACCGAGGGGCTGTTCCACCGCGTCGACGCCGAGCACTTCGCGTGGAAGCCGCCGGAGCGTGATCGGGCCCTCGGAGATCTCGGCTATCACGTTTTTCGGGTCGGGCTCTCGTTCATCGACGCCGTCGATCGCGATGGGTTGCATGAGTCCTGGTTCGGAGAGCGGGCGCCGGCCGACCTCCGCGCCGGCCCGGCCCTCGCGCGCTACGGTACGCTCGTGCGGGCGCGCATCGCGGGATGGTTCCAGGGCGCCGGCGGCGACGAATTCACGCGCGTGGTCCACACGTACTACGGTCCCCAGGCGGCCCACGAGTTGCTGGAGCGCACGACCTGGCACGCCGGCCAACACCTCCGCCAGCTCTACGACCTCGCCGCCAGACTCAACATCACCCCACCCACGCCGCTCCCGATCGACGTGTTCGAAGGCCTCCCCATGCCGGAGTCCGTCTGGTAGTTCCGAACGCGCGAAGCGCCTTAGTCGTTGCGGGCGAGGCGGACGCCGTAGTCGGAGTAGCGGAGGTGTGGCGGCAGGGACGAGCGGTGGGCCACGGGGCTCCAGGGGTCGGCGTGGCGCCAGGCTCCGCCGCGGCTGACGCGTCGCGTGCCCTCAGCGGGTCCACGCGGGTTCTTCGCGGGCGACACGGCGTAGTAACCCTCGTCGTACCAGTCAGAGCACCACTCGTGGCAGACGCCCGAGAGGTCGGTGAGGCCGAGCGCGTTGGGCGGCGTGGCGCCGACGTCGGGAGGAGCGGTGAAGCGAGCGTCGGGCCGGGCATCACCCCAGGGGAAGCGGGCCTCGGCGAGTCCCGCGCGGGCGGCCTTCTCCCACTCGGCCTCCGTGGGAAGCCGGGCGCCGGCCCACGCAGCGAAGGCCGCAACCTCCTCCCACGACAGACCGACGACGGGCTGACGGGGGCGCGAGAAGCCGGGTCGGTCCCAGAACGCGGGCGCCGGAGCACCGATAGCGTGGAGGTAGGCGGTGAACTCCGCGTTGGTGACCGGCGTAGACGCGATGAGGAAAGCGTCGAGCCAGACCTCGTGCGCGGGAGCCTCGCTGGGGTGACCGCGTGGCCAGCCCATGCGGAACGGCCCGGGCTCGACGCGTACGAACTCCACGTCCCGTATAATGACACGCGCGTCCATCGAATCTCGGCGGTGCCAGCGGCGCTGGCCGACGCCAAGCGAGGAGACCCCATGGAGATCGCGACCCGGATGTCGCGGCTCGGTACGGAATCCGCGTTCGAAGTGCTGGCTCGGGCTCGCGCCCTCGAGCGCGCGGGCCGCGAGATCATCCACCTCGAGATCGGCGAGCCCGACTTCGACACGCCGGTCCACATCAGGGAGGCAGCCAAGCGCGCCCTCGACGCGGGGGCCACGCACTACGGACCTGCCGCGGGGCTCCCCGAGCTGCGCGAGGCCATTGCCAAGCACGTCAGCGCTACGCGGGGCGTGCCCATCTCCCCGGAAGAAGTCGTGGTCACCCCGGGCGGCAAGCCGATCATGTTCTTCACCATCCTCGCCCTCGTGAACGCGGGGGACGAGGTGATCCATCCCAACCCGGGCTTCCCCATCTACGAGTCCGTGGTCAACTTCGTCGGGGGCGTGCCCGTGCCCATCCCGCTCCGCGAAGAGAACGGGTTCGGGTTCGACATGGACGAGTTCGTGCGACGCCTGTCGCCGCGGACGCGCCTCATCATCATCAATTCACCCCAGAACCCGACGGGCGGGGTCCTCGACCGGACGCAGCTCGAGCGCATCGCGACGGCGGCCGTCGAGCGGGGAATCCCGATCCTCACCGACGAGATCTACCGCGAGTTCCTCTACGAGGGAGAGTCCACCTCGATCCTCGGCTTCCCCGGCGTCCGCGAGCACGCCGTGCTCCTCGACGGCTTCTCGAAGACCTACGCGATGACCGGCTGGCGTCTCGGCTACGGCGTCATGCCGGTGGCGCTGGCCGAGCACGTAACCCGGTTGATGGTGAACTCCGCGTCGTGCACCGCGTCCTTCGTTCAGCTCGCCGGCCTCGCCGCGCTCGAAGGGGACCAGACGTCGGTGGCCCGCATGGTGGCGGAGTTCAAGCGCCGTCGCGATCTCATCGTGGACGGCCTGAACCGGCTGCCCGGCGTGAGCTGCGCGCGCCCGCGCGGCGCGTTCTACGTGTTCCCCAACGTGCGCCGCACGGGACGCCCGTCGGGCGAGATCGCCGAGCGCCTGCTCTCCGAAGCGGGCGTGGCGGTGCTGCCGGGGACCGCTTTCGGTGCCCACGGCGAGGGCTACCTACGACTCTCCTACGCGAACTCGGAGGGGAACCTGCGGACCGCATTGGACCGGATGCGACCGGTCTTCGAGTCGGCGGCAGGCCGATGAAAAGGGCCCATCTGCGTGGCAGTAGGAGGCGAGGTCGTCCGACGACCGAGCCGACGCTTCAGTGGCTCGAAGATCTCGATCATTTCACCGCTCGCCTCGCCGCTCGGCGCGGCTCAGCTCGCACTGCGGCCGCCTAGCATCTGGACCCTTTTGATCGGCCTGTGCCGCGTTTCGGCACCGTCCTAGCATGGATTGTTCCTGAGCTCGCACACCGTTCGACTCGCGCGTCGCTCATTCACGAATCCTCCGGGCTAGGAGAAACTACGGCGGGCGCGTGACGACGAGTGTTGCCGACGTCGTCGCCGACGGTCTGGCGCGGGCGGGGACGGCGCGAGTGTTTGCTGTCGCCGCCGAGCCGCGCGTCTCGGTGCTGCTCGATGCCGTCCGGCGCCGCGGCCTCGAAGTCGTGGAGGCCCGGGGCGAGACGGCGGCGTGCTTGATGGCGGCCGTCACGGGAACGCTGGTGGGAGCGCCGGGCGCCGCGGTGATCGCCGGCGGTCGCGGCCTGGCCCGCGCCGTAGAGGGTGCCGCGTACGCCTTCCTCGACCGCTCCCCCCTCGTGATCGTCACCAACGGCGCCGACGCCCAGCGCTCGGATCATCGCGCGAGCCTGGCGGCGATCACGAAAGCGACGCTCGACGTCGGAGCGGACTCTGCGGCGCACTGGATCGCGCACGCCTGCCGGCTCGCGATGAAAGAACCATGGGGACCCGTCCACCTCGACGTCGCCGCCGACATCGCCGGGGCGGCGTCGCTGCCCATCGCCACGGTCTGCCGACCGGATCCACTGCCCTCTCCCGACGCCGCCAGCCTCGATTCGGCCGCGCGGCTGCTGGCCGCGGCCACGCGTCCGCTCGTCGTCGTCGGGCTCCAGTTGCGCTCCGAGGCGGACGCGACGTGGCTTCGGGCCTTCGCCGAGGCGCTGCCCGCGCCCGTGCTCGTCACGCGCAAGGCGAAGGGCGCGCTGCCCGATCCGCATCCGCTGGTGATGGGCACGTTCGGTGAGGGCGGGGGAGAGGCGGCGCTGCTGGAGGGCGCCGACCTCGTCGTGGCGATCGGTCTCGATCCCGTCGAGGTGCGACCAAGAGGCTGGCCGGCGACGACGCCCGTCCTGCACCTCGCCGCCGCCGCGCCGCAGGCAAGCCCCCACTACCAGGTCACCGTGACGGTCGTGGGCGACATCGGTCTGCTCCTCGAGGAACTGGCGCCGCGGCTGCGCGAGCGCCAGCTCGCGGACTGGGACGTGGCCCGCCTGCACGCGCTCAAGCAGGAGCTGGCGTCGCCGCCGGCGGCGGGGAGTGCGAGCCTCGCCGCGTACCGCGTCGTCGAGGTCACGCGCCAACTGTCCCCCGCGGGCACCGTCGCCGTCTTCGACGTCGGCGAGCACCTCGGCGCCGCGCTGCGCGCCTGGCCGGCCGTGGCACCCGGCGAGTGCCTGGTCTCGGGCCACCTCGCAACCGACGGGTTCGCGCTGCCGGCGGCCATGGCCGCCCAGCTCGCCCGCCGCGATCAACGCGTTGTGTGTTTCACCGAGCCGCGCGCTCTCCGCGCCGCCGTCGGCGAACTGGATACCCTGGCGGCGCTCGGGCTCCCCGTGCTCGTGGTCGTCTTCCGCGGGGCGGCCGCGCCCTCGCTGCTGACCCTCGCTCGCGGGGCGGGCGTGGCCGGTTTCACTGCGGGCTCAACCGAGGAGTTCCGGACCGCGTTCGCGCGCGCTCTAGAGGGCGGCGCGCCCACGCTCATCGAGGCCACGCTCTCCACGGGCTAGCAAGGGTGGTCCTGCCTTCTTGCCTCCCCGAAAATAGGGTTGACAGCGCACGAGCCTCCACCGCGCCACGCCCGTCACTCGCGGAGCCCGGCCGGCGTCGTTCTTCTGGATCCAGAGCATGGTGCGCGACGACGGCGAGCGGTCGCTGCTTTTCGACCTTGACATGGCGATCAACCAGGTCAACCGGGCCGTCCCCGACCATCCCGCCGCGGTCGCGCTGACGAGCGGCTATCACAATCTCCTGCGCCGCTGGGCCGACGCCTCACGCCCTTTTATTAAGGTTGACGTGATCGTAGACTTAGGTCAACCTAATAACAGGATGGCGTACATTCCGCGAGACGAGAGGCCAGTCATGCGACCAATCCCAAACCTGCTCCGCCTGATTCCCGCGATGCTCGGCGTCGTCTCCATCGTCCTCGGTCTGCTGCCGGTGCCCGTGCCCGCGGCCGAGGAGGTCGTGCTCTACACCGCCCGGCACTATGGACAGGAGAGGGCTTTCGAGGCGTTCACGCAGAAGACAGGCATCCAGGTCCGCACGCTCAACGGTGAGGCGGGCCAGCTCTTCGAACGGCTCAAGGCCGAGGGCGATCGCAGCCCCGCCGACGTGTTCTTCACCGTCGACGCTGGCAACCTCTGGAACGCCGCGCGCGCGGGGCTCCTGGCGCCCGTGGCTTCCGCGGAGCTCGTGAAGAACATCCCCGCGCATTTGCGCGACCCCGAGAACCGCTGGGTCGGTCTCACCATGCGCGCGCGCACGATCATGTACAACGTCAAGAAGGTCAACCCCGCCGACCTCTCCAGGTACGAGGCGCTCGGTGATCCGCGGTGGAAGGGCCGGATCTGTCTGAGGACCTCCGGCTACATCTACAACCAGTCGCTGCTGGCCACGATGATCAAGCGCGACGGCGTGCCGCGCACCGAGCAGATCGTCCGGGGGTGGGTGGCCAACCAGCCGATCATCATCAACGGTGACACCAAGATCCTCGAGGCCATCGCCGCCGGCCAGTGCGACGTGGGTCTCACGAACAGCTACTATCTGGCGCGTATCTTGGCCAAGGACCCGAACTTTCCCGTGGCGCCCTTCTGGGCCAACCAGCAGACGACCGGCACCCACGTCAACGTTTCGGGCGGTGGGGTCGCCGCGCACGCCAAGAACCGCGCGGGCGCGATCAAGCTGCTGGAGTTCCTCTCCACGATCGAGGCCCAGCAGATGTTCGCCGACACGAGCATGGAATTCCCGGCCAACCCGAAGGCCGAGGTGAACCCCATCGTCAAGGCGTGGGGGCCGTTCAAGCAGGACGACGTCCACGTGGCGGCGGCGGGGGAGTTCCAGGCCGCGGCGGCGCGGCTCGCCGATCGCATCGGCTACAAATAGGGCGACGCGCATCCGACCTTCGCCCCTGACGCTGGCGGCGGGCGCCATCGCGGCGGCGATGGCCGCCCCGCTCGTCGTCGTTGGCGCCGCATGGCGCGAACCCGCGGGCGACGTGTGGCTTCATCTCTGGCGCACGCAACTCGCCGAGCTGATCGTCAACACGCTGCTGCTCGTCGCCGCCGTCGGAGTCGGCACCGTCGCGCTCGGCGCGGCGCTCGCCTGGCTCGTCGTCGGCTATCGCTTCCCTGGCCAGAAGGTCTTCGAGTGGGCGCTCGTCCTGCCGCTCGCCATGCCCGCCTATGTTATCGGGTTCACGTTCCTCGGCCTCCTCGACTTCAGCGGCCCCGTGCAGTCCGCCCTACGGCGCTGGCTGGGCCAGGGGGCGCGGCTGCCCGACTTGCGCTCGGGCTGGGGTGTCGCCCTGATGATGACGCTGGTCTTCTATCCCTACGTCTACCTGCTCGCCCGCGCGGCGTTCAGCGAGCACGGACGCGCCACCCTCGAGACCGCGCGCAGCCTCGGCCGCTCGCGGCGCCGGGCCTTCTTCGAGGTCGTCCTGCCGATGGCGCGGCCGTCGCTCGTCGCCGGCGCTTCGCTCGCCATGATGGAGGCCCTCGCCGACTTCGGCACCGTCTCGATCTTCGGCTACCGGACGCTGACCGAGGCGATCTACCGAGTGTGGAACGGGATGTTCGACCGTGTCGCCGCCACCCAGCTCGCGAGCCTGCTCCTGGGGCTGGCGCTCGCGCTGTTGCTGGCCGAGCGGGGCCTCCGCGGCCGCCGGCGCTTCACGCAGAGCCCGCGCCGCGGCGTGGGTGTCGGCGCCGTGCGCTTGCGCGGCTGGCGCGCCCGCGTCGCCACCGGCGCGTGCCTGGCCGTCCTCGTCCCCGCGTTCGTTCTGCCCGTCGGCCAGCTCCTGTTCTGGACGGGTGACCTGGTGGGCGGCGCCCGCGTACCTCCGGACTTCGTCGGGCTCCTCGGAAGCACCTTCGCGCTCGCGGGCAGTGCGGCACTCTCGATCTGCGCGCTCGCCTTGATCCTCGCCTACGCCGTGCGCCTGCGGCCTTCGATGGGCGCGCGCGTGGCCGCGCAGTTCTCCTCGATGGGGTACGCGCTGCCCGGCGCCGTCATCGCCGTGGGCGTTCTGGCGCCGATGGCGTGGCTCGACTCGGGCCTGCGCGCCCTCGCGGACTTCGTACTCGGCCGGCCCATCGGCCTGCTGCTGACAGGATCGGCGGCGGCGGTGCTGTTCGCCTATGCCGTCCGCTTTCTCGCCGTCGGCTTCCAGACTATCGACGCGAGCCTGACCAAGATCCCGCCAAGCTTCGACGAGGTGGCGCGGTCGCTCGGCGTCAGGCTCGGCGGGGCGCTGCGGCGCATCCATCTCCCGCTCATGCGCGGCGGGATCCTCACCGCCGTCATCCTCGTCTGGGTCGAGACGATGAAGGAGCTGCCGGCGACGCTGCTCCTGCGTCCCCTCGGGCTGAAGACGCTGGCGATCGAAGTGTGGGAGCGCACGTCCGAGTCGATGTGGGCCGAGGCCGCGCTGCCCGCGCTGGCCATCGTCGTCGTCGGCCTGTTCCCGCTGCTCCTCACCGCGCGCCTCACGGCGGGCGCCTCCCGCGGCTAAGCCGATGGACCTCGTGACGCTGACGAACGTCACCAAGCGCTACGATCGCCGCCAACCGCCTGCGGTCAGCGGGCTCTCATTCGGTCTCGGCCCGGCCGAGATCCTCGCCCTGCTCGGGCCGTCGGGCTGCGGGAAGACGACGACGCTTCGCCTGATCGCTGGCTTCGAGGTTCCCGACGAGGGACAGATCACCATCGGCGACCGGGTCGTGGCCGACGGGGCGGCGCGGCACGGGAGCGCTGTGCCCCCCGAGGATCGCGGTGTCGGCATGGTGTTCCAGGACCACGCGCTGTTTCCGCATCTGACGGTAGAGGAGAACGTCGCGTTCGGACTCGATCGCCTCGCGCGCCCCGCCCGGCGCGCGCGCGTGGCCGAGATCCTGCGCCTCGTCAATCTCGAACCGCTGGGTCGCCGGTACCCGCACGAGCTGTCGGGGGGCCAGCAGCAACGGGTGGCGCTCGCGCGGGCCCTGGCCCCGGCGCCGGCACTCATGCTGCTCGACGAGCCGTTCTCGAACCTCGACGCAGACCTGCG
>Ga0184633_10000573_pt1 | contig 13702 bp, 10 predicted proteins | sample PLM31_170_b1_FD_133156 | JGI IMG/M metagenome (GOLD analysis project Ga0184633, IMG submission 133156) | Groundwater sediment microbial communities from an aquifer in East River, Colorado, USA - PLM3-1_170_b1 | ecosystem: Environmental > Terrestrial > Soil > Riparian zone | place: USA: East...
CCTGGGGGGGCCCGCCCTTGGCGCACTGTAGACGGCGAAGGGGCGTAGAGACCGAAGGGGAGGCGGGGCCCGAGTCGCGCGGCAGGTCCTGGATTCCCGCTTTCGCGCGAATGACGTGCTCCTGCGAGTCAAGGGGCCGACGTGAACCAGAGGGCCCCCATTTCACCTAGGGTATAATCCGTCCACCGGGGCGGTTTGAGCGGGCCGCGACGTAGTCCGGAGCCATTTCAGAAGGCCCTACCGACATTCTCGCTCCTCCGGAGCGAGCCCGGGTACGCCTTCGGTCCCGACGGCCAGGATGCGAACGCCCTGGCCGGATTGTTGTCTGGCACTTTTCACCAGGCCTTTGGAGGCCGGATGCACGACGGACCGATCCGATTCGGCACGGATGGATGGCGCGGCCGGATCGCCGACGATTACACTTTCGCCGCTGTGCGGCGCTGCACCCACGGCTTTGCCTCGTACCTGAGGCGGGAGGCCGGCGATGGGGTCCCGGTCATCGTCGGCTACGATCGCCGATTCGGATCCGAGCACTTTGCCGCCGCGGCGGCGGAGGTCCTGGCCGGAGCCGGATTCCACGTCCTCCTGACGGACGGGGCAACCCCCACGCCGGCAATCGCCTACGCCGTCCGCCATCATGCCGCCGCCGGAGCGGTCAACATCACGGCTTCCCACAATCCCTCCTCTGACAATGGGTTCAAGGTGCGCGATGCCTCCGGCGGCGCGATCGCGCCGGAAGGTTTGCGGGCAATCGAGGCTGCTATCCCCCCGGACGACTCGTCCGTCCCTCGGGAGTCGCTCGAGCGGGCCCGGACCGCCGGGCACCTCGAAATCTTCGACGCCGCGCCGGCCTACCAGGCACAGTTGGAACGGCTGGTCGACGTTCGGCCGCTGCGCGACGCAGGCCTGCTGGTGGTCGTCGATTCGATGTGGGGCAACGGCGCCGGCTGGCTCGCCCGGCTGATCGGCGGTGGGCCAACCCGGGTGCTCGAGGTCCACTCCGATCGAAATCCTATCTTTCCCGAGATGGCCCGCCCTGAACCGATCCCGCCGAACATCGACGCCGGCCTGGCGTTTGCCCGGCGGCAGGCGGCCGACGTGGTCCTGATCACCGACGGCGACGCAGACCGGATCGGCCTGGGTGACGAGCACGGAACTTTCATCGACCAGCTGCGGGTGTTCGCGTTGCTGGCCTACGCCTTCCTCGAAGTCCGTGGCGAGCGAGGCCCGATCGTCAAGACTCTCTCCACGACATCCATGCTCGACAAGCTCGGCGAGCGATACGGGGTTCCCGTCTACGAGACCGGTGTCGGCTTCAAATACGTCGCGCCCAAGATGATCGAGGTCGACGCCCTGCTCGGGGGTGAGGAGTCGGGTGGTTACGCCTTTCGCGGCCACGTCCCCGAACGAGACGGGATCCTGGCCGGGCTGTACTTGTTGGATCTGATGGTCCGCCGCGGGAAGAGACCGGCCGAGCTCGTCCGCGAGCTGTTCGACGTGGTCGGCGAGCACTACTATGAGCGCATCGATCACCCGCTCGCGCCCGAGGCGCGCCTCGAAGGCGAGGCCCGCGTGCGCAACCAGCACCCGGAACGAATCGGGGGCCTGCGCGTGATGGGCATCAACACCTTCGACGGTTTCAAATTCGGTCTGGAAGACGGCGGCTGGCTGCTGATCCGATTCTCCGGGACGGAGCCCTTGGTTCGGGTCTACTGCGAGACGACCGACCCAACCCGCGTTCAACCCATCCTGCAGGATGGCCTGGCCATGCTGGCCCTGCGGTCATGAGCGATCTGCCTCCGCTCGCTGACACTCACTGCCACCTCTGCCTGCCGGCCTTTGACCCGGACTTGCCGGAGGTTTTGGAACGGGCTCGGCAGGAGGGAGTCGAGCGGATCCTCGTCCCAGGAATCGACCTCGAAACCAGCCGCCGGGCCGTCGAGCTGGCCGAAGACCACAAAGAGGTCTTCGCCGCCGTCGGAGTCCATCCTCATCACGCCAGCACCTACAGTCCGGCGACGCGGCGAAGCCTGCGGCAGCTCGCCGAATCGAGGCGGGTGGTTGCCATCGGTGAGATCGGGCTCGACTACTACCGCGATCTCAGCCCGCGCCCGGCTCAGCTTCAGGCATTCGAAGATCAGTTGGGCCTGGCCGAGGAGGTCGGCCGGCCGGTGGTGGTCCATGATCGCCTGGCGACGATCGACTTGATGGAGCGCCTGGTACCGTGGGCCGCCGAGCGCGACAATCCAGGCGTGCTCCACGCTTTCTCCAGCGACGCCGGCGCAGCGGCCGCCGCCACCGCCTCCGGTTTCTACTTGGGAGTGGGCGGTCCCATCACCTTTCCCAACGCAGGCGACCGGCGGGAGGTGACGGGCGGACTGCCGCGGGAGCGCGTGCTGCTGGAGACCGACTCTCCCTACCTCACCCCCCACCCTTACCGCGGCCGGCGCAACGAGCCTGCACGGGTAGCCCTCATCGCGGCGACGCTGTCCGAGATCTGGGAAAGTGAACCGGCCGAGACGCGGCGCGTCGCCTGGGAAAACGCCGCGGCCCTCTTCCACTGGGACTATGAAACCGACAACCGCCACCTTCTTTGACCTCGTCCGCAGCCAGATCCCGCAGGTCGAAGCCCGCATGCGGTCTGCGCCCGACCGTCATCACCCACAACTCAGTCTGGCGATCGACCATTTGCTGGCCTCCGGCGGCAAGCGCCTGCGGCCGACTCTGACCCTGCTCACGGCGCGCATGCTCGGCACCGATGAAGACAAGGCGATCGGGCTGGCGGCGGCGATCGAGATGCTGCACACCGCCACGCTCGTCCACGACGACCTGATCGACGGCTCGCTCATGCGCCGCGGCCTGCCGACGCTGAACGCCAATCTCACTCCCGGCGCCACCGTCCTGACGGGCGACTACATCTTCGCCCGTGCCGCGCATCTGGCGGCGAGCATCGGCTCACTATCCTTGATGGAGCACTTCGCCCGAACGCTGATGACGATCGTCAACGGCGAGATCATCCAGCTGTTCCGGGAGCAATCCGGCGACGACCGGCAGGATTACTTCGATCGGATCTACGCCAAGACCGCTTCCCTCTTCGAGCTGGCCACCATGGGCTCCGCCATCTTGCGCCAGGCCAACCAGGAAATCATCGAAGCCATGCGGCGTTTCGGTTACCAGACAGGGATCGCCTTCCAGATCGTCGACGACGTGCTGGACTTCGCCGGGGATGAAGCACAAGTGGGCAAACCGCTGGGCAGCGATCTCCGCCACGGCTTGTTGACCTTGCCGACTCTCCTGTACCTCGACGGGCGGCCCCAGGGGGCGTCGCTGGCGGAGGCCATCCTCGGCGGGAGCCTGTCGGTGGCGGAGCTCAATGACCTGGTCGGCGCGATCCGGGCGTCGGACGCCGTCGAGCGCGCCTTGGCGGAGGCGCGCAATGCCATCGCCGCCGGTGAGACCCAGCTGGAAGGCATGCCGGACGGGCCGGAGCGCGCCGGGCTGCGCCAGCTCGCTCATTACGTCGTCGACCGATCACTCTGACCGGAAGAGGAGGGGAAGCCGTGGATATCCAGACACATGTCTATCAGCGCGTGACCGTCGTGACCGTCACCGGACGGGTCGACTCCGCCTCCGCAGGGGACTTGGAGGAAGCCCTCCAGCACCTGCTGGAGGAGGGTAAGACGAATTTCGTGCTGGACCTGTCCGGCGTCGAGTTTCTGTCATCTTCCGGGCTGAGGGTGCTCGTCACCACACTGAAAGCGGTGCGCAAATCCGGTGGTGACTTGCGGCTCGCCGCGCTATCCCAGAGGGCGGCAGACGCCATCGATCTGGCCGGCCTCGACGTCCTGTTCAAGTCGTATGGGGACCGCGAAACCGCCGTCACCTCCTTCTAGTCGTCCCTCCCTGCGGCCTTCGTCCAAAGGAAGAGGGGAAGGCCACGGGGCCTCCCCGCGGCCCTCGTCCAAAGGAAGAGGGGAAGGCCACGGGGCCTCCCCGCAGCTCTCGTCCAAAGGACGAGGGGAAGGCCACGGGGCCTCCCCGCAGCTCTCGTCCAAAGGAAAAGGGGGGAGCCGCGGAGCCTCCCCGCCACCCTCCTCCAGGGGCCGGGGACAAAGGCGACGGTCCCTGCGGCAACCACCTGATGAAGGTCTCCAGGCGACCCGGCGCGTGATCTTTCCTTCTGATCGGACCCGCATGCCCGAGATGTGCGCCTTCGTCAGCGAGGCCGCGACCCTGAGCGGATTCGACGACCGGACGAGTCACGCCTGCCAGCTTGCCGTCTGTGAGGCCATCGAGAACATCATCCAACACGGCTATCGGAGGGAGGGCGCGGGCGAGATCCGTGTTTCGACACAAGCCCGGCCGGGCGAATTGACCGTCGAAATCGCTGACCGCGCACCGGGCTTCGATCCCTCTACGTACCCTTTGGCCCCGACGCCTCTGCATACCGACCCTCCGGTCGGAGGCCGCGGGCTCCGCATGATTCGCGGTGTGATGGACGTCATTCACTACGAGCGCCGCGGCCATCAGAATATCCTGCGATTGACAAAGAACCGCCCCTTCACCGGCGCTTGAGGCGGCCTTGAGCGGGATCATCTCGGGTGCGGGGCCAGCGCTCCAGGCACCGCTCACCCCTACGGCCACGGCGCTGCTCGCCTTACTTGTCTTGCTGGCGGCCTTCGGGGTCGTCGTTCTGCTGGCCCGCCTCGAGCGTCGGCGTGAGGCCGAACTGCAAACCCTGGCCGCGCTCGGCCAGGCCGTGTTCGCCGCATCCGACGACCCGGCGGAGATTGCCGAGGCGGCCTACGTCCACACCGCGCGCCTTCTCTCCACCGACTTCTTCCAGCTCGGCATGTTTCAGGGTGACCTATATCGCACTCTGATCTGGGTTCGTGATGGGAGCCGGGTCCACAACCGCGAGTTTCAGCTCGACGCGGAGCACGAAGGCTTGGTCGGGTACGTCCGGCGGACCGGCGAACCTCTGCTGGTAACCGATTTCCATCGCGCCGGAAACCTGCCGGCCTACCCGAGTTATTCCGCCGACGACCCGCCCGCCTCCGGCCTGTTCGTCCCTCTGGCTGTCGAGAACACCGTGGTCGGCATCATGGCCGTACAAAGTCGCCGAGTAGGCGCCTTTCGGCGGCGCGAGCTCCTTCTGATGCGCGCCCTCGCTGGCAGCGTCGCCTCGAGCCTGGCGGCAATGACCTGGCGGGGACAAGTCCGTTCGCGCGACCGGCAGATCGCTCTTGTGGAAGAAGTCGCAGCCCTGCTGACGCCCCTCCAACCGTTGTCGGATGTGCTTCCCGACGTCGCCTCACGAATCCAACGCCAACTGGAGGCGGGCATGGTCGCGGTCTTCGAATTGTCCGGGGACCAGACGACAGCGATGGCGACCTCCGGCCGGCCCGATACGCGAACGTTGGAGCAAGCGGCGATTCGATCCATCGTCCGGGAAGCGGCGGCGTCCAGGACTTTGATCTCTCGCTCGCGCGAATCCGGCGGGGCCTCTTCGAGTTCGCCGCACCTGACCTGGGAATGCGTTTGCCCCCTACGCGTCCAGGACCGAGTCCTGGGTGTGCTGTATGTGAGCCGTCGAAACGAGCGATTCCGCCGCGCCGATCGGCGGTTGGTCGAGGTCGTCTCCAATCAACTGGCGCTGGCGTTCCTCGAGGCGGCCAATTACAACCAGCAACAGGAAGAGGCCTGGTTTACAACCGTTCTGCTGGAGGTGGCGCGGCACGCTGCACGGCCCGGGGACGTGACGGTCGCATTGCAGGCCGTGCTTCACCTGACCACGCTTCTCGCCGGCGCTGGTTGGACACTCCTGCTCACGGTCGAGCCGGTGAGCGGCGCGCTGGTCGTCCGGACGGGCGCGGGCCTTCGCCGCTTCGCCATGGATGCCCTTACGGGAGAGCTCTTTTCGCCGGAGTCGTTCCAGCTAGGCGCCCCACCCTCCGACCAGGAGCCAAGAGCCTTGACGCTGCCTCCGGCGGTCGCCGCGGCTACGGGCTCGGCGCGTGCCCAGGGCAGTGTTCTCACCGACGGAACCCGCCTGCTCGGCCTGCTGCTGCTCGAGGGGGAAGAGATCGAACCCCGCCGCCGTTCGTTAATCGCCGGTATTGCCGGTCAAATCTCGCTCCGACTGGAGAACGCCGCGCTGGTGGAGCAGGCCGCCATCCGACTTTCTCTGGAACGGGAACTGGAGACGGCGCGCTCGATCCAACAAAGCTTCCTGCCCGGCGGACCACCTGAACACGACGGCTGGAAGGTTGGCGCGTACTGGCGTGCGGCGCGCAGCGTCGGCGGGGACTTCTACGACTTCATTCGCCTGCCGTCAGGACCGTCGGGACCTCGCTGGGGCTTGGCCATCGCCGACGTTTCCGACAAAGGCGTTCCGGCAGCACTCTACATGGCGTTGACCCGCACTCTTCTGCGCACCGTCGCCGCCACCGACCCGAGCCCGGCTGCGACGCTGGCGCGTCTCAACAACCTTCTCCTTAACGAAACGCGCGGCGACATGTTCGTCAGTGTCTGGTACGGGATCTGGGAGCCGGAGCGCGGCCGGGTCACCTATGCCAACGCCGGACACAATCCGCCGATCCTGTTTGAGCAGGACGAACAAGGGATCGCCCTCCGTACCCACCAAACCGTTCTGGGAGTTCTCCCGGACGTTCCCTACGAAGAAGCCGAAATCGATCTCGCGCCGGGATCGATGCTCCTGCTCTACACCGACGGAGTCAGCGAGGCCCCGGGGCAGGCGGGCGAGCAGTTCGGGATGCACCGGATCGAGAACACGGTCTTGGGATTAACTCGTTGGGATCCAGACACCGTATTGACCGCCCTCGCCGAGCGAGTGGCAGCCTTCAGCGGTCTGCCGGATCCGCAAGACGACTTGACCATCGTGTGCCTGCATCGTTTGTGACGAATGGGCATCTGGGCACCGAGTCCTTTGTTGACTTCTCAAAACCATGGCCCTACCGGGGACTTCTAGCCAGGCCCGGCAAGAGCGACCGGCCATTGGGCGCCAAGTCATTCTTAGCGATGCTTCCATCACATCGATTTCTCCTTGATCAGTTTTCGGGGACCGAGGTTGCTAGGCATGTGCGTGCCCGCATGCCTATCTGACTCAGCACTGAAGTCTGGACTATCGCACCGGCGGATTCGCGATCATGAGATTCAAGTGCTCTATCAGCCAGCGCGTTAGCCCCTGTTGGTTGAGGATCTCGCGAGCGAAGTTTTCTGCCTGGACGGGTTGCCCTCGCAAGTAGAGCGCCTCGGCTCGAACCGCACGCGCCATCGGGTCACCGGGTTGGTTGTGGAGTGCTGCTTCGAGCCGACGATCGGCCTCGTCGTCCTGGCCGAGGTAGAGGGCGGCGCGCGCAGCGATCACCGCCAGGCGATCCCAATTCTTGTATTGTTTTCCGGCGTCGCTCAGGAGAGGCACAATCCCAGGGTTATCCGCGGCCAGGAACATCGCTTGGAAGGACAGATTCTCGGCCCGCGGCCCGGCTGCCCCGGGCCCACCCTCCAGTTGCAGCGCTTGGAGCGCGGCCATAGCCGCGGGAAGTTCCTCGCCTTGCGCCAGGAAGAGCTCTGCGGCCGTCAGATACGCCTGCGCGGCCAAGGCGTTGATTCCGTGCGAACGCAGCGCCTCCGCCAGCGCCAGGTGGGCAGTGGGGTCATCCGGCCGTTCTCCAACCCCCTGCCTCGCTTCCAGGACCGCCGGAGGTTCCTCTACCGCCGGGGGCACCGGTGACTCGACAGGACCCGAATCCGACGGGGCCGTGATCTGAGTTACCTCTGGCGCAGTCGGTTCGTCGCCGCCTTCCCCCCCAGCTCCCATAAGGAGGAGAAAGGTGAAGGCGCATAAGCAGAAGACAGCTACACCGACGCCCACCCAGATCCAAGGGCTGCGTTTCGGAGGAGGGGCGGGAATCGATGGTTTCGCGATCGGATCAACGGCTGCCGCCGGGGCGGGCGGCGCGGGGGCCATGGTCGAGGCGGTCGTGGCGGCCCGCGGCGTCTTTCCCGCGGCGGGGAGCGCCGCCCGGAACGCAGCCACCATATCGTCGACCGTCGCGTAACGATCGGCGCGCTCCTTGGAAAGCGACTTGAGCAGGACGCGCTCGACTTCGGGCGGCACACTCGGGTTGACCTGGCTCGGGATCGGCAGCGGTTTGTAGATGTGGTCGTGGATGATCGAGAAGGGGGTATCGGCATTGAACGGGACGCGGCCTACAACCATTTCATAGAGCACGACGCCGAAGGAGTAGATGTCGGTGCCGGCGTCGAGGTCTTTTTCGCCCCTCGCCTGTTCCGGCGAGATGTACTGGGGCGTGCCGAGCATGACGTCGGCCGAAAGGGTCGACTCGGCCCCGATCCTGGCCAGGCCGAAATCCGCCAGGTAGATCGACCCATCGGGTGCCAGCAGGATGTTGGAGGGCTTCACGTCGCGATGGAGGACACCGCGTTTGTGGGCGTAGGACAGACCAGCTCCGGCGGCCTCGACGATGGGTAGTCCCTCTTGCGGCGAGGGCGGCCCCTCCCGCAGCTGTGCCTTGAGCGTATCTCCCGCGATGAATTTCATCACCAAGTACGGCTGGCCTTCATGCTCTGAGAAGTCGTAGACCGGCACGATGTTGGGATGTTCGAGACGGGCGATCGCCTTGGCCTCCCGCTCAAAGCGTGCCAGGAAACTTGGATCCGCCAGAAACGCCGGGTGCAGAGCCTTGATCGCAACGTATCGATCGAGACCGGCATGGTAGGCCTTATAGACCGTGGCCATACCTCCCCGGCCGAGCTGCTCGATGATCCGGTACGGTCCGACGTTCTCGCCGATGGCAAACGTCATCGCAACGTCCTTCAGGTCGCCAGGTGATTATAGCGAGGCGAAGTTATGCAAACAACATCCACAGATGAAACGTAAGGAAACCGGTAGTCGGGGCATCCGACGCGCATGAGGCGGCGACTAGCCCCAGGGACTGACATCGCGTTGTCCGTCACCCACGCGAAGCGCGCTTCGCCATCGAGCCGCTTCAGAGCACACCTGGGGCGCATACCCAGAACGGGTGCAAGACGCCACGCCCTTCAAGGGCGGCGCACACCCGAAGGGGTGCCCGAAGGGGTGCCCGAAGGGGGGAGGGCGCACACCTGTCCCGGTGTTCTTCGGGATCGCGCTTCGCCGTCTCCCCTCTTCATGGCACACCCAGGGTGCCCGAAGGGGTGCAGGGCGCCACGCCCTTCGGCGTCGGCGCACACACAGGTGGACACCCAGGGTGCACACTCAGGGTGCACCCGAAGGGGTGCCCGAAGGGGTGAGGGCGCATCCCGCTGGGGACCCCGAAGGGGATCCCGCAAGGGAGGCGGAGGGCCTGCTGGTGCGCTGCTTCAGGGCGATCTTCGAGGCTGGCGGGGGATCCACCGGGGAGTCGAAGCGCAGTAGTCGAGGTAGACCTGGCCGAATCGGCGACGGAGCTGCGGCTCCTCGAATACCACCAGGAATGAATGCAGCACCAGCCACAGACCGAGAGCGTAGACACCCAGCCACCAGCATTGGAAGAGGACGGTCTCGCTTATCACGACGAGGACGGCGCCCAGGTACATCGGGTTCCGCACGTAGCGGAAGAGACCGTGAGCGACGAAGTTGCTTGGCGGATCGATGGGTATCGGCGTCCCCCGGCCTCGGACAACGAAGGAGTAGGAGACCCAGATCATCATCGAGGCGCCGACCACGACGAGGAGGATGGCGAGAAGCCCCAGCAGATCCGTGCGGGGTGCCGGTATCGAATCCTGTGCCGACAAGATGAGATAGGGCGCGAGGATCACAGCCGCGCCAGGGACAACGATCGTGGCGAGGGTGGCTTCGATCGCGAGACGCATGCTTCCTCCGGATCTGCAATGCCTGCGGATGCCCCAGACCGATAAAGGGGAAGACTCGAACGCCTACGCTGAGACCGTACCTACCGATCTTGCAGCGCGGTCACTCCGGGAAGCTCTTTCCCCTCGAGCAGCTCCAACGTAGCACCCCCGCCGGTCGAGACGTGAGTCATTTTCTCGGTAAGCCCGGCCTGCGCCACCGCCGCCGCCGAGTCGCCGCCGCCTACGATCGTCACCGCGGAAGTCCCAGCCAGAGCTTGCGCAACTCCGATCGTCCCGGCAGCGAAAAGCGCCATCTCGAAAACCCCCATCGGCCCGTTCCAAATGACCATCCGCGCCGGGGCCAGCACCTTCTTGAATTCCTCGACCGTCTTGGGACCGATATCCATGGCGCGCCATCCGTCGGGCACGGATCCCAGGTCGACCACGCGATGCGCCGCGTCGGCGGCGAAGGCCTGCGCCACCACCGCGTCGACCGGAAGGACCAGTCGGTCGCCGGCTCGGGTGAGCATCCCACGAGCGGTTTCCAGCGATTCCTGCTCGACGAGCGAATCGCCCATCGCCACCCCGCGCGCAGCGAGGAACGTGTTGCCCATCCCGCCCCCCACGAGCAGGCGTTCGGCGCGCCCCAGCAGACTCTCGACGACTCCGATCTTGTCTGAGATCTTGGCCCCGCCGAGAATGGCGATGAAGGGCTGCTCCGCGGCCTCCATCACTTTACCCAGGTAGGTCAGTTCCTTTTCCATCAGGAAGCCGGCGACGGCGGGGAGAAGGTGGGCGACTCCCTCCGTCGAGGCGTGCGCGCGGTGAGCCGAACCGAAGGCGTCGTTGACGAACAGCGTGGCGAGACGCGCCAGGCCGGCCGCCAGCGCCGGGTCATTCTTCGTTTCGCCGGGTTCGAAGCGGGTGTTCTCCAGCAGCAGCGCATCGCCGGCGGCCAGGGAGGCGGCCGCGGCTTCGGCCTCGGCGCCAACGAGGGCCTCGACGAATCCAACCGGGCGGCCCAGCAGGCCCGCCAGATGCGCGGCGATCGGCCGGAGGGAGAACTGGGGATCCGGACCCGCTTTTGGTCGACCCAGGTGAGAGCACAAGACGGCCGATGCGCCGTGCTCTGCCAGGTACCGCAGAGTCGGGAGGGAGGCGCGGATGCGGGTGTCGTCGGCGACGGCGCCGTCCTTCAACGGCACGTTGAAGTCGACGCGCACCAAAGCCCGCTGGCCTCGCAGTTCAACATCGCGGATCGTCTTCTTGGAGAACGTCAATTGCCTAATCCTTGGGCCAGGAGACTACCTTCTCCTCCGCCGCTTGCCTCGGGCCCCCACCCCTATCCCCTCCCCTGCCTCAGCGCATCAGCCCATTTGGACTCTGCTGGCAGGGGGAGGGGTGAGGTTTCTGGGGAGTGCGGGGAGCTCCGCTCCCCCACTCCCCAAAGTTTCGCCCCCCTCTCCGCCAAGTCGCCGCATACAGCCGGGGCTTTGCCGCGGAGAGGGGGGTTGGGGAGTGAGGTCAGTGATTTGTCCCTGAACAGGACTCTTCGGGAGACTCGCGGCCGCGCCTGCTGGAATAGCGGCAAGGGCACCGCGTCACGCTCTACAGCGACTTCGCCATGAGCGCCGCCAGGTCGGCCGTCCGCACGGAGTATCCCCACTCGTTGTCGTACCAGGCGACGACCTTGACCATCGTCCCGGTCATCACCATCGTCGAGAGACCGTCAACGATCGCCGAACGATCGTCCCCCTTGAAGTCCGATGAGACCAACGGCTCGCGCGTGATGCCCAGGATTCCCTTCATTGGCCCGACCGAGGCTTTGTCGAACTCCTGATTCAGCTCGTCGACCGTCGTGGCGCGTTCGACTTCGGCCACGAAATCGACGACCGACACCGTCGAGGTCGGGACGCGCAACGAGAACCCGTCGAACTTGCCCTCCAGATCCGGAATGACCTTGGCCAGGGCGCGGGCGGCGCCGGTGGTCGTCGGGATGATGTTCAACCCGGCGGCGCGCGCACGGCGCAGGTCCTTGTGGGCCAGGTCCAGGATGCGCTGGTCGTTGGTGTAGGCGTGGACCGTCGTCATCAGCCCGCGACGGACACGGAGCGTGTCGTGCACGACCTTGGCCACCGGCGCCAGGCAGTTCGTGGTGCAGGAGGCGTTGGAGAGGATGTGATGCTTCTTCGGGTCGTAGTCGGCGTCGTTGACGCCGAGGACGAGGGTCAGGTCTTCGTTCTTGGCAGGCGCCGAGATGATGACTTTGCGCGCCCCACCCTTCTCGATGTGGACGGCGGCGCCGGGCTTGTCGCCCTTGCCCTTGGCATCGGTAAAGACTCCGGTCGACTCGATGACGATCTCGACGCCCAGGTCCTTCCACGGCAGTTGCCCCGGGTCCTTTTCCGCGAAAACGCGCAGGCTTCGACCATCGACGACCAGGTCCCCTTCCCGCACTTCGACTTTGCCGGGGTAGGTGCCGTAATTCGAGTCGTACTTGAAGAGATGGGCGTTGGTAGCGGCGTCGAAGAGATCGTTGATGGCTACGACTTCCAGGTCAACCGGCCGTTTCTCGAGGACGGCTTTCAGCACCTGGCGCCCAATCCGGCCGAAGCCGTTGATCCCGATGCGGGTGGTCATGTGACGCTCCTGGATTGACCCGGCGCCCTTCGACATCCGACCTCGTCGTTGGCCGCCAGGTTCGTGTCAGTTCAAGCGGTTTGAGACTTGCGGGGCCTCAGTGGCGGGCAGCTCGAGCGGGCCGGTGCGCTCTTCCAACAGGCGGATGAGGGCGTCCGCCAGACGGTCCGAATCATGTTGACCGCGTCGATCCGGATCGGCCATGTCCTCCGTCGCCAGCGGGACATCGATTCCGTTACCAGCGATCCGTACCGGAACGGTCCCCTCCGGCACCGAGACGTCCGGGCATTGGTTGACCAGCATCATGTCGATCAGACCCCGGCCGGTGTGTTCTTCGACCGCGTGCAGGTGGCCGGCGCAGTCGTAGCCGTCGGTCTCGCCGGCCTGGGTTGCAATGTTGCAGACGAAAACCTTCAAGGCCCGGCTGACACGGATGGCGTCGGCGATTTCCGGCACCAGCAGGTTCGGCAGCACGCTGGTATACAGGCTGCCCGGGCCGATGACGATCAGCTCGGCGGCAAGGATGGCCCGGATCGCCTCCGGATACGCCGGCACGTCGTTCGGCTCGAGATGAACGCGGAGCACCAGCCCGGGCACTGCCGGGATGCGGCTTTCGCCTTCGATGCGGAAGGCTTGTTCGTCCACGCCGTGCGCCTTGTCGGCGATCAAGGAGACATCGTTGAGGGTGGCCGGCAGGACCCGCCCGCGGATCGCCAGGACGCGCCCGGCCTCGAGCACACCGCGTTCGAAGCTCCCAGACACGCCGGCCAGCGCCGCGATCAGCAGATTGCCGAAACTGTGACCTTCGAGCGCCCCATCAGTACCGAAGCGGTACTGGAAAAGCTGAGTCAACAGGTCCTCATCGTCCGACAACGCCGCCAGGCAATTGCGGACGTCGCCGGGCGGAGGCAGGCCCAGAGTCCGCCGCAGTTTTCCCGACGATCCGCCGTCGTCGGCGACCGTGACGATAGCGGTCAGGTTGCCGGTGCGATGTTTCATCCCCCGCAGAAGGGTCGACAGGCCCGTGCCGCCGCCCAACGCCGCGCCATGCACGCGCCCGATGACGGCCATCGGCAGCCGGTCCAGCGTCAGGAACATCCGCGCCATGTCGCTGGCGTCGTCCAGGTTCTGCTGGTGTGAGTAGCCGGCCATGCGCTGCATCCACTCCAGATCGGCGCCTGCGCAGAATACCGGTCCGGCGCCC
>Ga0184633_10000574_pt1 | contig 13691 bp, 15 predicted proteins | sample PLM31_170_b1_FD_133156 | JGI IMG/M metagenome (GOLD analysis project Ga0184633, IMG submission 133156) | Groundwater sediment microbial communities from an aquifer in East River, Colorado, USA - PLM3-1_170_b1 | ecosystem: Environmental > Terrestrial > Soil > Riparian zone | place: USA: East...
GGGCCCTGTACGAGCGGCGCGAGCCCGGGCCGGGGCCGGCGCCGGGCCGCGCTCGATGGTTCCGCAGTCTGGCCGGCGCCGCGTGGGTGGCCGGCGCAGTGGGGCTGGTCGGCCTTGGCTCCTACTGGTCCTCCGCACGGTGGGGGCTGGTTGCCTGGGGAATTGTCGGCGCCGCTGCATGGGCGTTTCGCGGCCAGCCCGTCGGCCGACCCGCCGACAGTGTCTTCAGCGCCCCGCTCCTGGCCGGACTGCTGGCGGGCCAGGTGCTCGTCGTGATCCTTTCTCAAGGTCGCGGGGCCTTTGTCGGGATGCTCGTCGGTCTCAGCGTCGTTGCCTTTGCATTCCTGGTCCGGCGCCGAGCCTGGAAGGCGCTGACCGCCGCGGCGCTGGGCCTCGTGGTTCTGGTTGCGTTCTTGGTGCTGCTCAACCTCTCGCGCTCGCCGGCCGTCTCTCTCGGCAATATCGGGCTCCTAAGCCGTCTCAGTCACGTGGCGGATGTGCGCCACGGGTCTCCCGGGTGGGTCCGCGTGCAGGTGTGGAGGGGAATCCTCGGCGGCTGGAGCCGCCAGCTCCACGGCGAGACAGTGATCCCCGGGCTGTCGCCACGGATGCGGAGCGTTCTCGGCTTCGGGCCCGAGACCCAGCTTCTCGTTCTCGACCGCATGGCCGGGCCATTGTTAGGTGTGCTCCCGGCCACGGGCGAGGGCTGGAGTGCGCGATACGTGGTCGATCGAGCGCACAACGTGCTGCTCGAGCAGCTCGTGACGGGCGGCTTGGGTGGCGCGGCGCTCTGGGGCCTGCTCGTCGGGTCCCTCCTCGTGGTGGGAATCTCGCGCATTCGGGCGAGCGCCTCCCCTGGGGAAACGACGATGCGTCTTGGCGCGCTCGGGGCAATGCTCGGCCACGTGGCCGAGGGTCAGGTCGGGATCGCGACCGCGATGCCCCTCGTTCTGTTCTGGGTTGTGGCGGGGTTGCTGACGTCGGAGCCTTGGGTTGCTGCTCCCATCCTGCCCAGTGCGGCGCCGCCGCGAGTGGCGCCGCGCTGGGCGTGGCGGTGGGGCATGGTCCTGGCGATGGCGGCGCTCCTGGCCGTGCTGGTCGCGTGGACCAGCACCCGCTGGCTGCTTGCCTCCGTGGCCTACGCCGAAGGAACGCGGCGCGGGATCGCCGGGCAAATGGCGGATGCCCATCGGGAGTTCCAACGCTCCGTCGCGCTCGCCCCAGGGCTCCCGCTTCCGGCGCAGGCGGCTGCCTACACGGCCCTGCGGCTGGCAGGGAGCGAGACCGATCCCGCCAGACGACGCGATTTCTTGCGCGAGGCGGCGGAGGTGCTCATTCAGGCTCGACACCACGCCACCGGCAGCGTGGCGTCCTGGACCCTGACCGCGCAGGTCACGCTCGCCCAGGCACGGATGGGAGACCGGAGCAAGCTTTCCGAAAGTCTCGACGCCTTCGGGGCCGCGGCCCAGCTGAGCCCCGACGATCCGCGGCTGCTCGCTCAGTGGTCATGGGCTTGGCTCGAGAGCGGCGATGCGGCACGGGCCCGTCAGACGGCCGAGCGAGCGCTGTCCCGGAATCGGCGCGAGTGGCTCGCGTGGGCAGTCCTGGCGCGCTCAGCGAGAGAACTCGGGGATCTCGCAGAGGCCGAGCGCGCCCTCGGGACCGCGCGGAAGCTGGCACCGCCCGAGGCCCGACGCCTGGTCGAGGCCATAGCGCCTTAGCGGTGGTCCACCAGCGAAGTTGTTCGCCGAAGGCAAGCGAGGGCGGGCTGCCGACGCGGCCCCTTTCAGCCCGACACGGCGCCCCGGTACACGGCGAGCGTCTGTCTCGCTGTCTCTGCCCACGAGTACCGCCGGCTCCGCTCGAGCCCGCGCCCACCCAGCTCCCGGGCGAGCGCCGCATCGCTCAGGACGCGAGCGATGGCCGCCGCCAGCTCGTCCACGCTTTCGGGATCGATCAAGAGCGCCGCGTCGCCGGCCAGCTCCGGGAGCGCCGTGCGGTTTGAGGTCACGACGGGAGTCCCGCAGGCCATCGCCTCGAGCACCGGCAGCCCGAAGCCCTCGAAGAAGGAGGGGTAGACGAAGCAGGCGGCCCCGCTGTAGAACAGTGGCAGATCGTCGTCCGGGATCAGCCCCATCCACCGAACGGCCGACCCGGGTCCCGAGAGCCGCGCACGGCGGAGCACCTCCTCGACGCCGTGGTCCCGCTTGCCGCCAATCACGAGGGGCGCATCCGACACTCCGCTGGCGCGGAGTCGCGCGTGGGCCAGCAGAATCCGTTCCAGATTCTTTCGCCGGTTCAACCGTCCGAGCGAGAAGAGGAAGCCCGGCCGAAGGCCGTATCGGGCCAGGACCTGCGTGGTCTTCCCGCTGTCGTGGGGATGGAAGCCCGCGCCCGCGGCCAGCGGGATCACGACGACCTTGTCCGGGGGGACGGAATACCGCGCCACGATATCACGCCGGGCAAACTCGGAGTCGGTGATGATCCGGCAGGCCTGCGCGATGCTCCGCGAGACGAGCACGCGCAAAGCCAGTCGCAGACCGAGGGGAAAGGAGTCGGGCAGGTGCAGGAAGCCCAGGTCGTGCACGGTCAGCACTATCGGCCCACGATACCAGAGCGGTGCCACATACTGGACGTGGAGGCAGTCGACGCTTTCTCGCGATGCCGCGCGCGACAGCGTCCAGGCCAGCCGGGCGATGCCCCGGCCCTGGCCGACGCAGACGGTCCGTGACCGGCCTCGCGGCGGCAACGCACGATAGAAGGGATGGGTTGGGTTAGCCGCGAAGAGAACGAAGTCTTCTTCGCCTGCTGCCCCGAACAGCGCCGAGATCAGGTTCCGGCCATAGGTGGCGTTGCCCTCCCCCTCGTGCTCGGCGCTGTGCGAATCGATCCCGATATGCACGGCTCGCGATTCCTCGTCCAGTCAGGGCGCCCCGGGAAGCGAGAGCCCGAGGTCCTGGGGGCTCACGTGGCAACGCCGGCCACGTTCCCCGACTCCCTCGCGGATCGCGTCGAGAGAGCCGTCCGCGATTTGCATGAGTCGCTTGACGGCTGGCCCGCTCCGTTCCATGCATCGCGCCTCAGCTCGGCGACAAGCGTCCCGGTGACGATCTGCCGGGCTTCCTTGTTGGAGTGGTCGGTCGAGTCAACGCAGACGTCGGCGAGCCGTGTCCGAGCGCGCCGCAGGGAAGCGTTCCGTCGCGCTCCCCACCACGCCACCAAGAGAGTATCATGAAGCGATGCGCCTCGGGACCAGCCTGGGCACGCTCACGCGGGGGCTGCTCGCCGGCGGACTTCTCCTCCTCGTCACGCTCGTCACCTATCTCCCCGCGCTCGACGGCAAGTTCATCTGGGACGACGATACCCACGTCACCGCCCCCGCGCTGCGCTCGCTGACCGGCTTCTGGAGAATCTGGACCGACCCACGTGTCACCCAGCAGTACTACCCGCTCACCCACTCGGCGTTCTGGCTCGCGTACCAGCTCTGGGGCGTGAACCCCGTCGGCTACCACGTTGTCAACGTCGTCCTGCACGGGCTGGGCGCTCTCCTCCTGTGGCGGATCCTCGAGCGTCTGGCCGTTCCCGGCGCCTGGCTTGGAGCGGCGATCTTCGCACTCCATCCCGTCAACGTCGAGTCGGTGGCCTGGATCACGGAGCTCAAGAACACGCTCTCCGGCGCCTTCTACCTCGGCGCATTGCTCGTCTACCTTTCCTTCGACCCACCCGGCGCGCCGGCTCCGGTAACCCGCGGGAAGAGGGGGGTCAAGGACGTCCGCGACTGGTGGCTCTACAGCGTCGCGCTCGTGCTGTTCGTCTGCGCCCTCCTGAGCAAGACCGTCACGGCCTCACTTCCGGCCGCTCTCCTCCTGATCATCTGGTGGAAGGAAGGCCGGGTCCGCTGGCGGCGCCACGTGATGCCGCTCGTGCCGTTCTTCGTCATCGGCGCCACGCTCGGGCTCGCGACGGCCTAACTCGAGCGCCACCTTCTGGGTGCGGAGGGCGAAGACTTCGCCTTCACGTGGGTGGACCGCGGGCTGATGGCGGGGCGGGCACTCTGGTTCTGCGTGGGGGAACTCCTCTGGCCCGCGAACCTGATCTTCATCTATCCCCGGTGGAGCATCGACCGGTCGGCGTGGTGGCAGTACTTGTACCCGGCGGCAGCGCTCGCTGTCCTCGTCGCGCTCGGGGCCCTGCGCGGGCGCCTCGGCCGGGGACCCCTGGTGGCTGCGCTCTTCTTCGGCGGTACCCTCGTGCCCGCCCTCGGCTTCTTCAACATTTACCCGTTCATCTACTCCTTCGTCGCCGATCACTTTCAGTACCTCGCGAGCCTCAGCCTCATCACGCTCGCCGCCGTCCTGATCGCGGCGGGACTCGCGCGCCTCGGTGTCTGGCAGAGGCCGGCCGACCACGCGGTCTGTGCCGCCCTCCTCCTGGCTCTCGCCACGCTCTCCTGGCAGCAGGCGCATCTCTACAAGGACCTGGAGACTCTCTCCGGGACATCATCGCGCGCAATCCGGGCGGCAGCCTGGCCTACGTGAACCTGGCGGGGCTCTACTGGCAGCAGGGGCGCAACGCGGAGGCCATCGAGATGATCCGCACGCTGATCGCCATCCGGCCTGACTACGCTCCCGCCTACAGCAAGCTGGGAGGCGTCTACGCCAGCCAGGGCCAATTCGCGGACGCCATCGCCGCCTATCGCTCGGCGCTCGCCCTCAAGCCCGGCTTCGCCGAGGCCCATTACCACCTCGGGCTCGCCTACGGCGCCCAGGGCAAGTATCCCGAGGCCATCGCCGCCTGGCAGCGCGCGGTGGGTCTCGATCCGAACAGCGGGGCGGAGCGGGCGCCGCGGCCTCGTCCCTGTCGGCTTCTCAAACGAGCGCATAGCCAACAGAAGTTGTTCGGAGATTTCGCATCAATTGAAGAAGCGATAACGAAGGAGATGGAACAGGGCCGCTACCCCGTCCCGCCACGTGATCTTCTTGCCTTCCTGGTACGTCCGCCCGTAGTACCGGATGGGGACCTCGTAGACACGGCAGCCCAGCTTCGCGACCTTGACGGTGACCTCGGGTTCGAAGCCGAAGCGGTTGGACGTGAGCGTGAGCCGCCGGAGCACGTCTCGCCGGAATACCTTGTAGCCAACCTCCATATCCGTCACGTTCAGTCCCGTCAGCAGGTTCGTCAGCAGCGTGAGGAAGCGGTTCGCAGCGTAGTGCCAGAAGTACAGGACGCGGTGCGGCCCGCCGTGAAAGCGGTTGCCGAACACCACGTCCGCGTGGCCCTCGAGGATCGGTTCCAACAGCAGCGGGTAGTCGCGAGGATCGTATTCGAGGTCCGCGTCCTGCACCAGGACGATGTCTCCGGTCGCATGGGCCACACCGGTCCTGATCGCCGCCCCCTTCCAGCGGTTCACATCATGGAAGACCAGCCGGATCTCCCCGGCCGGCATGTTCTGGAGCAGCTGCCGGGTTCCACGGTGGACCCGTCATCCACGACGATGATTTCCTTCGCCAGGTCGACGGGTGCATTCAGGACCGGCTCGATCACCGCGGCGATGGTGCGGGCCTCGTTATATACGGGCATCACCACCGAGAGCGTCACCGGCAATCTGATGTCTCCGCGGCTGCGATTGTGAAGCTCTCGCGAAGGCGCCCCTCAGCGGAGCCACCTGCGCATCCTATTATGGAAGGTGTGGGACTGATCGCGACCGAGTGCGCCACGTCAGTCGGATCGTGTCGCGGTCCCTGGCGGTCAGCCCCGGCACCGCGCCCTCCGCGCCTCACGCCACGAGGCCCGGCCTCAGGTTGACGCCACCTCGGCGGGGAGGTTACTGTGTCGCTGCGAAACGTGAGGGCCCGCGCCCTGGCGCTTCCGGGAGGCCGGGATGAACGCCCAGGAGATGCGGGATCGGCTCCGCGACTTCGTGCGCAGCGAGCTTCTGCGCAAGCCGGACTATCCGCTTGCCGCCGCCGAGCCGCTCATCACGGGCGGCCTCATCGAGTCCTTCCCCCTGGCGCAGATCGGCGTCTTCGTGGAGGACGCCTTCGGCGTGTATGTGCCGGACACGGACCTCACCGTCGCTAACCTGGACACTATCGAGCGGATGGTGACCTGCATACTGAAGGCCCGGCCATGACGCTACGCCTCGACTACCGGACGCTGATCGAGCCCGTCACGGAGCGGGTCCGACGCGATCCCGACCGTCCGAGCGTGGTCCTGATCGGCGAGGACGGATCCGAGGAGACGGTCAGCGCCGCCCAGTTCCTGCCCAACGCCGCGGACTACGCCGCCGTCCTCCGTGCCGCGAGCATACGGCCCCGGGACATCGTGATCCTCGCGATGCGCCACTCGAAGGAGCTGCTCTCCGCCTTCTGGGGCTCCCTCTAACTCGGCGCGATCCCCTCGATCTTCCCCTTCCTGTCCGAGAAGCTGGACCGCTCACTCAACACGCAGCAGGTGCGGATCCTGGTGGCGCACTGCCGGGCGCGGGCGGTGCTCGCCTTCCCCGAGTTCAAGCCGGACCTCGCCGCCCTGCTGGAAGGCGTGGACTGCCAAGTCTTCGCCACGGACGAGGTTCGGCGCCGGACCGCGGCCGAGGCCCCGCCGCCGCCCCACGAGGCGGCGCCTGACACCGTCGCGCTCCTCCAGCACAGCAGCGGGAGCACCGGGCTCCAGAAGGGCGTGGCCCTGTCCCATCGCACAATCCTCAACCAGGTGCGGAGCTGCGGGCAGGCGGTGGCCCTCTCCGAGGGCGACGTGATCGTGAGCTGGATGCCCCTCTACCACGACGGAGGGCTGATCGCCGGTTCATCATGCCTCTGGTAGCCGGCGTGCCGTTGGTGCTGATCTCGCCCTTCCACTGGGTGCGCGATCCCAAGGTGCTGTTCCAGGCGGTGCACCGCCACCGCGGGACGCTCACCTGGCTCCCCAACTTCGCCTTCAACCACTGCGTGCGCAACGTGCGCGACCGCGACCTCGTGGGCGTCGACCTCTCGCGCTGGCGCCTCGTCAACGCCGCCGAGCCCGCGCGCTGGGACAGCCACCGGCTGTTCGTGGAGCGTTTCGGGCGCTACGGGTTCAAGGAGCGCGCGCTTCCGTCGGTTACGGCATGGCGGAGGCGACGCTGATCGTGACCGCCACGCCCGTCGACGAGTCGCCCCACGTGGACTGGGTGGAGACCCGGGCGCTGCAGGAGCGACTGGCGGTCCCAGCCGTCCCCGAAGCGGCCGGGTCCACCCCCATGACGAGCTGCGGCTTCCCCGTCGAGGGAGCCGAGATCGGCATCGTGGACGACGAGGGGCGCCGCCTGCCCGAGCGGCACGTGGGCGAGATCGTCGTCCGCGCCAGCTCCCTCTTCAGCGGCTATTACCTCCGCCCCGACCTGGAGGCAAAGGTGCTCCGGGACGGCTGGTACTTCACCGGGGACATGGGCTGCCTGGCCGCCGGGCAGCTCTATGTCTCAGGGCGCAAGGACGATCTGATCATCGTCGGAGGCAAGAACATCTACCCCAACGACCTGGAGGCCGTGGCCAACGAAGTCCCAGGCGTCCACCCCGGCCGCGCGGTGGCCTTCGGCGTCCCCGACCCCCGGCTGGGCACCGACGAGGTCGTGATGGTCTGCGAGGTGAGCGGATCGGCCGGCCCCGAGGAGACCCGGCGCATCGAGTCCGAGCTGGGTCGCCGGATCGCCCAGCAGACCGAGGTCACGCTCCACGACGTGCGCCTGATCGACAGGCGCTGGCTGATCAGAACTGGAAGTACAGGAACGGCGTGGGCTGCCCGACGAAGAGCACGCCGATAGCAAGCAGAGCGGCCAGACCTATCGCGTAGCCCCACGCACGGCGCGGCCGGAGGTCCGGCATGTCCCAGGGGAGGTTGGTCAGGACCAGGAGGCCTGCCAGGAGCAGCAGGAAGCCCGCGTCGACGCCGGGGATCGAGGTGAGCGCCGGCCCCCAGCCTTTCATCCCGAACATCGACGCATAGAGGCTCGCGGCCATCCCGAGCGAGCCGCTCCGAAAGAGCACCCATCCCAGTAGGAGGACGAACGTGGTCAGTGTTCGCCCCACCCACGCGGGCCATGGCTGCCTCGTCCGGGAGCGGGACTGGGCGTGGATGGCGAGGAGGAGCCCCTGGTAGGCGCCCCAGACGAGGTACGTCCAGCTCGGGCCGTGCCAGAGACCGATCAGGCTCATGGTGAGCAGAAGGCTCACGGTCCGCGGCCGGCCCGGGTGGCGGCCCCGCGTGCGTCGCATGAGGAACAAGCTCATGGGAAAGAACAGGTAGTCCCGGAACCACGTCGATAGCGTGATGTGCCACTTCTGCCAGAACTCGGTGATGCTTCGCGCGGTGTAGGGGGCACGAAAGTTCGCGGGGACCTGGATCCCGAGGAGATGGCCCGCCCCGATCGCCATGTCGCAGTAGCCCGAGAAGTCGAAGTAGAGCTGGAAGTGGTAGCCCACGACCGCCAGCCAGGCCCCACAGACCCCGACCTCCGCGTCCTCCCGCCAGAGGGGATCGATTACCTCACCGATCCAGTCGGCGATGACGACCTTCTTGGCGAGCCCCAGACCGAGGTTGAAGAGACCCAGCTCCAGCCGATCCGCATCCAGCCGCCGGGCGGCCTCCATCTGCGCGCCGAAGTCACCGTAGCGCATCAGCGGGCCCAGGGTGACAGTCGGGAAGAAGCTCGCGTAGCGCAGGAGATCGGGCAAGGAGCGCGCCGGCGCCGTCCGGCGGAGGTAGACGTCCACGCTGTAGCTCAGGAGGTTGAAGGTGTAGAACGAGATCCCGAGCGGCAGGACCAGATGCAGGAGGGAAGCCATCGGCGCCATACCGATCCGGGCGCCGAGCTCGTTCAGCGTCGCCGCGAAGAGGTCGTAGTACTTGAAGACACCCAGCACGACCAGGTTGCCGAAGGCGAGGGCGAGACCCAGCCGTCGCGCCCGCGGGGATTCGCGGCCCATGAAGCCTCTGGTCGCCACGAAGCTGAGCGCGGTCATCCCCCCGAGCAGCAGGAGGAAGCGCCAGTCGGCCCAGCCGTAGAAGAGGGCGCTGGCGGCGAGCAACCACCAGCGCCGCGCTCCCGCTGACAGGAGCGAGTGCACCGCCACCACGACGGGAAGGAAGCCGAAGAGGAAGAGGTGTGAGGGGAAGACCAACGTTACGACCCCGCGGGCAGCGGCCCTAGCATGAGGTCGAGCATGCGGCGGGAGGCCTCCGCCGTGGGGTGGGCGAGATCGTGGAACTCGGAGGCGTTCCCGCCGAAGGACTCGACGTGGCTGAAGTCGTGGACGGCGGCGATGAGACCTTCGGCCTGCCAGTCCCGTAGATGCTCGAGCAGCTTCGTCCTCAGCGCGGGGAGGTTCGTCTCGCGCTCGTAGAAAGCCATCGCCCGGGGGTACAGCGGCGGCATGTAGACGATCACCTTGACGCCGAGACGCCGGGCGAGCGTGAGGAAACCCCGGAAGTACGAGATCTGGGTGTCGTCGAGATCGCGGAATCCGAAGAGGCCAGGACCCCACTCCTTGGTGGCCATGTAGAAGTCGACGATCTTCTCAAGGGGCGCGCTGCTCTTGGCGAAGTGTGCCCAGCCATCGGCGTCGAAGCGATAGTGGGACGGGGGACGCCCCTTGTTCTCCGCGGCCAGCAGCCGGAACGAGGCCCTGGTCTGCTCCAGTCTGAGCAGCCAGCGCAGCTCCTCGACCAGCTCGTGGGGCTTTCGTTCCAGGTAAGGCCTCAGGGGGTTGTGGGGCTCAAAACCGGTCGGGAGGTCCGGGCGGACGAGCTCCACCGCGAGGGGGACGACCAGGAGCTTCGGGAGCTTGTCGAGGGAGGCCATGTAGCGGAGGAAGGCCAGGTAGTCCTCGGGCACGCCGCCGTGGAGGCTCGCATTGAAGGCCGGACGCCCTGTGCGCTCCCGGATATACGCCGGGGACATCGTGAAGCTGCTGGAGCTGCCGAGGACGACGATCTCGGGCGGGGGCTGGGCGGTCCGGTACAGCCGCAACTTTTCGCTGCGCGAATGCAGGGCGATGGGCTCGAAGAAGCGGGGCGAGTAGATCCCCAAGGGGTTCACGAGGTAGTTGAGCCCCCCCACCAGGCCCAGGAGGAGCGTGGCCGCGAAGCCGACCCGAGCGAGCAGCCAGCCGGCCGACCGGGCCGGTGACTCCTCAGGTATCTTCGAGGCTCGCACGAACAGGAACGCGAACAGAACGAGACCCACAAGCCGGAGCGGAGTCTCGACGTCCGCGAGGGCGCTCAGGAGACGATCCATTGCGGGCCCGCCGTCTTCAGCGAGGCGCGGGTGGGGGGCTCGGTCGCGACTGTCTCGGTAGTGGGAACGGATCCTTCATCCTCTGCGTGGCCACCCGCGCATCGTATCATAGGCGGTGGGTTGATAGCGTCGACGACGAGGCGAAGCCGCGAGGGTGCGCGGCCGGGCGGCATCGCCCTCAGCGGTGATCCCGGGGGCGTCACCGCGCTCGCCCGCTGCCGCCGGTTCGGGATTTCGTCGCGGTTGATTGGCGAGCCCGTCGGTGCTTATAATGGCGACCCGGATGCGTGATTACGTCCTTGCCTCCTCCGGGGCGCTCCGGGTGCGTCTCTCTGCCGCTGTCTCCGTTGGCGTCATTATCTCCGGGCGGTGTGCGCAATTCCCTGTATCAGAATCCCTGACTCGGCGGTGGCGCGCAGCAACCGGGAGAGGAGGGACGATCGGTGGCTTTCGAGAGGGGCCGGCTCTTGGCCTTCATGCGTGACCAACTTCGCGTCGACACTGACGACATCGACGACTCGACGCCGCTGTTCAGCTCGGGAAGGATCGACTCCTTCTCCCTGGTTTCACTCGTCACGTTTCTTGAGGATGCGACCGCTTCACGGATGGAGCTCGGAGACGTGACGATCGAGAACTTTGACACCGTGGGACGCATTCTCGCGTTCATAGGCCGCCTTCCATGACGAACCCGCCCCTGCCTGATCACCTTCGGCAACGGCTACTCGACTTGGCCCGATCCCGCGGCACGCCATGCTACGCCTATTTGCTGGACGCAATCGTCGAGACCGTCCGCAGCGTCAAGGCGACATTCGAGGGCCGGTTCGGCATCAGCTACGCCGTCAAGGCAAACCCCAATCGCGCCGTGCTTGAGGCACTGCGGGATGAGGTCGAGGCACTCGACGTCTCGTCCATCGGTGAGGTCCAGCGCGCGCTTGCCGCCGGCTATTCGCCGTCCGCTCTCAGCTTCTCGGGGCCAGCGAAGCGGGAGGAGGAACTGGAGGAGGCTGTCGCGGTGGGCTGCGGTGAGATCATCTGCGAGTCGGAACGGGAGGCCGAGGTCCTTAGCCGCCTCGGAGAAGCGGCGGGTCATCCGGTTCCGATCCTCCTGCGCCTGAATCCTCGGCGGGTGCCGCGAAAGTTCGGACTGACCATGGCGGGCCGAGCCAGCCAGTTCGGCGTCGACGAGGAGGCGGTGGACGACGCTCTGGAACTTCTGGTCCAGCGGCCCGGTCTCGTCTTGCGTGGGTTTCACATCTACTCCGGCACCAACGCCCTGAGCGAGGAGGCCATCGCCGAAAACTTCGGAATCTTCGCGGACCTCTTCGGGCGGACAGCGGTGCGGGCGGGTATTGCCGTGCGCAAGCTCGTCTTCGGTTCCGGGTTCGGCATTCCGTATGCGCTCGACCAACGCCCGCTGGACCTCGGGCGGCTGGCCTCGCTGATCGCGCCCATCGTGGACGGCCTCCGTCAGAACGAACAGCTTGCCGGCGCGGCATTCACGCTGGAGATGGGCCGCTACCTCGTTGGTCCTCACGGTTACTTCGTCACCACGATCATCAACGAGAAGTCCTCGCGGGGCACCGAGCTCCGGATGTGTGATGGTGGCTTCAACAACCACCTGGCCGCCTACGGGCTCATGGGCACGGTGATCCGGCGGAACTGGCCGATCTGGAAGCTGAACGAAGCGCCCGGACAGCCAGTGCGCGAGTACACGCTGGTCGGGCCACTGTGCACCACGATCGATACCCTGGCCACCGGTGTGGCGCTGCCCGAATTGCGCAGCGGTGATGTCCTCGCCGTCGGGTCCTCGGGCGCATATGGTCTCACCGCAAGTCCCACGAAGTTCATCAGCCACCCCGAGCCCGGCGAGTACGCGCTCCGCCTTGACGACACGGCGCCTGAACCCCAGGACGTGTCGGAGGTCATCCGCCGTCCGTGGTCGATGGCGTCCGCCGGCCGGCGAGGGGTGTCCACGTTCGGCCACGGCCTCTGGGAGGCTTTCTGCGCGACGGTCGAGCGCGGCAGCTCCCGGCCGGCCATCGTGCAGGGCGCCCGACGGCTGACCTTCCTCGACTGGAAGCTCCGCTCGCAATCCATAGCCCGTTGGCTGCTCCACCACGGGCTGGGCCGATATGACCGAGTGCTGCTCTGGATGGAACCGTCGGCGGAGATGGCCGCCGCCATCCTCGGGACCAGCGCGGCGGGCGGGATCTTCGCGCTCCTGGATCCCGGCCTCCGAGGGCCGCAGGTGCGGCATGCGCTCGACACCATCAAGCCGGCCCTCGTCCTCCGGAGTCCCACCCTGCCCCTCCCGCTCGATGACCCCGGGGTGCCTGTCGCGACCACCGCGGAGATCGGCGACACGGCCGGGCCCTTCATTCCGCCCTGGCCGGCACTCCCGACCGACCCGGCCTCGATCGTCTTCACCTCGGGATCCACCGGGAGGCCGAAGGGCGTGACCCAATCTCACGGCAGCCTCGTGCGCGGCTGCCGGACCGTGGCTGGATATCTCGGCCTCACCGAAGACGACCGCATCGTGTGTCCGATCTCGTGGTCGTTTGACTATGGCTTCGGACAGTTCCTTTCGACGGCCATCATCGGAACCACCCACGTGCTGCCCCGCGCGGCCAATCAGGTGAGCCTCTGCGAGGCGATCGACGAGCATCGGCCGACGATTCTGCCTGGTGTCCCCTCGCTCTGGAGCTATCTGTTCCTCGGCGTGTCACCCCTCCCCAAGACGGACATCTCGTCCATCAGGACGCTCACCAACACCGGCGGCACCATTCCCGCTTCCGCATTGACCGAGATGTTCCGGGTCTTCGGCCGTTGCCGAGTCTTCCTCAACTACGGACTCACCGAGTCCTACCGGACCAGCTACCTCGATCCGGCCCTCGCCAGGGTGCGCCCCCGCTCGATTGGCCGGCCCATCCCCGGTGTCGACGTTCTCGTGGTGCGGGACGACGGCACCCCGGCCGCCGTCAACGAGGTTGGCGAGATCGTCCACCGTGGCGACTATCTCTTCCTCGGTTACTGGGCAGACCCCGAGTCGACAGGACGGGCCCTGCGTCGGGACCCGCTGCCCGGACCCGGGAACCCGGGGGGACGACCCGTGCTCTACACCGGCGACTACGGACGGATCGACGAGGAGGGGCTGCTCTACTTCGAGGGTCGTCGCGACCACCTGATCAAGTCGATGGGCGTTCGGGTCAGCCCGGACGAGGTCGAGACATTGCTCTACGAGTCCGGCTTGGTCCGCGAGGTCGCCGTCTTCGGACTCGCCCACGCGATCCTCGGGGACGAGGTCTGGGCGGCCGTGGTGCCGGCGGCCGGCGCGGACAGCGACGTCACCCTCGCCCTCACGCGCTACGCCCGCGGGGCGATGTCCCCCTACATGCAGCCGCGTCGCTTCCTGGTCAAGGAC
>Ga0184633_10000575_pt1 | contig 13686 bp, 13 predicted proteins | sample PLM31_170_b1_FD_133156 | JGI IMG/M metagenome (GOLD analysis project Ga0184633, IMG submission 133156) | Groundwater sediment microbial communities from an aquifer in East River, Colorado, USA - PLM3-1_170_b1 | ecosystem: Environmental > Terrestrial > Soil > Riparian zone | place: USA: East...
GCCCGAGAGCTCGCCTCCCTAAATGTCATTCCGAGCGAGGCCTGAGCGCACGCGAAAGCCGAGAGACACACTGCGCCAGCAGCTGCGCCGCAGGCGCAGGTGCAGGTGGGAATCCCCGAGGCGCGCTTCCGCCCCGGGCCCATCTGGAGGGGACGCCCTCCTGGTCCGGGGATCTAGACCCTGGATAATTCTGGGGATTCCCACTGCGGTCCAGCTGCAACGCACTTGTCGCGCCCGTGCAGGTCGCTCCGATGACACGGCTGCCAGAGTCCCCTCACCTCTCCGCGCCTCCCGACCTAGAGGTGGCGCCCTCGAGGTGCGCGGGACCTGCTATACTTTTTGGTTATGAGTCTGGTGTTTCATTGGGCGGTCACATGAAGCCGCCTATGTGTCTTCGCGCAGTGGGAATCCCGAGATGGTGCACTCGGGGCAGCTCCCAGGGGGCCTCTCATAGCGAAGCTGCGAGGGGGCCCGGGATGAAACTCGGAGTCCTCCTTTCCGTCCTCGGTTTCTTGGCCATCGCCGCAGCCTGCACGGGGATTCCGAATTCCTTCGGTACCCCACCGACCGGCGAAACGCCGGGTGGCTTGGGAACGGAGGCTCCATCACCAGATCAGAGCGGAGGTCGTACCGAGACTCATCAGGCCATCTCGACCACTGTTCCCCCGCAGGCCGGTCAGCGTTGTGCTACGTACTTCCGGACCTCGTCTTCCGATCAGATGATCCAGGGTACTTGGACAGATGACCCGGGGGCTACATCTTCGATCTCGTCATGTCTGCAATACGTGGACCGCGAGATCCTGGATCAGCCGGGCTACGCCCAGCCAGGGGACGCCGTGGCCCTGACCATCGTCTTGATCCCCGAGTCCAGGCACACCTACGACTTGCCCCGCGACATCGACATGGGCAAGGAATTCGTCGCCTCACTGTTCTTCCCGGGAGCAACAGGCACTCCGATCACGGAGCTGGTGATCTGTGCTTCCTACTACCTCACCCCGGGCATCGACGGCTACATCCAGGGATCGTGGACGGATGGAAACGATGACCCATCGGCGGTAACGTCGAAACCAGGCTGTTTCGATTACATGCGAGCGAAGATTCTGGACGAGCCCTATTGCGCGCAGGGTCTTGGGACGGACCACGTCCTTCTTGCGCTGCTAACCCAGGAGCGCCACACGTTCTACTTGCCGGCGGACGTTGAACCCGAGGCCGAGTTGGTCGCGGTCGTGGCTTGCACGAATGTGCCCCCAACGCCGACGGCGACAGCCTTCTACGGTTGGACTCTGACCCCTACTGGTCCTCCGGGAACGATCACACCCTTCTACGGTTGGACACCCACGCCTAGTGGACCCACTGCAACGGCCACGCCCTACATAGGCTGGTCGGCCACACCCACTGCCGGGGCGCTGACGCTCACGGCGGCAGCACTCGTGTCCAAGACGCCTACTCCACCCGGAGACGCCACAGCAACGCCCACAGCCTACTTCCCTGGAACACCTGCACCGCCCACAGGAACCACGGCTCCGCCTGCCCCTACCAAGACGCCCAAGCCACCCGGGCCCGGGGGAGCGACAGTCTCAGCCACGGCCCTTCACACGAAGACGCCCACACCGCCTGGGGGAGCCACAGTCTCGGCCACGGGCTTTCACACGAAGACGCCCACGCCGCCTGGGGGAGCCACAGTCTCGGCCACGGTCCACTTTACGAGCACGCCGAAGGTCACGGCGAACAAGACGTCATCGCCACCTGCGGGAGTCTCGCCCACGACTTTTTATAGTTGGACGCCTACAGAGCCGGGGGGAGCCACCGTCACGGCCACGGTCCACTTTACGAGGACGCCGAGGGTCACGGCGACCGCCTTCTGGACAAGAACCCCCACCCCGCAGGCGACCCCCAGCCCCTGACGCTCTCCCGCCCGATTCGTCCGGCGGTGCTTACGCCTCAGACGACAGCGGTGGATGACTGACGACCATTCACAGATGCGCCTCCGTTGCTTGTCGAGGCCAGGCGGCCTAGAGACGAATCCCCGGTGCGGGGTGCGGATTCGTCCGAGGCACTAGGAGTCAAACATCTCGCGGTTCGCCCCCACCCATTCGAACAACCGACGCACGCCTTCGTCCACGTCGACCTTGGGCTCCCAGCCCAGCTCGCGGCCCGCTTTGCGAATGTCGCTGACATAGACCTTTTGATCGCCGGGGCGCCAATCATGGTAGGTCACCGGCAATGGCTTGCCGAGGAGACCCTCCAGCATCGGCCCGAATTCCTGCCAGACCGATACGACGCGGGAGGGCCCGCCGCCGATGTTGTAGACCTGCCCGGCGGTGACCTCCGGATGGTCGACCGCTCGCAACATCGCTTCGACCAGGTCATCGATGAACAGAACATCGCGCACTTGCTTCCCATCGCCGTAGATCGAGATCGGCCGGCCCTGAACGGCGGCGATGATGAACCACGCCAGCCAACCCTGATCCTCGATGCCGAATTGGCGTGTGCCGTAGATACAGGAGTTGCGGAAGACGACCGTGCGCATGCCGTAGATCCGGGCGTAGTCGTGAACGTATTGATCGGCGGTCCCTTTCGAGCAGCCGTACGGCGAGTAGAAGTCAAGCGGCGAAGCCTCGTCGACACCGAAGGGCAAGTCGGCGTACTGATAGCGCGTGGGCTTCTCCTCGACGCGCTGCTGAGCCATCTTGCCGTAGACCTTGTTACTGGAAGTGAAGAGAACTGTCGGTTCCATCTGCTCAGCGCGCAGCGCCTCGAGCAAGTTGAACGTCCCCAACGCGTTGATCTCGAAATCCTGGCGGGGATCGGTGACAGAGGTCGTCACCGCCACCTGAGCGGCGAAATGCAGCACGACTTCGGCGCTGCAATGCGGCTTGAGGGCTCGCCGCAATCCCTCGAAGTCGCGCACATCCTGCCGGATGAACTCCAGGTCGCCGCCGGCCTCTTGCAGCCACTCCAGATTACGTGGGCTCCCGGCCCGGGAGAGGTTGTCGAGGACCACGACCTTGTGACCGCTCTCCAGCAGCCGCAGCGCGGTGTTCGACCCGATGAACCCCGCCCCTCCGGTGACGATGTATTGCATGGCGCCTCCTCAAGGAGTGGTCGGTGGTGAGTGGTCGGTGGTCAGGAAGAGCGGTCAGTGATCAGTGATCCGTGACCAGTCACCAGTAACATGGCGACGGATAACTGATGACTGGTAACTGGTAACTGGTTACTAAGGACCCACTGACCACTGTTCCACCGACCACTGACCACTATTCTTCCAGCCGCAGGATCGCCAGGAACGCTTCCTGAGGGATCTCGACGGCCCCCACCCTCTTCAGCCTCTTCTTACCTTTCTTCTGTCGTTCCAGCAGCTTCTTCTTCCGGGTGATGTCGCCGCCGTAACACTTGGCCAGCACGTCTTTGCGCACGGCGCGGACATTGGCCCGCGAGATCACCCGCCCCCCGGAGACCGCCTGGATCGGAACGGTGAACAGCTGGCGCGGGATGAGCTCCTTGAGCTTCGACACCAACGCCTGGCCCTTGGCGTAGGCATGGTCGCGGTGAACGATCATCGCCAGGGCGTCGACCGGTTCCTCGTTGATGAGGATCTCCAACTTGACCAGGTCATCCGGCCGGTAGCCGCTGAACTGGTAGTCGAGCGAGGCATAGCCGCGCGTGCGCGACTTGAGCTGATCGTAGAAGTCGACGATCAGCTCGGCCAGGGGAATGTCAAAGGAGAGCACCACCCGCCGAGGCGCCGGGTACTCTTGCTCAACAAAGATACCCCTCCGCTTCGTCGCCAGGTCCATGACCGTGCCGTAGAACTCGTCCGGGGTGAAGATCTGGATGCGCATCCAGGGCTCGCGCACCTCGAGAATCCGGGTGGGGTCGGGCAACTCCGACGGCGAATCGATCGTCTCGACCATCCCGTCGGTCAGGGCGACCTCGTACTCGACCGACGGCGCCGTGGCGATCAGGTCGAGATCGTGCTCACGTTCCAGTCGTTCCTGAACGATGTCCATATGGAACATGCCGAGGAATCCGCAGCGGAAGCCGAAGTTGAGCGCCTGGGAAGTCTCCGGCTCATAGACGAGGGAGGCGTCGTTGAGCTGAAGCTTCTCCAAAGCGTCCTTCAGGTTGGCGTAATCCTCGCCGTCGACGGGGTAGAACCCGGCGAAGACCATCGGCTTGGGGTGTTGATAACCTGGAAGCGGTTGGGCGCCGGGATCTCCGGCCGAGGCGATCGTGTCGCCGACCCGGCACTCGCGGACGGTCTTCAGCCCCGTGGCGATGTAACCCACTTCGCCTGCGCTGAGCCGGTCGACGGGTGCCATCTGCGGGGCGAAGTAACCGATTTCCAGGGGCTTGGCCCGCGCCCCGGTGGCCAACATGCGTACTTCGTCCGCCGGTCCGACGCTCCCCTCGACGACACGCACATAGGCGATGACGCCCTTGTAGGAATCGTAATGGGAGTCGAAGATCAGCGCCCGAAACGAGGAAGCGGCGTCGCCGCGCGGCGGCGGAACGCTCTCGACGATGGCCTCCAGCACGTGCTCGACGTTGGTCCCGTCTTTGGCGGAGATGCGAAGGATTTCCTCGGGGAGCGTCCCCAGCAGGTGTTGGATCTCCACCGCCACTTCGTCCGGCCGGGCCGAGGCCAGGTCGATCTTGTTGATGATCGGGAGCACTTCCAGGTCGGCGTTGAGCGCCAGGTACAGATTGGCCAGGGTTTGGGCTTCGACGCCCTGGGTCGCGTCGACCACCAGCAAGGCCCCTTCGCAGGACTCCAGCGCCCGGCTGACCTCGTAACCGAAGTCGACATGGCCGGGCGTGTCGATCAGATTGAGCTCGTAGATCTGGCCGTCGCGCGCCTGGTAGCTCATGCGCACCGCCGAGGCCTTGATCGTGACCCCCTTCTCTCGCTCCAGGTCCATACTGTCCAGCACCTGCTCCGTCATGTCTCGATCCGAAACGGTACCCGTCAATTGCAGCAGGCGGTCGGCGAGAGTCGACTTCCCATGGTCGATGTGAGCGATGATGCAGAAGTTGCGAATGTGGGAAGTGTCCATCCTTGTGCGAGAGTATACACGGGGGGAAGAAGTGGTCAGTGGTCGGTGGTCAGAGTCGGATTCCCCCGAGGCCATATGTCACTGATGACTGGTCACTGGTAACTGGTCACTGATCACTGGCCACCGGTCACTGGTCACTGGTCACTGATCACTGCATTGCCACCGCCTGCTCAATCTCGCCGCCGAGCATTCTCCCCTCCCCACCCTTTCTCGCCCAGAGGAGAAACTCGATGTTGCCCTTCGGCCCGCGCAGCGGCGAGCGAATCAGACCCTGCGGAGCGAGACCGGCGGAGACGGAGAATCCGAGAACGTCCTCGAGGACCTTGCGGTGGACGGCCGGGTCGCGGACGACACCGCCCTTCCCTACCGCGTCCCTGCCGGCCTCGAACTGCGGTTTCACCAACGCCACGACGTCGCCGTCCGGTGTCAGCCAATGCACCACGACCGGCAGGATCAGCCCCAGCGAGATGAAGGCGACGTCGATCGTCACCAGATCGATGGGCGCCGGGAGCTCGGCAAGATAACGGGCGTTGGTCCGCTCCATGACGACGACTCTTGCGTCCTGGCGCAGCTTCCAATGCAAGATGCCGTGGCCGACGTCGATGGCGAACACCGACCGGGCGCCGTGCTGAAGCAGACAGTCGGTGAACCCACCGGTGCTGGCTCCGACGTCGGCGCAGCTCTTCCCGGCGATATCCAGCCCGAATGCGGCGAGCGCCGCGGCCAGCTTATCGCCGCCGCGCGAGACGTGGGCCGGCCCGCCGAAGACCTCCAGCAATTGCTCTTCCCTCACCAGGCGCGACCCCTTCAGCGCCAGTTCGCCGTCGACGCGCACCTCGCCTGCCAGGATGAGCCTCACAGCTACCGCCCGACTCTCCGCCAGCCCGCGCTCGACCAGGGCGGCGTCGAGGCGGTGGCGGGCCGTCGGTTTGGATCGCTTCGGATGACTCGACATGATTTCAGGAAGTTGGGGTACGGAGCGGCTGGAATCGCTCAGTCCGCCCGGGCTCGGGGCGATTTCTCAGGCGCCGCCGGCGCCCCCTCCAGTGCGAAGAAGCGCGTCGATGTCGTCGAGATGGCCGTTGCGGTGAAGAGCACGGTTGAAGCGGAACTGGGTGGACGCATTCGCCTCGACCTGTTTCATCAAGTCGGAGGTGATGGTCTCGAGTTCGGCGTCGACCGCCTCGGCGGAGGAGAGGCAAAGCCCGATGGCCTTCCGAGGGTCGATCGCGTGACAGAGCGGCCTTAGGGCTTCGTTCACGGCGTGCGCGTCGACAGGGGATTCGTCTACGCCTTTCTCGTTCCATCGCTGGAGCAGGACCAGGACGCGCTGGTCCCACCACGCCATGTGGGCGAAGAGTGCGGCGACGGTCCATCCATAATGGGTGGAAAGAGCGAGGTCCATATCGGAAAGCTGGGCCACGCGAGTTCGAAGTCGGAGCCTGGAAGCGGCGTTCTCTTCGCTGAAGGGGAAGGCCATGGATCATCTCCTCGGTGAGCATGCCAGCTCGAGGGCGGCGAACGCGCCGCCGGGTCGGTCGTGCTACATGAGTGTTACTCAGGCAGAGCTAACCCGGATGTGGCTGGGTTTCGAGCGAGCTGGCCGCAAGCCGGATCGACCTACGGTACAACTCTCCACAGGTGGATGGACTCGACGCCCCCAGTGGAGACAAGCCTGCCATCGGGCGAAAACGCCAGGCTCCGAACAAGTTCCCCTCCGGCGAAACTTATGAAGGGGGAGCGGCTGGGTACCGTGTCGACGCCGATCACCGGCGCAACTGGAACGGACGACGCTGGGAGCGCGGTTGGGAGAATCGTTGAGCTCGTGACAGCCGGGGTGAAGGTGGGAGTTGCTGCAACCCCGGTCGGAGACAGCCCAGGCGTGGTCCCGCCGAGAATCCCACCTGCCGATGAACAGGCGATACTCCTCGCGGTTGGCGAGAGCACACACAATATACGTTTCATACGTCGCCTCTTCTGAGGGATTGGCTCGGCTTCGCTTGGGCCGGCGGGATCGCGCGCTCGCTAAGCTCTTTCGAGAGACCGCCAAAGCCTGGCCTCCCAGCAGACTAAGAACCCAGAAACATGGAGATGATCTCTCTTACCAGCACGAGAATAACCGGCAAGAAGAGGGCCGAGAGCAACCCGGTAAGTGTACCCGGCCGCCATGGCCAGGTGCGCAAGCCTTGTACGGTTTCTTTTTCCTCCTTCAGGGTAGAGTACACCGCGCGCATCCTCGCTACGTCTTCATACTCCCGTTGTTCAAAAGCTGCCGGATGGATTCGCTCCAATATCGTCGCGATGCGGGCGTTCGCCCCTGCCAAGAGTCGCTCCCTTTCAGAGACAAGACGCCGGTGTACACCCGACAAGGGGAGATAGAACATGAGCAAGATCAGCGGAGTCAGCGCGATGCTTTCCGTGTACACCACCTGGCTTTCGAAAGCAGTGGGATCGAGAATCCATGGAAGCAACGCTTCGTAAAAGAAGATCATGATCCCCAGGACTGCAGCGTACCTGGAAAACCCGTAGCGTGGGCGCAGGTTGAAGAGGTCAAGATGCTCCGGCATGGCGTAGAACGCCCTTATCTGCTGCAATTGACGGATCACTTGGTATGCGAATAATAGAGTCAGTGCCGTGCCTAGCATCCAGATTCCAATCCTCAGTTGGGGGAATGCGTAATCGATGGCGGGAGCAACGGCCATGTCGGAGAAACCGCTCAGGGCGCCCAATGCGAGCCCCATCAGGAAAAATAGCGCTCCCGGCCCATTCGGGATTGTCACAAACCTGTATTTGAGCCGCGCATACTCGTCCTCGGTGACGTTCAAGAGCGGGCGATACTCGTCCAAGGCTTGAGCGGCGCCCTTCAGAACGTAGATGCCGATAAGGAGTATGCCGACGAGCCAATAGCCGGCTGTGCCGAGATCAAAGTTGAATTGGCCTGGAGCAAGCGCTCCTTTACGCCAGGCCACAAGATGCTGAGCGAGGCCAACGAGCGGGAACAGCAGCACGAAAAAAAAAGGCAGCCGGGAATGGGCAAACGATCCAACCAGGCATAGAAGGCATGGATGAAACTTGGTGAGTAGGGTCTCTGACTGACAGTATCTGCCGTCACGGCGATTGCTCCTTTTGACTCTCCCATCAATCCTCGCTCAAGCCGAGTGAAGACGGCCACCTAACGGCATGGAGATTCGCGCAGCACCGCGCGCCCTTCGGCAAGCTCAGGGCAGGCTTTGCGAGGGGGAGCCCCCTCCGCTTCGCTCCGGTCTCTACGCCCCTTCGGGCGCCCCCAGGGGGCAGGGCGCCAAGGGCGGGGATCTTCGACCGACCCGGCCAGCCCAGGCTAGTATCGCGCCGAAACCGACGCCTGGCTGGCCCGGTCGGTCGCGAAGCATCCTGAAAGGGCTGTATCGAGTTGTTGGGCGGCCCGTGGCTCAGGGGAGCGGTTCCGCCAGGGCAGCGATTGAGAGGAGCAGGCCGAGAGCGGTGGTGAAGAAGGCGATGACAGCCCAGAGAAGTACGATACCCCACCGCAAGCGCCTCGAGTAGGTCAAGCCGGCAGCAACTGCAAAACAGAGAACTGCTCCCGAGATGACTAGGAGGGCCCAGTGGAAGGGGGTCATAAGTAGGGGTTGGAGCAGCGATACGACCAAGTATCCGGGACCGGAAAGGAGAAGCCATAGCCAACCTAGAGATGCTTGGAGTGGAGGAAAGAGGTGGAGGATTAGGCCTAGTGCGAAGTAGGAGAGGGTGGCAACGGCCCCGGCGGTTAGGGCCCTTCTGATTCTCGTTGTGGATTCTGTTGGCGGTTGCGGACTATTGGCCATAACCGATTCCATGTAGGCCTCGGCACTAAGGGGTAAGGAAGTGATTATAGAAATGCGCTGGTCCGCATGGCTGTGTGCAGGGCGCAGCGCGCTCGGCCGCCTAACGGCCTCGAGATTCGCGAAGCAGCCCTGTAGGGCAAACCGCCCGACAAGCTAAGGTTAGTATAGCGCTGAACTCAGCACGGGCCTGGCCGGGCTGGTTCCCCTGGGCGGCGAGCAGGCCGCCCACCCAAAGCTCGTATCGCGCCAGACCCGACTGCCGGCGGCGGGGGTCAGCGCCGTCGTGTTGTTAAGCGGCGTGGGGCCCCGCGGCGACCGTCTCAATGGCGTCACACGCGTCTTGGAGCCCTCGGGCGGGATCAATCACGGAGGCAAAGTGTCGGCAATTATCTGAGACGGCCTGGGAAGTCAGCAGGAAGTTGAGGGCGTCTGCAACGGGACGAGCCCGATAGTGGTCCGGACGGATCGACGAAGCGACGCCCAGCCGTTTCAGTCTGGCGGCGTTGTCGGGTTGGTCGAACGTCATGGGCCTGACCAGCTGGGGGATGCCGGCGGCGAGCGCCTGAGCTGCGGTGCCGATGCCGCCATGGTGCACGAGTGCGGCGCAGCGCGGGAGCAGCGTTTCAAATGGGACATAGATCGATGCGGCGACTCCATCGGGCAGCCGGGGTGGCAATTGGTCCGGGTACTGGGTGAGGAGCAAGGCCCTTCGCCCCATCTCCATCGATGCCTGAACGGAGGCCTGAAAGAACAGGTCCGATCGCCGCATGGCTGTGCCCGGGGTGAAGACAATCGGAGGCTCGCCATCGGCAAGGAAGGCGGAAAGGTCGGGCGCAAGAGGTCGGGGCCCTTCGTGGAGAAAGACGAAGCCGGTGAGCGAGGTTTGAGACGGCCAATCCGGCTGAGGGGCTGCGAACCAGTCGGGGAAAAGGCCAAGGGATTTCTGCGGGGAGTGGATCCATGAGGCGAAGATCTTGTGAATCTTGGGAAGGCCAAGCTTCGAGCGGAACGCGTTCAGGCCTCGGGCGAACTCTCGGTCGAGCACCAGGTAGTCGAGGAAGGTGTAGACGCTGGGCCTGAGGAAGCGAGGTATCCATCCGGGCATCAAGGGAGCGTCATACATGGTGCGGAATGCAGCCGGCTGGAGTTGGACGGTTACGAAAGGCACTCCATGCTTCTCGTGGACAAGGTGGGCTCCGAAGGCCTGCCCATGGGCGACGACAATCTCATTGGAGGCCAGATTCCGGGAGAGGATTTCATAGAGGGGTTGGATGGCAGGCATGACGACTCGCCTGGCGATCACGCGGAAACCCGTTCTTGGATCCCACAGATCCGGGTCATCGACCGTTCGCCTGTAATCTTCCGCTGCGCCGAGTCCGATGAAGTCAAGGCCGGCTCGCTTGGCGGCCGGGGCGAAGAAGGGATTGGTGACGAGAGTCACCCGATGTCCTCGCCGCCTGAGCTCGAGGCCGATGGCGACGAAAGGGTTCACGTCACCGGCGCTTCCGATGGTGGCGAGGAGGACGTGAAGGGACGAGTCTGTGGTCACGTGAGTTGCCTCGGACACTCGGCGGGTGTGTCGAAGCCGCCTAACGGCCTCGAGATTCGCGCCCTTGGCGCCCTGTAGAGGGCGCAACACCCGAGCTTGTGAGGGGGAGCCCGCCCAGCAAGCCATGGCTAGTATCGCGCGAATGGCGACCACCCGGCTTGCGGAAAGGGCTCCATCGAGTTGTTCCGCGGCGGGACGGTTCAATCCTGAGCTGGCCGTCGGCCGAGTCGCCTACTTGGACATTGCGTCCAGGAATTCGCCCCTGTCGATCGAGGCTTGGGTGAGAATCGTCCGAAGAGTCGAGCCCTTGAGTGTTCGGTGGTTAGGGATTGTAAGGAGCGTACGCGACCCGTCGGTGTTGGTCCTGGCCATCGAGATGTGATTACCTTCGCGGACGAGAACGAAACCGAGCCTCTCAAAGGCTCGGATAACGTCGCGGATCGAAGCGTCGATGGGGAACTTGGCCACCTAGGTTGGCAGCTCTGCCTCGGCCACAAAGGCCTCAATCACTGATTCCCCCGCTTCAAGGACTTCTGCGCCGAAGCTCTCGACATGAAACTTGATGGCAGATCGGACGTCGGCGAGGGCAGCGTCGTAGGTGTCACCTTCGCCTACGACGACTCCCTTGAGGCCAAGGGGATAGGCGACGTAGCCGTCAGGGTGCTTCTCGACGATCACCTTCAGTTGTCTTGCCACGGCTACCTCGCTGGGCAATAGGTTACCACATCTCGGAAGAGTAGCTGCCGACCCCGAGAAGGCGAAGGGCTCAGTCTCTACGCCCCTTCGCGCGTCCCCAGGGACAGACCGCCACGCCCTTCGGCGCACCCGAAGGGGTGAGGGCGGGGCAGACTTTGCGAGGGACAGCCGCCCGGCCAGCCAAAGCCAGCATCGCGCTGAAGTCGACACTCGGCTGGCCGCGCCGTTCGCGAAGCATCCTGAAAAGGCTTCTTCGAGTTGTGGGGGGGCGGCGCCCAAGCCTAGCTGTCCTTCATCCTGCAGTTCTCGTCCTCGTATTCGACCTCGATGGTTGTGTGCTCAAGGTCGACCTGTTCCATGAAACGGAGGGCGTCGTGTTTCACCTGGACGATCTCGGCTTTCGATGCGTTGGCGGGAACGACCAGATGGGTGGTGAGCACGTGGTGCTCTCCATCGAGGGACCAGGCGTGGGTGTGGTGGGTGGAGAGGACATTCGGTATCTGCTCGAGCTGGTGTTCGATAGCGTGGACATCGAGGTCTGCGGGCGCGGCCTGGAGGAAGATGGCGATGGTCTTGCGAAGGTTGCGGATCACGTTGTAGAGGACATAGAAAGTGATAAGGATCGAGAGAAGAGGATCGAGGATGTGAATGTCGGTGAAAACAAGGGAGATGCTCACGATGAGGACAGCGACCCATCCCAGGACGTCTTCAAGGAGATGCCAGGCGATCATCTGAGAGTTCATTGTCTTGCCAGTACGCACCCGTAGGACGGCCGCTCCATTGACCGCGATCCCCACGATAGCCAAGATGAACATCCCTCTGGCGTTGGAGTGCTGGGGGTTGAAAAGGCGGGGGATTGCCTGTGAGAGTATGAAGAGCGAGCCGACGATCAGAACGACGGCGTTGACGAGGGCGGCAAGGAGCGAAAGCCGACGGAAACCGTAGGAGTAGCGCCCTTGGGTGGGGCGGTGGGCACGGTTTCCATGAGCCAAGAGAATCCGATGGAGAGACTATCACCGAGGTCGTGGAGCGAATCAGAGAGGATCGCCAGGCTGTTGGTGTAAACCCCGCCCACGACTTCAATGATGGTGAAGGCGAGGTTAAGGAAGAAGGCGGCGCGAAGACCAGGTGTGTTTTCTTGGGCGTGGCTGTGGGGCTTGTTCATGGAGGCGCTGGCCGACTTTCAAGTATACCGGCGACCGCCCAACGGCCTTGGAGCGAACGGAGAGGGCTCTCTCGAACTGTTGGGCGGCGTGCTCGATTCTGGGCTTCGGCGGTTATTCGTCGAGGGCCGATTGGAGTTCCGGGAGGAGATCGGCGGGCGGTACGTACATCAGGCCGCCATTCGCGGGGGCGCCGTAGTCCCGAATCCACCTGACCATTCCATCTCTGCCCACCAGGACGAAGGTGTGGCCTGGCTCGCCGCTGGGCATCGCCCATTGATCGGCGCCATACGCTGCGGTGACTACGCCGTCTTTGTCATAGAGGTGGGGGCTCGTCACGCCGAACTCCGCGACAGCTTCGGCGAGCTGGGGAGTGGGGTCGATGGAGATGCTGACGAGGGTGATGGGGAGAGCTTGGAACTGTTGCGAACCTTCCAGGTCCACGACCTGCTGCATTCAAGGCGGTCAACCGTAGGCCATATTGAAATAGAGGAGGGCGTTGGAATCGGCGAGGACATCGTCGAGGGAGAGGACAGATCCGTCGGCGGAAACGAGAGAGAACCCAGGGGCTGAATCACCGACGGAGGGAGGCGAGGAGGAGCGAGCGCAGCCGAAAGCGACGAGCGGGAGAACGGCGGAGAAAGCGACGATCTTGGGGTTCATGAGCGCGGCGGAGACCATCATAGCACAGCCGCCCAACGGCGTCCAGATTCGCGAAGCATCCGGAAAGAGCTGTATCGAGTTGTTGCTGGCGGCGAAGCGCCTCCTGGGATGAGGAGGAGCCGATACTCTTGGGACGCGGTGAGAAATCGATTGGCGCCGGCCGGCGTTGTGCCCGCGAGTCGTAGATCGGCGAAATCCCAGCCTGGGGGTGCAGGCCCCCTGGGATGGTCCCCTTATGGACTAGCCGGAGTAAGCCCCTTGGCTTGGGGGGCGGAAGACTATCCTTCTCTTCGGAGCCAACCAGTTCGACTGTTTCCCAGGGTGCGCCGAGGAGAGTTGAACCGGGGTGGCAGTGTGGCGGGTGGCCGGGGCTAGGCCAGGGCCGGCATGAGGAAAAGCACGAGGAATAAGGCAACCCAGGCAGCAGCCGCGGCGATAACGATCTGGCCTGCTGTCCTCAGCTTGGACCAACCCCGATTCCGGATTCCCCGGACAGTGCCGGCGATCACCCACATCGCAAGAAAGATACAGAGGACCGCCAAAGACAGTAGCCAGAAGGAGTCACGGGGAAGCCCTAGAAAGCCTGAGAAGTCCCACTCAGTCGAGTACGGACTCAGTATCGACTCCCCAGCTCGTTTAAGGAGCAAGGCAAGGAACGCGACAAATGCGAGGATTGCCCCGATCGCGGACCACGACAACGATCCCAGGGCCGCTGCCCCCCAGTCGACGGCGAA
>Ga0184633_10000576_pt1 | contig 13656 bp, 14 predicted proteins | sample PLM31_170_b1_FD_133156 | JGI IMG/M metagenome (GOLD analysis project Ga0184633, IMG submission 133156) | Groundwater sediment microbial communities from an aquifer in East River, Colorado, USA - PLM3-1_170_b1 | ecosystem: Environmental > Terrestrial > Soil > Riparian zone | place: USA: East...
CAGATCGTCGGCTTCGTGGACGACGATCCCGGCAAGGGCGACCTCGGGCGCTTCAAAGCTTTGGGCGAGCTGGATCAACTCGGCACGCTCATCCAGACCGAGCGGGTGGGCGAGGTCATCATCACCCTCCCCTCCATGTACCATCGCAAAATCATCGGGGTCGTGCGGGCTTGTGAACGGCTGGGCGCGCGCGCGCGGGTGGTGCCCGACCTCTTCCAGCTCTCCATCAGCCGCGTGGACGTGGACGACATCGCCGGCATCCCCCTGCTCGGCGTCAAAGAAGCCACCATCCCGCGCACCGGGCGGCTGGTGAAACGCGCGCTGGACATCTTCGTGTCGGCGCTCGCCCTGCTGATCACCTCTCCCATCATGCTGCTCATTGCCATCGTCGTGCGGCTCGAGTCGCCCGGCCCGGCCATTTTCCGGCAAATCCGCGTCGGCCCGCGCGGCCGGCCGTTCACCATCTACAAGTTCCGCTCGATGCGCCAGGGCGCGGAAGAAGAGCAGGCGCAGCTCCGGGATCGGAACGAGGCCAGCGGCCCGCTGTTCAAAATCAAGGACGATCCGCGCTTCACGCGCCTGGGGCGCTTCCTGCGCCGGGCCAGCCTGGACGAACTGCCGCAGTTTTTCAACGTCCTGCGCGGCGAGATGAGTCTTGTCGGGCCGCGCCCCGGCCCGCCGCAGGAAGTGGCGCAGTATCAACCCTGGCATCGCCAGCGGCTGGAAGTCTCGCCGGGCATCACCGGCCTGTGGCAGGTCTCCGGGCGGAGCGATCTATCTTTCGACGAGATGTGCCTGCTCGACATCTACTACATCGAGAACTGGTCGCTGGGCCTCGACCTGACCATCCTGTTGCGCACTATCCCGAGGGTCATTCTCGGAGACGGAGCCTATTGACCTCACCTACCCCCGAAGGGGGAGAGTGAGGCCGGGAGCATCTATGCCACTCGACATCATCATCGGGGCGCAGTGGGGGGACGAGGGCAAGGGCCGCATCACCGACCTGCTGGCGGAACGCGCGCAGGTGGTCGCGCGCTATTCCGGCGGCGACAACGCCGGCCACACCGTCACGGTCGGCAGGCGAATCTTCAAGCTGCACCTGCTGCCTTCGGGCATCGTCCACCCCGGCGCGGTCGGCGTGCTGGGGAACGGGATGGTCATCAACCCCGCGCGCCTGCTCGACGAGATGGATCGCCTCTCGCAATTGGGAGTGGAGGTGTCCCCGAGGCGGATCAAAATCTCGGCGGGGGCGCACCTGATCACGCCCGCGCACGTCGCGCTCGACCGCGCCGACGAAGTCAGCCGGTCGAAGACCGGCGAGAAGATCGGGACGACGGGGCGCGGCATCGGCCCGGCGTACACGGACAAGAGCGCCAGGCGCGGCCTGCGCGCCGAACTGCTCCTCGACCCCGAGCGCCTCGGCGACCGCGTGGCCGAGCACGTCCGGCAGACCAACGTCACGCTCGAAAAAATCTACGGCCAGCCGCCGCTCGACCCCGTCGCCGCCGCCGCCGAATACGCCGCGCACGCGCGCCAGCTCGCGTCGTACATCACGGACACCTCGCTGTATCTCCATCAACGCCTGAGCGAGGGCGCGCTCGTCCTCGCCGAAGGCGCGCAGGGCACGCTGCTCGACCTCGACCACGGGACGTATCCCTACGTCACGAGCTCGTCGCCGACCTCGGGCGGCGTGTTCAGCGGGCTGGGCCTCGGCCCCAAATTCGCGAACCGCATCATCGGCGTGACGAAAGCATTTCAAACGCGCGTGGGCGAGGGGCCGTTTCCCACCGAAGCCTTCGGCGCGGAGGCCGAGCGCTTGCGGGGCACGGGCGAGAACCCGTGGGACGAGTTCGGAACGACGACCGGTCGCCCGCGCCGCTGCGGCTGGCTCGACCTCGTCTTGCTCCGCTACGCCATCCGCGTCAACGGCCTCACCGAACTCGCGCTGACAAAACTGGACGTGCTCTCCGGCTTAAACACTGTGAGGCTCTGTACGGCGTACACTGCCGGGGAAAAGACATACACGGAATTGCCGCTCGGCCCGGCGGACCTCGCGCCGTTCCGCGCGGTGTGCGAAGAGCTGCCCGGCTGGAGTGAAGAGGTGAGCGGCGCGCGCCAGCTCGCCGACCTGCCGCCCGCCGCACGGAATTACATCCGCCGCATCGAAGCGTTGAGCGGCCTGCCTGTGACGCTCATCTCCGTCGGGCCGGAGCGCAATCAAATCATCCGCCCAGACTGACTCTGCCCTGCCGGCGGACACAAGGCCTGCTTCGACTAACGAGCCTCTAACTAACCCTTCCAAACTATTCCCATCAGCCATCCAGCCCCCTTCCGCCTCATAATGGAGGCAACGTTCAACCTGGTAACTTTCCGAACCTGATTGCCGAGGAGTGAAAGGGGTTAATCATGTGGCTTCTGACCATTCGCTCACACCTGGATGAGCCACGCGAGTACGCGCTGAAACCCGGTAGAACCAGCATCGGGCGCAAGTCGGACAACGCCATTGTCCTGCAGGATGAATCCGCCTCCCGCCAGCACGCCGAACTCATTTACGACCTACAGGACAACACCGTCGTCGTCCGCGACCTCAGAAGCGTCAACGGGACCTTCGTCAACCGGGAGCGCCTCGCTCATCCTCGCCTGTTATCGCCCTACGACCAGATTCGCATCGGCCAGCACATCCTCACGGTGACTCCGGGCCCCGTCGAGCCTCGCCCCGCTCGACCAAACGAGTCAATGGAGACCCAGCCTTTTACGCGCGACCTGGTGCTCGAGTCGCTGGATCATCACGCCGTCCTGCTCTACGAGGTCGCCAGCCGGCTCAATACCATTATTGACCTCAACACAGCCCTCCGCGAGGTCTCTAAACTGATGCAGACAGCCATGGGCGCCGATAAGTGCGAAGTCGTCCTGGCCGAGCGCTTTGATCATCTGAGCGCGTTAGGCTTTCCCACCTCCATCGCGCGCCTGGCGATTAACCAGCGTTCGGCGGTCATCATCCCGGACATGGCGGCCCAACCCAGTTCGGCGGTGGGCCAAAGCGCCCCGCTGCTGCGGATCCGCACGGCCCTGTGTGTGCCGGTCATGATCGGAGAAGAGATTGCGGCCCTGATCTACGTCTACAAAACGCGCCTGCAAGGGTCGCCTTTCAGCCAGAGCGACTTGCAGCTCGCCGTGGCCATCAGCCATCAGGCGGCCCTGACCATTCAACGCACGCGCCTGCTGGTGCGTATCCGGCGAGAGCAGCGTTTGCGGCAGCTCCTCCAGCGCTTTCTTTCGACCGGGGAAGCCGAGGCGCTGTCTCAGGAGTATCTCAAGTGCGGCCGCCTGCCCCGGTTGGCCGAGCAAAACGCGACCGTCCTGTTTGTGGACATCCGCGATTCCACCCACCTCGCCGAACGACTCGGGGCGCGGCGCTTTGGCGAAATGCTGGATCGCTATTACCAGGAGATGACCGAGATCATCTTCAGACATAGCGGCATGTTGAACAAATATCTGGGCGACGGCCTGTTGGCGGTTTTCGGCGCACCGCGGCCCCAACCAGACGCCGCCGAGCGCGCCGTGAGCGCCGCGCTGGCGATGCTCGACCAAATCGAAGCGATCAGCAAAGCCGAGGGCGAGCCGATTGAAATCGGCATCGGCATCAATTCCGGTTCGTGCATGGCCGGTTATGTGGGCACAGAGGAGCGGGCCGAATTCGCGGTGCTGGGCGACATTGTGAACGTGGCCGACCGTCTGGAGACGCTCGCCCGGCCCAACCGTGTGCTGATTGGCCCGGACACTTACCAGGCCGTCGCCGAAAAATTCACGACTCGTCCGATCGGGCTGGTGGAAGTCAAGGGGCGCACCCAGCCGGTTGACGCCTTTGAAGTGCTGCGAGGTCGTTCCACCTCACCGGATAGCCGTGCGTCCGTGTTAGCTGCACCAGAAGCGGTCGCCATGTGAAACTCTCGATCAGCTCAGGCAACGCCGAGCGGATATTGGGATGCCGCTTTCAGCCGGGTTCGCCCGGCTGAATTTATTAATTCTGGTGATGGTGGATTTTACCGCGCCGGGCCGCCGCAGTGGGCGCAGTAGGCCATGCCGGGCTTGAGGGTCTGGCCGCAGTAACGGCAGGCGGGCGGCGCAACGCGCTTGCCGCAGTGGGGACAATAGGCGAACGCGGGATCGAGATCGTTGCTACAATATTGGCAGTGGAGAGTTGATTTGGCCTCTGCTGCCGCAGGCTGCGCCCACGCCTCGCCCTTGGGATTCTGGGGCGCTTGGGGTCTGGGCTGCGGGCGTGGCTGAGGCTGAACCGGCGGCCACGGCTGCGGCCACCCGCCCGCCTGCGGGCGGTCGAAAGCATCCGAGATCAGCCGCCCAAGGATGATAGCCGGAAAAACCCATCCGAAGCCCCAGTCCCCGCCGCAGTGGTGTCCGTGCATGTCTGTATACTCCTTTGCACTCTACTCTACGCAGCGCGGCCCCGGCGAGTTGAAATTTGTCGGCCAGCAACCTGACAGCCGGAAGCACGCCGCTGAGCGCGGTGAGCAAGTGTTAGAGTCCGTTGTAACATAGGGCCTTGTGCCCGTCGCCCATAAAGGGCTAAACTACCTCTTCAGACATGAGTCAATTGGCGGAAAGAAGGGAAAAACCAGTATGAACAGCAAGCGAAGGATAGCCGTCCTGACGGGGGGAGGTGACGTTCCGGGCCTGAACGTCGCGATCAAGGCCATCGTCGGCCGCGCTCAGCGCGACAACATCGAAGTCCTCGGCGTACGCCGGGGGTGGATCGGCCTGCTCCAACTCAACCCGGACGACCCGGCCTCGCTCGACAAGTGGACGATGCCGCTGACGCACGAGCGCGTGCGCACGATTGACCGCACGGGCGGGACGATCCTGCACACCTCGCGCACCAACCCCTCCAACGTGAAACCGGAAGAAGTGCCGGATTATGTGCGCGCCGAAGACCGGGCCGCCAGCCCCCAAGGCACATTGGACTGCACTCGCCATGTCCTGCGCGTGCTCGCGCATCTGGGCGTGGAGGCCCTCATTCCCATCGGCGGTGACGACACGCTCAGTTACGCGAGCCGCCTGCATCAGGAAGGCTTCCAGATCGTCGCCATCCCCAAGACGATGGACAACGACGTGTTCGGCACGGACTACTGCATCGGCTTCTCGACGGCGGTGACGCGCTCGGTGGAGGCCATCACCGCCTTCCGCACCTCGGCCGGCTCGCACGAGCGCATGGGCGTGGTGGAGCTGTTCGGGCGCAACTCGGGCGAGACCTCGCTCTTCGCCGCGTATCTGGCCGATGTGGATCGCGCCGTCATCTCGGAAGTGCCGTTCGACATTGACCGCCTGATCGGTTTCCTGAAAGAAGACCGCGCGCAGAATCCATCGAATTACGCCATCATGACCATCTCCGAGGGCGCACGCCCGGTCGGGGGCGACATCCTGGAGAGCGGGGAGGTGGATGCTTACGGCCACAAGAAGTTAGGCGGCATCGGCCACAGCGTGGCGCAGGAGATCAAGCGGCGCAGCGGCGTGAACACCATGTTCGAGCAGCTCGCCTACATCATGCGTTCCGGCGCGCCCGACTCGCTCGACCGCATGGTCGCCATCTCGTACGGCTATCTCGCCCTCGATCAAGTGGCGATGGGGCACACGGGCCGCATGGTCGCCCTCCAGCAGGGCATCTACACGACCGTGTCGCTGGATCTGGTGAGCGCCGGAAAGAAGAAGGTGGACGTGACGGCGCTCTATGATTCGGAGAAATACAAGCCCAAAGTGCGGGACATGCTGGGCAAGCCGATGTTCCTGTATTAGGAGCGGCGGGAACCGGGGGAACTGAAGGAACTGAGGGAAGTCGAGTTCCCTCAGTTCCTTGAGTTCCTTCCTTTCCCCTCATCATGGTGCAGATCATTCAACTCGACACCTCTGACCGCCGCCAGGTCAGGCAATTCCTCGACCTGCCCTTTCGCATTTATCGCGACATCCCGCAGTGGGTTCCGCCGCTCGCGCCTGACGCGCGCTTCACGCTCGACCGGCGCCGCCACCCGTTCTACCAGCACTCCGCCGCCGCCTTCTTCCTCGCCACGCAAGCTGACCGTGAAGTCGGACGCATTGCGGCGCTCGACAACCGCAATTACAACGATTTCAACAAAGAGCGCACGGCGTTTTTCTATTTGTTTGAGTGCGAAGATGACCGCCCGGCGGCGCAGGCGCTGTTCCAGGCGGCCTTCGAGTGGGCGCGCGCCCGCGGCCTGAACCGGATCGTCGGCCCCAAAGGTTTTACCGCGCTCGACGGGCTGGGGTTGCTCGTCAAAGGCTTCGAGCATCGCCCGGCCCTCGGGCTGCCGTACAACCCGCCCTACTATCCCGCGCTCGTCGAGGCCGCCGGGTTCGACCGAAGGAGGAACTCGTCTCCGGCTACCTGAGCGCGAAGATGCACTTCCCCGAAAAGATTCATCAACTGGCGGAACGCGTGCAGAAGCGGCGCGGGCTGCGCGTGGCCCGCTACAAAACCCGCCGCGACCTGCGCGCGCTCGTCCCTAAACTGCAGGCGCTGTACAACACCTCGCTCGAGGGCACCCACGGCAACGTCCCGCTCACCGACGCCGAGGTAAAAACCCTCGCCGACCAGATCTTGTGGTTCGCCGATCCGCGGCTGATCAAAATTGTCATGACCGCGGAGCGCGATGAGCCGGTCGGGTTTCTATTCGCCTATCCCGATATTTCGGCGGCGGTGCAGCGCACCAAAGGGCAACTGTTCCCGTTCGGGTGGATTGACCTGCTGCTGGAACTGCGGCGGACGAAGTGGATCAACATCAACGGCGCAGGGATCGTGGAGAAGTATCGCGGGCTGGGCGGGACGGCGCTGCTGTTCAGCGAGATGCACAAGAGCGTGGTCGAGGCAGGCCGCTTCGAGCACGCCGACATCGTGCAGATCGGCGTGGAGGTGGTAGAGACGACCCGGCGGGTCGTCTCTACGTCAGGCGAAGAATCCCACCCCCAACGTCCCCGGCCCGGCGTGTGTGGTGATGGCCGCGCCGACGCCGTAGAGGGGAACCTCGGCGAAGCCCAACGCGGATTTCAAATCGGCGGCAAGGCGCTCGGCTGCGGGCAGGTCGCCGGCGTGCATCACGCACAGGTGCGCGTCCGGCGAGCGCGGGCACTGCTCGATTACGATTTCCTTCAGTCGCTCCAAAGCGCGGTGGTGCGTCCGAATTTTTTCCAGCGCCTCGACGCGCCCGTTCTTGAGCTCGAGAAGAGGCTTGATCTGCAGGACCCCGCCGATGAGGGCTGACGCGCCGCCAATGCGCCCGCCCTTCTGGAAGTATTCGAGCGTGGCGACGAGGAAGTACGTCCGCCCGCGCGGGATCAACGCCTGCACGCGGTTGACGATATCGTCCGCGCTCACGCCGCTCTCCGCCCACCCCGCCGCCAACTGCACCAGCGTCCCAAGATTGCCCGCCACGGTGCGCGTGTCGAGGACGCGGATGTCCGCTTGCGGGAGCGAGTCGTTTTTCGCGGTCAGCGCCGAGCGGACAGTTCCGCTCACCTCGCTGGACGGATGAATGGAGAGGAGGGTCTGCGCGGCGGCAAGTTGGCGTTGATAGGCTTTGACGAACTCCCCCGGCGGCGGCGCGGAGGTCGTGGGCAGTTGCGCGGAGGCTTTCAACCGGCGGATGAATTCCGCATAGCTGAGCTGGACCTCTTCGAAAAAACTCTCCTCGCCGAAGAGCACCACCTGCGGCACAACCTCCACTGCGTGCGCTGCCGCGTACCCCGGCGGGAGGCTGGCGGTGGTGTCCGTGACAATCCGAACTGCACCCATTGCGTCCCTCCGTGACTCACCCCCGCCTTCCACTGAAATGTTTGCCACGCTCTCTCTACATTCAATCGGGCAGAGTATAGCACGGTGCGGCAAGCACAGGACAAATTGCCCTACAAAAGGAGCGGGGGCGATGACAGAATCAGTTCCCGGTTTCCGGCGACGGAGAGTATAATCGCCCACGTGGTGGACAAAGCAGTAGGGACGAACGTCATTACTGATCGTCACACGTGGAATACCCTCATCTCCGCTCTCCCCTTCACCCACATCCTCCAGAGCTGGGAATGGGGCGAGTTCAAGCGCCGCTACGGGTGGAGCGCACGACGTTGTGTGTGGACGGATGCCAGTGGTCAACCTGCCGCCGCTGCCCAAGTCCTGCACCGCAGAATCGGGCCTCCGACTTCGAACCTCCGACTTTCGGCTTCAATTCTGTACGTCCCCAAAGGGCCGCTTCTCGATTGGGGCGACCACTCCCTCCGCGCCCGCACCCTCGACGACCTGCAATCCCTCGCCCGCCGCGAGCGCGCTGTTTTCATCAAGATTGATCCCGACGTGTTGGCCCCCCCCTCGCCCCCCCCGTCGTTTGCGACGGGGGGGGCGATAACCACCGACTTGCAGCGCCGGGGGTGGGTATTCTCCCGCGACCAGATTCAGTTCCGCAACACTGTCACGCTCGACCTGCGCCGCGGCGAAACCGAGCTCCTCGCCGGGATGAAACAGAAGACGCGCTACAACGTGCGGCTCGCGGAGAAGAAGGGCGTTCGCATCCGCCCCGGCGCCCTCGCCGACCTCGACCTGCTCTATCGCCTGTACGCCGAAACTTCGGTGCGCGACGGCTTCGTCATCCGCTCCGCCGACTACTACCGTGACGCGTGGGGCAGTTTCATCGAGGGCGGACTCGCTCAGCCGTTCATCGCAGAAGTTGAGGGCGAACCCGTGGGCGCGCTCATCCTGTTCAAGTTTGCGCGGACGGCGTGGTATATGTACGGCATGAGCCGCGAGGCGCACCGCGAGAAGATGCCCAATCACCTGTTGCAGTGGGAGGCGATGCGCTGGGCCAAAGCCGCCGGTTGCGAGACCTACGACTTCTGGGGCGCGCCGGACGAGTTCACGGAGGCCGACCCGATGTGGGGGGTGTGGAAATTCAAAGAAGGCTTCGGCGGGCAGGTCGTCCGCCACATCGGCGCGTGGGATTACGCGCCCTCGACGCTGCTCTATCACCTGTACACTGCCATCCTGCCACGCGTGCTCGACGTGATGCGGTGGCGCGGCAGACGAAAGACGCAGGCCTCGTTGGATTGAGAGATTTCTAACCGCAAAGAGCGCAAAGGACGCGGAGACTCTCTCGCGATCACCGTTTCCACCGCACTCTCAGCGGTCTCCGCGCTCTCTGCGGTGAGACATACCTTCAAGAGGTTTCTATGAACATCAATCTTCCCCGCCTCCCCATCGCTCACCTCCCCACGCCGCTCGAGCCTCTGCCGCGCTTGAGCACAGAACTCGGGCCGCGCATTTTCATCAAGCGCGACGACCAGACCGGTCTCGCGGGCGGCGGCAACAAAACCCGCAAGCTGGAATTCCTGGTCGCCGACGCGCTGGCCGCTCCGCGGAAAGCCGACACGCTCATCACGGTTGGCGCGCCGCAATCCAACCACGCCCGGCAGACCGCCGCCGCCGCCGCGAAGTTCGGCCTGCGCTGCATCCTCGTCCTGCGCGGGGACGCGCCCCCGGAGGCGACCGGCAACCTGCTGCTCGATCATCTGTTGGGCGCGCAGGTGATCTGGTCGGGCAAGCGCTCGCGCGAAGAAGTGATGGAAGAAGTGGCGGAGGAGGAGAAAGCCGCAGGCCGCCATCCGTATCCCGTCCCACTCGGCGGCTCCACGCCGTTGGGCGCGGCGGCCTACGCGCTCGCGATGGTTGAACTCAAAGAACAAATGGAAGCAAACAACTTGAGCTTCGACCGGATCATTTTCGCGTCGAGTTCGGGCGGGACGCAGGCGGGGCTGGTCGTCGGCGCGGGGCTGACGGGTTTTCGCGGCGAGGTGTTAGGTATCAGCGTGGACGAGGACTTGGAGACTCTGCGAAGCACCGTCGCCCGCATCGCCACGGAGACGGCAACGCTGCTCGGCCAGCCGCGCGCCTATTCGCCGCAGGACATCTCTGCGAACACAGACTATCTCGGCGCGGGCTATGCCATCATGGGGAAGCCGGAGCGCGAGGCGATTGAGTTGTTCGCGCAGACCGAGGGGATTCTGGTTGACCCGGTGTACACCGGGCGCGCCGCGGCGGGGATGATTGATCTCATTCGCCGGGGCGTCATCGGCAAGCAGGAGACGATTCTGTTCTGGCACACGGGCGGCACGCCCGCGCTGTGGGCGTACGCGGGACAATTGGTGTAACCCCCAACCCCGACCCGCGCGAAGCCCCCCTGAAGCGAAGCGGAAGGGGTTCCCCCGTCGGAAAAATCCCCGACAGGGGAAGGGAGTTCCCTCTCCTATACCGCGCAGTCGCGAAGCGTCCCCGAAGCGAAGCGGAGGGGATAGCGGACGGGGGACGCGAAGCGGGCCGAAGGCCGGGTGAGGGTCATCCCACCGCAAACGAGAACGTCGTCGTGTGGTACGTGATGCGCCCGTCCACCACCCCAACCGTGTCGTTCCCGTCGGTGATGGAGTCAGTTGCGTTCGCCGCCGTCCAGTTGAACTGAATCGAAGCCGGGCCGACCTCGCTGACGCCGGTGAGCGCGAACCGCGCGGCGGGCAGCCTGTTCAACAGGTCGGCGTAGAAGGCGCGGATTTCGTCTGCTTTCTGCGTCGTGCGCTGCGCGTTGACGTGCGTCGCCTCGGGCGCATACAGCGCCATCAAGGCGTCCACGTTGCGCGCGTTGAACGCGGCGATGAAATGTGTGGGCATATCGGCGAGGGAGGTCGCCGCCGGTTGCGGGGCGGTGGGAATCGGCTGGGTCGTGCCGGTGCGCGCGGGCTGAGTCACCGGGACGGGGGCGGCGGCCCCCTTCCACGCGTAGGCCGCAATCGGCATCCACAGGCCGGGGTTCTTGCTGCTGCAATAGTCCCAACTGTAAAAAGCGCACGCGGGAAAATTCAACTCTTCCGCCAGCTCCATGAAGCGCGTGATCTCCGCCGGGCTGGCCTCCCAGAATTTGCCGTTGGGTTGTTTCTCTCCGTAAGCCGCGCCGTACGGGACGAAAGGCTTGCCGGGATAGCGCTTGGAGTATTGGCGATAGCTTTCCTTGAAGCGCTTGTCCGGCGTGTCGAAGACCCAGTAGATTTGCGGGATGAGATAGTTGCAGTTTTCGATGAAGGCGTCGAACGGAATCGCCGGCTGCATGGGGACGTTGTCGGTGCCGAACTTGAACATGAGCGCGTGCGACTTCGCCCCGATGGGATAGTCCGGCCCGAGCGCCTCGCGCATCCGGGTCATGAACGTGCGCGCGACCTGCGGCCCGCCGTTCCAGCTGAATTGCGGGTTGCCCGTGTTCTCGAAGTCGAGCGCGTAACCGTCGAGGCCCAGCGTTTGGATTTGCTTGATCGCCCGGTCGGCCTCCTGCGCGGCGATGACCTGCCCGGACTTAGTGCCGTACAGGAAGTGCCAACCCCAGACCTCGAGGCCCGCGCCCTTGAGCGCGGCGACGACCTCCGGCAGGCTGTTCTGCCCCGGCTGGTTCGACGGGCTGGCGCCGTCGGCGACCTTGATGTGGACGTGGCGGATCCCCGCCGATTGCGCGCGCTTGATCATCGCCTGCGCGTTGCCCCCCTCGCACGCGGCGATCTTCCAGACGCTCATTCCTTTTCCTTGCAGCATACCAGCCTCCTCCTTGGAGTTTGAGATTTGAAGCTTGGATTTTGAGATTTTACAACTTTTCCCTCGCCAGCACCGCCGCCCCCACCACGCCCGAGGCGTCCTTGAGCGCCGCCGGGACGATCTTCACCGCCCGCGCGTTCTGTTTGTTGATGAAGTTCGCGTACGCGACTTTGCGGATGGGCGCGACGAACCGGTCGCCCAATCGTTCGGTCACGCCGCCGCCGAAGACGATCATCTCCGGGTCGAGGATGTTGACCACGTTAGCCGCCAGGAGGCCGAGAATGCGCTGCGCCTCGGCGAGCACTTCCTTCATCACCGCGTCGTTCTGCTTCAACGCTTCGTAAATCACGCTGCTCGTCAATCGCCCGCCGCCCACAGTTTGAATCAATTCGGGGACGACGCTCCGGCGGCCCTGCGCGACCATCTCGCGCGCCATGCGCTCCATGCCCGTGCGGCTCGCCAACGGCTCCACCGTCCCCGGCTGGCCGGTCTTGCCGATGACGCCGTTGTCGGCGGCGACAATTGTGTGCCCGACCTCGCCCGCGCCGCCGCGGAAACCCCCGCGCAGCACGCCCCCGAGGACGATGCCGCCGCCGACGCCCGTCCCCACGAAGATGGCGACCATATCCTGCACGTCGCGCCCGGCCCCGTGGGTGAACTCGCCGGTCGCGCCCACGCGCACGTCGTTGTCAATGTAGGCTTTCATGCCCAGCCGCTCTTGCAGTTTATCCGCGAGCGGCATGTTGTTCCAGCCCTGCCCGAGGTTCACGGCCACGCGCACCACGCCGCGCCCGGTGTCCACCGGCCCCGGCACGCCCACCCCGATCCCGCCGATGTCTTTCGGCTTCGCGCCTGCGTCGTCAAGCGCGCCCTCAATCGCCTCGGCCAATCGCTCGACGACTTTGGCCGCGCCCAGCTCGGGGTGCGTCTTGCGCTTCTTCATCGCGAGCAGCGTGCCGTCTTTCGCCACCACCCCCGCGCGCATGCTCGTGCCCCCGAGGTCAACGCCGACAAAATACTTTTTTGCCATAGGTCATCTCCGAGGAATGCACAGTTCACAATGCTTAAAGACCGGGTTGGGCGACGTGCGGGGTGCTTTGGCTGCAAGGCGTTGGGCAGAGATTTGCTTTTACGGCTTGTTGATGTACTGCACGCCCTCGATACTGCCGAGGTCGGCATCTTGCGTCCACAAAGTAGCGCCGTATGCGCGTGCGGTCGCCAGAATGATGCTGTCGGCCATTGGCAACTTTAATTCCACCGAGATTTTGGCGGCGCTGAGCGCAGTCGCCGCATCTAGGTCTACGCTGTGGCCCTGTTGCATCGCGGCGATGGCTTGGAGGGCGCTTTCTTCACCCCGTTGTTGGAGCACGCGCTTGAAGACTTCGTAAAGGCTGATGGAGGGGACAACCAGCTCGGACAGCTTCTCAATCGCCGGGGCAAAGAAATCGGCGTTTGGCCCGCTGGCGAAGTACTCCAGCCAGCCGGAAGAGTCAACCACGTTCATACGCGGTCAGGCTCGCGCGTCACGCGGGTGTCAATGCCCTTGAGAAAACCGCGCATCTTCTTCATGGGCTTCACGGGGATCAACTCAATGCGGTTGTCATACAGGATGACCTGCATTTTCTGTCCCGCCCGCAGGCCGAGCGACTCGCGGATGGCGCGGGGGATCACAACTTGAAACCTGGGTGAAATATGCACGGTATCCATAGCGGCTCCTGATCAATCGGCATTTGCCGGACGCAGTTGGATTATAGCGTGTTTTCGGAAGACGGCTCAGGTGTGGCACGGCTGTCCCATATGGAGATGACGCGCGAGCTCCAACTGCGGGCCTCTTCCAGTTGGGCCAGCTTTTCGTCGAGGGGTTGTTCGTTAAGTTGGATGGACGACATGGCTTGTTACCTTGAGCGTCGTTCTGTGAACAGACCTATCCTACTCCCGTTTTACTTTCTCACAGCTGGCGATAGACATCCCGGCGATGGCGGACGTAGTGAACGATGATCTGCCCGGCGGCTTTATCA
>Ga0184633_10000577_pt1 | contig 13647 bp, 7 predicted proteins | sample PLM31_170_b1_FD_133156 | JGI IMG/M metagenome (GOLD analysis project Ga0184633, IMG submission 133156) | Groundwater sediment microbial communities from an aquifer in East River, Colorado, USA - PLM3-1_170_b1 | ecosystem: Environmental > Terrestrial > Soil > Riparian zone | place: USA: East...
AGGCTCGCCTCCGAGTTGTGCTCGATTTCGTACCCGTACCCGCCGTCCACGGCGAGCGGCATCCACGCTCCGCCCTCGACCGAGATCTCGACGCGCCCTCCGTCCCACGCCCCGGTTCCGCCGTTCGTCTCGGCGTCCACGTACGAGTAGAAGACCAGCTCCGACCCGGTCGGCACTCCAAACGTGGGAGAGGTAAGGACGGCGTCCTGCAGATCGGCGTAGGTCTGCGCTTCGTTCGAGCCGCTCCCCAGAGCCAGGGTCGAGCCCAATTTCGCGCTCCGGGAGCCGGTGTGCGCCCGCGACGTCGAGGAGTGCCACTCGCTGGCCGTGGTCGGCGCCACGGGTCCCTCCGACCAGAACTGGCCCGGCTCGGCGCTCGATTCGAAGTTCTCGGTCAGCCCCGCGGCGGTCCCCACGGTGACGGTGAATTGGAACGAGCCCGCATAGGAGCCGTCGCTCCAGGAAAGGGTGAAGGGAATGACGTGCGGGAGCGTGGCGATGCTCCCCACCGTGAAGACGAAAGGCGCGGATGCCGGCGCCGCGGCGTCGGACGACAGAGGCGGCGCGCTCGATCCGGCCTGGCCCACCGTCACGTTCGCGTCCCCCGTGGAGAGCGTGAGGGTGAGCGCGCTCGACGGAAGCCCCGCGTTTCGCACGACCACGAAGAGCGAATCGATCTCGTTCGGATCGGCGTAGCCGTCGTCTCCGTCGCCAATCCGGTATCCGCCGAGCTGGATGTCGGCGGCGAGGGAGATCGCGAGATCGAACGACGCCGTGTCCGCCCCGTCCGCCGCGCCGAGAATGTTGTAGATCTGAACGCCGGTGTTCGCGCCCGAGTACGCGCGGGAATTGGGAGCCGTGCTCGCGGTCAAGCTCCGCTTCGAGAGCTGCCCGGGGAAGAAGTCCAGAGCGTCCCCGTAATTCCCATAGCTCGACACGACCGATTCCAGCTGAAGCGGCTGGACGCTGTCGGCCTGGACGCACGCCACGCGATAATTGGGATAGCCGCCAAGATTGTCGATCTCGGTGTCGTCGACGTGATAGACCAGCATCCCCTCACCGGGCAGGTACGCGTCGGATCCTTCGCGGATTCGATTCTCCGCCAGAAAATACTCCGTTCCTGGGTCTCCGTCGGTCCAGATCTGGAGCGATCCCCCACCGCGCGAGACGGGCGGGAGCGTGTAGCGGCCCGCGACCTGGGGCGTCTCCGGCTCGTCGAAACCGAGGTAGCGCCGGGACCAGGCGTCCAGGTTGCCGGCGCGTGAGCCGAGCGGCCCTTCCCCCGTATAGGGAAGGTAATTCCCGAGCGCCATGAGCGAATAGAAGCCGAGCCCCGCGGCGCTGGGGTCGTAGAGATCGGGGAGGCCCAGCGTGTGCCCGAACTCGTGGAACCAGGTGCCGCTCGCCCGGTCCCCGGGATATTCGTTGTACTCGCCGCCGAGGAAGTAGAGGAATCCACGCACGCCGCCGAGCGTCATTCCGGGAAGACAGGCGGCGTTCGGACTCGGACAGTCCTGGTAAATCGCGATGCCCGCCTCGTGCGCCCAGAGATCGCCGCACCCCACCGGGTCAGTGCACACCGTCTCGCCGCCGACGCCCGCGTGGATGACGCAGACCGCGTCGATGTAGCCGTCATCGTCGCCGCTCGAAGGTACGCCGTCGGGCCCGTCATTGTCGAAGTAGTCCAGATCGTTGTCGAAGTCCCCGTACGCCGCCGACATGGCGTCCTCGGCCAGCTTCTGGGCCGAGCGCGGGTACGTGCTGAAGTAGAGCCCCGCACCGCCGTTCGCGTAGTACTGATTCGAGTGCGGCATCTCGAGCCACTTCGAGGTGACCTGCCCCGAAACGATGAACCGGCCTTTCGAGTTGATCTTGTAGTACTCGCGCAGGCTGATGATGCCGTCGTTCGGGTCCTCGCTGAAGAAGAGCCGCTGGTAATAAAAGGGCGTGCTCGCGCTCGACGCCTGGAGCGCCGGCGCGGATCCCTCGGCTGGAAATTCGCAGAGCACGACGAGGATGTTCCGGTGCGCGACGCCGCCGCGGGGGAACTTCGCGAGGTCGAGCGCGAACTGGGGATAGATCCGGTCGACGCCGTCTTCCTTGAGCTTGGTGTAGTTCGCCCAGCCCTTCTGCACGAGCGCCTCGGCCGTGGCTCCTTGCCCGGAGCCGGCGAGTCGAGGGGAGGGCGCGGCGGCGAGCGCGGCGCGAGGTGAGGCCGCGACGAGGGAGCAGGCAATCGAAAGAGCGAGCCAAGGGGCCATCAGGACGCGACGCGATTTCGACTCGCTCAAGAACTCCTCCCGCATGTTGGATTCAGAGGCGCTCCTCATTCCCACTCGATCGTGGCGGGAGGCTTGCTGCTGATGTCGTATACCACTCTATTGACGCCCTTGACCTCGTTCACGATTCGGGAGGATACACGGGCCAGAAACTCGGCCGGGAGCCTCGCCCAATCCGCGGTCATCCCGTCACTCGACGTAACTGCCCTCAAGGCAATGACTTGCTCGTAAGTCCGGCCGTCCCCCATCACCCCCACAGTCCGGACCGGCAGGAGAACGGCGAACGCCTGCCAGACCTCGTCGTAGAGGCTTGATTCGCGCAGCTCGGAGATGAAGATATCGTCCGCATGGGCGACCGTCTCCACCGACCGTTCGTCCACCGGCCCCAGAATGCGGACCGCCAGACCGGGGCCTGGAAAGGGGTGCCTCCCCAGCACCGCCGCAGGAAGTCCAAGAAGCGCTCCCACGCTCCTCACCTCGTCTTTGAATAACCCCCTCAAGGGCTCGACCAGTTCCATCCTCATGCGCTCGGGCAACCCCCCTACATTATGATGGGACTTGATCTTAGCCGACGGGCCCCGGGTGGATGTGCTTTCGATCACGTCGGGATAGAGGGTCCCCTGGGCCAAGAAATCGGCCCCGCCCAGGCCATGAGCCGTCTCGTCGAACACCTCGATGAAAACGCGCCCGATGATCTTCCGCTTCTGCTCGGGATCCTCCACGCCTCGGAGTTCTCCGAGGAAGCGCGCCCGAGCGTCCACGGTCACCAGCTCGGAACCGATGATCGGCCGCATCGACTCCTCGACCTGGGCGGCTTCTCCGCGGCGGAGGAGCCCGTGGTCCACGAACACCGCGCGCGACTGCCCCGGAATGGCTCGGTGAAGCAGCGCCGCCACGACCGACGAATCGACGCCGCCGGAGAGCCCGCAGATCACCCGCCGCGAGCCGACCTGCGCGCGGATGCCGGCGATCTGCTCCTCGAGCACCTGCCCCATCGTCCAATCGCCGGTGAAGCCGCAGATATCGAACAGGAAGTTGCTCAGGATGCGCGTCCCCTCGGTTGTGTGCACCACCTCGGGATGGAACTGCACCGCGTGGATGTGGCGCGCGGGATCCTCCGCGGCCGCGACGAGGCCGGTTTCGGTGACGCCGAGCGACGTGAACCCGGGAGGGAGCGCCTCCACGGTATCGCCGTGGCTCGCCCAGACGCGGCTGGTGCGGGGGAGTCCCTTCAAGATGCTCCCTTCGCGCTCCACGGTGAGCGTCGCCATACCGTACTCGCTGTGCGCGCTCGGGCGCACGCTCCCGCCCAGCTCTCGCGCCAGGAGCTGCATGCCGTAGCAGACTCCGAGGATGGGAGCCCCGTGATCGCGAACCGCGCGGGGAAGCCCAGGAGCACCCGGATCGAGCACGCTTGACGGTCCCCCCGAAAGCACGATCCCCCGCGGGCTCAACCGGGCAACCTCCTCGGCGTCGATTCGCGGGGCGTGGATCTCGGAGTAGACGCCCAGCTCGCGGGCGCGGCGCGCGATCAGCTGTGTGAACTGGGATCCGTAATCGAGAATGAGGAGGATCTGGTGGCTCAACGCGGGGAACACCTCGGCAAGCGCTCGTGTCGCATGCCTGGGACATTAGCCGAGCGCCGGTGCGGAGACAAGCGAGGCGATCACTTGGTCTCCTCCATCGGTCTCGGCCCGTACGCCGGCCGCCAGACCAGGAGCCGCCGATCGGGATCGATTTCCACCGATTCGGCGCGAGCCGGAACTTCCAGATGGAACTTCTCCGTACGCTCGCTGACCCGGAGCTTGCGCCGCTCGGTGCCGCCGCCTCTCAGGCCCACCTCGATTTCCAGGGGGAAGCGGAGCGGCTCCCCCGGCTGGAGCTGGGACACCGTTACCTCGACCCCTCGGCCTCGATCCACCGACCACCAGTCGAGATTCAGAACCGGCGCTCCTCGGCCGTAGAGCCATTGCTGGAAATACTCGTGGACGCCCCGATCGGGCGCCGCCGCGGCCAACGCCGCCTCGAGCTCTCGAAGCGAGATCGACTTCCCCTGATACGAACGGATCACGCCGCGGAGTGCGCCAAAGAACGCGGAGTCCCCAACCGCTCCGCGAAGCATGTGAAGCACCCATGCCCCCTTGGAATCGGCGAGGTTGTGATCCCACTTGTCGTCCGCCAGCTCCGACATCGGCTTGTCGCCGCCGTCCCGCCACATGGTGAAATAGCCCAGCGCCGATTGCAGCGGGTTGTAGCCTGGCCTCGAGTACTCGAGAAACTCGGCCGCCGCTTTGTTCCCCTCCAGATCCTCGATCGCCGTCACCGCCGAGTATTCCGCGAGCGATTCCGAGCAGAACTTGGCCCCGGGCTCTTTCGATTGAACCAGATTCCCCCACCACCCATGGGCCGCCTCGTGCGCGAAGAGGGGTAAGTTTTCGCTGGAGTCCGCCAGGATGGAGGACTTGACGAGAATGAAACCCTGTTCGGAGCCGGCGGCCCATTCCACCATCCCTTCCGGGACTTCGGCGATCGCGTAGGTTGGGTAGGGATACGGTCCGAAGCGCCGCTCCATGGCGTTCAAGGCCCGCGCGAGGACCGTGGCCTTCTTCTCTGCCACCGCGAGTGGGGCGCTCAGGCAATAGACTCCGACGTCGAGATTCCCCGCGCGTGCCTGGGCCTCCCGGTACGGTGCCGCCGCGAAGGAGCGCATCACTGCTTCTTCCGTCACCCAGCGCTCGCACGCTTGGGCTCCACAGTCGGTGCTTTCGACCCGACGGCCGTTGGTGACCGCTCGCCAGCCCTTCGGCAGCCGGAACGACGTGGAGCCCGACACGGCCGCGGGGTTCCCCGCCTCCTCCTCCATCGCGGGAAGCGGCGATGGATACCACGCCTCCACCCACGAGGCCAGGGCGATCTCCGGGCGGACCAGGACCTGATAGCCCTTCGCTTCCCCTTCGCACGCGAACGCGATCTCTAGGGTCTCGCCCTGCCTCGCCGGCTTCGCGAGATGCAGACGTGCCGATCGAATCGCGGGGAGGCCGCGCAGGGTGTCGTTCATGGTGCTCGTCGCGCCCGGCGCTTCCGCGCGCAAGAAGCGAATCGCGGGGCCGCGTCCGTTGAGCGTCAGGGTCGGCCCCTGAGAGGCCGGCGCGTCCAGCCTCAGGAAGAGCGTTCCCGCCACCTGGAGGATTGCCCTATCGATCTGTGGAGTGATCACCATGTCGAGCCGCGTGGCAATCCACCCGGAGCCGTTATCGACTTCCGCGCGGCTCGGTAGCGGTGCGGCGCCCATCCCCAGCGCCACCAGGCCGAAGACTACCCAGCCGCCCAAGCCGAGTCGCCAGGGCTTGCGGCGGACGCACCGCGTGGCCGAAGTCAACGCTCCCCTCCGCCGCGATCGATCCGCCGGCGCCAGCCGAAGCGCTCCCCCAGCCCGGAGAGCTCGTCGGGCGCGATGAAGTACCGCACCTCGACGGCACGCGGATCCGACCGCTCCGACGCCCGCAGGGCGCCCCAGACCCGCGGCGAGAAGAGGATGGGCCCGGCCCGGCCAGACTCGAGCAGGGCCCCGGCCCGCGCCACGACGTGCGGGACGGCGCGCAGCCGTCTCGGCGAGAGCAGAGGCACGAGGTCGGCCGCGATGTTGCGCCCTTTCTCGCCGTCCATCTCGCAAAGAGCGATCGTCCGTCGCGTCGAGCGAGGCCCTTGGACGACGCGGCGATCGAGAGTCGAATCGGGCTGGATCGCGACGAATGCGATTTCCGAGAGGCGTTTCGGCCAACGACGCCGGACGTCGTTGTAGTGGAAATACGTGGCCACCACCGGGCCGCGGGGCGGCTCTCCCGCCCGCGAGAGCGGCCAGGGCCGGGCGGTTACGGCCCAGGCGTCCTCGAGCTCCCGGCAGTGGCTCCGGCACTGGGTCTCGCTGCACTCGACCACGTGGACCATCGGCGTTCTGGCGCCGGAGGGGGCGCTCCAGGTCGAGATCAGTCCGGCCAGGTCGGCCGGGCTCAGGTGATGACGCTCCCTCGCCTCCCGGATCACCCGGTCGATGAACGACGCCGCGATGCCTCGCGGTCCGCGGCGCCGAGCCCCGAGGACACGGGTTCCCAGGGCGCCCCGGCTCTCGACCAGACCTTCGCGAAGCAGCTCCTGATACGCACGGCGCACGGTATGGAGATTCACGCCCCACCGCACGGCGGCATCCCGGACCGCCGGCAGGCGAGACCCCAGTGCGAGCTTTCCCGTGGCGATGCGGTAGCGCAGCGATTCAGCGATCTGGTGGTAGAGCGGGACGGGGCTCGAGGGATCCAGCTTCAGTCGCATGATATAGAACTACCTAACAAGCCGCCGTCCGTCAACGGCGAATTCGGATCTCGCTCCGGAGCCGCCGGGCGCCTCGTCGCCCCGGACTCACCGACCCAGCAAGACGACCTTCGTGTTCACGACCCAGCCCCGGCTCTCCAACCGCGCGAAATAGACCCCCGAGGCGACCGGCGATCCCCGATCGTCGCGACCGTCCCACCTCACGACGTGCGGGCCCGCGGCGAGATCCCCGTCGGCGAGAGTGCGCAGGCGGCGTCCCGCGGAGTCGAAGAGGAGGAGCCGCGCCCGTCCATCCGCGGGAAGCGCAAATCGGATCACCGTCGATCCCTCGAACGGATTGGGCGAGGCCACGGCGAGCGCCCGTTCGGGCGCATCCGCCTCCGCGCTTCCCACGGCCGTCGGGATCCCGATCAAGGCCTGGTACGCGCTGACCTTCACGCCGATGGGAAGGTCGAACACCGTGGATTCTCCGGTGGCGATGACGTGCTGCGCGGCGAGCTGGGGCGTGAGGTTCGGATAACGGGCGCGCACGAGCCCGCAGACACCCGCCACCAGCGGGCACGCGAACGAGGTGCCGTCGCCGTACAGGTACGGGTTCACGCCGTCCCAGCCGAGCAGGAGGTAGACGAGCTGGTCCAGGAGCGTGAACTCGTAGTTGCGGCAGAGGGCGGACCACATGGAACTCCCCGGGGCGGCGACATCCACCCAGGGTCCCCAATTCGAGAACTCGGCGCGGGCGTTGGAGAAGTCGGTGGCCCCTACGGCCAGAACGCGATCGAAGGCCGCCGGGTAGACGCGGACGCTATCGCCGTCATTGCCCGCCGCCGCGACGCAGAGCCCGCCCGAACCGGTCGCCATATCCACGAGCGCTTGGAAGAACTCCGGCACGCCCGGCTCGCCGAGGCCGCCAAAGCTCATCGAGATCACGGACGCCCGCTGCGCCGCCGCGTAGCTGAACGCCCCGGCAATCGCGCTCGCCGTGATCCCGCTGTCGGGATGCGAGACCTTGAGCGGCATGATCCGGCAGTCCCAGCCCGCGCCGGCGATGCCCTCATCGTTGTTCGTAGCGGCTGCAGCGATGCCCGCGCAGAACGTTCCGTGGAAACCCACGTCGATGCCCGAGCCGTCGGGCGAGTACTCGGGATTCGGGTCGTTGTCCCCCAAACCGAAGTCCCAGCCCTCGACGTCGTCGATGAAGCCGTTGCCCTCGTCGTCGAGCCCGTTGCCCGGGATCTCCCCCGGGTTGTGCCAGATCTTGCCCGCCAGATCCGGGTGCGAGGTGTCCACACCCGTGTCGATGATCGCGATGACCACGGAAGTGTCTCCGCGCCCGATGTCCCACGCGAGCGGGAGTCGGATATCCGCGAAGCCGCCGTCGTCCACGTACCACTGGTAGGGCAAGTAGAGGTCGTTGGGGGTCGTGGAAAGCAGCCCGAAGCGATAGTTGGGGCACACCGTGCGGAAAGCTCCCGTCTCACGCAGGGCTTGCGCCGCGGCGATGGGGTCAAAGGCAGGGTGGATGGACCGGAGCAGCCAAGCCCGCTCTCGCTTGGCGGAGCCGCTGCCGGACATGGCCCCCAAGTCGCGCGCCTGCTCTAGGCCGAGCGTCGCGAACATCCGGGCGACCCGGGCGTCGCGCGGCCGTGGAGCGCCGCCGGGCGCGGCTCCAAGGAGTCCCTCTTCCGCGATGACCACGACTTCGCCCGGAGTGAAGTGCAGCGCCCGCGGGGTCCCCCGCGGTCCCGGCTTCGACGCCGATTCACCCGGCGGAACCCCGAACGCGATCCGCGGGGCGGCCAGAATCAGAATGAGCGTGAGGAGGGCGGCACGAGCCGTTCCAGCGACGGCACCGTGCCGCGATCTCAATGGAGGAAGCACCTCTCGCCGGTGACAAGCATGGCGATCCCCGCGGCGTCGGCAGCGGCCACCGACTCTCCGTCGCGGATCGAGCCGCCGGGATGCGCGATCGCCGCGATGCCCGCCCGGGCGGCGATCTCGACCGAGTCGGGAAACGGGAAGAACGCGTCCGAGCAGAGAACCGCGCCGCGCACGTCGTGTCCGGCGCGCTCCGCCTTCAGAAGCGCGAGGCGCACTGAGTCGACCCGGGAGGATTGCCCGGCTCCCACCCCGAGCGTGCGCCCCCCGCGAGCGATGACGATCGCGTTCGACACGGTGTGACGCGCCACCCGCCACGCGAAGCGGAGATCGCGCGTCTGGTCTTCGGTGGGCCTGGCCTTCGTCACCGGCTTCCAGTCATCGAAGCGGGATGCCGGCGGCGGAGTCTGGACGAGAAGCCCGCCCAGGAGCGTGCGTCCGATCCAGACGCCAGCGCCGCCCCGGAAGAGCTCCGGGGCTTCGAGCACCACGAGGTTCTTCCGCAGCGCCGCGAGCTTCTCCTCCGACGCGGTCACCGCCGGCGCCAACACGACCTCGAAGAAGAACGAGCCGATCGCCTCGAGCGCCGCATCATCGAGCGGCCGGTTCAAGCCCAGGATGCCGCCGAAGGAGGAGAGCGAGTCGGCGTCGCGCGCGGCGGCGATCGCCTCGGCGGCGGAGGGAGCCGTCGCGACCCCCGCGGGATTCCGATGCTTCATGACGACGGCGGCCGTCTCCTCGAACTCGCGCAGGAGCGATAGCGCCGCCTCCACGTCGAGGAGATTGTTATAGGAAAGGGTCTTTCCACGACGCTGCGCGAGGGTCTCCACCGCGCCTCCCATGGCGGGCGCGTAGAGCGCCCCCTCCTGCCCAGGGTTCTCCCCGTACCGAAGGCGCTGCATGATCCGGTATTGAATCTCGAGGCGCTCCGGAAGCGCGTGATCACCCCCGGCGACCGCCCCGCTCGGGGTCGCGATCGCCCCGGGAATCCCCGAGATATCGCCGCCCCCCGCGGCGTCTCCGGATGCCGCCGCCAGGTAACGCGCGATGGCCGCGTCGTAGGCCGCGGTGCGCTCGAACGCCCGGCGCGCCATCCGCCTCGCCAGTTCGGGCGGTACCCCACCGCATCGGTCGAGGGCGGCGAGCACTTCGGCATATTGTTCGGGCTCCACCACCACCGCGACGTGGAGGTGGTTCTTCGCCGCCGCTCGGATCAGCGCGGGACCGCCGATGTCGATCTGCTCAATCGCTTCCGCGTCCCCCACGCCAGCCGTCGCCACCGTCTTTTCGAAGGGATAGAGATTCACCGCCACGAGATCGATCGACACGATCCCGAGGCGGTGCCGGTCGGACTCATCCTGTTTGTGGGAGCGGCGATAGAGAATGCCGCCGTGGACGGCCGGGTGGAGCGTCTTGACCCGCCCGTCGAAGAGCTCGGGAAATCCGGTCAATTCGGCGACGTCGCGCACCGGGAGACCCGCCTCCCGAATCGTGATCGCGGTCCCCCCCGTGGAGACGAGCTTCACGCCATGGCGGGCGAGACCGTGCGCGAACTCGGCCAGCCCGGACTTGTCCGAGACCGAGATCAGTGCCCGGGCGATCCGGATCGGTGTCACTTCGGCGCGCGCGCCCCCGTGATCAGGGCCAAGGCCTCCTCGTACCTGCGCCCCGCTTTCTCGACCACGGCGTCGGGGAGCGCGGGAGGGGGCGGATTTCGCTCCCAGCCGATGGAGTCGAGGTAGTCGCGGATGACCTGCTTGTCGAAACTGTCCTGGGCCTTCCCCACGAGGTAGCCGTCGATGGGCCAGTAGCGGGAGGAATCGGGCGAGAGCGCCTCGTCGATCCAGAGAATCTCGCCATTCCTCTCGCCGAACTCGAACTTGGTGTCGGCCAGGATCAACCCGCACCCCTCGACATGCCGCGCCGCGGCCTTGTAGATCGCGAGGCTGACCGCGCGGAGCCGCTCGGCCAGCTCGCCGCCCACCAGCGAGGCCATTCGGTCGAAGTCGATGTTCTCGTCGTGGCCTTCCGCGGCCTTCGTGGCGGGCGTGAAAATCGGCTCCGAAAGCTTGGATGAGAGGGCGAGCCCGGGCGGAAGCTTTACGCCGCACACCGTGCCGGTCGCTTGGTATTCCTTGAACCCGGAACCCGCGAGATACCCGCGCACGACGCATTCCACGTCCCAGCGCTTCGCGCGGTGCGCCAGCATCGACCGCCCATCCAGAAGCGCCCGGTGCGACGCGAACGGCTCGGGGTAACGCGCGACGTCCGTGGTGATGAAGTGGTTCGGAACGATGTCTTGAAGCCGCTCGAACCAGAATCTCGAGATCTGGGTGAGGACCCGCCCCTTGCCGGGGATCCCCTCGGCGAGGATCACGTCGTACGCGGAAACCCGATCTGTGGCGACGATCAGCAACCGCGAGTCGAGATTGTAGACGTCCCGAACCTTCCCCTTGTAGTCGGGCGGGCGACCCGGAATGACGACCTCGCGCAGCGCGCGGTCCGTGGTTTTCATGGATTCTCCTTCTGAATGCGCCGAATCGCTTCCACGTACAGGCGGTGCTCCAGAGGAAGGAGGCGATCCGCCAGCCCTTCGGGCGTCGCGCCCGCGGGAATCTCGAGCGACTCCTGCATCACGATCGCTCCGGTATCCAATCCCGCGTCGACGTAGTGCACGGTGGCGCCGGTCACGGTAGCGCCGGCCTCGATGGCCTGCCGCTGCGCGTCCAGCCCGCGAAACCGAGGCAGGAGCGACGGGTGGACATTGAGGATCGGAACCGCCACCTGGCTCAGGAATGAACCGCGGAGAAGCCGCAAGAAGCCGCACAGCGCAACGAGATCGGGCCTGTCCCGACGCACGATCTCGAGGAGCTGCGCCTCCGCGTCCGGCGGGAGCCGCGCGCCATCACCGGCGGCCACGAGGATCGCGGTCGGCACGCCCCGCTCGCTCGCTGCCGTCAGCGCCGGAGCTTTCGGGCGGTCCGAAACGACGCGCACCACCTCGCCCAAGATCCGGCCGTCCCGGGTCGCCTCGATCAGATTGACGACGTGACTCCCCCTGCCCGAGGCGAGTAGGAGCAGCCGGAGCGGCTTCACTGCTCCACGTATATCACTCCGGAGCGGGGCGCTCAAGGGAAATGGGCCGAACGAGTTATCTCGTGCCGCCGGCGCCAGGAAACGAAGCACGGCTCGGGGTGCGCGCGGGTCGAAACCCAGGCTCCCGACGCTGCCAGCGTGATCCGGATGGCGCCCTCGCGATCGGTGCGGAACACGCGCGCACCCCCGCGCAGGTAGCGCCCGATCACGGCCCGATCGGGATGCCCGAATCGATTCCGCTCCCCGGCGGAAATCGTGACGATGCTCGGGGCGAGGCGATCGACCCACGCCGCGCCGCTCGAGGTGCGGCTTCCATGGTGCGGCGCCTTGAGCACGTCCACCTTCTGGAGAGAATCCAGCAGCGCGCTCTCCCCCGCGGACTCCAGATCGCCTGGAAAGAAGAGCGTGGCGCCTCCCACGCGAAGCGTCGCGGCGAGCGAGCGATCGTTCTCGCGCCAGGCAGGATCCGCGCTCCGGTCGGCGCGACGGAATTCGAGTTCCACGCCGTCGCCGAGCCCGAACACCGTGTCTCGCGAAACCACGGCGACCATGCCGCCGGCATCGTCGATCCCTTCGCGAAGCGAACGCCACGCCCCTTGGGGGTCGCTTCCGTTCTCGAAGAGCCCGCCGATCCACCCACGCCCCGCGAGCCAACCCAACCCGCCGTAGTGATCGAGATGAGCGTGCGAGAGGATCGCCGTCACCGGACGCGCCGCGCCCTCGACACGGAACGCCGGCTCGACGGCCACGGCTCCCGCGTCGCGCCGTTCATCCGAGGGCCCCGCGTCGATGAGCAGCGAGCCACCGCCCGGGAGCCCGACCCAGGTCGCGTCCCCCTGACCCACGTCCAGCGCAAGGATGACCGGCAGGGTCGGCGGAGGGCTCGCCCCAGGGGAGAGCGGGACCGTGCCGGCGAGGAGCGCGAGAGCCATCGCGCCCGCGCTCCAGGCCGCGGTCATGCCGCGAGCACCGGAGCCCCGTAGCGCCTCGACGCGGCCCCAGGCCAGGAGCAGCGCGAATATCGCGAGCGCGGCGGCGGCGGCCGAAGGGGGTCGAGGCACGATCCACGGGCCGACGAGCCCCGCTCCCCACGCGTTCACGAGGAGCAGGATGTCGCCCGTGATTTCCAACGCTCCAGAGGCGGCGGCGGGGAATCCCGCGATGGGAAGGAGGTGGGCCGCCAGGAAGAGCACGGACTCCGCCATGAAGAGCGTGCAGAGCGGCACGACCGCGACGTTCAGTACGACCCCAACAACCGGCAGGGCGCCGAAGAGCCGCGCCTGGATCGCCGCGGTTCCCGCCTCCGCGCCACCTCCCATCGCGAGCACCGATCCCGCCTGGGCAAGCCGCTGGCGGATCCCCGCCCGAAAGCCCCGATCCCTCGGCCCTTCCCCGCCCAGCCGAAGGCCCGCTGCCGCGCCGAGACCCAGCACCGCCGCGAACGAGAGCTGAAAGCCTGGATCGAGCACGGTCGTTGGGGAGGCCAGGTGAAGGGTCAGCCCCGCGAGGCCCCAGGCGGCGAATGGCCGCGCCACTTGCCCCAGGGCGCGACCGCCGCGGAGAGCGGTCCAGAGGATCGCGGATCGGAGCGCCGACGCGGGCGAACCGACCAGCAGCACGTATCCCCAGAGCACGGCCATCTCGAGCGCGAGCGCGGGCAGGAGCGGCCAGCGTAGCGCGGCGCCCGCGATCGCGGCGAATCCGGCCAAGATGCAGACGTGCAGCCCGGAGATCGAAAGGATGTGAATCGTGCCGCCGTCGCGGAACGCATCCCGGATACCCGGCGCGATCCCGGACCTGTCGCCGAGAATCATTCCCCTGGCGAGCCCCGCGACCGGAGCGCTCAGCTCGGCGGCAAAGAGACGCGCGAGCCGGTCCCTCGCGATCGCGCCCCAGTCCGCCCCCCGTTCGGGGGGATCGGGCGGAGCGGATGGGGACGCGGGGTCGACCGTGACAGTGCCCGCGACCCCCGCCCGCTCGAGCCAGCGACCTGGGGCGTCGGTGCCGGGATTGCGCGCGTCCTCGGGAGGGCGGAAGGAACCCGAGAGCCGGAGCCAGAGACCTGGCAGCA
>Ga0184633_10000578_pt1 | contig 13635 bp, 10 predicted proteins | sample PLM31_170_b1_FD_133156 | JGI IMG/M metagenome (GOLD analysis project Ga0184633, IMG submission 133156) | Groundwater sediment microbial communities from an aquifer in East River, Colorado, USA - PLM3-1_170_b1 | ecosystem: Environmental > Terrestrial > Soil > Riparian zone | place: USA: East...
ACCCAGGCGGCTAACCCGACGGGCTCCGGGCTGCGCCCGAGGAAGGTGTTGTAGAGCTTCGTAACCAGGGTCGTGAGCGTCTGGGGCTTGGTGAGCCGGAACTCCGGGGAGTCGAAGAAGCCGACGGCGATGCCGTTGAAGCCCGTGGCATTGCAGTCGGTCTGGAGGAAGTTGACCCAAAACGCCAACCCCTCGGGGTCGGGGCTCCGTTCCAGCACGCTCGAATAGAAGCGGGTCACAAAGTCCTGGATGGGCCCTCCGCACGACAGGAACTTGAACGAGCCGACGCGCGTCTGCCAGTTGCCGCTCGCGCCGTTCGCGGCGCTGCTGTAGTACTGGTTCGTGTACCAGAAGGTGCAATCGTCAGCGGGGTCGACGCTCATCGCGGTGTAGTCGCCCCACCGGTGACAGGGGACGCCGCCGCAATTGTTGGTCTGCGAGCCCAAGCCGGCGACTAGTTGGACTTCGGATTGGGGTAGGGTGTTCAGCGGATCGGTCGCGAGTCGCCCCGAGTAGGCGATGCTCGGGAAGTTCGGCGAGATGCCGTTCGAGGTGCTGTAGCCCAGCGCCATGTTGCCCTGGCTGTCGACGGCGAGGCTGCCCATCCAGCGGTGGAGCAGGCTATCGGGCGCGTAGATCTGCTGTTGGACGGGCGTGGTGCTGATCACACCACCCGTAACGTCGAGCTGCGCCCACTGGGGTTTGACCGTGGAGGAAGGAGTCTGGACGTTATGAACGACCCACAAGGATTCGGCGGCGCCCACCTTGCGATATTGCACCTTCTGCATCAGGCGGTCATCGATGCTGTCGAGCGTGTTCATCGTGCCGGGCTGGGGAACGTTATCTCCCGGGGGGACGGTATAGCTCGTCTGGCTGACATTCGTCGCCGCGCTGAGCGTGCCCCCGCCGCCGCAGTTGAGGCCCGCCGTGAATTTCCTCACTTCGAAGGTAAACAGCGTTGTTGATTCGGAGACGAAGTAGTTTGGTGTGCCGGCCGGCAACGCGGTCGCCGCTCGGCCGCTCAGGTTGCTGGGGATCATGGTGAAGGGGCCGGTGGCGTTGTTGATGAAGCCCAGCGCCCAGGTCAGCGGGGCGCCGCTGTACAGATCGCTGCGGCTGAAGGACGCGAACGCCGTCCCGACAAAGCCGAACGCAGGGGCCTGGAACTCATTGGCGGCCATGTAGAGGCAGTCCGGCCAGATGCCAAACTTGGCATAGTCGTTGAGCGCGCCGACCGGGGGCAGCCCCGCCCCGCCCGGATCCATGCGTAACGGATACAGCCACCAGCCGCCCGAGACGGGATCGCTCGTCTTCGAGGCCGCGATGCACTGGTAAAAGGGCGAGACCGGGTCACCCCCGCTCAGGGCGAAGGCGAAGTGGGTGAGAATCCAGCGGTCCGCGAGCTGATCGTACAGCACGATCGGGTCACCGAAGCTATTGCCGTTGCAAGGATTCGTTCCACCAGTGCTCCATAGCTGGTTCTCGGTGAACGATGCGAGCAGCGTGCCGGTCTTGCTGTAGATGGCGTAGGCGGTATTGACGGCCACGATGTAGTGGTTCAGCCCGACATCGCCGTTGGGGTCCGGCGGCCAGCTGTCGCTGCACGGCACGCCGCCACAGAGATCCGTCTGACTCAGACCGGCAAAGTCTTGAGTCGGAGAGGGCATGGGGGCAAGCGGAGCGGAGGCCGCGGAGCCGTCTGGCGCCTCGGCAGGAGCCCTGATTTTCGTCGGCCGGGGCGGTTTCAGGAGGGGACGGTACAGCCGCGGTGCGACAGTGGCGGGGCTGTAGAACAGCGGCAGGTCGCGCACGTCGCCGTTAAACTCAAGGGGCCTGACCTTGTCCATTCCGGTGGTCACGGCGTCGGCGGCGTCGGCGGGTGGGCCTCCTACGTGCAGGGTAGCCACCAGCGCGAGGAGTGTGAGCGCGGGTGCGCACCACGCGGACATCGTCAGCCGGAATATTCGATCTGGGCCCATGTGCTCTCCTTTCCCTCTCGAATGAGGACGCGTGTAATTAAGACACGTGGCCGCAGCGTGTCGGCGGTTCATCGCTGTCTCAGATCACCGGCCGCTTGCCCCTGTATCCGGCGGCAGTCCCTCCGAGACAGAAGGGCCGGCCCCCTCGACAGCATAGTATGAACCTACGTCAATGAATGTATGATGCACAAGTCATGCCCGATTACCCGCAACGTCTCCTTCTCGGGGGCCCGAGCAGGAGCCAGCGGGTCTGGGTCAGACGGGCGCATGCCCGTGCGCCCGGAGCTCCCGGGCTTCCTTGGCCCGAGCCTCGTCGATGGCCTTGTCCATATGGGCCATGATATGGAAGATAGTCTTCAAGAGCATTCCGCTTTCGGCCCCCTGCGTCCGTTCTTCGATCAGGACCCGATACCTGCTCAACTCGTCGTCGGAGAGGCGGCGGCCGAGGAGCAGGCAGTCGCGGGCAAGCTTCACTGGCACGGTGACGATCCCTTCCGGCGCGGGCCTCGCGGGAAGAGCGCGAAACGCCAGCGCCGCAGGCGCTGGAGGACGCGCCAACCCACGCTGGCCTCGATGTCGGCGAGCCGTGCATGAAGCTGCTCGACCTCCTGGCGCGCCCGCTCCCCGCGCTGCGAGATCTCGCTCTCCAGGAAACGGACGTGGCCGACATGGGCGCCGGCTTCGCGCTGCAGGAGGTCGATCCGGCTGCGCGCGTCCTCCAGGTCGTGCCCTTGGCGATCCCGCTCGGCCTCCAGAAACTTCATCCGCCCCAGGAATGCCTCGAAGAGCGCTTCAGCGACGTCGAAATGGTGGTGAGTCGTCGCTCCGAAAATCGGGGAGTCGGCCCCGGCAAGCGGACGCTTGCCGGGGAGGGCGTCCCCGATGGCATCGATGGCGGTACGGGACGGGACAGGATACGCGGTGAAGACGAACTGATAGGTTGTGCTGTCCTCGTGTGAGCGCATGAGCTCCGCCATCTCCGCCGGGAAGCGGGACAAGTCCGTGCGGAACTCAGTCGCCTCCGGCTCGACCTGAAGGCGCTCGAGGTGGGAGATGAGGAAGCCAGCCCGCTCGAAGCAGTCGTAGATGCTGTGCCGCGTGAAGAAGCGGAGATGCGTGTCGTCGAGGAGCCCGAGGGGCCTGTACGGGAAGCGACCCTCGAGGAGCTCGGCGACCACCGCCACGTGGGCCACGTTCGGGATGGAGGCGACCACGTAGCCGTCCGGGGCGAGGAACGCACGCAAAGCCGCCACCGCGCGTAGCGGGTCGCGCAGGTGCTCGAGCACGTCGGCACAGAGGATGACGTCGAACCGCGCGTCACCCAGCTCCTGGGCGAAGTCGAGCGCGTCGATGTCTCCCACGATCACCCGGCCGCACACCTTCCGTGCTTGCTCCGCAGCGTCCGGGTCACGCTCGATCCCGACGACGGTGCAGCCGAATCGCTCGACCAGCACCTTCGCCATGTAGCCGGTGGCGCAACCCAGCTCGAGGGCGTGCTTGCCCGCACCGACGAGGCGGATGACGCGGGTGTGGGCGTTGTCCACCCCCAGGTCGATCTGGTGGTCGTACTTAAAGGAGGGCAATGGCCTGCGGAGGACGCCGCCCGAGATCGTTGCCCATCAGGCGTGGGTGGTGATCTGCAACGGCAGCCAAACCTTCGAGTGGATGATCCGCCCGTCGGGGGGTGGGAGAACCTCGAACACCAGCGCGTTGTCGATCCAGTCGAAGTAGGTGGCGGAATACCGGTTGTAGGCCAACGCCGTCGTCACGCTGTAGGTCCCGGGCATGAGCGGGAGCCGATAGCGGAAGTCTACCACAACGGTTTCGCCCGACTTGCGTGGCGGGATCGCCGTGTTCTCCTCGTACGTGTTCGTTCCGATCACGTTTGTGCCGGTCTTATCACGAACGAAGTAGCCCAGGATGCAGGTCGGGGCGTCCTGGTAGAACTCGACGTGCACCCTGAGGACGATTTCCTGATTGAAGTCGGCCGCCGCCAGCGGCCGGAGCTGCTCGTCCAGCAGCTCGACGTCCCGGATCCGCGCGGCTCCCGTCCCGTGACGGAACAATCCGACCCGCTGGTCGAAGGTCGGGTTGGCGCGGAAGACGCTCGAGGTGGGCGTGACCGGGATCGACAGAACCGGCTCGGTCAGCTCGGCGCGCTTCGTCTCCAGCCCCGCGATGTGGGCGTGGTAGAGATTGGCGACGTCCGAGGGATCGCCGATCCCGCGCACCTCTCCGGCATCGATGAAGAGCACCTCCGAGCAGAGGGCCTTCACCGTCCCGATGTCGTGACTGACGAAGACGATCGTCTTGCCCTGATCCTGGAGCTCCCTGATGCGCCGGATGCAACGGTGCTGAAAGATCGCATCGCCGACGGCCAGCGCCTCATCCACCAGCAGCACGTCCGGGTCGACGTGGATGGCGGCGGCGAACGCGAGGCGCACGAACATGCCGCTCGAGTACGTCTTCACGGGCTGGTCGATGAAGTCGCCGATCTCGGCGAACGCCTCGATCGCCGGGACGCGGGCGCGGGTCTCTTCGGGCGGGAACCCCATGATGGTCCCCTGCATCACGACGTTCTCGCGACCGGTGAACTCCGGGTTGAACCCCGCACCCAGCTCGAGCAGCGACGCGATGCGACCGTGCGCGGTGACTCGGCCGTCCGTGGGCTGCACGATTCCGGCGATCACCTGGAGGAGCGTGCTCTTGCCAGAGCCGTTCATGCCGATGATGCCCAGCGTGGAGCCCGGTCGGATCTGAAACGTGATGTTGCGCAGGGCCCAGAACTCGCGATGATACTGGCGGCGTCCGCGCCACAGGGCTTCGAGGAGGCGATGGCGCGGATGCGCGTAGATCCGGTATGCCTTGGAGACGGCTTCGACGTCGACTGCCACCCCGGACATCAGAGGACGTCCACGAAGGCGTGCTTCGAACGGCGGAAAAACCAGTGTCCCAGGACGAAGCTGGCCGTCGCGACGGCGGCCAGAACGAGCATCTGTGGGGCAATCGGGAAACGCTGCTCGAGGATCACGTCGCGGTACGCCTGCACGACGTAGTACATCGGGTTCAGATAAAGCACCCAGCCGTACCGGGCCGGCATCAGCTCCGCCGGGTAGAAGATCGGCGTCAGGAACATCCACAGCGTCAGGCCGAGCCCGAGGACCTGGCCCACGTCGCGGAGGAAGACGTTGAGGCTGGCGAGCATCCAGCCGACGCCCATCGTGAACAGGAACTGGAAGACCATCACCACGGGGAGGAGGACCAGAGTCCAGCCGAGGCCACGGTAGAACAGTCCGACTCCGACGAGGAGGATCGCGAGTCCCACGAATTCCATCACGAGGGCCGAGAGGACGACGTACGCGGGCAGGATCTCCGAGGGGAAGACCACTTTCTTGATGAGCGGCGCCTGCTCGACGATGACCGAGGCGGAGCGGGTGACGCCTTCCGCGAACGCGAGCCAGGGCAGCATGCCGCAGAACAGGTACAGCGCGAAGCTGCCCGTCGTGCCGTTCGCCCCGAATCTGATCTTCAGGATGTAGGAAAAGACGAAGGTGTAGAGGAGCAGGAGGGCGAGCGGCTGGATGATCGCCCAGGACAGGCCCATGACCGAGGTGACGTAGCGGCCGCGGATGTCACGCCGCACGAACGCCTCGATGGTGGTGCGGTGGACGACGAGGATCCGAAACGGGGCGATCAGGCTGCGGGCGAAGGTTGCGATGGCCGCCATGCCAGACTGCTCACGTGCCAATTATACATGACGGCACCGGCCCACCCAAGGTCGGAAATGCCTGCTGCGGGTCGTGGCCATCAGCCAAACACGCTGCTACTATCTCGCCACATGCAGCCGGGCGTGGTACCCGCAGATGTTCACGCAGAGCGGAAGTGTTCCGTCACGCAGGATCCCGTCGTCTTGGTCATGGGTCTCGGCGTCATCGGTGTCCTGGCCATTTGTGTCCACCTCGCCGGGATTCCGCTTCATCCGGCCCAGTACATCACCGCGGGCGTGGTGGTGTTCTTCTTCCTGGTCAGCACGCTGCTCTCGCCGGCCAACGGGCTGGTGCTGCTCTACCTCGTCCCGCCCTTGTTCAACGGCGAGGACCAGCGTCCCTACTTCTCGCTGCTCGAGGTCCTCGTCTACCTGACGCTTCTCGTCGGATTCGGGACTCGTCTCTGGCGTCGGGAGCGGCTCGTCTTCCCCTACGCGCCGTTCGTCCTCCTCTTCCTCGTCTCGACTGTGATCTCGTTGCCGCTGAACCTCCAGGAGATGTGGCTCGAGTTCCAGGTCTCGCCCTGGCGCGAGGTGCTGGAAGGCATCCGCCGCGCCGACCTCCGGGAGAACCTCTTCTACGTCCGCACGGCCCTCAATGTGGCCAGCGGTATCGGGCTCTACGTCCTGGTGGTGAACGAGCCGTGGCCCCGGGAGCGGCTCGTGCGGGTTGCCGCAGCCGCCACGGTGGTCTACACGACCGTCACGGTGCTTGGCCTGTGGTGCTACTGGGTGCCGGTCGCTCCCGGGCAGACCTTCCTCACGCTTTGGCTCGGTGGAGATGCGATGGGCGGGTTTCAGGGCCTTGGATTCAACGTTTCGTACTTCGCCCAGTACGCTTGCGCGTATTTTCCTTTGTTGGGCTTGACACTGATCGAGTCGAGGCGCCGTTGGGTTATCGCGGTCGCCGGATTCGGGCTTCTCTTGAGCACCTATACGATTGTCGCGACATATCAGAAGGCCGGCCAGTTCGTGTTCCTGCTGGAACTCGTCGTGTTGCTCGTTGCCGGGGCGATGTGGGGGAAGGGTGAACGGCGGGTAGGCCGAGGCCGGCTGATGTTCGGTGTTGGCGCCCTCGCCGTCATTTTGGCCGGACTGCTCACGTTTACCCCGATGGGTTCCAAGGCGCTCAAAAAGCTCCTCGATCTGTGGCAGTACGGGGATCCTTACCGCGTGAATGTTCTTTCCGTCGCTTGGCGCATGTTCCTGGAGGAGCCGCTGCTTGGCATCGGAAGCGGTCGATTCGCGCACATGTTCTCGCGCTACAACCCTGATCCCGGGATGCAATGGGGTTCCCTGTCGGCTCACAATCTCTACGCTCAGGTCCTCGCCGAACAGGGCGCGCTTGGTCTCGTCAGCTTCCTCACGCTCCTCGCGGTGAGTATGACCCCGGCGATCCAGAGAGTCCGGCACGTGGCCAAAGAGCGGACCGCCTTTTTCTTTCTCCTGATGTCGATGGGGGTCTGGTTAGTGTACGGGTGCCTCCAGTACACGTTTCTCATGCGATCGATGCAGGTGTATTTCTGGATCACGCTGGCCTTGCTGGTTGTTCTGGCTCGAGGAGCTTCCCGTCACAGGATCCCGGTACTGTGGCTCGCTGTGATCGCCGCGGTCCTGACGGTGACGACGCTGCGTATCAACGCTGCGCTGGGTCGTCCGGTTCCCATTGGTTACGCGTGGGGATTACATGCCGGTGACACCCGAGAGGCCAGGTGGACGCGAGGGGGCGCTGTCCTCAACCTCCCGGCTCAGGGAAAGGTGCTGACGCTGGCCTTTGCCTTCCCGGTCCCTCAGATCGCTGAACCGCAGCGCGTCACAGTTCTTGTCGACGGAGCGCAATTTCGTCAGATCGTTCTCGGCCATTCCCCGTCAACCTGGGAGATCGTGGAGATCCCCGTCGACAAGGCAGCGGGTGCTCCTCTACTCGTTCAGGTCCGTGTCGCATACTCCATCGTTCCCGCGGCACGTGGCGTGAACTCTGACACCCGCCGCCTGGGGGTGCTGATGAAGCCGCCGTCCTGGCGTTGATACAGCGCTCTGTTGTTGATGAATTGATCCTGAATCTGCGTGGAAACTCGATGCTTCAAGGCCGGACTCGGGTGAGTTGATGCAGGCCAACCGACCCAGACGCATGGTTGGCCTACCGGCGATAGAAGCGGATGACCTTCTCCAGCGAGGTGGTGGTGTCCACCGCGGCCACGAACTCGACGACCGCCCGGATCTTCGAGACGTCGGGCACGCGGCGCCGAGGATCCTCGAATCCGCCCTCGTACGCCTGCTCGTAGGGGATGTGAACGATCTCCGAACGGCTCCCGGTCAGCGCCTTCACCCGGGTCGCGAGCTGGTTGATGGTGATCTCGCTGCCGGTGCCGACGTTGAAGACCTCCCCCACCGCCCGGGGATGGTGGGACACGGCGATGGTGGCGCGGACGACGTCGTCCACGTCGGTAAAGCTCCGCGACTGCTCTCCGTCGCCGTACACGGTGATGGGGTCGCCGGCCAGCGCCTGCTGGACGAAGCGCGGCACCACCATGCCGTACTGTCCGGTCTGGCGGGGACCGATCGTGTTGAAGTACCGGACGATGACGACGGGCAGGCCCCGCGCCCGGACGTAGGCGAGACCCAGGAACTCGTCGAGAGCCTTCGCGCAGGCATAGCTCCACCGGCTCTTCACGGTGGGCCCGAAGATGCCGTCGTCGTCTTCCCTGAGCGGAACCTGATCGTTCTTGCCATAGACCTCCGACGTCGAGGCGATGACGACCTTCTTGTGCCCCTTCGCCGCCGCCCGCAAGATCCGGTCCGTCCCCAGGATGTTGGTCTCGATGGTCTCCACCGGGCGCTCGAGGATCAGGCGCACGCCCACGGCCGCGGCGAGGTGATACACGACGTCGCACTCGTCGACGAGCTCCTGGAGCCCCTCGTCCTCGAGGATCGAGGCCCAGTGCGTGCGGAGACCGGGGGAACCGGCAACGGCCGCTAGGTTCTCAAGGCGCCCCGTGGAGAGGTCGTCGATGATGGTGACCGGGTGCCCGTCCGCGAGCAGGCGCTCGGTGAGGTGGGAGCCGATGAAGCCCGCCCCGCCTGTGACGAGCGCTTTCATTCCTGGCTCCTAGACCCGTTCGACCTTGCGCCGGGCGATGTCGATGCCGACGACGCCGAAACCGGCCTTGGCGAACTCGACGACGAGGGGAAGACCGACACAACCGAGACCGACCACGTCGCCACGCGCCATGCGCCGCTAGATGAGTGTTTCAAGCTCGAGCACTCCCAAGCCCCCTTCGTCGGTTCCACGACCCGACCAGCACGGCATGATCGAACAGCGACCGACACGTAGTCAAGAAAGCTTTTCGCCCCTTGGTCCTCGGAGCGGGTTCGGCCAGTCGGGGTGCTACAATTGGCGCGTGAAAACGCTCGTTCTCGTCACCGGTGGCGCGGGCTTTATCGGCTGTCACCTCGTCGAGCGGCTGCTGGGGGACGGCCACCGCGTGCGCGTCCTCGACGACTTCTCCACGGGCAGGATGGCCAACTTGCCGTTCGCCGACCGTCACGCGGATGCGCTCGAGATCATCCGCGGCGACATCCGCGACCTGTCGACCGTCGAACGCGCCGCGGCTGGCGCGGCGACGATCTACCATCAGGCGGCGATGCGCTCGGTCCCGCGCTCCGTGGACGATCCGCTGGGGGCCAACGCGAGCAACGTAGACGGCACGCTCAACGTGCTGGAGGCCGCGCGGCGCGCCGGCATCCGCCGCGTGGTCTACGCGTCGTCGTCGTCGGTCTACGGCGACCGTCCCGACCTCCCGAAGCGCGAGGACCAGCCGCCGTCGCCGATCTCGCCCTACGCCGTCTCCAAGGCGGCCGGCGAGCAGTATGGCGCCGTGTGGACGCGGCTCTACGGTGTCGAGACGATCGGCCTGCGGTACTTCAACGTCTTCGGCCCTCGCCAGGACCCGGCTTCGGAGTACGCGGCGGTTATCCCGAAGTTCATCCGGTGGGGGCTGCGTGGCGAGCCGATCGTCGTCCACGGCGATGGCACGCAGTCCCGTGACTTCACGTACATCGACAACGTCGTGGAGGCCAACCTGCTCGCCGCGACAGCCGAGGGCGTCGGGGGCGAGGTCTTCAACGTCGGCTGCGGGGCTCGGGTGACCCTCCTCGGGATCATCGAACGGCTCGAGGCGCTGCTGGGCCGGCGTCTCGAGCGCCGTCACACGCCTGCGCGCGCCGGCGACGTGCCGCACACGCTGGCCGATGTTGCGAAGGCCAAGCGGCTTCTCGGCTACACGCCGCTGGTCGACTTCGACGAAGGCCTGCGGCGCGCGATCGACTACTTCAAGGGGGGAACGATCTTCTGATATTCCGGACCATCAGGCTGAACGATCTGGTCGGGCTAGCCCCAATGCCGTTTAGTTAACGGCATCGGGGCTGGGCCACGTCTTTGGCTACGGGTGGACCTGGAGACTGCCTCCCGCGATCTCCACGGGTGTGTAGGCCGCCCATGGGAAGATGCCACAGAGGAACACAGCTCCCTGAGGCTCGGGCTCGTAGAATCCCCAGCTGAACCTTCCTTGCGACCGTGTGCTGTCCTCGACGAACAAGAGCACTTTCTTCCCGACATAACGCGCGACATCCGAGCGCGTCACCTGTCCGCCCACGATCGCCGTGTTGCCGTCGACCGCCAGACAATTGACCGCTGCGTTCAGGATCACCCCAGACGGTGAAGCGGCCAATGCCGGGTCGCCCGTCCCATCGACGTCTTGATCCGAGATCGGAACTGGATCGTGGATGTCGATCTGACCGAACGCGGCGCCGTCCTGGCCGACCGCCGCGCTGAAGGAAACCATCTTCTGCATGCCGTCACCAACGGCGAGGTAAGCGAGTCCAGTCGCCCCGGGGTCACCGGCGGCTTGCGCGAGCGGAAGGATCGCCGACAGCAGCAAAGTCACGAAAACAGTGCACCCATACCTTCTCAAACCAAGCACCTCCCTCTCGAATCAGCACCAACGACCACGGCGATCATAGTCGAGACAGCGTTAACGTCAAGCGCGCGTCTCGCACCGTCTAAGGTCCGGTCACACCTTACGCGCGCGCCGGTACCAGTCGATCGTCTTGCGGAGCCCCTCCTCGAAGGACGTCTTGGCGACGAAGCCGAAGCCTTTCGCGGCCCGCGCCGTGTCGAGCATCCGACGGGGCTGGCCGTCGGGCTTGGAGGCGTCCCAGACGATCCGGCCCGTGAAGCCGGTGTGCCTGGCGATCAGACCGACGAGCTCCCTGATGGAGATCTCGGTCCCGGTGCCGAGATTGACGGGCTCGCTGCCGTCGTAGCGCTCGGCCGCGAGCACGATGGCCTCGGCGGCGTCCTCGACGTACAGGAACTCACGGGTCGCGCGGCCCGTGCCCCACACGACGATCTCGGGGGCGCCGGCCTCCACCGCCTCCACGCACTTGCGGATCAGCGCGGGGATCACGTGCGATGAGCGCGGATCGAAGTTGTCCCGTGGCCCGTAGAGGTTCACGGGCAGCAGGAAGACCGCGTTGAAGCCGTACTGCTCGCGATAGGCCTGCGCCTGCACCAGCAGCATCTTCTTGGCGAGGCCGTAGGGCGCGTTCGTCTCCTCGGGATAGCCGTTCCACAGGTCCTCCTCGCGGAACGGCACGGGCGCGAACTTCGGATACGAGCACACGGTCCCGATCGCCACGAACTTCGCGACGCCCGCCAAGCGGGCGTGCTCGACGAGCTGCGCGCCCATGATCAGGTTGTCGTAGAAGAACCGGCCGGGGTTCTCGCGGTTGGCGCCGATGCCGCCGACGACGGCGGCGAGGTGGATCACGAGGTCGGGGCGCGCCTCCGCGAACATGCGCGCAATGCCCGCTTCCCGGCGCAGGTCGTACTCACTGCTGCGCGGCACGAACGGCTGCGGGCAGCCGCGCCCGCGCAACGCCTCCACCACGAAGGAGCCGAGGAACCCGGCACCGCCGGTGACCACCACGCGCTTGCCGCCCCAGAAGTCGCCCATCGGTTCGTCAGCGTGTGGCCGCGTACCGGGCCACATCGGTCTCTAATAAGCTTAAACTAATAAGCTCGGGAAAGCGGACCTTTCGGGTCCATCATAGCACCCGGCGGACCTTGGCCGGGTCGCCGAGGCTTGGAGAGCCCCGGTGGTGCCATCGACGTTCGAGCGATGGCCAGCAAGCGGCCGCTGGTTGGCGGGCATGATGTCAGCGGGTACAACCAAGTAGAGGCGCGGTAAAGTGGCTCAATCTTTCTATCATTTACGATGGGTTTCCAGCATAGAACAGAACGAGGGCATTCCGGCTCGCTGACGCGCGGGCCCATGCATGGAGCGCCAGCCGACATCGCCCCGGGCGTAGTGGTCGCCGAGATGGCCAGGGTAGCCGCCTCGACGACTTCCCAAATGTCGATTCCCACGCGGCCGCACAGCATCATGAGCTCGTTCGATCTACCGCCTCGGGGCCGATGCTATGAGCGCGACGGGTTGGGCGGTGAGAGAGGTTGACTTCGCTACATCGGTGCAGTTATCGTACCGATCGGATGAACCGAAAGCAATGACGGGCCGCGTCGGTCCGTCACCGCCACCGTGCGACATTCGGCTGTCCGGGCAATGAACGTCCAGGCCCCCGTCGTGGGCGAGCGCGAGATCGAGTTGATTGATTACTTGCGTGTTCTCGCCAGGTGGAAGTGGCTGATTCTCACCGGAACCCTTGCCATCGCGCTCCTTGCGTTCGTGACGAGCATGAAGGGATCGAGGCGCTACGAAGCCTCGGTCACCTTGCTGGCAACCGAGTCCAAGATTCCCCGGCCGGAAGGGGGAGAGGCGCTCAGGGTACTGCCTCCGGAGACGTTTGAAGCGATCATCAGGAGTCAATCGCTGGCGCTGGAGACGATCCTCCAGTTCGAGCTGAACAAAGCCCCGTTTGCTCTGACCCCGGCGAGGTTTCTCGCGGGTCATCTCTCGGTCAAGATGCTCCGCGGCACAAGCCTCATCACGCTCACGGCCACGTTCCCAGACCCGAAGCTCGCCGCCGATGTGGCCAACTTTGTGGCTCAGCGGGCGTTGGAATTGAATGCCCGGCTCAACCAGACCGATACCGTGTCGGCGAAAGAGTACATCCAGCGGCAGCGGGACGAAGCCAGAACGGCGATGGGCAACCAACAGGCCGCCCTCGTCGACTTCAAGCGGACAGCAAACCTTGAAAGTCTCCGCATGGAGCAGAGCATTCTGCTCGATGCCAAGCGCAGGCTCGCCGAGTTGTACTCCGATTACACGACGAATATACGCGGCCTCCAGTCGGACGTCGCGGGGTTGAGGCGAGCGCTGGCGAAGCAGGAACAACTCCTCACCCTCACCAAATCGATTTTTCAGGATCCTGCGCTGCTTGCTGCGGCGCAGGAGAGAGGCACCGCCGATCTCAAAGCGCTGTCTTCCATCCAGCTGAAGAGCCAGGAGATCAACACGGTCTATCAGAGCCTCCAGAGTGACCTGATCACCAAGGAGGTGGCCTTCAGCTCCGTGGAGAGCCAGCGCCAGGACGTCGAGCGTATGATCAAGGACAACGAGAAGAGGCTCACCTCGGTCGAGCGACAGATCGCCGACGCCGAAGCGCGGCTCGAGGAATTGACCAGGAACTACACGCTCACCAAGAACGCCTACGAGCTGTTCGCGAGGAAGTTCGACGAGGCTTCCCTCTCGGTCGCGTCGCGCATCACTCAGCTCAAGATCGTGGATCCCGCCCTCATCCCCCAAAACCCTCTCAGCCGGAATGTCGTCCAGCGGACGACCATCGCTACCGCGGTGAGCCTGATAACACTCCTCGTGTTGCTCTTCTTCCTGGAATATCTCAAGACGGTACGCACACGCGTAGCGCAGG
>Ga0184633_10000579_pt1 | contig 13624 bp, 14 predicted proteins | sample PLM31_170_b1_FD_133156 | JGI IMG/M metagenome (GOLD analysis project Ga0184633, IMG submission 133156) | Groundwater sediment microbial communities from an aquifer in East River, Colorado, USA - PLM3-1_170_b1 | ecosystem: Environmental > Terrestrial > Soil > Riparian zone | place: USA: East...
CGCGGAATGCGGCGCGGCTCTTCAGCGCGGCGGAGGTGATCCGCGAAGCCATCGGCGCCCCTCGACCGAAGGCAGAGCGCGACGAGCTCGACGCGAGCGTGGCTCGAACGAAGAGCGCGCTGGGAGAAGAGGCCGCGGCGGGCGCCTGGGCGGAAGGACGGAAGCTCGGCTACGAGGCGGCCGCACGCGAAGCGCGGGCCTCACTCGAACGCGCGGGCGGCTGATCCAACGCAGTGACTTTGGCCGCCCGAGAGAGGTTGGCGGGCGCCCCGTCTCGAAAAAAAATGCGGCGAACCAGCGCGCGTCCAGTGCCACCGTGGCCGAAGAGGGTCTGGGCCTCTCTGTCGAGGGGGGTCGCCGATTCGCCCTCCGGCCTCAACCGAAGGGGACGGCGTCCCGTGACCAAGTTTGCTAGGTCCGGTGCCTCGGTCGGCTCACAGGCGGCCCAGGCAACTCAGCGCTGGCTACCGCTTGGCGAGTCCACACGTTCCACATCACTCCGCGGACCTTTCGCCGGGGTCCGCTTCTGCCCACTTGCTCAAGGCATGATTTGTGCCTTATTCGTCCCCGTACGCGTGGAGAGAGAACCGATGCTCTCCAAGCATGTTACGAATAGAATCGGTCGGCGGGACGCGGCCGGAGTCGCGATTTCATCTGACAAGCTGGCAGGAGAAGGGTCAAGGATGTCATGAGGAGGGGAGCCATGAGCGCGCAATTGCTGGAGAGCACTGCACACGGGACGGCCACGTTCACGTTCAACGGAAAGTCGGTGGCGCTGCCGGTGGTCCGCGGCACGGAGGGCGAGCTGGCGGTCGACATCGAGCGCCTCCGGTCCGCGAGCGGAATGATCACCCTCGACCCGGGATACGGGAACACGGGCTCGTGCCGGAGCGCAATCACGTTCATCGACGGGGAGAGGGGCGTGCTGCGCTACCGCGGATACCCCATCGAGGAGCTCGCCGAGAAAAGCACGTTCCTCGAGGTGGCTTGGCTCCTGATCCATGGAGAGCTCCCCACCCAATCGGAGCTGGAGACCTTCACGCGCGAGGTGACGCACCACACGATGCTCCACGAGGATTTCGGCCGCTTCTTCGGCGCGCTTCCGAAGGACGCGCACCCGATGCCGGTCTGCGCGGCGGCGGTGGGAGCGCTGGCCACGTTCTATCAGGGTCCAGACAACGAGCGAACGCTGAACGACACCGTCATCCGCCTGCTCGCCAAGATGCCCACCATCGCGGCGTATTCGTACAAGCATTCGATCGGCCAGCCGTTCGTCTATCCCTACAATCGCCTCGGCTACTCCTCCAACTTCCTCCGCATGATGTTCGCCACGCCGTGCGAGGCGCATGAAGTTGATCCCGTGCTCGCGAAGACGGTGGACCTCCTGCTCATCCTCCACGCCGACCACGAGCAGAACTGCTCCACCAGCACGGTGCGCATGGTCGGGAGCTCGCAGGCGAACCTCTTCGCGAGCATCGCCGCAGGGATCAGCGCGCTCTGGGGGCCGCTCCATGGGGGGGCCAACCAGAAGGTGATCGAGATGCTGGATCAGATCGCCGCGGAGGGTGAGACGGCGGATCGCTTCCTGGCCAAGGCAAAGGATAAGAACGATACGGCACGCCTGATGGGCTTCGGCCATCGCGTCTACAAGAGCTACGACCCGCGCGCAACCATCTTGAAGAAAGCGTGCTCCGATGTGATCCGACGCGTCGGAGTTTCCAGCCGCCACCTCGAGATCGCGATGCGGCTCGAGGAGATCGCACTCAGGGACGACTACTTCGTGAGCCGGAAGCTCTACCCGAACGTCGACTTCTACTCGGGCGTGATCTACAAGGCGCTCGGGATTCCGGTGAACATGTTCACCGTGATGTTCACGATGGGGAGGCTGCCGGGGTGGATCGCGCAGTGGCTGGAGATGCGTCAGGACAAGGACTTCCGCATTTCCAGGCCGAGGCAGGTCTACGTCGGCGCCGTCAAGCGCCCGTACACGCCCATGTCGGCGCGCGACTGAGCGCTCGGGAGTGGCAGCCAGTACCTAGGGATGTTGCGGGCGCGGGTGGTTCCGCCTCCTGAGCAGGATCAGGAGGGCCGCGAGGAGGACCGCGAATCCCATCGCGGGCAGCAGCAGGGATCCGAGCGCGATGACCACCGCGCCGACCCACTCGACCGTGGCAAGGACGGGATTTCCGAGGCCGCCCGTCAGCGCTGAGGATTTGAGCCGCAGGAGCACGGTCGAGGCCTGGACCGCCGCCGCGGCGCCGCCTCCCGCGATGATGGCGACGCTCCAGCGAAGGAACGGTGGCACGTCGACCAGCACCGACGCGCCCACGATGATCCCGGCGAGCACCGCCGCGGGCGTCGCGATTGCGTCGAGCGCGTTGTCCAGCCAGGGGATGTAGTAGGCAGCGATCTCGAGGAGCGTCGCCGCGGCAAGGGCGAGGAGCGCCGGCGTGGTCGCGACCCACGCGAATCCGGGGTTGAGCGCCACGGCGCCGAACCGAGCGGCGAGGCCGAGGGCCAGGACGGGCAGGAACACACGCAACCCGCAGGCCGAGGCGAGCCCCACCCCTAGGCCGATGCTGAGCAGGGTGTCGAGCGGGTCGTTCACGGTGCGTCGAGACTAGCAGGATCCCTTCCCGACTGTCTCGCGCGCTCACGCGCGGCATGGAGCCCCGGACGAGGCGGCGCGCCTGGGCCCTCGGCTACTACTTTTGGATCATGCGCGGACTGGGCGGGCCCTTGCTACGCTTGAGGGCAGCCGGAAGACGCGCGCGCATCGCCTCTTTACGCCGCTCGACATGGAGACATCATCGATGAGACAACTGATCGCGGCCCTCGGAACCGCGGCGATCCTCACCTCCACCATCGCCGTCCACGCGCAGAACGCTCCAGAGCCCGGGGCCACCAGCGAGGCCTCGAAGCCCGCCGCCAAGGCCAAGGAAACGCCGAAGAAGCCGGCGACGGTCCGGGGCGAGATTCTCGACCTCGGCTGCTACCTCGCGCGCGGGCTCCGCGGTCCGATGCACCGCGACTGCGCGCTCAAGTGCCTGTCGTCCGGCGTGCCGATGGGGCTGATCACCGCGGACAGCCTGGTCTACCTGCTCACGCAGGTTCATGGCAGGGCGATGGCCCCGGCGGGTTACACGAACCCCGACATGTTCCAGCAATGCAAGCAATGGCCCGCGATGAACGTCGAGGTGTCCGGCTGGACGTTCGAGCGGAAGGGCGTGAGGATCATGGAGGTCTCGAAGGCGGCGCTGTTGCCCGCCCCGACGGCAGGCGCTTCGCAGTGATCGCCGGCTGAGGGGAACCGCTCGTGCATCCCAGACCACTCAACCCCTGCGAGCTGGAGCTCGACCTCTTCTGCAACGGGATCCGCATCGATCCATCGTGCACGATCCTCGAGGACGGCCGGAAGATCTCCCGCACGCGCGCGGGGCTCGGCTCCGGCCTCGAGCTGGTCATCCCCGGCACGCTGAAGGACGTCTGGATGAACGCCCCCGTCGAGGAGGACTTCGCCGGCCGCTCGCCCTACCTGCTCCGGAAGCACGGCGGCGCCTACCTGGTCGCCGACCAGCGCGGCGCGTGGACCTACCCCGTGCGAATCCCGCCCGAGCCCGCGTGGTACTCGAAGCGCACCAGCCGGGGGACGATGATGTGCCGGGTTGGGGTGCTCCAGGGGACCTACCTCGGCATCTACATCTCCAACTCGTGCCTCTACTGGTATTCGGACCCACCGCTCAACTGTAAATTTTGCACCACCGGGGCGAATGTCGGCATCAACGAGGTCGCCGTCAAGGACGTGGAGGACGTCGTTGAAGTGTGCCGCGCGGCGAAAGAGGAGTCGGGCGTCACCTTCGTCCATTTCAACAGCGGCTACCAAGCCAACCGGGGTCTCGAGGAAGTCGCCCCGTACGTCCAGGCGGTGAAGGAGAGGGTCGGCGCGCTGATCGGCGTTCAGCTGATCCCGACCCGCGATCTCGGCAAATACGACTGGCTCATCGATCTGGGCGCGGATCACTTTTCCTTCTGCTACGAGTTCCACAACCCCGAATATTTCGAGAAGTACCTTCCCGGAAAGCACGCCACCGTGGGCCAACAGAGCTTCTTCGACGCGCTGGAGTACACCGCGAAGAAACTCGGCAAGGGCGCCGTCTCGGGGGAGATCATCGCGGGAGTCGAGCCGATCGAGGACACGCTCCGGGCGATCGATTACATCACCGGCGTCGGCGCATTTCCCACCGTCTGCGTCTTCCGCCCGGTCATCGGATCGGATATGGAACGCTTCCCACCGCCCCGCTACGAGGAGATGCGCGTCGTCTTCAAGCGCGTGTACGAGGCGTGCAAACGGAATCGCATCCCGATCGGAGCCGCGCCGAACATCGAAGTGAGCCTGATCTGCCAGCCCGACGACACGCGATATCTCGCGAAGCCGGGCGTGGGGAGCTGGCTCTACGAGCGATGGCTCGGCGCGATGCGCCGCGCGGCGAATCCGGTCTTCGCCCGGAAGCTCAAGCCGCGCGGGGCACCGGTGGCCGCGACGCCACCGTGCTGACCAACCGGAACGAGTGGACGGCGGGCGAAAAGCTGCGCCGCGAGCTGGAACGGAATCCGCCCCTCGCCGCGGTGGTGGACGTCTTCCATGGAGCGAGGGAGCTCTTCGAGATCGCGCCCGATGCGGAGGGCTTGGAGCTCATCCCCCTCGATCCGGTGCATGGAGTGCCGAATCGGTGCCGGCTCAAGCTCTTCAAGCCGCGCGAGAAGAGCGAGCGCCTCTGCGCGTTCTTCTACAAGCGAAGCAATCTCGCGTGGAGCCGGGACCGCTTCTCCTACGGCGGCGTCGAGTTCCGGCCGGAGCAACTCCAGGCGGTCGAAGCGCGATCCTGGGTCGAATGGCTCGCCTCGGGATTCGATCCGGATCGCCGTCCGGAGCGGCTCCGGCGGGCGTTCCTCTATGATATTCCGGATTAGCTCTCGGATTCGATGATCTGCCGCAGCCTGTCCGGCGACGGCAGGAGGAACCGCCCCTCCCCCGTGACCACGATCTTCTCCCGGCCCCAGCGCGAGAGCACGCGGATCGCCGACTCGACGGTCGTGCCGACGAGGTCCGCCACTTCCTGGCGCGAAAGATGGATGGGAATTTCGACCCCTGCCTTTCCCTCCCGCCCCATGCGCTCGGCGAGCGTGAGGAAGAGTTGGGCGATCCGCACCTCCACCCGCTGGCCGCGCATCTCCTCCAGCTTCCGTGTCAGACCCACGACCAGCTTGGTCAGCTCGCGGATGATGGCCCGAGCGAACTCAGGATGACGATCGAGGAGCTCGAAATAGTCGCGGCGGGGGAGAATCATCAGGGTCACCGGCTCGAGGCAGACGGCGCTGGCCGGGTACGGAATGTAGTTGTAGACCGCGATCGCGCCCACAGGCTCCCCCTCGCCGAAGATCTCGAGGATCACGTCCCCCGCGCCGGCCTGCCGAACGATTTTCACTCTCCCGCGCACGATGACCGTGAGCGCCTCGGCCGGATCGCCTTCCCGCCAGAGATGGTCCCCGCGCTTGTACTCCTTGAGCGTGGCGAGGGCGGCGACGCGCCGTTGATCGTCGGGCGAAAGTCCGCGGAAGACAGGCAGCGACTTGACGGCCTGAAGGGCGCGATCGGTGCCGCTCGCCATGTTCCTCGATCCTCCCTTGGGCGCCTCACATGACGGGCGTCATGCCAGTCTGACGGCGGCGCTCGCAACTCCGTGTACTTCTATCAGTTTCGGTGTGCGGGAGACACCCGAAAATCTTCCAGGGACCTGACGGCCGTCATAGGCGGAATCGCGCGGGTGGCCGAGAATTTCGGTGAGTGACAGGACACCGGAATTCGCTCAGGGAGACGACGCGATGAGCAAGACGTCCATTTTCGACCGGATGAGAAGCGATCATCGCGAAGTGCTCGAGAAGATCGCGGTGCTCGACTCCGCGGCGGGAGAGGCCCACGGCCGGCATCACGGTCGAGGCTGGCCGGTAGGGACGGTCACGGAGGTGCTCGACATGCTCGAACGGCAGTTCTCCACGCACATGGCGGCGGAGGACGAAATCCTTTTCCCCGCGTTGTTGGAAGCGCTGCCGCAGGCGCGGCTCAGCATCGAGCCGCTTCAGGCCGACCACGTCGAGCTTCGCACGATGCTGAGCCGCCTCCGGGAAACGCTGCGGGAGCCCGCCGGCGACGCACGGAACGAGCAGATCGGCGTCCAGCTTCGGGATTTCGTGGATCTCCTGCGCATCCACATTCGCAAGGAGGAAGCAGTCGTGATCAGCGTGGCGGAGCGTGTGCTCAAACCGCGCGAAGTCCAAGCCCTCGCCGCGCGCATGGCGCACCCCGAGCGAGGAGAATCAAACAGGCGCCCCGGCTCGGGGCCATCGAAAGGAGCGCGCTCATGATGCGGTTCACTGGGATGGGGGGGCTGCTCATCGGAGGACTGCTTGCGGTCGCGGGTTGCGGCGGCGGCGGTGGGGGCGGCGGCGATTCCTCCCCGTCGGGATCGGCCGTGGCCTCCCCGTTCGACGCCGGTCCGCGGGCTGGGGAAAGTCTGGTCGACGAGGCCCTCGCCGCGAAAGGAGAGCCGCTTTTCAAATCCAAGACCTGCTCCACCTGTCACGGGTTTGGGGTCCGCATCACCGGGCCGGACCTGAAGGGGGTGACCCAGCGGCGCTCGGCGGCCTGGATGGAGCAGCAGATGCTCCGGCCGGAGGTCATGACGAAGGAGGACCCCATCGCGCGGCAGCTCCTCGGGCAGTACGCGGTGCAGATGCCGAATCTCATGCTCAAGCCGGACGAGGTGAAGGCGCTGATCGAGTTCCTCAAGAAGAAGGATAAGGAAACCGCCGCGGCCCAATGAGGGGCGCGACAAACCAAGGGGGAGGGAGCAAGCCATGAAATGGAAGCTGGTGATCATCCTCGCGGGCATCGCCCTCATCGGGGCGGCGCTCGTCGCCGGCTGCGCCGGGGGAGGCAAGTCCGCCGCGGAGCGCGTGTACGTCAAGCCGGGGGAATACGATACCCATTACGCATTCCTCTCGGGCGGGCACTCGGGGCAGGTGTTCGTCTACGGCCTGCCGTCCTGCCGCTTTCTCACGACGATCCCGGTGTTCACCCCCGAGCCGGCCCGCGGCTACGGGTACGACGAGAAGTCCAAGGCGATGCTGGGCGGCTTCACGTGGGGCGACGCGCACCACCCCGGCCTCTCCGAGACGAACGGTGATTTCGACGGCCGCTGGCTCTTCATCAACGACATGCCGCACGCCCGGATCGCCAGGATCGACCTGAAAGACTTCACCACCCGGGAGATCTTCGGCCCGATTCCGAACATTTCCGCCGCGCACGCCTGCCCTTATCCCACCCCCAACACCGAGTACGTGTTCGCGGCCTCGCGCTTCTCGGCTCCCGTCCCGACCAACAAGGTGGCGAAGGTCGCCGACTACAAGACCGCGTTCAACGGGATCATCGCCGGCGTGAAGGTGGACCAGGACGGGCACATGTCGCTCGGCTTCGAGATCCTGATGCCCCCGTTCGATTGGGACCTCTGCGACGCGGGCAAGGGTCCGAGCATGGGCTGGCAGTTCTTCACCTGCTACAACAGCGAGGAGGCCTACGACACGCTCGAGGTCAAGGCGTCGCAGAATGAGATGGACTACGTGGCGGCAGTGAATTGGGTGGAGGCCCAGAAGGCGAACGACGCGGGAAAGGGGAAGATGATCGGCGGCGTGCCGGTGCTCGATCCCCAGGACGTGGAGGGCATCGTCTACCTCATCCCGACCCCCAAGAGTCCGCACGGCGTCGACGTCAACCCGACCGGTGAGTACATCTGCGCGTCGGGGAAACTCCAGGCCGAGGTCTCGGTGTTCAGCTTCGCCAAGATGAAGGCAGCGATCGACGCCAAGAAGTTCGAGAAGGAGGTCGCCGGGATTCCGGTCTTGAGCTACGAGGACGTGCTCGAAGCGAAGGTCCCGGTGGGGCTCGGCCCGCTCCACACCGAGTTCGACCAGAGGGGGAACGCCTACACCTCGCTCTTCCTCGACTCCCAGGTCGCGAAGTGGAAGGTCGGTCCTCCCTGGAACGTGGAGGACAAGATCGACGTCTACTACTCGATCGGGCACCTCACCGCCTCCGAGGGGTGCACGATGCATCCGACCGGCGAGTACCTCCTCGCGCTGGACAAGCTCTCCAAGGACCGCTACCTCCCGGTCGGGCCCTCGCATCCGGAAGGGGCGCAGCTGATCGCCATCAATAGCCCGAAGATGGAGCTCTTGTACGACTTTCCCACTTACCCCGAGCCGCACTACGGCCAGATCATCAGCGCCTCGAAGGTAAAGCCGGTGAAGATCTACTCCCTCGCGGAGAACAAGGATCCCTCGGCGGTGAAGTCGGCGGAGGAGGCGCGCGTCGTGCGGAAGGGCCGGCGGGTGGACGTCTACATGCTCGCCATTCGCTCCCACTTCACGCCGGACATCGTCCGCGTCGCGCAGGGCGACACGGTATACTTCCACGTGACCAATCTGGAGCAGGACAGCGACATCACGCACGGTTTCGGGATCCTGAACTCGAACGTGGATATGCAGGTGGATCCAGGCGAGACCAAGACCGCGCGCTGGGTCGCCACGAAGGCGGGGATCGTCCCGTTCTACTGCTCCAATTTTTGTAGTGCGCTACACCAAGAAATGCAGGCGTACATCGAGGTGGCGCCTTCCGGAACACCGGTGTCCGCGATTCAGCGGCCTGATCCCAGAAAAGTCGAGGAAGTCGCGGCGCTGCTCCGCCGCTAACGATGGAACCCGCGCGGGGGACGGCCAAGCCCGCCCCCGCGCTCGCCGTGGAGGAAACGAATGACGGGCTATCTGGCAGGAACGTTCAAGGCATCGGAGCGGCGCTGGATCGTCGTGGCCGCGCTCGTGCTGCTGCCCGTGTTCTTCCTCCCCATCCTCCCCGTATGGACCATGAAACTCTGGGCGCCTCAGTATCCCGAAGGGCTCACGCTCACGATCTACGCCCACACGATCCAGGGAGATCTGCAGAAGATCAACACGCTGAATCACTACGTCGGGATGCACTCGATCACGCCGGACGACTTCAAGGAATTCAGCTACATGCCGCAGCTCCTGACGCTCTTCGGGGTCATGGCGCTGCTCGCGGCGCTGGTCAACCGGCGATGGCTGGCGGTTCTCGGCTGGGTCGCGTTCACGGGGTTCGCCGCCTACATGTTCTACGACTACGCGATGTGGCTCCATCGCTACGGACACGACCTCGATCCGCGCGCGCCGATCAAGCTGCCCGCCTTCACCCCGCCGCTGATCGGCTACGCCAAGATGGCGAATTTCAAAGTCTGGAGCCTCCCGGGTCCCGGCACGCTCCTCCTCGGCTTCGCCTGGCTCCTCGGGCCGATCGTCTTTTTCCTGGAGCATCGGGAGGCGAAGAAGGCGCTGAACGCCGTGTCGCTGCCCGCCGCTGCGGCGCACGGGGTGGGTCGTGGAATCTGAGAGGCCGCACGGGCGATCGATGGAGGGGAGGCTGGGGCCACTCGTCGTCGCCCTCGCGCTCGGCGCGACCGCGTGGCTCGGCGCGGCCGCCGCCCTTGCCCGGACCGTCACCGTGTCGCCCTCGCCCGGCGCCGCCGCCGGGGCCATCTCCGCCACCGCTCCCGGGGACGTCGTCGTACTGCGGGCGGGCGTCCACCGCGGCCCGCTCCGCATCGATCGCGCGATCACGCTGCGGGGGGAGCCCGGCGCGGTGATCGATGGGGGCGGCCAGGGGACGGTCCTGGACATCTCCGCATCCGGCGCGACCATCGAGGAGATCGTCATCCGAGGCAGCGGCAACCGGGTCAGCGCGGTGGACGCCGGCGTCCATGTTCGGAACGCCTCGCGCGTGACCCTCCGCCGGCTCCGCCTCCAGGACGTCCTCTACGGCGTCTTCGCCGAGCGGTCCGATCAGCTTCTCGTCGAGAGCTGCCGCCTGACCGGTCGCGTCGCTCCCCGAAACGAGGCCGGCAACGGAAACGGGATCCACCTCTGGTACTGCCACGACGCGCGCTTGGTCGGCAATACGGCGGAGCGGTTCCAGGACGGCGTCTACCTTTCCTTCGCCGACCGCACCCACGTCCTCCGGAACCAATTCCAAGATTGCGGCCGCTACGGGCTCCACACGATGTACTGCCAGGAGAATCGGCTGGAGGGAAACCTGTTCACACGCAACGTGGCGGGGTGCGCGATCATGTTCTCGAACCACCTGATCGTGGATCGGAATGCGATCCTGCACAATCGCGGCTCCCGCACGTACGGGCTCCTGCTGCGGGACTGTTCGGCGGGCGAGTTCACCAGGAATCAGGTCGTGGACAACACGATTGCCGTCTTCATGGACAACTCCAACCGGAACGTGATCCGCGGGAATCTGTTCCAGGACAACGGGTGGGGTCTCCTGATGTTCTCCTCCTGTGCGGGGAACGAGACGGCCGGGAACACGTTTCTCGGCAATGATTATCCCGTGGCGCTGGACATGAGGTACTCGGACAACCGCTTCGACGATGGACTCCATGGAAATTTCTGGGGCGAGAGCGCGCCCTACGACCTGAACGCGGACGGGATCAGCGACATCCCCTATTCGCCGGTCAGCGCGTTCGCGTTCCTCTCGAAGCAGTATCCCGATCTCGCCATCCTCGCGAAGAGCCCCGCGGTCGCCGCGATCACCGTGGCGGAGCGGGTCTTTCCGGCGCTCCGCCCGAGCGAGATCGTGGACCGGTTTCCGCTGGTCGCCCCGGCCGCGTCCGCGTCCGGCGGCGCGCATCAGGGCGCGGCCCTGGAAGTGGGCGGGCCGTCCTGGACGGCGGTCGCCGCTTTCGCGGCCCTACTGGCTGCCGGGGTTCTCGGACTCGCGTGGAGGAGCCGCGCCACATGATCCGCGCCGAAGCGCTCGTGAAGCGATACGGTCCCGTCACGGCCGTGGATCGGCTCTCCTTTCAGGTCGAGGCCGGAGAGACGTTCGCGCTGATCGGGCCCAACGGGGCGGGGAAGACCACGACGCTGAAAATCCTGCTCGGCCTCACCCGGCCCAACGAGGGGCGCGTCACGATAGGCAAGGAAGGGCTCCCGCCGCACGACGCCCGCGCGCGCCACGACCTCGGCTACGTCCCGCAGCGGGTCGAGTTCCCGGCCGGCCGGACGGTGGCCGAGGTGCTCGGCTTCTTCTCCGACCTCCGAGACCTCCCGCGGACCGCCGTCGCGCGAGCCCTCGGGCGGGTGGGGCTCGCGGATTACGCGCGGCGCCGCGCAAGCGATCTCTCGGGTGGGTACACGCAGCGGCTCTCCCTCGCGCAGGCGCTCCTGGGCGACCCGGCGCTGCTGGTGCTGGACGAGCCGACCGCGAGCCTCGATCCCGAAGCCACCTGGGAGTTTCGATCGCTGCTCGAGCAGCTTCAGCGCGAGGGAAAAACGGTGATCCTCTCGTCCCACCTCTTGACCGAAGTGGAGCGGGTAGCCGACCGGGTGCTGATCCTGCTCGAGGGGCGACAGGCCGCGCTCGAACGGATGTCCGACCTCAAGGCGCGCCAGGTGAGAGCGGGCCGGCTCTTGATCGAGCTGCGCGACGGCGCGGCCCCGGCGGAGGAGCTCCTGCGCAGCCGGGCCATCGAGTTCGAGACGATCGGGCCGCGCGAGCTGGTCGTGGAGGCGTCGAACGGGAAGGGGGTCGACGTCTTGGAGACACTCCAGGGGGCCGGGATCCATCTGCGTTCCTTCCAGCTCCAGGGCCCCACGCTCGAGGAGATGTTCCTTTCGGTGGTGCGACGTGGCACCGGGAGAATGGAGCGATGAAGCGTTCCTACCTGGCGCTGCTCGGCGGTGTGGTGGTTCTCGCGGTCGCCCTGAGCGTACTTGGCCGGTCGCCGCGACGGCGCACCGCGGCCGTCGAGACCACCGCCCCCGCAGGGCCGGTCGTGGAGGTCACGCTCGTCCTTCGCGGGGGGACGATGACGCCGGAGACGGTGAGCGTGGAGAAGGGAAGCCGGCTCATCCTCACGGTGACCAACACCGGCCGGACCCCGGCCGTGCTCACCCTGCCCGGGTACGATGATCGCCTCCCCGCGATCGCGCTCGAGCCCGGCGGATCGTGGCGTGGGGAGATCGAGGCCGACCGCCCCGGGGACGATTTCGCATGGACGCTCGACGGCGAACCCGCGGGACGGTTCATCGTGGCGGGATCGCATCTCGTGGAGGGCCACCGGTGAGCGGACGCTGGGCCGGAAGGCTCCGCCGCGTCGGAGTCGTCGCGCGCGAGGAGTACCGGCGCGCTCTCGAGACGCGCTGGCTCTTCGCATTCGCCGCCCTCTTCGCCGCGATCGTGCTCGGGCTCTCCTATTTCGGACTCGCGCAGAGCCGAGAGGTGGGGTTTCAGGGCTTCGCGCGCGTCACGCTGAGCCTTCTCAATCTCGTTCTCTTCATCGTGCCGCTCACGGGGCTCGTGCTCGGCGTGACGAGCATCACGGGGAGCAGCGAGTCGCTCTCGCTCCTCCTCGCACAGCCGGTCACGCGCGGCGAGGTGCTCGCGGGAAAGTTCCTCGGCCTCGCAGCGGCGCTCGGCGTCGCGCAGGCGGTCGGCTTCGGCGGGGGCGGGCTCGTGGTCGCGCTCAACGCCGGAGCCGATCAGGTGCCCGGCTTCCTCGCGCTCACGGCGCTCTCGCTGGTCCTGGGCTGGCTCAATCTCGCGGCGGCGCTCTTCATCGCGGCGCTCTGGCCCGACCGGCTCAAGGCGATGTCGGCCGCGCTCCTCCTCTGGCTCCTGATGGTGGTCGCCTACGATCTGGTGGTGCTCGGCGCGACCGCCGTCCTTCGCGGCGTTCCGCTCCAAGCGGTGCTCTTTCCCGCGCTCCTCTTGAATCCGGTCGATCTGGTCCGCGTCCTCACCACGCTCGCGGTCGGGTCGGGAGCGCTCTTCGGCCCCACATCCGCCGTCCTCATGAAGATGTTCGGGAGCGGCGCGGGGATCGCGCTCGGTCTGGCGGTGCTCGTCTTGGAGGCCGCCGTGCCCCTGGCTCTCGCCGCGCGCATCTTCCGCCGGCGGGACTGGTGAGGCTCCGGCCTCCCGATCCCTACCAGCACCTCGCGGCTCGCTCCGGCGTACCGCGGCGGCGCGGGTTTGGGTAGAGTACCGGCTCCTATGCCGCTCATGCGGGACCTGATCTCCTGGCTCTCCACGAAACCGCTGTTCACCCGCCCCATCGCCCGGACCGGGATGCGCCTCGGGTTCGCGCGCCGCTTCATCGCCGGAGAAACGCTCGAGGAAGCGCTCCAGGTCGCGACCGAGCTGAACGCGAAGGGCCTCCCCGTGATCATGAATCAGCTCGGGGAGAACGTGTCCGAGCAGCGGGAGGCGGAGGCGGCCTACGAGAGCTACCGCCGAATCCTCCATGAGCTCGAGGCGCGAAAGATCGACGGGTGCATCACCATCAAGCCGACCCAGCTGGGCCTCGATTTCGCGCCCGACCTCTGCCGCAAGTTGACGCTCCGGCTGGCCGAGGACGCCGCGGCCTCCGGCAACTTCGTGGAAATCGACATGGAACATTCAGCGGTCGCGGAGACCACCGTGACGCTCTTC
>Ga0184633_10000580_pt1 | contig 13606 bp, 13 predicted proteins | sample PLM31_170_b1_FD_133156 | JGI IMG/M metagenome (GOLD analysis project Ga0184633, IMG submission 133156) | Groundwater sediment microbial communities from an aquifer in East River, Colorado, USA - PLM3-1_170_b1 | ecosystem: Environmental > Terrestrial > Soil > Riparian zone | place: USA: East...
ACTGGGGCTTTATCGAAGTGGGCACGCAGACTTTTCAACTCGGGAATGACCTGCAGCACGACCTGCTGATGCAGAGACCCGTTAAGGCATAATCGGTGAGACCGGAACCCGTAGGTCACGCTTCAAGCGTGACCTACTCGACCATGCAGCGTGCGCCGCGCTTTGCGGGCAGTGAGTTCGTCTTCGTCCCCGCTGGCGCGTTCATCTATGGCCCGGAAGAGACTTACGAGCGCCTCGTGCAGGCCCCGCCGCCCAAACCCCGGCAGACCATCGAACTGGACGCCTTCTACAGCGGCGTGCATCCGGTGACGTATGGCGAGTGGAAGACCTTTCTGGACGAGACCGGCTTCCGCTGGGGCGGGAACTGGTGGGCGATTGCCCGAAGGGCCGATTGGCGCAGGCGATATGCTATCGTCAAAGATTACCCGCCCGAAATGGCGAACTAACCAATCGTGGACGTAAGCCAGATCGAGGCGCTCGCGTACTGCGAATGGCTGTCGAGAAAGATTGGCAGGAAGTGCGGGCTGCCGACCGAGTTCCAATGGGAAAAAGCGGCGCGGGGGACGGATGGCCGCACGTACCCCTGGGGCGAGACCAAGCCGCGTCCCGAGATTCAGTGGCAGCGGAGATTCCCGGTCGGGCCGGAAACGTATCTCTTTAGCAGGGTGGTACGCCCCCAGCGCGAGTGGGCCAGAGCGGGTTGGTACTGGCGCAACGGGACGCCCGTGCCGGTCGGCTCGATCCCGCAGAACGTCTCGCCCTGCGGCTGCCGGGACATGGCCGGAAACATCTGGGAGTGGACGACCAGCCTTTACAACCCCAAACTTCCGGATTTCCACGTTGTCAAAGGCGGCTCGTGGGGGTACAGTATTCACCATACCAAGTTGTACGTGCGCAGTGCGTGCAGCGTGACCATCCCGAGCCGGGACTACCGCGCGCAGGGGACGGGGTTCAGGGTGATCATTGAAGAATGTTAGTCTGTCCCTGAGTTCCTGGTGTTCCTTCGGAGGAGCCTTATGCCCAACGATGTGATCTACCTCATGAACTACCGCAACGAGCGCGACATGTACCCGCCGTTCGGCATCATGTACGTGGCCGACGCGCTCATGCAGATCGGGTTCAAAGTGCGGCTGTTCCACGAGACGCACGACTACGTGGAGGCGTTCGTGCGCGAGGTGGAGCGCGAACGACCGCTGTTCGTGGGCCTCAGCACCATCACCGGGCCGCAGCTCAGGCCGGTGATCGAAACCTCGAAGCAGCTCAAGGCGCTGGCGCGAAGCGTGCCGGTGGTGTGGGGCGGGGTGCACGCCACCATCATGCCGGAAGATTGCCTCAAGGAAGATTACGTGGATTTCGTCGTCGTGAACGAGGGCGAGGAGACCATCCAGGAATTCGCCCGCATGGTGGCTGGTGAAACCCCTGTGAACTTCGCGTCGGTGAAGGGGCTGGCGTGGAAAGATCATGGCCGGCCCGTCCTCAATCTGGAGCGGCCTTTCATTCAAGACCTCGACCACTTCCGCCCGCGCTGGGATTTGATCCCCGTCGAGCGCTACCTGATCCAATCCGGCCCGTACGACCGCGCGCTGCCGGTCTACATCTCGCGCGGCTGCCCGTTCCGCTGCGGTTTCTGCTACAACGAAGTGGTGATGAAGCGCACGTGGCGCCAGCACTCGGACGAGTTCGTGCTGGAGCAGCTCCAGTGGCTCAAAGACAACTACCGCATCAACGCGGTGGACTACGCCGACGACTATCTGTTTGGCCGCATCAAACCCATGCAGCGGTTGGTCGAGAAGGTCGGGATGCCGTGGAGCGGGCAGGTGCGCGTGCAGTTGCTCAAGCCGGAGTTCGTCCAATGGATGCGGGACACCGGCTGCCAGTGGGTAAACATCGGCGCGGAGTCCGGATCGCAGGCCGTGCTCGACTCGATGCACAAAGACCAGAAGGCGGAGCAGATCGAGTGGGGCGTGCGCAACCTCGCCGAGATCGTGCCGGAGGTCGAGGCCAACCTGTCGTTCATCGTCGGCCTGCCGGAGGAGACAGACGCAGACCGCCAGATCACCTTCGATCTCATCGAGCGGTTGTGTGAGATCAACCCGAAGGCGCGCTGCTCGGTGTGCGTGTACATGCCGTACCCCGGCACGCCGCTCTGGCCGGAGGCGCTCGCGCGCGGCTTCGTCGTCCCGGCGTCGCAAGACGGTTGGTGTGACTTCGACCTGAACCGCGGCAACACGCCCTGGGTGAGCGACGCCGAGGCGCAGGTAATGAGCGACATCAACGACATCCTGTTCGTCGGGCGCTCCCAGGGCCACTGGCTGCTCGCGCCGTACTATGCCTTTCTGCGTTGGCGCTGGCGCAATATGTACTTCAAGCACTACTGGGAAGGTGCGTTTAAGAGATTCCTCGTGAAGTCCCCGTTGCGTGGATTGCTGGATTGGATGGTGCGCCGCTGGGTGCGGTACAACCCCATCACGCACAAAGGGCCGGTGGCGGAGCCGGGCGCCCCACCTCTGGAGCGCTCCGCGTCTTCGACGGCGGGGGATTGAGAGCATAAGACTTCCGAAGTCTCGAAGACTTCGGAAGTCTGGAGAGTTCAATCGCGCCGGTCAATGGCGGAGGCAATCATTGCCGGAATGGTGCTGGTATCCGGCCCGAGGCGCAGGCGGTAGGCGGGGATGGACTGCACGAGTTGATTCAGCAGCGCGAGGTGCGCCGGGATCATCTCCCGATCCCATTGCTCGATGGCGTGCGGCAGGATGAGCCGCAGGGCCTCCGGCGCGGGGAGGCGCTCCAGCGCGTGGTCGGCGCGAGATTCCACTTGAGGGAAGAAGATACCGGCGGGCGGCGCGGACTCCACCCACACGTCCGGGTAGATGGACTCGGCGGCAAAGAGCGTTTTTTGCCGTGTCTCGGTCGGGGGCGCGATCCCGCCGAGCTCAGGGAAGCGTGCCAGCGTGTCCGGGTACGCGGAGAGCAGGCCGGGGTAGGCGAGCACTCGCAAGTTAGAGTGTGGAGCTCGAGTGAGGATCGGCGAGTCGTTCGAGAGTAGTTTCCAGCCTGCATGGAGCAGGGCGAGGCCGGTAGTGGTCTTGCCCGCGCCGATGTCGCCGACGAGGAGGACGGCCACTCCCGTCCGATGTCCCGGCCCGTGAGCGCGCAGGGGCAGGTTTCGGGTCTTTGGACGCGGGAGGGGCGGGGGCGTGGCCGCGAAGGCGTGAATCAGAAACCGGCCCCGGCGGCGGAAGTGCGGCGAGAGGCCGATGGCGATGAGGTCTTCGAATACGCCGTAGGTGACGAGCGCATTGGGAGTGATGACGCCGGTCGTCGCGCCGCAGGAGAGGTCGAGGTGCAGTTGGCCGAAGCGCGGGAAGTGAGCGGTGACGCGCGGGCCTCCTTCGCCCTTCGGTACGCCACGCGGCTCAAGGGCGCTCAGGGCGGGATTGACGTAATAGGCGAGCAATTCACCCTGTTGAAAGTCGGGCTGGGCCGCTGGGGCGGGGGGCGCGTCGGGGCTGAGGGCGAGGCGAAAAGAGAGTTCGGGGCGAGAGGCAACCTGAGGGCGCGAAGCAAAGGCCGCAAGCCACCGCTCCCCAATGGCCTCGTCTTCCCAAAGCCCCTCGACGGTCAGCCCATGGAAACTCCATAGCATCGCGCGAGTATATCACGACTGATTTTGTTGATCGGTGCGGCGGTGGAGTATTTGAAGTTTCTCTTTGACCTGCTCGGCCAGCTGGCTGACAGGGTCGAGCAGGTGGGGGGCTGGGCAGGGAGCTAACGTGACCGCCGGCGGCAGGCAACCGACCGCGGGGTGATCTGCCATCGGAACTCAGAAAACCCGCAATGGAGAAAACGATTTTGGATGCCAACACACGCTTGCGCCATTCCGCCAATGCAACGTATCAGACCATTGAGGGGGAGGCCGTCCTGATCCACTTGCAGACCGGAGACTACTATTCGCTCGACGAGGTCGGCACGGTATTCTGGGAACTTCTAGACGGCACGCAGACGCTAGGCGGCTGTGCAGTGAAAATTGCGACGGAGTACAACGCGCCTGTGGAAGTTGTGACGGCGGATTTGCTGGAACTGGCGGCGAATCTGGTGAAAGAGAGGCTGGTGGAGAAGGTGTAGGCCCCCATCTCCGGTCCTTCCCCGGTCGGCCCTTCGACTTCGCGGCAGACTCCGCCGCTCCGCTCAGGGTGCTCCGACAGGGGAAGGGGGTTGCGATGTTGATCCGTCTCCGTCACCTGTGGCTGGCACTCCCGGTGCTGCCTGTTTTGCTCTTCGACGCGCGCAAGCGCCGCCTCTTCGCTGAAATGCGCGCCATCGCCTGCCGCCTGCCGCAATCCCTCGCCGCTCCCCTGCCCGAAGCATTGGCAGCCCTTATGCCTCCCGCCGCACTTCGGGCGTCCAATCTCCAATCTCCTGTCTCTATCCTCCGCCGCCTCGCCGACCTCGCCGCGCTCCTCGACCGCCGCTCGCCGCTCGGGCTGTGCCTGCGCCGTTCGCTCGTGCGTTATCATTTCCTCCGGCGCGCGGGCCTGCCGCTCGTCCTCAACTTCGGCGCGCGCTTCAAGGGCGGCGTGGCCGACCGCGAGATCACCGGCCACGCGTGGGTGACGCTGGACGGGCAGCCGTACTTCGAGGACGGGGAGAACTGGAGAGGGTTTACGGTGATGCTGAAGTATCCTCAGAGTGACGAGTGACCGGGCGACGCGGCGAAACTATGGCCGAGATCAGGCCCCTGATACAACTCGACATTGCTGCTTTGAAGCGGGTGATAACGGGTTATGTGTCGCCTGCCAAATACGAGATTGAAAAGGCAGAGACGCACGATCTGACAGCCATCACGGCGCGGTTCGTCCGCCTCAAACATCCCTACGTCAGACACTATGACCACCTCGATGCAGAAACGCTTGAGCGATACTTGCGCGTTCTGGCAGATTAACATGATGTGTTTCGGCTGATCTCAGACCTCTGACTGCGGACTTCCAATGTGCGGCATCCTCGGCCTGCTCGCCCCCGGTGCGAATCCTGATCTCCGATCTCAACTGCCCCTTCTCGCCCATCGCGGCCCGGACGACGAGGGCTGTTATGCCGACGCCGATGTCTTTCTCGGCGCGCGCCGCCTGAGCATCATTGACGTGGCGGGCGGGCATCAGCCACTTTCAAACGAGACTGAGGCTGTGTGGGTGATTCAGAACGGCGAGGTATACAACTACCTCACTGTGCGCGCCGAACTCGAGGCGCGCGGCCACATCTTCCGCACGCGCAGTGACACCGAAGTCATCGCGCACGCCTACGAAGAATGGGGGACGGATTGCCCGAAGCATCTGCGCGGCATCTTCGCATTCGCCGTGTGGGATAGAGCACGCCGCCGATTGTTCCTCGCCCGCGACCGCTTTGGCGTCAAGCCGCTGTATTACCTCGAATTGCCGCGCGGCGAGGTGGCCTTTGCCTCCGAAATCCGTCCCCTGCTCGCTTTGCTTCCCGACTTGCCTCGCCCCGACCTCGCGGCCCTGCGCGCGTTGTTCACCGTCGGCTTTATCCCCACACCGCGCACGGCCTTTGAGCGCATCCGCAAACTCCCCTCCGCGCACACGCTCGTGGCGGAAGAGGGGCGCGTGCGATTGCAGCAGTATTGGGATGTACCTGTTTCTTCTCCGCAGGGGGGCAGAGGCGCCGGGGCGCAGGGGGGGCGCGAGGCGATGGAGATTATTAAGCAGCATCTTCAACGTGCAGTCACGGAACAGCGCATGAGCGAGGTCCCGTTGGGCGCGCTGATCAGCGGCGGGATTGACTCGTCCTCGATTGCGGCGCTGTTGCAGGCTCAGTCGTCCGCGAGATTGCACACCTTCAACATCGGCTTCGAGCGCACGAGGTACGACGAGACGCGCTACGCCGAACTCGCCGCGCGGCACATCGGCACGCAACACCATCAGATCGTCTTCCGCCAGGCGGACTTTGACCGGTATCCCGAGGTGATGGCGCACCTCGAAGAGCCGCAATGCTCCGCGACGGCGCTGCCGATCTACCTGCTGTACGAGGCCTGCCGCCGCGCCGGACTGACGGTGGTCCTCACGGGTGAAGGCTCGGACGAACTGCTGGGCGGCTATCACTGGTTCAGGGGCGATGCGCATGCGCAGCGATTGTTGTGGCTGCCGCGCCCTGTGCGCCAGCTCGCCGCCGCGCCGTTGCCCATCTCGGACGCCGCTCGCCGCGTCCTCCGCGAGGGCGGGCCTGACGCCATCGCGCGTTATGCTCTCTGGCACGCGGTTGGCGAGGCGGATGGATTACTGAGTTCGGACGTGCTTCACGCTGACGGATTGATGGAGGACTGGCACGCGGCGTTCGCCGAACGGTTGACGGCGCGGGATGCCTTCCGCCAGTTTCAATATCTCGAAGCGCGCACCCGGTTGGTGGACTTCATCAACTTTGAAGTGGATCGCATGAGCATGGCCCACTCGATTGAAGCGCGCGTGCCGTTCCTCGATCACGAGTTGTGGGAATGCGTGGCGGGCCTGCCGAGCGCGGCATTGATGAACGGCTCGCAGCCGAAAGGATTACTGCGCGCGGCGATGCGCGAATATCTCCCGCCCGAGATTCTGGCGCGGCGCAAGTGGGGCCTCGCCGCGCCGTACGCAGATTGGCTGCGCCGCCCGCGCCTCCCCGATTGGGCGGAAGACGCGCTCTCAGACTCCGCGCTCAGGGACACGGGCTACTTCAAGGCGGACGCTGTGAAGCGTCTGCGTGTCGAGCAGCAATCCGGGCGACGCAATCATGCGCGCCTGCTGATGGGCGTGCTCAGCACCCAGGTGTGGCACGGGCAGTTTGTCGCGCAGAGGTAATAGGCGGACTCGCGGAATAGGCGGATAAAGACTGTGGGCGCGGCCCGGGCATCGAGCAGATAGGCGAGCTCGGGCCGCAGAGCTGGCCCTGTGCGTTCGTCAATCACGACGTACTGCGCGATGGCTGGCGGCGTAGTCGAGCATCCCCTCGGTGTTTGCGAGGGGCAGCCCCTCCCAGCGTGCATGCGCGTAAAACGGCACCTGCCGCTTGCGCGCCATCACCCCCTCTCCCTGGCCCACGTGATGCGTGGTCATCCACTCGCCCAACGCTTTGTACTCGAGCGGCGCGGGAACGAGAAACGTACCGGTGACATCGGCCATGCAGAAGGCAAGAGCCAACAACCCGATGAGCGCGTGCCCCTTGAAGGCCGCTAAGCGACGGAGATAGTTCGCGGTCAACCAATCGTCTACAGCCAGCAGACTATCCACCGCCCACATCAATCCAACCGGCAGGAAGGGCAAGAGATAGCGCGGGTCCACGAAGGCCACCGGGAACAGCGCCAGCGGAGCGAGCGCGGTCAGAAGATACGTCAACCTGCGCGCCGCGCCTGGTTCGCGTCGGCGCTTCACCCAGGCGATCGGGATGAAGGGCACCCACAGCCACGCGAGAAAACTAAACGACCGGAAGGGTAGAAGAATCTGCTTCCACCAGTTGCGCAGATACAACCGCAGTTCGGCCTCGCGGTTGGCCCAGAGATGCGCCGCCCACTCGCCCGGCACGGAGGGTTTGTCACGTGCTTGCTCGTAAGCGTCGTAGGTGCGTTCCCAGGCCAGCGGGTCGTCCGTGGCGACGGCCTCGCCCTGAATCTGCTGGGTCGTGCCTTTGGAGGAAAACCACGTGCCCTGTGCGCGCTGCAGGTGCAGGCCGTACGGCACGGCGATGATGGCAAACGAGAGGCTGAACGCGATCAACCCGACGACGGCGCGCCCCCGGTTTGGCCAACGCCACAAAGACCATCCGGCCCAGCCCGCGCCGACGAACAGATAGACTGCGCCTTCCCAGCGAGTGAGATGCGCCCACCCAAAGGCCAGCCCGGCGAGGCCGAACCAGCCCGGGTTCGTGGTTTCAAGCCCTCGCCACAGCGCGAACAATCCCCACCACACGCACGCCCCATATAACTGTTCCGAAGACGCGCCGAAGTTGGGCACGCCCAGCACGAGCGCCGGAAGCAAGGCCGTCAGCAGCGCGGCGCGGAGGGCGGTGTGCTCGCCATACCACTCGCGCGCGAGCAGGTAGACAGGCACAACGATCAACCCGCCGAAGACGAGATTGATCTGTGCGGGCAGCTCCAACCCGCCGCCCAACCGGTAGACGAGCGAGGCCGCGAGAGGATATCCGGGATCGAATTCGGTGTGCGGGCGCACGCCGTCCAGGGTGAAGCCGCGCCCTGCGGCGAGGTTCTGGGCCAGCGTGAGATAAGCAGCTTCATCCGTGCCGACGACGAAATGGACGGTGGCCGGGAGGATGCGCGCGGCGAGGGCGAGGCTGACGAGAAAGATGGGAAAGATGAAGAGGCGACGGGAGGCCAACGCGCTCCGATTCAGGATTTGGGCTTCACCGCCTGGTAGAACCGGATATGGCTTTTGTTGAGGAGGATGATCTTCGCCTCGTGGAAGATGGGCTGCTCGGAATGCTGGAGGGGATAGACCTGAGCGTCCACACAGGCGACCCAGTGCCCCGGCGACAAATCGAAGATCTCACTGGCCTGGACCTCCTGACCACAGGGGAAGGCGGCCTGGAGGATAAAGCGGCTGACAAAGACCTGCAGCAGCAGGCGGCGCGCCATCAGGGGAACCGTGCTCTGCGAGAGCGCGTCAATGGGGCGGATGAGGATGACCTCGGCCTTGCGCACCAGCATGTCTTCAGAGTGAAAGGTGTCGAGAGTGATCCCCGGATCGAGCGCGCGCCCCTGCAAATTCCTGAGCCGGAGCGCGGAGCGTTCGGGATCGTTGAGATAGAGCATCAGCGGCCCGAAGGGTTCCAGCTCCCCCGACAGCATATAGTGCTCGCTGAGCAGTTCTACCTGATAGTGGCGGGTTTGAAGGCCGGGCAGGTTCATCCTGGAAAGGAATTATAACCCCAAGTCATCCGGATGCAAACGTGTTCGGCGCAGGATGAGGGTTGGGACAGCCAGAGGAAGCAGGGGAGGTCGCTTCGCTCGCGGGCGGAGGGATCATGGCCATGGCTCGACCACAATCTCGTCGGCGCGGAGGCCGGCGGTGGCGGGATAGTCCAAAATGAAAGTCAGCGCCTGCTGGCGAGAGTTCTCGAACTCGAAAGCGAAGCGGTGATACTGCCCATCCACGGGAAGGTCTTTGCCATACACATCCCACTTTTTCGCGAACTTCTCGACCTCTGAAGCGAACACGCGCACGTCGGCTACGCTCAGACTCGGGCTGGGGTCGGAGTCGGCAGGGAGGGCGCGCAGGGAGATGGTCAGGCGATAGCGGCCCGGCGCGTAAATCTCCGGCAGAGTGACGGCCAGCATTCCCGCCTCCTGCCCGGCGTCGGGACGGGCCTCCATCGCCTTTCCACCGTAGGCCAGCGGATCGTCTACCCTGAGGCCGACGTTGCGCTCGAGGTCTACGGTTGCATACGTGCGCGTGTGGGGGCGTAATGACCAAATGAGACTCGTGATGGCCGCGAGCACACAGATCGCGATTGCAAGCCGGGGCAGAGTGATCGGTATGGGCGATGGTTCACCCGCGCGGGCCATGACGAGCGCGCCGAGGAGGGTCAGCGCCAGCAGCCACAACGCGGGCAGGATCAGCGCGTGAAAGGGTTCCGGCTCAATCGTCAGCCTGCCGAGTGACAGGTCGGCCTGGCCGGTCGAGCTGACGATCACCGTGGGCGGAAAGGCCCAGCCGTCGTAGAGTGGGCTTTTGAAATTGAATGAAAAGACGCCGCGCGCAAGGTCTTGGGCATAGACGGTCTGTGAGAAATAGCTGCCGCCGCGCGGCGAGAAGACTTTGACGTTGGCGACGGGTGTGTCTGGGTTTGCGCCCGGGGCCTCCATCGGCAGCCGGGCGGTGTACCAGCCAAATGGAAATTCCGGCACGTCCACTTGCCGCAGGACCATGCCGCTTTGCCCCACTGATGCTTCCCAGCCCGGATTGCTTGCCTGACCCACCACCGCATCGTGTCCTGCCGGGATGAAGGCGTACCCCGCCATCGCCGGCACGAGAGATTCGAGGTCGAGTCGGGGCTTGAGCATTTCGATCGGGCTGGAGAGGATGCCCGTGAGAGGTTTGGCGATGACGGCGCGCCCGACGGCGAGACTCAGCCCGAGCAGGATCACGGTGACCGGGATCACGACCACACGCCGGCCCGCCGCCCACAGATAGGCGATCCCCGCCCCGAGCGGGGGCAGCGCGGCAACCAGAAAGCGCGCCGAGTGCTCCCACCCGATCCAGAAACCACCCCACGCCGCAACCGGGATCACAGTCCCCACGAACGGCAGAACTACGGCCAACCCGGTGATGGGTTTGCGCCGCAGCAGCAACGCGCCCCCCCACAGGGCTGCGATGTAGATGGGCGCGGTGATGAGCAGGCCGCGCTGATTGTCGAGGAGCCAGCCCAAGAGGCCGCGCACAAAACGGATGAGCGCGAACGGCCCCTCGAGGGTGAGGGCCGTAGGCCCGGCATACGAGGCCGCAGGTGACGCATTCCCATAGAGCCACTGGCTGAAGAGGATATACGCGCCTAATCCGGCCGCCCCGCCGAGCGCGACCGCGAAGCGCAGCCACGTGCGCGGGCGATCTTTCCAGGCGCGCAGCACCGCCCCGAGGATGAGCAGGCCGAAGACGGGGAGGTAACGGGAGGAGAGCCAGGGGAGGAAGGCAATGCACAAGACGCACTTCACAATACTCAGTTTCCAACCTCCAACTTCCAACCTCCAACTTCTAATTAGATGACGCAGCACAATAATGATGCACAGTCCGGCAACCATCTCTGGGTAGATGAGGAAGATGTACCACAGCACGGGCGGGGTGAAGCTGACGGCGATCCAGCCGGCGGCGGCGGCGGGCCAGTGGTGCGTGATCTCATAGCCGAGCAGGTACACGTTGGCGGCGAGGAGCGCGCCAAGGGCGGCGAGGAAATATTCGACGCCGACGAAGCCGCCGAGGCGATAGGCCGGGGCGATGAGGAAACTCAGGCCGAGGTTGTGGGTGAGGACGGCTTGCCCGTTGGGGCCAGGACGGGTGTGCGGGGTGAGGTTCGCGTCGCCGTAAAACGAGAGATAGTCGCGCCGGGCGTAGTTGTTGGCGAGATCGAGGTCGCCGTCAAAGGCGAGGCTGTGCGCGGCGAGGAGGTAATGCGGCTCGTCGCCCGTCCGCTGCCAAACCCGGACCATCCACGGGACGAGGGCGGCGTAGACGGCAAGGGTGATAAGGAAAACCAAGGCGGAAGGATAAAGGATGAAGGATGAACGCGGTGTTGACTTCATGCGTCGTGGGCGGGAGTCACAAATGTGCCGTCGGCGGCGACGGGACCGCTGGGCGCGCCGCGCAGGAAGTAGCTCAGCGTGCCGAGGGTGAAGCTCAGGCTGTTGTAGAGATAGTAGAGCCAGTGCCACGGGAGGGCGGCGAGGGTGAACCACAGGCCGCGCTTACGGAGAAAGAATGCGTACAGGTGCCGATTGAGAATCAAGAGTGCTCCGGCGATGGCGAGGAGGAGAGGCCAGAGTCGCGGCGCAAAGAAGAGCGCGATGAGTGAAAGCGCGAGCAGGTCGGCGAGGACGACGCTTACGCGATTGGCGGTCTGCAGGTTGAGGTCGAGTTGATAGGGCTTGCGCGCCAGAATGGGATTGGCGGGGTTGCCGTCCACGGTGCGTCGGGCGCGTGACTCGCGCCAGAGGAGAACCGTCCACGGGATGCCGCGCTCGAAAATATCGGAGCGCAGGAGGCTGCGCGCCGTCCAGCGTTTAAGGTGGACGCACTGCATGTCTTTGAGCAAGCGGATCTTCCCGCCCCGCCTGCGCAGGCGATAGCCCAGGTCAATGTCCTCGATACTCGGACGGCGGTAGGTGTGCTCGTCGAATCCGCCGAGCGCGTGAAAGGTGGAGAGGCGCATCGCGCCGCAGCCCGTCCAGAAAGTGGAGCCCTCCGGGCGCGCATGTTGGTGAACGTAGTGATGAAAGAGATTCTTGTATTGAGAGAGGAAGTTGGGCGCGGCGGACGCGTCGTCGTAGGAACCGAAGCAGGCTTCGAGGTCGGGGTCGGACTGAAAGGCGAGGGCGGCGCGGCGGAGGGCGTCGGGATGCAGGGCGACGTCGGCGTCCACGAAGAAGACCGAGTCTCCGGTCGCCGCGCGCGCGCCGAGGTTGCGGGCGACCGCGGGGCCGCATCCGCCCGAAGTGGCCATCACGTGCGCGCCGGCTGCCTGCGCACGGGTTGGGCTGTCGTCCGTCGAGCCGTCGTCCACCACGATGAGTTCAGTCTGCGCGAGGGAGGCGCACTCGGCGCGGGCGCGCCGGAGGGCGTCGAGGCACTGGGCGAAAGCTATGCCGCCGTTGCGGACGGGAATGATGATGGAAATCTTCATGCGCTACATCCGCTCTTTATCCGTTGCCGGGTTCGATTGTCTTTCGGTGGCGCTCCAGGCAAACGGTTTTCGGGTGAGCGTCTCCATGTTCGACCACAGCGCGATGCCGATGTCCAGCGCGAAGAAGAACGGGACGTAGACCAGCCGCAGGAATATGCCTGGCGGCTCGCGGGCGAGGACGAGTGCGGCGAACATCTCCAGCGCGGGCAGGCCGAAGTATATCAGCCAGATCCAAAGCGGGAAGCCGAACGTGCCGGGACGCATGCGGTCAATGACGGTGAAGAGCGCCCCGGCCAGCAGCGCCAGCCGGTCGGCGTAGCCGAGGGCGAAGAAGGTGAGTTCGAGTTTGAGGGGTAGAGACGCGGCACGATAGTCCCCGGAGCGTAGCGGAGCGGGATGCCGCGGCGGTACTTGGGAGTTTGTCCACAGGGAGGCGAGCCGCCCGCCGGCCACTTGATGAAAGCCGCGGTTCCAGCGCAGGTGTTGTTTGGCGTAGCCGCGCACGGTGACCGGAGCGTGATGCTCGGAAATCGAGGCGGGAGCGAAGCGCGTGCGCCAACCTGTGAGCGCGAAAGCGAGCGTGAGGTCGCTGTCTTCCAGCAGCACGCCGCGCCGGAAGCCGCCAACGGCTTGCAGCGCGCTCAGACGATAGGCGCAGTTGGAGCCGAGGATGGCGGGCGCGAGGTCGAGCCGGTCTTTGGCCTGCATGGTGATGAGCTGGTGGACGTGCGCCTCGATCATCGCGTAGAACGCTGCGGGACTCGCCGCGCCGTTGGCGACGCGCATCTGCCCGCTGACGGCGGCGATGTTCGGTTCGGTCCTTTGAAGGGGATCTGCGACGAACGGTGCGACGAGCGCGCGGAGGGAATCGGGGGCGGGGCGGTGATCGGCGTCGTAGATAACTGCGATTTCGGCCCCCATCCCCGGTCCTTCCCCCGTCAGGAAAATCCCTGACAGGGGAAGGGAGTCCCCTCCCCTGTTCGCGTCCTGAGCGGAGCGCAGCGCAGTCGAAGGATTAGCGAACGGCGCGCCAGCGGGGCCAGGGTGGGGGCCAGAGGAGAGGCCTCATTCAACGCCTGAGCTTTTCCCACATTGGTGGGCAGTGAAATCAATTGCGCCCACGGTCGCGCGGCGATGAGGCCGCCGGCGGCGGCGCTGGTGTCATCGGTGGAACCGTCGTCCACGATCACGACGCGCATCTGTTCGCGCGGATAGTCGA
>Ga0184633_10000583_pt1 | contig 13593 bp, 14 predicted proteins | sample PLM31_170_b1_FD_133156 | JGI IMG/M metagenome (GOLD analysis project Ga0184633, IMG submission 133156) | Groundwater sediment microbial communities from an aquifer in East River, Colorado, USA - PLM3-1_170_b1 | ecosystem: Environmental > Terrestrial > Soil > Riparian zone | place: USA: East...
CGGCAGCACAGAGCGGGGGGACTTCCTCACCCTCCCCGATGAGCAGTACTGGGCCGACTGGAACGGCAAGCTCCTCGCCGCCATCCGGTTGAGCCGGGAGGTCTTCCCCCACATGCGGCGGCAGCGCTGGGGGCGGATCATCAATATCGTGGGGCTGGCCGGCCGCAATCCCGCGCCCGCCTTCATGACGGGGGGGACGGGGAACGCCGCGCTGCTGAACTTCACCAAGGCGCTGGCCGACCTGGGAGCCCCGCACAACATCCTGGTGACAGCCGTCAACCCCAGCACGACCCGGACCCCTCGCTGGGAGCGGCGGGTCGCAGCGCGGGCGGCGGCCGAGGGGAAGCCCCTGGAGGAGGCGATTCGGGAGGAGCACGCCCGGATGCCGCTCGGGCGGATCGCCGAGCCGGAGGAGGTGGCGGCCGTGGTCACCTTCCTGGCGTCGGAGCGGGCCTCCTACGTGACCGGGACCAGCATTGCGGTGGATGGGGGCGCGACCCGGGGCGTCTACTAGCGCCGCTCCAAGGAATGTGGCCCCATCCTGACAGACCGTGCTGCCGCGGGTCCTGTCGCCGGCGTGCCCCACTCGCGGCCAGGCCGCGTCACCCGCGGCTCGGCGGCAATCCCAGGTGCAATTCCTTGGCCCGGCACCCTTGGTGTCGCGTGAGCGCTCTCTCCAACTCGGTGGAGTCACGCTAGCGCCGCCGCCCGGGACAGCCTCGCCCGGGGTCGCGAGAGCCCGACGATGCGGACTGGCAGCAAGGGGCTGAAGCTCACCATCATCACGGCGGCCCACGGGGCGACGGATGGGGGGGCGGTCTTCTTCCTCCCCCTCCTCCCCCTGGTGATGGGGGAGCTGGGCCTGGACGCCCTGCAGGCCGGGGTCCTGGTCGCCGTTTACAATTTAACCTCCTCCTTCCTCCAGCTCCCCCTCGCCCTGGTCTCCGACGTGAGCGGGAAGAATCGGCTCTTCTTCGCGGCCGGGTTGGCACTCTCGGCGGCGGCCTTCATCGCGTTCGGCCACGCCCAGGGCTACCTGAGCATCCTGGCCCTCATGGTCCTGGCGGGGGTGGGCGCCAGCACCCACCATCCCCAGGCGGTGGCGATCCTGGCGGAGGAGTTCGCCGACCAGCGGGGCTTTGCGATCGGCTGGCACGGGGTGGGGGGGAGCCTGGGGATGAGCCTCTACCCCATCGTGACCGGCGTTGCGGCCCTCTACATGGGCTGGCGCCAGGCCATCCAGCTCGTGGCGCTGCCGGGCCTCCTGGTGGCTGCCGCGGTCTTGGTGGGCCTGCCGGAGCGGGCGCCGCGTCCGTGGACCTTCCGGGATTTCGTTGGGGACTTCCGCGTCGGGATCCTCCAGAACCGGCCCCTGCTCCTGCTTCTCCTGACCTCCACCTTCCGGATCATGGGGCAGAAGGGGATCGTGGTCTTCATCCCGCTCTTCGCCGCCCAGATCCTGGGCCTGGGCTCCGGCGGCACGGGGCTCCTGGTTTCTGTCTTCTACGGCATGGGCGTCCTCTCCCAGCCGGTGGCCGGGCGCCTCTCGGACCGCCACGGCCGGACCCTGATCCTCTCCCTCCTCCTGGGTGCGGGCGGCCTGCTCACCCTGACCATGATCCGGGTGACCTCGGCCGCGGGGGCCTTCCTGGTCAGCGGCATCCTGGGGTTTGTCCTCCTGGCGGTCCGCCCGGTCATCCACGCCGAGGCGACGGAACTGAGCCGCCAGGGCCTCCAGAGCACCACCATGGGGGTCATCTTCGGGCTGAACGAGGGAATCTCCTCCCTCTCGGCGGTCCTGGGAGGCTGGGTCGCCGAGACCTTCGGCCTCAGGGCCTGCTTCGCCTTCTTCGCCCTGGTCCTGCTGGGGGGAGCGTGCCTCGCCCTGCTGCTCGAGCGGGTGGCGGCCCCCCCGCTCCCCCGGCCCGCCGGGGAGGCGTCCCCCCGGTAGGGGGCAGCCCATGCGTCGGTGGCGCGCGCCGTTCGAGTGAAGGGGAGCCTCGCGGGCCGCGGGGCAGCCGTGAGCACCGCGCGCGGGGTCTCCTGCCAGAGAATCTGCTTGACAGACTCCCATCTTTGGCTTACGCTATGAATTGTTTTAGCCGGGATTCGATTCGACAGGAGCAGGGTACAGCGCGACCGCAAGAGCCGAGCAGCCCAACGCTCTTGCGTTTTTTTTTGTGGGTCGAACCGGCCCCGCTGGGGCCGGGCAAGCTCGGGGCCGGAAGACCCTGAGAGTTCAGGACAGGAAGGGGGGATAGGGGAGTGCGCAGCACAGGAACCGTGAAGTGGTTCAACGACGCGAAGGGCTACGGCTTCATCTCACGCAGTGATGGGCCGGATGTCTTCGTCCACTACTCGGCGATCCAAGGCGACGGATTCAGAACACTGGGCGAAGGCGCGCAGGTGGAGTTCGACGTCGTGGACGGGCCGAAGGGCAAGCAGGCCGCGAACGTCGTCAGGCTCGCCTAAGGGGTCGAGCGCCACACACCGCAACCCCGGCGGGGGCAACCCCGCCGGGGTTTGCTTTTCCGGGAGGCGGCGTCCGGCCGCCTTGACCCGCCTCCGACCTTTCCCGTAGAGTAGGGCGGCGTGGGCGCCGCCGCGGCGGCCCGACGGGAGGGGCATGGGCCAGGAGACCGGCGAGAGGGGGGCCCTGTACGTCATCGGGGACGTCCACGGCTGTCTCGTCCCCCTCCAGCGGCTCCTGGACAAGATCGGCCCCGGTCCCGGGGACGAGCTGGTCTTCATCGGGGATTACATCGACCGGGGCCCCCAGTCTCGCGAGGTGGTGGAGTTCGTGCGGGGGCTGCCGGGGCGCATCACCTTCCTGATCGGGAACCACGAGAAGATGCTGCTCGACTACCTGGAGGGGAAGCAGCAGGCCCTCTACCTCCTCAACGGGGGGGAGGAGACCCTCCGGTCCTACGGGGAGCCCCCGGTGATCCCGGAGTCCCACCTCACCTTCTTCAAGAACCTGCGCCCCTACTACGACACCCCGGAGTTCCTCTTCGTCCACGCCGGGATCCGGCCGCTGGTCCCCCTGGATCGGCAGACCCTCGAGGACCTGGTCTGGATCCGGCAAGAGTTCTTCCAGTTCATCGGCCGCTTCGAGAAGCCGGTCGTCTTCGGCCACACCCCGATGCGGGAGGTCCTGATGCGGGAGGACCGCATCGGGATCGACACCGGCTGCGTGTACGGGGGCAAGCTCACCTGCCTCAAGTTGCCGGACCGGCAGGTCATCCAGGTCCGGGGCCTGGGCCGGGGGTTCTTCTAGGCCTGGCCAGGGGTTCGCGCCTCCCTGCGCCGCGCTGAGGGCCCCCCGGTCTCCCTCCCCGCGTCCCCGAAATTCCCCTTGACAGCACGGGCGGGATAAATTACTTGTAAGATACAACTAATTTTCGAGGCGTCCATGGACGAAGTGACGGCGGCGGCCGAACGGATGCACCAGGTCACGAAGGAGCTGTCGCGGCGGTATCAGTTCCGCGACCGCAACGCCATCTGCTGCCACGGGCTCTCGGTGACCCAGTGCTACACGCTGGATGCCCTGGTGGATGGCGGGGTGCTCACGGTGACGGCCCTGGCCCGGCACCTCTTCCTGGCGGTGAGCACGGTGACACGCATCCTGGAGCCGCTGGAGCGGAAAGACCTCGTTCGCCGGCGGCAAGGCACGGGGGATCGGCGGGAGGTCCGGGTCGCCATCACGCCGCGGGGCCGGGCCCTCCTCGGCCGGATCCGGGCGGACCTGGTGGCGACCCAGCGCGCCCTGATAGCCCCCCTGGCCCGGGCGGAGCGGGAGGCGGTGCTGAAGACGCTGGAGGGCCTTGTAGAGGCCGTGACGCGGTGGCAGGAGGGGTGTGGGCCCGGGGGATGCGGCCCGGTCTCCCGGAGGCCAGGAGCGACCCGCCGGGCAGGGGGATTACGATGAGGAGCGACAAGGAGATCAAGGCGGCGGTCCGGGCGCGCTACGCACAGGCGGTCCAGGGGCAGACAGGCTGCTGCGGCCCGTCCGCCTCGGTGACCTTCCAGGTGGCGGGGTACGGGGCGGACGAGCTCCAGGGCCTCCCGCAGGAAGCCGTCGTTGGCGCCTTCGGCTGCGGCAACCCGCTAGCCTTCGCTGGAGTCGAGCCGGGGCAGGTGGTCCTGGACATCGGCTCCGGAGCCGGAATCGACTGCCTCCTGGCGGCGGAGCGGGTGGGGCCGGCGGGGCGGGTCATCGGGGTGGACATGACCCCTGAGATGCTCGGGCGCGCCGAGGCGAACGCGGCCGCGGCGGGGCACACGAACGTCGAGTTCCGCCTGGGGGAGGCGGAGCGCCTGCCCGTGGCGGACGCCTCCGTGGACTGGATCATCAGCAACTGCGTGATCAACCTCTCGCCCGACAAGCCCACCGTCTTCCGGGAGATGCACCGGGTGCTCCGGGAGGGGGGCCGGCTCCTCGTAGCGGATGTGGTTGCGGAGGAGTTGCCGGAGCCGGTCCGGGCGGATCTCACGGCTTGGTCGAGCTGCCTCGCGGGCGCGATCAGCGAGAGGGAGTACGTAGCCGGTCTCGAGGCGGCCGGGTTCGTTGACGTGCGGGTCGTCTCCCGCCTCCCCTACGAGGCCGGGCAGATCGCGGCCCTGGCGGGGGCGTCGGTGGCGACGTGCGGATGCGGCGCGGCCTCCGGGGTTCGGGCGGAGGATCTCGCCGGCAAGGTCCGGAGCGCGAGCTTCTCCGCCCGCAAGCCGGGCGGGGCGGGCGGCCCGACGGTCCGGGCGGCCGGGGCGGCCGACCTGCCGGCCGTCCTCGCCCTCCTCGAGGAGGCTCGCCTCCCCACCGCCGGTGTGGCGGAGCACGTCGCCGACTTCCTGGTCGCCGAGGAGGCGGGGGGGATCGCGGGGGCGGTGGGGATGGAGCGGGCCGGGGAATTCGCCCTCTTCCGCTCTCTGGTGGTCCGGCCGGATGCCCGACGCCGGGGGATCGCCGAGCGCCTCTTCCGGGGCCTGGAGACGATCGCCCGGGCGAAGGGGGTCGCGCGGGCCTACCTCCTCACGGAGACCCTCGAGGCCCGCTGCCGGGCCTGGGGCTTCACCCGGGCGCCGCGCGAGACGGTCCCCACAGCCCTCCGCGCCTCGCCCGAGTTTACGGGGTGCTGCCCCTCCTCCGCGGCCCTGATGGTCAAGGACCTGTAAGGTGCGCCTGACCCGCCGCCACCTCCTGGCCCTCGGGGCCCTGGCGGGCTCGGCGCTCTTCTTCCCCCAGTGCCGGGCGGTCCTGCGGCAGTTTCTCTTCTCGCCCGGGGGGGAGGTGGTCCCGCCCCGTCCGGTGCCGGCGGCCGCCCGCGGCGGGAAGGGGCGAGTGGCGCTCGTCCGGGCCGATGATGTCGGGGCGGCTGTCCGCGAGGCCGTGGCCCTGGCCGATGGCCTGGCCGCTTTGGACTGCCGGGGACGGCAGGTCCTGGTCAAGCCGAACGTCGTCTCCGGGAAGCCCCCGCCCGCCACCACCGACCCGCGCCTCGTCGCCGCGCTCCTCGCCCTCCTCAAGGAGGCCGGCGCTTCCCGCCTCCAGGTGGGCGACATGTCCGCGGTCGTGAGCCTGCCAACCCGTCCGAACCTGGAGGCCACCGGTATGGCCGCCGTCGCGGGTGCGGCCGGGGCCGATCTCCTGCCCCTGGAGGAGGGGGAGTGGGTTGAGGTCCGTCCGCCTCAGGCCCGCCACGCCACCGCCTTTCACGTCGCGAGGGCCGTCTACGAGGCCGAGCGCCTCGTGAGCGTCCCGGTCCTGAAGGCCCACCGCTCGGCCTCCTACAGTTTTGCCCTGAAGAACACGGTCGGGGTCGTCCACGCGCGGAACAAACCCTGGGCCTATGGGGGCTCGGCCTGGGAGGAGGTGGTGGCCGAGCTGAACCTGGCGGTCCATCCGCGCCTGTACGTGGCCGACGCCCTCCAGGTCATGGCGAGCGGCGGCCCCTGGTCGGGAGAGGTGATGCGGCCTGGCTGCATCCTGGCCAGCACCGACCCGGTTGCGCTCGACGTGGTGGGCCTCGGCATCCTCAAGCACTACGGGAAGGCCGACCACGTGGTGGGGAAAGGGGTCTGGGAGCAGGTCCAGATTCGGCGGGCGATCGCGCTGGGACTCGGGGCGCGGAGCGGACAGGAAGTGGAGATCGTGGCGCGGGATCTGACGCGGGGCGACCCGGCCTTTGGCCTCCTTGTGGACCGCGTCCGCGCGGAGGTCGGGGCCGCGTAGCGCTTCCAGGCCGCAAGCCGGTCCAGGCTCCCCGAGCCGAGGGGACGTTGTGTCGGTGGTGTGGCGGGATCTCCCGGATGCCCGGCAGGTGACGGTCCACGGCCCTCAGATGCTCTCGGCGACTCCGGGGCGGCCGGCGGGAGCCGGGGCGCCCCGCGTGGGGGAGGTGTTCGGGAGCAGGGCACTCGCCGCGAGTCCCAGGAGACATGCGGCCAGTCCGACGGTGAAGGCGGCGGAGAGCGCGGCGGCCAGCGTCCCCCCGAGCACCTCGAAGGCCTGGAGCGCGAGAGCGGGCTCCAGCCGGATCACGGCCCCCGCCCCCCCGGTTCCCATGCGGCGGGTCAGGATGGCGCCCATCACGGCCACCCCCACGGTGGCGCCGATGTTGCGGAAGAAGAAGGGGGCGGTGGTGGCGATTCCCAGGTCCTCCCGCCGCACGGCGTTCTGGACCGCCACCACGGTGGTCACGGTGACGAAGCCCATCCCCAGGCCCAGGATAAAGACGGTCCCGATGATCCCCCAGAGGGATGATCCCTCCGTAAGCCCGGCAATGTGCAGGTAAGCCCCCGCCATGCAGGTCATCCCCGCGAGGCCCAGCGCCCGGTAGCCCGTCCGGTTGACGAGCCGCCCCCCCACCGTGCTGCCCGAGGACCAGCCCAGGCTCATGGGGGTCAGGACCGAGCCGGCGATGGTGGCACTCCCGCCCAGGACCCCCTGGACGAACAGGGGGAGGAAGGAGATGGCACCGAACATCCCGACCCCCGAGAGGATGGACGCCAGGATGGAGGCGCTGAAGGCCCGGCTCTCGAAGAGGCGGAGGGGGAGGATCGGCTCCGGGGCGCGGCGCTCGAGGTGCAGGAGCGTGCCGCTCAGCAGTCCGAAGAGGGCCAGGGGGAGCAGCGTCCCGGGCGTACTCCAGGTGCCGGTCTCCCCGAACCGCAGGGCGGCCAGCAGGAGGGCCAGGATGGCTCCGGTGAGGGCGAAGGCCCCCGCGACATCCAGCGGCCGGCGGCTCCCCCTGGCGAACGCCCCCGTCAGGCCCCGCTGGATCATGGCGGCGGCGGCGGCACCGACGGGGATGTTCACGTAGAAGGTCCAGCGCCAGCCCAGCGTGTCCACGATGAGCCCGCCGAGGAGCGGCCCCACGATGCTGCTCAAGCCCCAGACGGAGGCGAGGTAGCCCTGCATCCGCCCCCGCTCCGCGGGGGAGAAGAGATCCCCGAAGATGGCCTGCGCCAGCGAGAAGATGCCACCGGCTCCAAGCCCCTGGATGGCCCGGGCCCCGATGAGCTGGGGCATGGAGGCCGCTGCCCCGCAGAGGGCGGAGCCGGCGGTGAAGATCCCGATGGCCGCCAGGAAGAACCGCCGCCGGCCGTACAGGTCGGAGAGTTTCCCGAAGAGGGGCATGGAGGCGGTGGCGGCCAGCATGTAAATGGAGAAGACCCAGGCGTAGAGGGGAAGGCCGCCCAGGCTGGCCACGACCGTGGGCATGGCGGTCCCCACGATGGTGGCGTCGAGGGCCGCGACGAGCATCCCCAGGCAAACCGCCAGGACCACAAGCCCCTTCCGGGCTTCCACAGTCTCCTCCAACCGATCCGCTTCCGGTGCGCCCCGTCGCGGCAGCAGGCCGTGCGGACGAACGGGCCGGCGCTCGCTCGCCGCCAGCCGGCCGCGAGTATAGCGGCGGCCGCTGCGTCCGGCCAGGCAAATCCGCCCGGTGCCTTGACACTGCCCCCGTGGATGGATTATCAACGGCCGAGGGGAAGGGGGGAGGGGCCGACATGCTGCCCGAGAATCGGATGGCGCTGAAGGAGTGGGCGGTGGTGGTGAAGGCCCTGCAGGAGGGGCGGCAGATCCTCCTCCTCCGCAAGGGGGGAATCGCAGAGGAGGGAGGGGAGTTCCGGGTGGACCACCCGGAGTTCGTCTTCTACCCGACCTACGTCCACCAGCAGCGCGAGCACGTCCGCCCCGAGTTCCACGGGGACTTCGCCGCCGTGGACCTCGCGCCCTGGACCGTGGAGCGGATCCCCCTCGACACGTATGTGGTCGTGCAGGAGGTCGTGGAGGCGACTGACCTCCACCGCCTGCACAAGCTCGCCGAGCATCACATCTGGACCCCGGGCTACGTGGACATGCGCTTCGCCTACCGCCCCGGGAGTCCCCTGTACGTGATGCTCCTGCGGGTCCACCGGCTCCCGCGGATCACGGAGGTGGTGGAGACGCCGGAGTACCGGGGGTGCAAGTCGTGGGTGACGCTCGAGGCCCCGGTCGCCACGGCCGGCGCCGTCCCGGTCCTGCCCGACGCCGCCTTCGCGGAGCGCGTGGAGGCGGTCAAGGCCATCCTCGAGGCGAACTGAGCCTCCTGCCGCCGCAGGTCCAGGCGTACCTGCACGCCCTGCCGGCGGCGGCTGACCCGCTCTTCGCGGAGCTGGAGGCGCGCGCCGCGGAGCGGGGTTTCCCCATCGTGGGCCCCCTGGTGGGTCGCCTGCTCGAGTTGTGCGCCCGGCTCGTCCAGGCCCGCCGGATCCTCGAGCTGGGCTCGGGCTTCGGGTACTCCGCCCTCTGGTTCGCCCGGGGGCTTGAGCCGGACGGGACCATCCTCTGCGTGGACGGCTCGGCGGAGAACGCCGCCGCCGCGGCCGAGACCTTCCGGCGGGCGGGCATCGCCACGAAGGTGCGCTTCGAGGTTGGAGACGCCCTCGCCCTCCTCGACCGGACGCCGGGTCCCTTCGACCTCATCTTCAATGATATAGACAAGGAGCAGTATCCGGCGGCCCTCCCCAGGATCCTGCCGCGCCTCCGTCGAGGCGGCTTGCTCCTCACCGACAACCTCCTGTGGTCCGGACGGGTGGCCACGGAGGAGCCGGCCGCGCCCAGCACCCGGGGCGTCCGGGAGTACACGCGCCTCCTCTACGCTTCCCCCGAGCTCCTCACCGTCATCCTCCCCCTCCGGGACGGGGTCGGGATGAGCCTCCGCCTCTGAGGAGCCCCGTGGCCCCGTTCCCCCTCCCCCTGTTCCCCCTCCCCGAGACGGTCTTCTTCCCCCACACCCTCCTTCCGCTCCACGTCTTCGAGCCCCGCTACCGGGCCATGGTGGCCGACTGCCTGGCGGGGGAGAAGCAGATGGTGGTGGTGAGATTGCTGCCGGGGTGGGAGCAGGACTACTACGGGCGGCCCCCCATCCACACGGTGGCCGGGGCGGGGGAGGTGGTGGAGGTGGAGCGGCTGCCGGACGGGAGGTACAACATTCTCCTGGAGGGGTTCGCCCGGGTCCTCATCGAAGAGGAGCTCCCTCCGACCGCGGCCTACCGGGCGGCGCGCTGCCGCCCCCTGGAGGACCAACTCCCGGCCGCCGGGTCCGCCGTCCTCCAGCCAGCCCTTGAGGCCTTGACGGCCTCCTACCTGCGCCTGCTGAGGGAGGTCGGGCGCACCGAGGAGGCTCTGAGCCGGCTGGTGACCGAGGCGCCCACCCCCGCGGCCCTGGTTGACCGGGTGGCCTCGGTGGTTGTGGTGGAGTCCGCCCGGCGCCAGCGGATCCTGGAGACGCTGGATTTGGGGCGACGCCTGGAGCTGGTGACGGCGGCCGTCTCCGAGGCCCTCCTGGTACTCCACCGCGAGACAGGGCCCGCCTCCGGGGAAGCCCCCCGCTGGAACTGATCCCCCTCAGGGGACCAGCCGAAGCCCGGGGCCGGGCGAAACCTTCAGGGCCCGGAGGAACCGCCGGATCAGCCGCTCCTCCAACTTTGCCACTGCCTTCACCCCCTGGTTCTTCAGGGGAATCCGCCCTCCCGCCATCATCCCGTGCCCGCCGGCCGCCCCGATCCGCCCCACGGCCTTTCGGATGAAGGCCCCGGCATGAGCATCCTCCTCCGAGGTCCGGAGGGAGACGAACAGATCCTCTCCGTAGGTCCCGAGGCAGATCGCCCACTTGGCGTCCTCCAGGCGCAGGAGCAGGTCGGCCATCTCCGCCACCATGTCGGGGTACTCCAGCTCTCCCAGGCGGGAGACCACCACGCCGTCGTGGATGACGGCGTTCTTCAGGACCCGGCCCAGGGCGCGGAAGTACTCGGGGGGGACCCGGGAGTACTCGATCCGGGGCAGGAGCCGCCGGTTGGTGAACGGGTAGAGGTAGAGGGCCGCCTCCACGTCGGCCTGGGAGGCCTCGCGGCCGAGATCCTGGGTCTCCGACTGGATCGCGTAGAATAGGGCGGTGGCCAGCCGGGCGTCAGGGCTGATTTCGGCCGCCTGGAGGTACTGGGTCAGGATGGTCGAGGTCGCCCCGTAGCCACGCCGGATGTCCCGGAACGGGACCTGCCGGGTCTGGCGGCGCAGGGGATGGTGGTCAATGACGATGGCCGGGAGCCGGTCGGGGGGGAGGGAGTTGTTCCCGGTGCGGGGCTGGGTGTCCACGAGCGCCAGCAGGTCGAAGGTCTCCAGGGAAAGGGCCTCGACCGGCTGCGCCTTGATCGGGAGGTAGCGCAGGAGGGCGCGGTTCTCGGCCCGGCCCACGATCCCGCCGAAGGCGAGGGCGGACTCGGCGGCGCACACCTCCGCCAGCAGGAACCGGAGGGCGGCCCCGCTGGCCAGCGAGTCGGGGTCGGGGTTGTCGTGGGTGAGGATGAGCACCCGGCTGCGGCGGGGAACCAGCTCCCGGAGGAGCGTGAGCTTCTGTCGGCTGCGGGTCGTCATGGCGCGCCCGGCGCGAGGCGGGGAGGCCCGCGGCGAGGACCGGCGGCTACTTCCGGGGGAGGACCAGGCCCTGGTAGAGGAACGCCCCCAGCAGGCCCCCCAGGACGGGGCCGATCCAGTAGACGAGGTGGTTGTCCCAGAAGCCGGCCGCCAGGGCCGGGCCGAAGGTCCGGGCCGGGTTCATGGAGGCGCCCGAGAGGGGCCCGCCGGCCAGGATATCGAAGGCGACCGTGAGCCCAATGCAGAAGCCGGCGATGTGCTGCGGCGCCCGCGGGTCCACCGCCACGCCGAAGATGGTGAAGAGGAGGAGGAAGGTGAGGATGGTCTCGATGACGACCCCCTGGGCGAAGGTGACCCCGGGGCCGAGGGCGGGGGTCCCCAGGTTGCTCTTGGCCACCGCCTGGGCGGGGTAGAATCCCTTCAGGAGGACGCCGGCCACCGTGGCCCCCAGGAGCTGGGCGACGATGTAGCCTGCCGCCTTGCCGCCGGCGATCCGCTTCGTGGCCAGCATAGCGAGGGTGACGGCGGGGTTCAGGTGGCCGCCGGAGATGGGGAGGGTGATGGAGGCGGCGATGCTGAGGGCGAGGCCGTGGGCAGCCGCGATGCCCAGCAGCGTGACGCCGCCACCGGTGTGGGCGTCCAGGATGATGGCGCCGGCCCCCACGAAGACGAGATAGAAGGTCCCGACCAGCTCCGCGACGAAGGCGCTCATGGGGCGTGCCTCCTTGGAGTGACGCGGCGGGGGCGGGACGGTCGACGCCCGCGCCCGGGATGGGCCGCGGCCGCCGGCCGCCGGGCAACGGGCTGATAATGGGGGCCGGGGCGGGAGGGTGTCAAGGGCCGGCTAGTGCCGGGCCAAGTCATCCGGCGCAATCCTGACAGACCGTTCTGCCGCGGGTCCTGTCGCCGGCGTGCCCCACTCGCGGCCGGGCTGCGTCACCCGCTCGACCCCTTCCGCAATTCAGCGAATTGCGGCAGGAGGCCGAGGGGGTCCCACGCGGCCCGGCCGCTCGGGGGCCGCGCCCGGCGCCACCCGCGGCTCGGCCGCAATCCTCGCTGCAATTCGTTGGCCCGGCACCGCCGCCGTCGCGTGAGCATAAGGGACAATTCGTTGGAGTCGCACGAGTTGCTCCCGCATTTCTGGTGCGGTGTTTCTCTCGTTTGACGGGACGCTGCTGGATGACCTATCATCCAGCCGGTGATTTTGGATCTCTGGTGCCAGGGGGGATCGCGCGGCGCCCGGGCGCCGCGGGATGGACGAACGGGCATGGAAGATTTTGTCGAGCGGAAGATTGGCGACCTGACGATCCGCATCGATCGCACGAAGTGCATGAGCACGTCGAACTGCATGAAGGTTGCGCCGGATGTCTTCGAATTCGACGACGAGAAGATCTGTGCCTTCAAGGCGAGTTCCGGAGAGATAGAGCGGGAGCGGCTGATCGAGGCGTGTGGAGTCTGTCCGGTGGACGCGTTGACCGTGATTGACGCCGAGGGCAGGCAGCTCGTGCCAAATTTGCCTTGACAGGTCCAGGCGCCTCGACTACCTTGAAGGCCGCAGTTTTCATTCGTCGCCTTCCGCAGGGCAGGACAATTCCCGTGAGCGCGCGCCCCTCAAAGGACCGGAGATGCCTTTGAGGGGTTTTTTGTGTCCGGCGGACTGGGAGAGGGAGGGGGGGCATGGCACGGAGACTGTACGTGGGGAACCTGTCGTACCTGGCAACAGAGGGGGACCTGCGGGATCTGTTCACCCAGGCGGGGTCAGTTGCCTCGGTGAAGATCATCACCGACGCCTACACGGGCCAGTCGCGGGGCTTCGGCTTCGTGGAGATGGGTACGGACGAGGAGGCGCAGAAGGCCATCTCCCTCTTCAACGGCCATGCCCTGAAGAACCGCCAGCTGGTCGTGAACGAGGCCCGGCCACCCGACCGGGATCGCGGGGCCGGACCCGGCCGGGGCGGCCTCGAGCGGGGCGGCCGGTTCTGAGCCCGAAGACCTCCTCCTCCCCCTCTTCCGGATTGCCCAAGCGGCCCTGCCCCCGCCTCGCCCTGCTGCCTGCCGGCCCTTACGGGAAGGTCAGGCTGGCGAAGGTGACGGTTCCCTGCGGGTCCGGCCACTGGCTGTAGCGGAGGAGGGTCCCCTTCGCTCCCTCCAGGACCTTCAGCAGGATGTAGATGGGGGAGAGACCGCAGATCCGCCGGCGGTCCTGCTCCTGCTGGACGACGCGGAAGAATCCCTCCGCCTCCCCCGCCGTGACCGCCTGAAGCATCGCCGTATCGTCCTGGGCTGCCCTTCTCAGGTGCGTGGCCGTGAGGGGGTGCGGGTCCCCGAAGCGGGGCCCGAGGTGGGCTAGGTCCACCCCCCCCACCAGGCACACCCGCTCTCCCGCCTTCGCGATGGTCTCCTGGAGGGCCGTGACGAAGCGGCGGACTACCGGGTCATCCGCCGGCGACTTCCCCGTCTGGACGAAGTCCGCGAGCGTCCCGCACAGGATCGGGACCAGGCGGATCGTCCTCCTCCCGGCGTACAGGTACTGGAGGAACACGGCCTGGAAATCAATGGAGTGCTCCGCCCGGTGGACGAAGTCATCCACCACGATCGCCTCCCGGCCGGTCCGGGCTAGCAGCCGCTCGACGAACCCCCGATCGCTCACGAGGGGGCCGAAGGGCGTGGCGAAG
>Ga0184633_10000584_pt1 | contig 13588 bp, 11 predicted proteins | sample PLM31_170_b1_FD_133156 | JGI IMG/M metagenome (GOLD analysis project Ga0184633, IMG submission 133156) | Groundwater sediment microbial communities from an aquifer in East River, Colorado, USA - PLM3-1_170_b1 | ecosystem: Environmental > Terrestrial > Soil > Riparian zone | place: USA: East...
CTTAGAAGGCTGACCGCCGGTCCCCCCAGGACTACCGGCGCCTCGCTCGCCTGCCGGCACGTCCGGACCCAGGACCGGATCTCCGGCAGAAAACTTCCCACCCGCCGCGCGGCTACCCGGCGCCCGCCGCCGGCATCCAGATTGCGTACCGACATCCCGATGAGGTCGGGTGAGGACTTCCGGATGGCTCGGCGAATCGCCTGACGTGGCGCGCGTTCGAACATGAGGTCCAGGACATGGACAGTGTGTCGGCTTCCCTGCAGGGCTCCGAGCAGGATGGCCAAACCGAGGGGGATCGGCCGGACGGGGAAGCTTCCGGCGAATCGGTCGTGGCGATTGGTGCTGATGAGCAGGATGCGCATTGGCCTGCGCGATATGGTGGCCGGCTACGAAAGAAGGCGGGGGGTCCCGGTCGCGGCATCCACGGTGGCACAGCTCATCGCAGGCGTGTTGAACGCATAGCCGATGCGACCCTGGGCATCCACCAGGATGAGGCCGCCTTCCCCCCGGGTCTTCCGGGCCAGATCTGCGACGGCCTCCTGGGCGGCGTCCATGGGGTCCATCCCGGCGGCGAGACGATCCACCGCCGATCGTGCGAGGGTGACGCGGATGATCGTTTCGCCGTTCCCGGTGCACGAGGCGGCACCCCGTCCATTTTCGGCATAGGTCCCGCATCCGATGAGGGCACTGTCGCCGACGCGCCCCGGGAGCTTCTGGGCTATCCCCCCGGTGGATGTCGCGGCGGCGAGGTGTCCCTGCTGATCCATTGCCACGGCCCCCACCGTCCCCATCGCTTCCAACTCCGCCCGTCGCTGCTGCCACCAGCGCTGCAACTGGCGCTCGGTGATCAGCTCCTCCGAGGGGCAAGACGGGATGCCGGCCGTGGCCGCAAAGCGCTCCGCCCCTGATCCGACCAGCAGGACATGGCGCCCCTGATCCATGATCCGCCTGGCTACCCGAACGGGATTCCGCAGGTTCTTGACTGCCCCGACGGCGCCGGCGTGCAGCGTCCGGCCGTCCATGATGGAGGCGTCCAGCTCCACCTGGCATTCTGCGTTCAGGCAGGCACCGAAACCCGCGTTGAAGGCCGGGTCATCCTCCAGAACCGCCACGGCGGTCTCCACAGCGTCCACGGCCGACCCCCCCTCGGTGAGGATTCGCCAGGCCTCCAGGGCGGCCACCTTCATGCCCTGCTCGCGCGCGTTGTGGAGATCCTCGGGAGGTTTTCCGGCGCCCCCGTGCACGATGATGGTGGCTCTTACCATGGTTGTCCTTTCCCGCAGGCGCTCACGGGCGGGTCGGCGCACCCCGCCCACCCAAGGGGTCCCCGGCCGGGTACCCAGTGGCAAAGGCCTCGGCCATGCGGATGCGCTCTGCCACGGGCGGGTGGGTGTAGAGCAGCCAGACCACGGCCGGGGGCGGTGCGAGGTCGGCCAGGTTGGACCGGGCGAGTTGCACCTCTGACCGAATGAACGCCGTGGCATTGCCCGTCAGTTCCAGAGATGCCCGGTCCGCCTCCCGCTCGAAGTGGCGGGAAATACCCGTGTGGATGGGCAGGCTCATCAGGTTGAGCACGAAGAGCGCGAGGAGAAAGAGGGGGAGACCGGCGATGTCCGCGGGGCCGGCCAGGTGCAAGGCTCCCCGACGCGCCGCCCACTCGAGGACGCGGGCGCCGCACCAGAGAGCGATCCCCATGCCGAGCAAGCTCATGCCGATTCCCTTCCAGATGTGGGCTTGCCTCCAGTGGCCAATCTCGTGCGCCAGCACCAGCTCCACCTCGTCGGGGCCACTTCCCGTGAGGAGGGTGTCGTAGAGCACGATCCGTTTGGTGCGGCCCAGCCCGGTGAAGTAGGCGTTCCCCTTCCGGGTCCGGCGGCTGGCATCCATCTCGTACACCTGGTCCACGGGGACCCCCGCCCGTTCCACCAGGGCGATGACCCGCTGGCGCAAGTTCGGATCGCGGAGGGGTTGGATCGTGTGGAACAGGGGATCAATTACGACGGGTGCCAGGGCCACGAGCAGGATCGTGGCGATCCCGGCCAGCGCCCACGCGGGAAAAATCCAATGGCCCGGGTAGCGGCGCCAGAGGAGGGCGAGAAGGGACCCCAGGGGGACCGCCAGGGCCAGCGTCACGAGGGCAGCCTTGGCCCGATCCAGGAACCAGGCCGCTCGTGTCTGGGTGGAGAGGCCAAAGGCGTGCTCGCGGACGAATCCCACGTAGTAACCGAGAGGCAGCGTGAGGAGCTCGAAGGCCAGGACCAGGATGGCGATGTAGATGGCCACAGCCACGGCAGGCTGAGCCGGCGCCAGGCGCACGGCCAGGTTCCGGAGGGCGGCCGAGGCCGGCGTCACGACGAGAAGGACGAGGGCCAGCAGGCGAAGCCCCGTTCCACCTGCAAAGAGCCAGTACCGGCCGCCCATGTAGGCGCGCCCACGGGCGACGTCATCGGGCGTGAAATGGGTCATGACCTCCGGCGGAGTGTTCGGCGGGGCCGAGGTCGCCCAGGCTGGTGATGGGAGAGCGGGAGGTGTCACCACCAAGATGGCCGTCAGGGAAACGAGAAGAAGCGTCAAACCGGATACCGATCGGGCCATCATTGTGCAACGTCGCTGGATCCGAGGCACCCGGTGTCCAGACCACGCATCAGTTCAGCATGCCCAGCAGACGGTGAAGCTCCCGGCGGGCCGCCACATACTTGGGCTCGATCGCGAGGGCGCGCTTCAACTCTTCTAGCGCCTCCTGCACCTTGGCCTGCTTCATATACACCCGGGCAAGATTCATGTGAGGGTAGTGACGGGGTTCGTACCGGGGAGCCTCCATTGCCTTGCGGAGCCAGGAGATGGCTTCATCGTGGCGCCCAAGTTCGATCAGGTACGCGCCGATATCGTTGTACGGGTTGCCGAAATCCGGATCCACCTGGATGGCGACCTTACATTCGCGGATGGCCTCATCGTACTTGCCCTGGTGGCTGTAGGCCCAGCCGAGGAAGGTGTGGGCCTCGGCGGTCGGGCACCGCTCGATCGAACGCCGATAGTGACTGATGGCGGCCTCGAGGTCCCCCTGCATCTGCGCCTCATAGCCCTTGCGGAAATACTCTTCGGCCTCTTCCAGCCACGTCGGATCCCCCATCTGCGCACCGCCTCTCCCGGGCCGCCAGGGCCGCCGGGACCTGCCCCCACCTCTCTCCCAGCCGAGCGGGGGTAGTATAGCCAGGGGTTCTGGACAAGGCAAGCGGACTCCCCAACAGCGTTCGACGGTTCGAGGGTTCGGGCGTTCGGTAGTTCGCGGCCCAAAGTCCAACCGAACCACCGAACAACCGGGACCCACGGCACCGCGGTGGATACCCACCGCCGTGGCGTGGGTGCCCCGATCGCTTGTGAGTGGAAGGTGCTGGCAGCGGGACTTGAATAACCCCGCAAACCAGGAATTGGCCAGGAGGATAAATGGAGGTGGGTCGGTCAGTCGGGCCGCTGTTCTACGAGCTGGCCGTCCAGGGTGACCGTGAAGCGGATGCGGTTCCCCGCCCGGTCGAAGGCGCGCAGGGACATGCGGTTGGCGGCGGCCTGGAGATTGGGAGGAGGTACTTGCACGAAGAAGTCACCATCTTCCTTCCAGAACCGGTGGCGCTCCGGCAGGAGGAAAATGGGGCGCAGGTTGGTCCCATCCAGGTTCACGGCGAACAGGCCGGGAGGGACTGCCTCCCCTTGCTCATCCACGTCCCGGTAGAAGTACACCTCGCCCCGCGCCTCGTTTAGGACCGGGTACGAGCCGGCCGCCAGCAGAATGTGGCTGCGCCCATCCGCGGAAAACTTTTCAATACGCTCGATCGTCCGCTCCACGGTGGGATCTTTGATGGGGCGCTCGGAATCGACCTGGACGATGAACCACTCTCCGTTATTGAACCAGATGGGTCGCCCCTCCATGGGACCCAGGCGCCGGGTTTGCTTCCAGCCCTCCTGAATGACCCAGAGCTCCCGCGAGATCGCTCCGTCAGCGGTAGGGCGCAGGTTGACAATCAGTAGGGGATCCCCCCGGGGTGAGCGGTATTCCTCCCGGGTCACGGAGACGAGGTCGGTGCGAACAAAGCCCTGGAGCTCATCGGTGACCCGGACCTTGACCCACAGGCCCCCCCGCTCGTCAAAGACGTACAGGGGATTCCCCTTGCCGGGCTTGCGCCCGATGACCTCGTATGTCTCACCAGGACGGGTCGTCTTGATTACCTTGGCAGATGTCTGGGGGGTCTGGCGGATGACGACGTCACGGCCAAGGATCAGGGCGTCCACCGCGTGGGCCTGTCCACCAAAAAGACCCCCAGCCCATAGGGGTAACACGAGCGCCCATCCCCCGGCGGACATCCGGAACAACCGGGTCGCCAGGCGCGGTGATGGGGCCCTCGTCGTCTGGATCATGGGATACATGCGCTCCGTCAGGAACCGGTAGGACAAGGCGCGGCAGTCATGCAACCCCGCCGATGGCGGGGCCACCGAGCAATTCGGTGGCCCGGGATGCCCAGTTGCCAAGGCGCCCTATTGCCAGATTGCATACACGTGAGAGGCAGTCCTGATCCGGGCGGTAGCATGGCCGAAACATGCAGGAAAGTCAATTGTCAGGTGAGGCACCTTGCCAAGCGTTGCCCGTCAAGACTGTCTCAAGAGTGCCGTGAATTCCGCTTCGGCCAGGGTTGTGATTCCCAGGCGTCTGGCGTCCTCGAACTTGGATCCAGGATCTTTCCCGACGACCACGTAGTCCGTCTTCTTACTCACCGAGGAGGCCAAACGGCCGCCCAGGCGCTGGATCGCAGTCTTGGCCTCGTCCCGGCTCATCTTCTTTAGCCCTCCGGTCAGGACGAAGACCTTCCCCAGGAGGGGTTTGGGCCCGGCGGCGGATTCCTCCTCCAGCTTCACACCCGCCTCCTGGAGGGCGGTGATGAGGCGACGGTTCTCCGGCTGCTGGAAAAAGAGGGCCACACTGGCTGCGATCTGCGGCCCGATCGCATGCACGGCGGCCAACTGCTCTTCCGTGGCCTGGGAGAGCTTGTCCATGCGGCCGAATTCCGCCGCCAGGATCCTGGCCACGTTCTCTCCCACGTAACGGATGCCCAAGGCGAAGAGCAGACGGGTCAGGCCCCGGGGCTTGCTTGCCTGGATGGCCGTGTGCAGGTTGGTCGCCGATTTCTCCGCCAGGCGTTCCAATTCCGCGAGCTGCTCGACGCGGAGGCCGTACAGCTCGGCGAAGTTCCGGACCAGCCCCCGGTCCACGAGTTGCTCCACGACGGCCTCGCCCAGGTGCTCGATGTCCATGGCCCGGCGGCTGCCGTAATGGAGCAGGCCCTCTTTGAGCTTCGCCGGGCACGCGGCGTTCGTGCAGCGGGAGACGACCTCGCCTTCGGGCCGGAAGGCCGCCGAGCCGCACTCCGGGCACATGGCGGGAAAGACGAAGGGCTTCGCGTCCGGGGGGCGCCGCTCGGTCACCACTTGGAGGATGTGGGGGATCACATCCCCCGCCCGCTCCAGCACGACGGTGTCTCCCTCGCGAACGTCCAGCCGTTCGATCTCGTCGGCGTTGTGCAATGTGGCCCGGCTGATGGTGGCCCCGGCGATCTCCACGGGATCCAGCAAGGCCGAAGGGGTGAGGGCCCCCGTCCTGCCGACGTTCACCAGGATCTTCCGGACCACGGTGGTCGCCTGCTGGGCGGGGAATTTGTAGGCCACGGACCAGCGGGGGTGGTGGGTGGTGGATCCGAGCCGGCGCTGCTGGCCCAGGGAATCCACCTTGATCACCACGCCGTCGGCGTCGTACCCGAGGTTCGCCCGGTCCCGCTCCAGGACGGCGCAGGCGGCAATGACTGCCTCGATGTCGGGGCAATGCCGCGATCGGGGGTTGACCTTGAAGCCTGCCTCGGCCAGCGCCCGTAAGGCCTTCCAGTGGGTGGTGAAGGGATTCGGCTCCGCATCGCTCACGGCGTAGATAAGGATGTCCAGGGGGCGCTTCGCCGTGATGCCGGAATCCTTCTGGCGCAGCGAGCCGGCCGCGGCATTTCGCGGGTTGGCGAAAGGTTCCTCCCCCTCGGCCTCCAGCGTCCGGTTGAGCTGCTCGAAGGCCTCGCGGCCCATGAAGACCTCTCCCCGGACCTCCAGCAGGTCCAGGTTCGCCAGCCGGCTGCGGAGGCGCAGGGGGATCGTTCGGACCGTCTTCAGGTTCTGGGTGATATCTTCGCCTAACCGTCCGTCGCCGCGGGTGGCCCCCCGGACGAGCCGGCCCTTCTCATAAAGGAGGGCCACGCCGAGACCGTCCACCTTCGGCTCGCAGACATAGGCGAAGGTCTCTCCGGGCAGGGCCCGCTGCAGCCGCGCCTCGAATTCCTGGACCTCATCGGCGTTGTAGGCGTTATCCAGGCTGAGCATGGGCACGCGGTGCTGGACCGAGGCGAAGCCCCCGGCCACGGCGCCGCCGACGCGCTGGGTGGGGGAGTCGGGGGTGATCAGCTCGGGGTGTGCCGCCTCCAGCTCCTTGAGCTCGTTGAGCAGGCGGTCGTACTCTGCGTCAGAGATTTTCGGCCGGTCCAGGATGTAGTAGCAGTAGCTGTGGTGATGCAGGAGCGAGCGGAGTTTCTCGGCCCGGTCGGCAGGAGCCTTTTTTGCGGGCATGGTATTGTTCCCCACATGTCTTGTAACAGAATGGCCGCCGCTTGACAAGGCAGCGGGCACGCCGGCCGGAGGGGCGGCGGCTAGGAAGGCATGGAGCTTACGCGGCCTCCCGGACTGGCCGGTCCTCAAAGACCCACACGGAGCCCCACACCTTCAGGACACACAGGGGACGCACATAGGGAGGGCAAAGGGGACGGCAAAGGGGACGTAGCGCAGTTATGAAGGATATTTTCTGCCGCTCGGCAGCAGCGCCTCCGGAGCGAGGCCCTGCCGATCCAAGAGCGTGGCCCCCTGGAGCACCCCCAGGCGCACGGTGGTGTGCGCGACGCTGAGGTGGCGCGCGACGAGGGCAATCGGCAGGCCGAGCTGGAGGACAGCGAGGTGGCTCACGGCAGCCCGGGCGTGCGCCACAGGGCGCCTCCGGCCGCCTGAGAGGAGCTCCGCAGATGCGATCCCCCAGGTGGCGGCGGCTTTCCGGATCAGCGTTGTGAGGGCGACGAGCGCCCGGGACCGGGGGAGGGCGGGCTCCTGTGCCGACACATCGTGCTGGATCCTTTCCACAAACTCGCTGCTGCCGAGGATGCGCTCATCCGCCGCCCAGGCCTCGCGCCCGCGCCGGAGGGAGAGGGCAGCCTGCCACCCGCCCACGCTACGCACCAGCCCGCCCCCCTGGAATTCCGGGCGGCGGCCCTGCGCGGTGCCGGTCGCCACGAAGGCCCGGTAGCGCCGTCGGGCCTCGCCCACGCGGTCCCCGTACTGCCCGAGCACGTGGGCTACCGCCTGCCAGGGCCGCCCCAGCCGGCCCATGAGTGCGCTATGCCCGCTCCAAGGGTAGCAGTCCAGGGCGGTCAGGTTCTCCACGAGCCCTACCCGCAGCGGGTTGAGGTGGATGTAGCGGACGAGTTCAAGCAGGTACGGCTCCTCCTCCACGAGGACGGACTTGTACCGGTTCTGAAAGAGGTGGCCGACCCGGCGGTGGCGCCGGTTGAAGGACCCCGCGTACCCGGTGAGGAGGCTCCGCATGGCACGGGCGAGCGGTCGGGCTCCCGTGCAGACGAGGAGGTGGGCGTGATTGGGGAGCAGGGCCCAGGCGAAGACTTGGAGGCCAGTCGCCATACAGGCCGTATCGAGCCGGGCGAGAAAGTCCTCGCGGTCCCTGTTGTCCTGGAAGATCAGTTGCCGGTTGAGCCCTCGGACCATCACGTGGTGGAGGGCCCCGGGAAGATCAAGGCGCGGCCCGCGGGGCATGGGCGGAGCCTAGCAGGAGGGGAGGTGCGGGTCAAGAAATATCCTTCATAACTGCGCTACGTCCCCCCTGCCCGTCCCGACCCCCTTGCCGTCCCCCCTGCCAGTCCATGGGCACCTTGGGGGACGTTCCCCAGCGGAAAACAGCCCGGCGGTGGGGAGTTGCCCTACCGATCGGAGGCCGATGCCGGCCTCGGGGACAGCGTGACTCCTTGCCCGTTCGACCGGAGCCAGGCAATGACGTCCTCCAGCGGGACCCATTCCAGGGACCGGGAGTATTCTGGGATGGTGATTCTTCCGATGGCCCTCTCGCCGCGCACCTCTAACCAGAAATCACCACAGATTGAAATTCCATATTCTCTGTTACGTGAGCGTGAAAAGAATCTTTCCCAGAGGCCTGGCGGCTCTCCGGATGTCTTCACCGGCGACGAGAAGAGAGCCAAGAGCCACCTGGTACCAACTGGAAAACGGCTCACATATGGCCGGCAAAGGGCTCCGTCGTCTCCCCAGACTCGGATTGTCTTGCGCATCTCGGTTCCCTTTAGCACCTCGATGATCCTGACTTCCATGCTGTTCTTGTAATGATCCACGATCTCCCCAAGAACTATCAACTCTTTCGTCAGGGCAACCTTCGAAAAAGGTCCACCCCATACACAACTACAGGCCCTGGCCCAGGTGGGAAGAATGAGATTCACCAAGAGAACCACGAGAAAAGCTGCCCCTCGGACTTTCATGCTTCCCCTCCATAGCTATCGAGGGTCTGAGCAGTCTATCACAGGACCGCCCATGGATCGGTAGCACGTCCTCGATTTGATGATCCCTATGCAGATCGTTTTTCGTGGCCCGTCCACGGGCGTCTGGTCGTACATCTCCCACTCGATGCCCATGCAGTTGCAGGTCTTGTACGCCGCCCCCATTCCGCCGCCGTAGGCACATTCACGGACAACGAGTAGGCCAGCCAGGAGAATCGCTGATCCGACGAGAAACGCGATGTAAAGGATTCTTGATCGCACGGGTTAGCTCCCTCCGGCCGTACCGGATTGCGGTCGGCCCCGCCACTTGTCAGGGTTGTCGGGATTGGTCTCGATCGCCCACACGCGATCATCGTCCAGCCAAGGTACCGGAAGCGGATCTTTCTCCTTCGCATGGTAAGGGCACATTCACTTTGAGGGGTTCAACACATTAGACAGCCATCCGGCGATTTGGTTCCAGCCTTCCGGCCCCCTCGTTCCAGTTCAATCTGTGCTGGTGGGGACATAGGAAGTTGCAAACCTGGGGGGCGAAGCCAGGCGGACGAAAACACCATGAACAGGACCAGAGCGCGGGCACGGGGGACGCTCTCATCAGCGTAGGGCCGGGTCAACCAAAATGCATTGACGGCGCGGCGTTCACAGGATATCAAGGCGGGGCGCAACGAAGAACCATTGACCAATTTCCAATGAGCCAATGACCACTTCCCCCCTCACCTTCTCCTCTCACCCACTTGTGGGGGAGAGGGATGGGGTGAGGGGGAGAACTCATTGGGATTGGTTATTGACACTTTCGGCGAATGGCCACCGGCTGGGACGAGATTATGAACCGTCACGGAGGGCTACCGCGAGAGGCACGACTCCATTACGCCTGGATCGTCACGGGGGTGATGTGCCTGGCCCTCCTGGCGGCCGCGGGCGTACGATCATCCTTTGGGGTGTTCGTGCTCCCCCTCCAGCACGAGTTCGGCTGGGATCGCGCGGCGATCTCCGTGACCGCGGTGCTGAGCATGCTGCTATACGGGGCACTGGGACCCCTGGCTGGGCGGTTGGCGGATCGGTACGGACCGAAGTTGGTCTTGGTGGGGGGTGTCCTCCTGGCCGGCGTGGGGATCCTGGCATCCAGCACCATGTCGAAAATCTGGCAGTTCCACCTGTACTACGGGCTGATCACCTCGATCGGGGCGGGCGGGGCAGCCACAGTCACCGCCGCCGCCATGGCCTCTCGCTGGTTTGCGGAGCGTCGGGCCCTTGTCATCGGCATGGCGGGCGCCGCGATGTCGGCGGGGCAACTCATGATCCTACCGTTGGCCGCGTATCTTGAGCAGGCGCACGGCTGGCGCTGGAGCTTCGCTGGAATGGGGCTGATCCTGATCCTGCTGGTCCTGCCGGTGACGGCGCTCTTCTTCCGGAATGACCCGGCCGAGATGGGGTTGAAGCCCTACGGAACACAGATTGCCGGGACGACTGCGGAGGCGCCCAGGGAATCGCTCAAAGCGACCTCTCTGGTCGAGGCAGCCCGCCAGTCGGGATTCTGGCTTCTGGCGGGGTCGTTCTTCGTCTGCGGCTATACCAGCACGGGATTGATCGGCGTCCACCTGATCCCGCACGCCGTGGACCACGGATTTCCCATGATGACCGCCTCGGCGGCTATGGGCTTGATGGGGGCCATGAACGTCGTCGGCACGATGGCCTCAGGCTACATCTGCGACCGCTACGGGAAGCGGATTCCCCTGGCGCTCTACTATTTCCTCCGAGGTCTCTCCCTCTTCTTCCTGTTGATGGTGGGCAACGTCACCGAGCTGAATCTGTTCGCCATCGTCTTTGGCCTGAACTACATCTCGACGGTGCCGCCCACGGCCACGCTGACGGCGGACCTGTTCGGGAAGCGATCGGTCGGGATGCTGTACGGCTGGATCTTCTTCAGCCATCAAATCGGAGCCGCCCTGGCCTCGTACATCGGCGGCCTGGCATATGATCTGACGGGGAGCTACGACTGGGCGTTCATCTCGGCGGGTATCCTGGGGATCCTGGCCGCCGGGTTGGTCCTGGCCATTCGGGAACCCTCTCGACCTGTCCCACAGCGGTTGCCCGCACGCCCGGTTCCGGTGGGCGGGGACTGAGGCCGACAGGGACAACGATGCTTGCCCCTGTCGCTGTCGGAAGTCGCCACCCAGGGGGTGCCCGGTTTCTCAGCGCGGTCGTCGCCAGATCAGCAGGGAGTGCTCGCCCTCCTGCACCAGCTCGCCCCGCTGGTTGAACATCTGGCCCCCCTCCCAGATGATGCCGCGGTCAGGCTTCGACTGGCTCTCGCGCAGCTTGGTGATGCGGAACTTCACGTGCACCGTGTCCCCGATCAGGATCGGCCCCGTGAACTTCCAGTTCCATTCCAGCGAGGCGATGTAGCGCGTCTCGGCAAAGGCCGGGATCCGCTTCTTCAGCCCTTCCACGAGGCTGAGGCCCAGCATGCCGTGGGCGATCCGGGTCTTGTAGGCCGACTCGCGCTTGGAGAATTCCTCGCTGGTGTGGATCTCGTCCCAATCCCCGGAGAGCATGGCAAAGGCGATCACATCCGTCTCGGTGATCGTTCGGGTGGGTGACGTCCATTCCTGGCCGACCTTGAAGTCCTCGTAATACACCGCCATCGCGTCTCCTCCGTGGGGGGGCATTGCTGGGTGAACGCGCAAACGTCAATCTATCCCCAGGAGCTTGGCGGTGTCAACAATGGGAGGGGAGTTTGAACTGATGCGACGGCGGGAAGGGGTTGAGGCGGTCAAATTCCTTGACGCCGACGGCCGGACTCCTGAGAATAGGGCCCGCGCGATCCCCGAGGGACTCCAGACTTTCTGATGGAAGGAGCCTCCATGAGCCTTGCCGAGTTCAGCCTGGCGGATAGAATTGCCTTGGTGACCGGGGCGGGTCGCGGCCTGGGGCAGGCCGGCGCCCTCGCCCTGGCCCGGGCCGGGGCCCACGTGGCACTGGTGGCGCGGACGCGCAGCCAGCTCGAGGAGACGGCCGCGGCCGTGGAGCGGCTAGGGCGAAAGACGCTGGTGGCCGTGGCCGACATCCGGAGTGCGGACCAGATTGCGGCGGCTGTCAAGGCCACTGTGGAGGCGTTCGGTCGCATTGACATCCTCTTCAACAATGCTGGAACCAACGTGCGGAGGCCGGTGGTGGAGATGACCGACGAGGATTGGCACACGATCATCGACACCAACGTGAAGGGGATCTTCCTGGTGGCCCGCGCCGTCGCCCGGCAGATGATCGCCCAGAGGGGCGGGCGCATCATCAATATGTCTTCAATGTCGGCGGTCTCGCCAGAGCGGGACAAGGTGGTGTACGCCTCGAGCAAGGGGGCGGTCTCGCAGTTCACCAAGGGGCTGGCGCTGGAACTGGCGCCCCACGGGATCACCGTGAATGCCATCGCCCCCGGCTACATGATGACGCCGCTGGTCAAGGGCTACCTGGAGGCCGACGCGGAGCGGTATCGGCGAATCATCCAGCGGATTGCCCTGGGACGGATCGGGCAGCCGGAGGAGATCGGGGGCGCGCTGGTGTTCCTGGCATCGGACGCGGCCCGCTACATTACGGGAGCGACGATCGCCATCGACGGGGGCTGGACCGCCTCGTAGTGGACGATTCAGTCTATGGGGGATGGAAAATTCATGAGGAGGCGAAACGTGTGCGCGACGCGTGCTTGGACGATGATCCTGGTCTGTGGCATGCTATTGGGACTTCCCAGTCTGACCAGGAGCGGAGAAAAGGAGAGCATAGTGGACGGACCACTGGTTGCGACGTTCAAGACCAGCATGGGTGACATCGTGGTGCGGCTGTACGAAGACAAGGCGCCCAAGACGGTAGAAATTTTCGTCGGGCTGGCTACCGGGACCAAGGAGTGGACGGATCCCAGGACCGGGCAGAAGGTGAAGCGGCCGCTCTACAGCGGGACGGTCTTCCATCGGGTGATTCCGAATTTCATGATCCAGGGCGGGGACCCACTCGGCCGCGGGACGGGCGGGCCGGGCTACAAGTTCAATGACGAGTTCCACCCGGACCTAAAACACAATAAGCCGGGCATCCTGTCCATGGCCAACGCCGGCCCCAATACGAACGGCAGCCAGTTCTTCATCACCACCGTCCCCACGCCGCACCTCGACAACCGCCACTCGGTCTTCGGCGAGGTCGTGAAGGGGCAGGAGGTGATCGTGGCCATCGGAAACGTCCCCCGTGGCCCAGGCGACCGCCCCCTGAAGGACGTGGTCCTGAACGAGGTCGTTTTCTCCCGGGGGAAGCCGTAAGAGTTTGACCTTGGGTGCGAATCAGTGAGCGTCCCCTTCAGGCATGTTCGAATCCGCTTGCCTTCAGGCGAAGCTAGATTCACTCCCTTCCCCCTGGATGGGGGAAGGCGGGGATGGGGGTGAGAAGTTCGCGGACGCCACCCCCACCTTTATCCTCCCCCGTCCAGGGGGAGGAGATCTTCCCTCGAGGGCGTAAAGCCGACAGCTGACGAATCCACCAGCATGGACCCGGTGGTTGTTCCGCTGGGTGAAGGAAAAGGGCGATAGTCTCGAAGGGGCGGAACCCCTGAGAAGCATTTGCGGTCAGATCAGGTTTCCTGGCCCAGGGAGGCGAAAAGGGCGAGGGCGTCCTGGTACTCTTCTGGTGTGTTGATGTCAGTGAGGGGGATGCGGGTCGCCGTCTCGATCACTTGCGTTCTCGCACGATGGCGGTGCCGGACGGCCCGGAGCCCCTGCGTCTCCTCGCGGATGTCCCGGATTTCCGGAAATAACTCCCGGGAGAAGATCGTCGGGTGGCCGTGCCGTCCGCCGAAGCTCGGAACCGTGATCAGGGCATCCGACGTCTCGTGCGCCTGGCGCAGACGCCGGATAAATCCCGCCGGCCTGGGCTGGTCCACCGCCAGGACCAGGACAGCATCGGCATCCTCC
>Ga0184633_10000585_pt1 | contig 13581 bp, 14 predicted proteins | sample PLM31_170_b1_FD_133156 | JGI IMG/M metagenome (GOLD analysis project Ga0184633, IMG submission 133156) | Groundwater sediment microbial communities from an aquifer in East River, Colorado, USA - PLM3-1_170_b1 | ecosystem: Environmental > Terrestrial > Soil > Riparian zone | place: USA: East...
GAGGCCCACACGCTGGAGACACGCCTGAACGTATTCGAGACCTTCCGGCCCAAGATTCCGGATCGGTACCGTTCGCCCGCCATGTTGTTTCTCGGCAATATCGATCCGGAGCTGCAACTCGATGTGCTTCGACAGGTCCAACGTCCCACGCTGGTGGCCTGCGATACGATGAACTATTGGATTGATCGCAAGCGAGAGGCGCTCTGGCGCGTGTTAGAGAAAGTCGATGTGCTGATCATCAATGACGGCGAGGCCCGGGCGCTCGGCGGTCACCCAAATCTGGTTCAGGTGGCCAGGGATGTCTTGACTCGGGGGCCGAACCACCTCATCATCAAACGCGGCGAATACGGTGTACTGCTGTTCAACCACAAGCAGACGTTCGGGGCTCCCGCGTTTCCGCTGGAACAGGTGCGGGATCCGACCGGGGCGGGTGACACGTTTGCCGGAGGCTTCATGGGCTACCTGGCAGCCACCGGAAATCTGTCGGAGGCGTCGATCCGCCAAGCCATTATCTTTGGAAGTGTCATGGCCTCCTTTACCGTGGAGGCGTTCAGCCTTGACCGCCTGCGCGTGCTCGACTACAAAGAGATCGAGGCGCGCTTCCGCGAGTTCAAGCGGCTGACGCATTTTGAGGACCTTCCGTGACAAGGAGAAGAGCCAGCATGCACCACGTGTTATTCCGTCGGACTGAAGCAGCAACCGCCTCATCGCGTCGCCCCCGACACAATCGGTCCCCTGCCTCGGCGTTTGTGCTTGTCCTGTGCACCCTGGTGCTGGTTGTCAGCGTGATGGGGGTGCTGGGGGGGTGTGGCGTCACCGAGGAGCAGCTCAAGAAGGGCAAGGGGCACTACCAGGAAGGAGTCGCGAGCCTGGATAGCGATCAGCAGCAGGCCTTTGTGTCGTTTCAGAAGGCGATTCAGGCCGATCCAAAGCACAAAGAGGCGCACTATTATTTGGGTCATCTCTACGCCCGTCAAGGGAAGTACAAACAGGCCGAGGAGGAGTTCCGCAAAGTGCTGAGGATCGACCCCGATTATTCCGAAGCCTACAATTACTTAGGACAGGTGCTTGAGCCCCAGGATCGCTGGCCCGAAGCGATTGAGTCATACCGTCGCGCGCTGAGCAACCCGTTGTATGCGACACCGGATGTCGTGTGGTTTCGGCTCGGGAAAGCTCTTGCGCATGAGGGGTATATGGAGAAGGCCACTGAGGCGTTCGAGGATGCGCTGCGCATCAGTCCGCCCAACGTGCCACCGGCAGAGATCCATCTTGAGCTGGGCCGGGCCTATTACAGGCTTGGGTATGACACCAAAGCCCGCGAGGCGCTCAAACGTGTGACAAGTTTGGATAAGAAGGGAGGGGAGTACGCCGTTGCCGCTCACAAGTTGTTGGAAAGGCTGAAGCCGTAGCGAGAGACCATGGAATCCGTCGGCGAATTTTTCAAGCAGGTCCGCGAGACCAAAGGGCTGACCGTGGATGAGGTCGCCTCGAAGACCCGTATCCACCCTGATTTCTTACAGGCCCTGGAAGAAGGGAATTTTGCGAAGCTTCCGGATCAGGTCTTTGCCAAAGGGTTCGTCCGCGCGTACGCTCGATCCCTGGGGCTGGATGAAGATGATGCCATCCGCCGGTTCGGGGAATCAGCGGGGGCCTTCTATGGCAAGCAGGGGGAACTGGAGCGTCTCAGGCTGAAACAGGCTGAAGATGAACGACGGAGGAAAGCCAACCGCAAGATCACGGTCGCAGCGGTCGGAGTCGCGCTGCTCGGGCTGGTGTTGCTCGTGACCCGAGAACAGTCAGCCGTCGTCACCAACCGCCCGACGGTAGAGCCGGCGCCGACCAAGGCCACAGACGCGGTCCCTTCCGCCAAGAGCTCCGGGACTCAGGGTCCGAGCGAGCTGGGTGCGGATACTTCGGCTGGTCGAAGAGATGAGCGGGCCGAAGGCGGTCAGCCGACGAGCGCGGAGCCCGGAGCCCTTCCTCTCGCTCCTCCGGCAGGTGCAACTCCATCCCCGGCCGACCGAGAGGAATCCGCGCCAGTGACGACGGCCCCGACTGAGCCCTTGGGGGAACTCCCCCTTGAAAGTGTTCGGACCAAGAATGCACCGCTCGTTCTGGATCTGGAGGCACTGGAGCTCAGTTGGGTCGTGGTGCAAGTCGATGGCGCCAGTCCACGCGAGGCGTTGCTCCGAGCCGGCGAAAGAATCCGATGGAAGGCCAGAAACCGATTCACGATCACCCTCGGCAATGCGGGCGGGGTGCGCGTCGAGCTCAATGGGAAGCCGCAGGGCCCGTTCGGTCCAACCGGGAAAGTCGCCCGGGACATTGTGCTGAAACGATGAAGGGAGCGGGTGTGCCAGGGCTCGACGCTCCCGCGCCTCCAGCACCCGCAAGGCGGGTACCCGCGTGGTTTCTGACCACGGTGCGGCGGTCAGTACCGGTTTTCCTCCTCCTGACGCCGGGCGGGGCCCCGTCGCTCCGGCGAAGTTCGCGCTGAGTCCTGCCACACCCCTGTGATGGGTGGTTAGAGGGTCAGGCCTCGCCCATTTTTCCGCCACGCACATCAGCATGGCACGCACGCAAGGTCGCTCCCACCAGCGCCCCGACGGACACAGTGCTGGGCTGTGGTGCGGATAGAGAGGGTGATGGGGTGATGAGGATGAAGAAGGCTCCACATGCGCTCCCACACTCACCTGTCGCGAAGGCGGTTGACTATCTGCTTCCACGCCTGCCCTTCCGCCCGACTGTCGGGATCGTGTTAGGGTCTGGCCTAAGAGGCTTTGCCGACCGGCCCCCGATTCTCACGACCATACCCTATGCAGAGATTCCTGGTTTCCCCACCTGCTCGGTCGAGGGCCATCCTGGCCGATTGGTGCTGAACGGATCGCTGCGGACCACGAGTCGCCATCCTGCAGGGCAGGGCGCATCGCTACGAGGGGCTCTCGCTCGACACTGTCACGCGCCCCATCAGGGTCCTGGCCTCGTTGGGCGTGGAGACCCTCATCGTCACCTGCGCGGCTGGCGCGCTGGGGGACGCCGAACCGGGGGCTCTGATGTTCATTGAGGACCACCTGAATTTGATGGGCGATAATCCACTCATCGGGGCGGCTCGTGGTGATGCCGGTTCTACCGGTTTCGTCGAAATGGCGAACGCCTATGATCCAGCGCTGCTGAGGCTCGCTGAAGGGGTGGCAGAGGCGTCAGGCATCCCGAGCTGCCGGGGAGTGCTCGCCGCCGTGTCGGGGCCGACGTACGAAACGGCGGCGGAGGCTGCGATGCTGCGGCGGTTGGGGGCGAAGGCGGTCTGCATGTCCGTCGTGTCGGAGGTTATTGAGGCTCGCGCTCTGAACCTGCGCATACTGGGTTTGGCGCTGCTCACGAACCGGGCGGGGGTGCAACAAGATCGCGAGACTACCCATCACGAGGTTGTGGCCATGGCGGAGAGCAGGGCGGCATCGGTCTGCGCATTACTAGAGGAAGTGCTCAGCCGGCTGGGCACTCTGCCGAGCAGATAAGTCGAATTTCTTGCGCCATGGGCTTTGGCGGAGAGGTCCTGGCCGACCGTTTCGCGCTTCGTTCGTCGGTCATGGCGTGGCTTGACAAACATCAAAAGGCGTTGCTATATTGCGGGCCGTTTTGAAGCATCCGGCATAGCCGGGGGCCCTCGCCAGAGGGAAGTTTACGGGATTCATTGTCAATGAGGGTGACCAAACCATAAGAGAGAGGAGCCGTGATGGGGTACGTATTAAGGTTCGCCGGTTTCTTGACTGCACTCATGTTCGTTGCGGCCACGGCGGTCGTGGCCGAGGAGCGGGAGCCGCTGAAGCCGAGAGTTCCTCCTGATCAGATCGCCGAGGCGAAGGCGCTCAAGAACCCGATTGCGAACACACCCGAAAACGTCGCAAAGGGCAAGGCGTTATTCGAGGGGAAGGGCACCTGCTTTAACTGCCACGGCAAGGAGGGAAAGGGAGATGGTCCGGCCGCCCAGATTCTGAACCCGACCCCTCGTAACTTCACCAACTGCAAGTTCCACAAGAAGCGGAAGGACGGTGAGCTCTTCTGGGTGATCAAGAACGGAAGCGCAGGAACCGGGATGGTGCCGCTGATTCCGGCCGCGATTAACGAGGAAGAAGCTTGGACGATCATCAACTACGAGCGGAGCTTCTGTAAAAAGGGCGAAGAGTAACTTTCCCGCGAGTGTGGGATAAGAAAAAGCAGAGGGGGCAATCCCCCTCTGCTTTTTTATTGCGTTACCGGTTTCCTAACGCGTCCCTGGCCATCGGCTTCGTCAGGATGAGCCCGGCGAGCTGTCATACGTTGCGGCACTCGTTCGCGACCCACCTGCTTGAGGATGGTTATGACATCCGGACGGTTCAGGAGCTTCTGGGTCACACCGATGTGAGAACGACCATGATCTACACCCATGTGCTCAACCGGGGCGGGAGAGGAGTCCGGAGTCCGGCGGATGCGCTGACGCAGGGGCTCACCCCCTCGCAGCTATAATGGAGCTATGCCGATCGGCATATCACGCCGGCCCTGCGCTGTGGAGATCGTTGACAAGCCAGCGCAATCAGCTGAGAATTACGCAATCGCTCCCAGTCTAGCAGGAGCGGGATATACCGGTCAGTATACTCATTAGTTGGGCGGCATTGCGCAAATTGGCATTGACGTTCCCTTTATCGCAGGAGGATGAAAAATGGGCATAACGAATAAGCAGTCGGGGACGAATGTCCACGAGGTTGCTGATGGGATTTACCGCATTAATACACCGGTCATTATTGAAGGCGGGCCAGGAGGATTCTCATTCAACCAATACCTCGTGCTTGACGACGAACCACTGATTTTCCATACCGGACCGCGAAAGATGTTTCCCTTGGTTCGAGAGGCGGTTGCGAGCGTGTTGCCGGTGGAACGCCTTCGTTACATTGCCTTTTCGCATGTTGAAGCGGATGAGTGCGGATCACTCAACGAATGGCTCGCGGTAGCCCCACAATCCTCGCCCCTATGCGGCACAGTCGCTGCCTTGGTGTCCGTCAACGACCTTGCCGACCGACCGGCACGCGCGCTTGGGGACGGGGAGATGCTCTCGCTTGGCAAACACTCCGTGCGATGGTTCGACACACCCCATCTGCTGCACGCGTGGGAATGTGGGTTCCTGATGGAAGAACGAACAAAGACACTCCTGTGCGGCGACCTTTTCACGCAAGGCGGCGCCGATCTTCCAGCACTCACTGAGTCGGACATTCTGGGGCCCAGCGAAGCGTTCCGCCACGGGATGGACTATTTTTCACACACCAAGAACGCCCGCGACATGCTGGAAAGATTGGCTTCCACCGGGCCAGCAACGCTTGCGTGTATGCACGGCAGTGCATGGCGTGGTGACGGTGCGAAACTACTACGTGCTCTTGCTGATGCGCTGTCTCTGTAACCCACGCCTGACTTGCGCTGCGACCGGGACGTGCGGTGAGACGCCGCCGCCCTACAAGGCGCTCCAGCGGACGCGCTAAAGCGCGCCGCTGAGCTTCGCCATTATGCGTAACCGAGAAAATGCCAGGCGACGCTAGGATCGCGCCATTGAAGGAGGCCGTTCTCAAGCTCAAGAAGGACGGCGTAGAACGCGTATCCGTCGATGCGCTCCTCGAGTATGTGACCAGGCTGCAAGCCGCTGTTGAAGAACGCCTGGAGCCCTCCGCCGCCGAACTCGAACATTACAAGACGCAGCTGTCCGCGTGGGTGGAGAAACAGAAGGAAGCGTCGGCTATCAATGTTGAAGGCTTCAAATCCGTGATTCTGGCGGGGCAGAATGCCCTGCGGTCGGCGCTTCTCGTTAACGGTGGCGCCGCTGTCGCGCTATTGGCTTACATCGGGAAGCTCAGTGTCGACGCGTCCGCTCACGTCTCGGAATTCGCCTTGCCATTACTGCTGTTCGTATCGGGCGCCCTGGTGGTAGCCATCAACTCCGGCGTCACCTACCTTGGCCAGTGGTTCTACTTTGGTGGCGGCGGGTGGCGTTGGAAGGTAGGCTTCGCGCTCAATATTGTTTCGATCATCTTGGGAATCCTTTCGTACGTTATTTTCGCAGCAGGCACATGGCAGGCGTATCTCGCCTTCAAGGCGTACGCATAACCACGCGCTGGAGCGGACCGAGGCTCGCGCTGCTCGCAACTCGGCCGCTCACCGCCGCGTTAGGCCTAGAACACTATGAACGAGAGTTTCGACGATGTGATCCGCGAATATATAGACTTCGCAAACCAACAAGTCGGTGTCTACATGGACGCGCTAGCTGGCTTTGCGGGACATCTCACGCGTGTCGAGCGTCAAGTTCATCGCATCAGTCGGGCAATAAAATCGAGTATCGATAATACGGGACAACGTGTAGTTGTGCGGGCCAGCTACGAAGATCCCACGCAACCCGACATAATTCACAACCGCATAATTCGTGCAAGCGATTACGTCGCAGCGAATTCTAAAGGCGGCTCCAATGAGCAACAGCATGCAAGAGCAGTCTTGGTGTTCCTGTTCACCTATTGGGAAGATGAAATCAGACCGCGACTAGCAGCCGCAAAGAGCGTTGAATTGCAGGACATTCGTTCCGACATAATGGGCGATCTGCGAATCCTGAGAAACATCATTCTTCATGCAAAAGGCATCGTGCGTCTCGACAAACATAGAGACCTAAAGAAACTGGGCGATTTGTTCGTTGTCGATCAGCCAGTTCATATTTCATACGAAAGCATGCACAAAATATTTATTCTCATAAAGCAGGATTGCGCAAGAATGCTGTCTGAATGGCTGGGCGTAAAAGGCGCGCCAATCCAGCCGGAGGAAGTCGTGGATCTCGCAATTCAAAAGGGCCGTCCCCTGAAGTAACAGAATCGCGGTGCTGGAAGAATGGCAGGTCTATGAAGGTCTAACAAGGGTATGCAGGCGACCGCCTACGGCGGCGCTTGATGTCCGGCGTTAGGCGGACCATTCGATTCGAACAGGGTTCGGCAAACGCGCTGGAGACGGACAAGCGCTACTGCTGCCGGTGCTCGGCGCGACCCTGCGAATGGCATGGTTCATCCGGTTGACGCCGGTCCGGTCTGCGTCGAAGTCCGTGCAACGCAGGAGAAGAAAAAGGGGACAGCAACTTTTCAAGTAGCCAGTCCCCATGGCCAGTCGCCGGCCGAGGCGCGCCCTACCCAGGTGAGCGTGCATCCTTCCGTGCATAGAGCCCTTGCGCATAGTTTCGGCGCACCGACAGCAGTTCGCGCAGCATAGAGAGGCCGTCCTTCAGGACCCAGACTTTCGAGCCAGGCTGGTCCGACCAGTTGACCGGTATTTCGGCAATGCGGTATCCGCGCCGTTGGGCCACATAGAGTAATTCCAGATCGAACCCGTAGCCGTTGACGCAGGCCACCGAGAAGAGATCCTTCGCGACAGCTTTCCGGAACAGCTTGAATCCGCATTGCGTGTCGGTAATCCCGTGGATGCCGAGACGCCGCACGATCTGATTAAACGTATTGCCCAGGACGGTCCGGTGCCACCGAGCCTTGACGGTGTAGCAGCTGTCGTGCGATGCCAGAAAACGGGAGCCGATCGCGATGTCCGCCCCATTGCCGATGCCGGCCTCCAGACGCTTAAGCTCTTGGATCGGTGTGGCCCCGTCCGCGTCCGCGATGAGCTGTAACTCCCCCTGGGCCTCGCGCATCCCCATGCGAACCGCGCCTCCCTTGCCCGTGTTCCGCGGCAGCCGAAGCAGCCGGACCGCCGGTTCTTTGGTTCGGAACTGCTCTACCACTGTGGCAGTATCATCCCGGCTTCCATCGTCCACGGCCAGGACCTCGTACGGCTTTCTGCGTTGTCCTAAGTAGGCGGTGATCTCGGTCAGATAGGGGAGGATGCGCGCGCTCTCGTTGTAGGCCGGGATAACGACGGAAAGATGAATAGTTTCGCCCTGGTAGGAAGCAGTCACGCGGGCTTCCAATGGGTCCGAATGAGGTGCCGGTGGGCGTGAGCCTATCTGAGAGCGGTGCGGATTGCAAGGCTGGTGGCAAAGGTCAGGGATAGACTTGACTGATCGGCCTCGCTCAGGCGAACGTATTAGAGAGCGGGTAGCGAATAGCCGGTAGTTCAGAGCCCGGAGCTATTGGCTGCTCGCTGCGGGCTACCAGCTAGAACAGGAGGTGTGCGATGCGCGCGTTGGGCCGTTTCGGAAAGTCGGTGGGTCTCTTGGTGGGAGCGGCCTACCTGTCTGCCTGCGCCTCCATGATTCCGCCCAGCCGTCTGGTTGAATATATGGGACAACAGGCGGTGACCGAGCCGCTTGCTGCGACGACGCTGCCGCAAACTCCGATTCGAGCCGGTCTTGTGCTGGTCTCAGACACCACCGCCCCCGACGCCGCACCTGCCCTGCCCGACGAAGCACTGAACCGGCTGGCCGAGTCTCTGCAGAAGCAGATGAACGAGTCCCTTCCATCGTTTAAGGTCGAGACCATCATCCCTGCCGAGGGCGTCCGGCCCGGCGGCGAGATCTCTCAGTTCAGTGAGCTTGGCAAGAAGCATGGCCTGGACTACCTCGCGGTCGTCGTGGTCTCCAGCACCGAGCAGGAGTATCCGCTGACGGTCTTTCTGGGGTGGCATTCCCACAGCCAGCCGGGCTTGCGGCGCGACAACTGGTCGCTCATAGAGGTTGCACTGGTGGAGGTGAAGAGCGGGCTGCTCCTGCTCCGTGCCGAGGGGCGCGGATGGGCGACGCTGGATCGTCTGATGGCGCCCGGCATTAACTAGTGGTATCAGGGCATTTGGCGGCGTCCGCAGGATCCTAACTGGCGCTGGTGGCCGCCGACGTACCCGGGCGCGCCCAATACGCTGCGGGTCATCGCGATGCATGAAGCGGCAAAACGCCTGGTGCTGAACCTGCAAGATGCGTGGATTCAGAAGCGCCAGGCCGAGCTGACCCCTGTGCGTGGGTAACTCCACAGTTCCTTTGAGCCCCAAGGCGTCCCCCAAGCGCGGCATTTCTTTTCGTTCATCTCCCTGCCGGACTGACCATTCCGGAGCCGGCAGGGAGTTTTTTGTCTTTGAAGGCGGGAGAGTGGTTGGTGTAGAATGAGGCGTTCTGCGACTTGCAGGTTGATGAGCAAGTGGTAAGAGCGGGATTCCCCAGCGGCGACAAACCTAACGAATAGTTGAGGTCATACATATGCAGATGAGCAAGAAAGGATCGTTCATACTTCACCTGAGCGGATGGGGAGTTGTGTTGCTCACCGTTGCAGCGGTCATGATCACGGCGCCGGTCGGTCTTTCCGGCGTGTTCTCGTCGTCCGTCGTTGAGGCCGCAGTCCCCCCACAGTTGGCCCTGGGGTTTGCTGACATCGTCAAAAAAGTGACTCCGGCGGTGGTCAATATCGCCGTCAGCGGAGGGGAGGGTAGCCGAAGAGAAGGAGGGCCTCGGCGACCTCCGTTACCGCCCGGCCCGTTTGGTGGGCCTCCGGGAGGGCCGCCCGGCGACGAGCCGCCCGGAATGGAGCCGCCCCTGCTGCCAGGACCTCCGGGAGGACCGCCTGGTCGGCCGGATCAGAGCGCGGGGTCCGGGGTCATCGTTGATGCCCGCGGGCATATCGTCACCAATAACCACGTCGTCGAAAATGCCACGCAGATCACCGTCACGCTGAGCGACAAGCGTGAATTTCCGGCGAAAGTGGTGGGGGCCGACCCCAAGTCCGACCTGGCGGTCATCAAGATCGAGGCGGAGAATCTGCCCTCGCTCAAGTGGGCCGACTACGACAAGCTGCAGGTGGGCGATGTGGTGCTGGCGGTCGGCAGTCCGTTTGGCCTGAGTTCGACCGTCACGCTCGGGATCATCAGCGCGCTGGGCCGTGGCAACGTGGGGATCGCCGACTACGAGGACTTCATCCAGACCGACGCTGCGATCAACCCGGGCAACTCGGGCGGGGCGTTGGTGAACCTGAACGGCGAATTGATCGGCATCAACACCGCCATCTTCTCCAGGACCGGGGGATCGGAGGGTATCGGCTTCGCGATCCCCAGCAGCATCGCGCTGGATATCGTGGACAGCCTGATGAAGACGGGCAAGGTGGTGCGGGGGTGGATGGGAATCGCAATCCAGGAGATTACGCCGGCACTGGCCAAGTCGTTCAAGCTCCCGGAGCAGCGCAAAAACGGCGTGCTGATCAGCGACGTGAACGACGAGGGTCCGTCGGCGAAGGCGGGTCTCAAGCGAGGCGACGTGATCATCGGGTTCGACGACAAGGAGATCCAGAACGTCAGCCAGCTTCGGAACATGGTCGCCCGCACGATGGTGGGGCGCAGCGCGAAGGTGAAGGTGCTGCGGGACGGCAAAGAGCAGCTCATCACCGTCAAGGTCGGCGAGCGGCCGCCGGATGAGCTGTTGGCTCGCAGGGAGCCGGCGGCTCCGGCTCCGGAGTCCGTCAAGCCACCGGACAATGTGCTGGCGTCGCTGCGCGTGCAGGCGCTGGATGCGGCGACGACCAGCCAGCTCAATCTGCCCAGCAAGACCACCGGCGTGGTGATCAACCACGTCGAAGCCGGCAGTCCCGCGGAAGCGGCCGGCCTCCAGCGGGGGGATGTGATCCAAGAAGTGAACAGAGAAGTGATCAGGAGCCTGGAAGACTACCAGAAGGCGTCGGCCAAGGTGAAGAAGGAAGAAATGGTCGTCTTGCTGTTGAGTCGGCAGGGCAACAACCTGTTCGTGGCGGTGAACCCGAAGTAAGAACGTTCGTCCATTGACGATTGGATCATTGGTCCGCTGTTTCAATGAACCAATGAATCAATTCCGGTCTCGGAAGGCTGAGCACTGATGGCTGACGGATCGAAGTTCCGGAAGTGGCTGCAGGATTCGGTCTTCGCGCCGCTGGAAGACAAAAAGATGCCGGTCATGGAGCACCTGATTGAGCTCCAGGTCCGGCTGACCCGAGCGGTCGTGATCGTCGGGGTGGTGTTCGTCGGGGCCTTCTTCTATGCCGACGCATTGGTGCAATGGTTGAGAGTTCCCCTGCAGAACATGTTCATCCCCGGGAAGCTCGCATGGGTTCCCACCGATCTCCCGCTGATCCCGATCGTCTTTTTGACGCCGGCCGAAGCGCTCTGGCAGAACGTCAAGGTGGCCGGCCTGTTCGCGCTCGTGCTCGCCACCCCGTACGCGATGTGGGAGCTGTGGCAGTTCGTGGTGCCGGGCCTGCATGTCCAGGAACGGCGCTTCGTCGGCCCGTTTGTCCTGGTCAGCAGTGTGGCGTTCTACGCCGGGATTCTGTTTTCGTTCTTCTTCGTGTTGCCATTCGCGCTGAATTTCCTGGTCTCGTACGGTGTCAACGCCGGCTTCATCCCCCAGCTCTCCATCGCGCAATACGTGGGCTTCGCGCTCTGGTTCCTGCTGGTCTTCGGCGTGATCTTCGAGGTGCCGCTCGCCCTCACGCTGATGGCCAAGCTGGGGTGGGTGGATGCCCCGGCCCTGAAGCGGTACCGGAAATGGGCGTTCCTGGGCGCGTTCGTGTTCGCGGCGATTCTGACCCCGACGCCGGATCCGTTTAATCAGTGTTTGATGGCGCTGCCGATGTATGTGTTCTACGAGGTGGGCATCCTCAGCGCAGGGGTCTTCGGGAAACGAAGGCGGGACGCCGGGCTGACGCCGGAGGCGGCAGTAGCGGGAACACCGCCTGGCGGCAACGGTTCGCTCAGGCCCATGCCGGCGCAGACTGCTGCAGCGAGTGGTGACCCGTATGTGGGCGTTCCCAACCCCGGGCGCAAGCGCTAATTCGTGAGACGAACAGCGAATAGCTAATAGTTAGTAGCCAGAGATTCAGAGTGAACTGCTATTCGCCATGAGCTACTTGCTGCTCGCTTTTTCAGTCAATGTTGAGAGTCGCCATTCTGGTGATCAGCAGCAAGATCGTGTCGGGGGCTGAGCCAGACACGGGGAGGGAAGGAATCGAGAAGATGGTCACGGATCTGCCCGGCACGGTGGTCGCCTACGCGACGGTTCCGGACGACCGGAAAGCCATCCGTGACCGGCTCCTCAGTCTGTGCGAGGATCATACCCCCGACGTCATCCTGACAATGGGGGGGACCGGTGTACGACCCTCCGACTGGGCGCCGGAGGCCACTCGCGACGTCATCGAAAAGGAAATACCGGGAATTGGAGAAGCGATGCGGCAGGAGAGTCTGAAGAAAGTGCGAACCGCGATGCTGTCGCGCGGCGCGGCCGGCATTGTAGGCACCACGTTGATCGTCAATCTTCCGGGAAGCCCGAAAGGGGCCAGGGAAAACCTTGCGGTCATCCTGCCGGTGCTGGATCACACTGTGGAGAAGATTAAAAGACGTAATGGGTGATGGGTAATGGGAAAGAAAGGGTGCGGGACTCCACTCATTACGCATAACGCATCACGTATCACGAGGCGAAAGCAATGCCAGGGCAACTGAATGTGATCCAGCATCCGGGGTCAGGAAGCGGCGATGCCTGCACCTACATGTGGGCCTGCGCCATTTGCGATGAGAACGAGACCTGCCAGAAGGATAAGGAAGGGCACAGTCGCTGGCTCGTCGCGAAGCGGATGGAGCGTATCGAGTATAAAGTCCTGGTCATGAGCAACAAGGGCGGGGTGGGCAAGAGCACCGTCACCACGAACGTCGCCGTCAGCCTGGCGCTGAAAGGGTACCATGTCGGCATCTGCGATATGGATATTCATGGGCCCAACATCCCGAAGATGGTCGGGGCGGAGGGGCAGAAACTGAAGATCAGCACGTCGGGGGGCATCATTCCGTTCCAGGCCTACAACCTCAAAATAGCCTCGATGTCCTTTCTGCTCCAGAATTCGGATGACCCCATCATCTGGCGCGACGCGTACAAGTATGAGTTCATCAACCAACTGCTTGGAGGGGTGGAATGGCAGGATCTGAATTTCCTGCTTGTGGATCTCCCGCCCGGGACCGGTAACGAGTCGGTGACCACCGTTGACCTGATCGGGAACGTGAGCGGTGTCGTGATCGTCACCACGCCGCAGGAAGTGGCGCTGTTGGATTCGCGGAAGTCGGTCTCGTTCGCGAAAGACAGCCAGATTCCGATCATCGGCATCGTAGAAAATATGAGCGGGATGGATTGCCCACATTGCGGCCAGCATATCGAGGTGTTCAAGAAGGGTGGGGGCGAGGTGTCCGCGCTGGACATGGATGTGCCGTTCTTGGGTCGTATTCCGCTGGACCCGGACGTGGTCACGCAATGCGATGCGGGTGAGCCGTTCGCGATGTTCTATTCCGACACCCCCACCGCCGAGGCGTTCCACACCATCGCCAACAAGGTCGAGCAGTTCTGTAAGAAGAGCGGATCGCTGTTGCGGGTCTCGCCGAGAAAGGGCCAATAGCGAACAGCGAACAGCGAACAGCTTGCCGATCAGAAATTCTTGCTGCTTGCTATTAGCTATGTGCTACTCGCCGGACGGAATCTAAGATGGAAGGACTCACTCTCCTTCAAGACGCGCAGAAGACGGTCCTGGCGGCGGCTCAGCCGCTGGGGATCGAGAAAGTCGGACTGCTCGACGCGCTCGGTCGCGTGCTGGCGGA
>Ga0184633_10000586_pt1 | contig 13577 bp, 9 predicted proteins | sample PLM31_170_b1_FD_133156 | JGI IMG/M metagenome (GOLD analysis project Ga0184633, IMG submission 133156) | Groundwater sediment microbial communities from an aquifer in East River, Colorado, USA - PLM3-1_170_b1 | ecosystem: Environmental > Terrestrial > Soil > Riparian zone | place: USA: East...
ATCCTGGGACGACCACTCACCCAGGCGCCTTCTCCAGAACACGCGGAACGCCTCGTCGAAGATCGCGAGGTCCTGTTGACGGTGGATGAGCAGTGATTGAAGCGTGAAGTAAAAGTCCGATCGGCGACCAATGTCGATGTGCTCGAGCGCGCTCGCGACATGGAGCATACGGCCGGCATGGACGTCCAAACCGAGCGAGCGGAGTAGCCGGCCGAAGTGGAGGAGATTATGAAGTAGAAAGCTCATGTTCCGTCAGGCTCGTCCTGCCCGAGCCCGGTTCAGCAACTCTGCCAGTCGCTCCCCGCGGATTGCCTGAATATCCTCCTGATTCTTGAGCAGAATTCCGAGCGTCAGCTCGATCGTCGCGGGGTCCAGCTCCTGGCGATCGAGCGCGACGAGCGCTGCCACCCAATCAAGCGTCTCGGAGACGCCGGCCGCTTTGTACAGCTCCGTCGCGCGCAGCTCCTGAATGAACGCCGTCACCTGCTCGGCTAACCGTGTTGGCGCATCGGGCATCTTCGTCGTCACGATTCGGAGCTCTTTCTCGAAATTGGGATAGTCGATCCAAGAGTAGAGACAGCGTCTCTTGAGCGCGTCGTGAAGCTCGCGGGTGCGATTCGACGTGATGATGACGATCGGCGGCGTTTCGGCGCGGATGGTGCCGAGTTCCGGGATGGTGACTTGAAAATCGCCCAGCAGCTCAAGGAGATAACCCTCGAACTCCTCGTCGGCACGATCGAGCTCATCGATCAGCAAGACGGGCGGCCGCTGTCGTCGGTTCGACAATGCCTGGAGCAGTGGGCGCTTGATCAGGAACGCTTCGCCGAACAGCTCAGTGGCCGCCTTCTGGCGATCCAACGTGCCGGACGCCTCCATCAGCCGTATCTCGAGTAGCTGTCGCGCGTAGTTCCACTCGTATACGGCCTGGCTGATGTCGAGACCTTCGTAGCACTGCAGCCGGATCAAGTCGGTCTCGAAGGCCGAAGCCAGCACCTTGGCAACTTCTGTCTTGCCGACCCCCGCTTCTCCTTCAAGAAGAAGAGGACGTCGGAGCTTGAGCGCGAGATAGATGGAAGTCGCCAGCCCGCGATCCGCGATGTAGAGCTGACGCGCCAAGAGCGACTGAAGCTCGTCGATGGATGGGGGAACCATGACACGAAACCGACGGTCGTTCACTGACGCAGTCGCCGCGAGCGCCGCGATTCTACGCGCTCGCCCGCGCCTGCGCTCCTTCCAGCGCGCGTCGCGTGAAGACGGGGATCATCGCGCGGCGGTATTCCTCGCTGGCGTGGATGTCGGAATTGACCCCCTCCAGGCCTGCTCCTGCGACGCGGGAGGCCGCGCCGATAGCATTCTTGGATAGAGCCTGCCCCGCAAGCGCCTCCTCGACGTTGGTCAGACGAGTCGCGTGCGAGCCTGCCCCCGTGAGTCCGATGCGGACTGACCGAATCACGCCCTGACTCACGTCGAGCGCGGCCGCCACGCCGACGATGGCGAAGTGCGAGGCGCGCTGGTGGAGCTTGGCGTACGCCGCCGCTCGCACGGGGGCGAATTGGACCCCCACGATGATCTCGTCCGGCGCCAGATCGACGGTGAACAGATCCTTGAAGAAGTCGTGCGCTTTTGCTACGCGCCACCCCTTCGGACCCTTCACGTGGATGTCAGCATCGACCGCGAGCATGACGGCGGGGTAGTCGGCTGACGGATCGGCGTGAGCGAGGCTGCCGCCGAGCGTGCCGCGATTGCGAACCTGCGGATCGCCGATCTCCGCAGCCGCGTCGGAGACGACGGGGCAGTGCTGGTGCAGTAAGGCCGATGTGGCGACATCGTGGTGGACGGTGCCGGCGCCGATCTCGATCTTGCCACCCTTCTCGCGAATCCCCGAGAGGCCCGGGATGCGGGCGATGTCGATGAGGATTTTGGGCTCGCTGAGGCGAAGCTTCATGAGCGGAACGAGGCTGTGGCCGCCGGCGATGAGCTTCCCGTGGCCATTGGCTGCCGCCAGCTTCGCCAACGCATCGTCGAGCGAGGTGGCGCGTTGGTAGTCGAATGCGGTCGGGATCACGCCTGGCCTCCGTGAATGATGCGCCACAGCTTTTCGGGCCGCAGCATCATGTCGATGTGCTTCACGCCGAACTCGCTCAGCGCGTCGACGGCCGCGCACACGATGCTCGGGGTCGAACCGAGCGTGCCCGCTTCGCCCACACCCTTGGCGCCCAGAGGGTTGACAGGCGTCGGCGTCACGGTGGCGTGGAGCTCGAAGTGCGGAAAGTCCGTGGCGCGAGGCAGGGCGTAGTCCATGAACGAGCCGGTCACGAGCTGACCGTCTTCGTTGTACACGGCTTCCTCGATCATGGCTTGCCCGATGCCCTGGGCGAGCCCGCCGTGAATCTGCCCTTCCACGATCATCGGGTTGATCAGATTCCCTGCGTCGTCAACCGCGATGAACTTCAACAGCGTCGGTTCGCCTGTCTCGCGATCGATCTCGAGCATCGAGATATGGCATCCAAACGGATACGTGTTGTTGCTCGGCTCGAAGAAGGCCTCTTCGCTCAGGCCCGGTTCGAGGCCCTCGGGGAGCGGAACCGGTATGTAGGCGTAGGCGGCCACGTCCGCAAACTTCTTTGCGGATGCTGGCGATCCCTTCACCATAATCGTGCCGTTCTCGAAGACGAGATCATCCTGGTGCGCTTCGAGGAGTGCGGCGGCGAACTTCGCCATCTTCACCTTCACCTTGCCCCCGGCCATGTGCAGGGCCGTGCCGCCGACTGCCTGAGAGCGGCTGCCGAACGTGCCGATCCCCTGCTTCACGACGCTCGTGTCACCGTGAAGGATCGTGACGTGCTCGAACGGCACACTGAACTGATCCGCCAGCATCTGGGCGAACGTCGTCTCGTTGCCCTGGCCGTGCGGCGATGCGCCGGTGGTCGCGCTGATCCGGCCGTCGCGTTCGATCGTGACCTGCGAGTGCTCCCATCCACCGGTCGGGAGCGACGACGACGGTCCGATGCCGCACACCTCGACGTACATCGCCAACCCGAGACCGACGAGCCTTCCCTCGGCTCTGGCGGCATCCCGCTCTGCCTTCAGGCGCTTCCAGTCGGCCGTCTTCAGCGCCAGGTCGAGCGCCTTCTCGTAGTCGCCCGAGTCGTAGACGGCGCCCATCTGGGTCTTGAAGGGGAACTGGTGCGGCTGGATGAAGTTCTTGCGGCGAAGGTCGGCCGGATCCATGTTCAGCGCGCGCGCGAGCATGTCCATCGCCCGCTCGACGAAGTACGTGGCCTCAGGGCGGCCGGCGCCGCGGTAGGCGTCGGTCGGCGTCTTATTCGTGAAGACCTCGGTGAGCGTTGTGCGGATCGCGGGGATGTCGTAGGTGGCGTTCGCCATCAGCATCGTGAGCGTCGGGATGGCGGCCGTGAGCAACATGTTGTACGCGCCGATGTCGGCGATGAGCCGCATCTTCAGGCCGAGGACCTTGCCGTCGCGCTTCGCGGCCAGGTCCACGTAGCCGATGACGTCGCGCCCGTGCGTCGTGGCCACGAAGGCTTCCGAACGGTCCTCCACCCACTTGACCGGGATGCCGAGGCGCTTCGAGATCGCCGCGGCGACGTATTCCTCGCCGTAGATGTTGATCTTGGCCCCGAAGCCGCCGCCGACTTCCGGCGCGATCGCCCGGACCTGGTCCTGGCCCAGGCCGTTCATCGCGGCGATCATCGAGCGCAGGATGTGCGGGTTCTGCGTCGAGGACCAGATTGTCATCGATTCCCTGGCCGGCTCGTAGTGCGCGACGACGCCACGCGGCTCCATCGCGTTCGGCACGAGACGCTGGTTGATCATCCGCTGCGAGATGACGACGTCCGCTTCGGCGAAGGCCTGGTCGATGGCGGAATCGTCCACATTGCCGTTCGTGTCGACGCCAGTACCGCTGGGCACGAGGGCCACCGCAAGGTTGTTCGGAAAGTCCGGGTGGATGAGCGTCGGCTTCCCAGTCATCGCCAGCTCTGGATCCACAACGACCGGCAACATTTCGTAGTCGACGACGATGGCGTCCGCAGCGTCGCGGGCAATATAGCGGTCGCTGGCCACGACGACGGCGACCGGCTCACCCGCGTACCGGACCATGTCCACGGCCACCGCGCGATGGGCCGGCGACGGGAAGGGCGTGCCGATCGGCATCGGTGCGAGGAGCTCGGCGATCTGGGCGCCGGTGAAGACCGCCTCGACGCCGTCCATGGCTTGCGCGGCGCTCGTGTCGATGGAAGCAATGCGGCCGTGAGCGACGTCACTCCGCCTGAACGCCAGATGCTGCATGCCGGTGATTTTGATGTCGTCGACGTAAGTAGCGCGGCCTTGGATGAGACGAGGATCCTCGCGCCGCTTGACGCGCTGGCCCACGAGCTTCGGCAACACGGGAGACGCGGCCATGGATCACCTCTTGTTCGCGGCGTGCTGGATGGCGTTGACGATGTGCTGGTAGCCCGTGCAGCGGCAGAAGTTGCCCGCGATCCCCTCGCGGATTTCGCGCTCGGTCGGCTTGGGGTTGTCGTTCAGGAGGTTGACGGCCGACATGATCATGCCCGGCGTGCAGTAGCCGCACTGGAGGCCGTGCTCTTCCCAGAAGCCTTCCTGCAGCGGGTGGAGGTGGCCGCCCTTGGCCAGGCCCTCGATCGTGACGACCTCGGAGCCGTCGGCCTGGACGGCGAAGATGGTACAGGCTTTGGCGCTCCTGCCGTCGACGAGCACGGTGCAGGCGCCGCACTGACTCGTGTCGCAGCCGACGTGCGTGCCCGTCAGGTGGAGCTGCTCGCGTAGGAAATGCACGAGGAGCAGGCGCGGCTCCACGTGCGCCTTGCGCACCTTGCCGTTAACTGTCATCGAGAGCTGGGCCATCTGTCCCTCTTTCGGCGTAAGACGCATAGCCTAGCGAGATAGTCATGACATCACAAGGATCATTTTGGGGCGGGTCATTTTTGGGCGGACCTCGATAGCTGGAGGCCCAGAGGCTAGTGGCCATCGTCTGTCCCCACGTGACTAGCACGGTGCGCCACGGTTGGCGCTATAATCGACACCTAATGGCTGGACATTTACGGCTCGGCGTCGGACTTTGGGTGATACTCGCAACCGCCTGGCAGGGGACCGTCCGGACGCAGGGCACTCGATCCACGCTTGAAGGCTACGTCGCCTCGCACCAGCGGGGCATCGTCTCAGAGCTGGTCGAGCTGCTGTTGATTCCAAACGTCGCGGCGGATACCGAGAACATTCGTCGCAATGCCGCGCTGCTGCGCGATATGCTGCGCCGGCGCAGCTTCAGCACCGAGATCCTCGAGACCGACGCCAACCCGCTGGTCTGGGGAGAGCTGAAGGTCCCCGGCGCCAAACGCACCCTGCTTATCTGGGCGCATTACAACGGCCAACCGGTCGACCCCAAGAGCTGGAGACAGGCCAACCCGTTTGTCCCTGTCCTTCGCGCCGGGCGTCTGGAGGACAGTGCGAAAGAAATACCAGGATTCCGGACGCTCGACAAATTTGATCCGAACTGGCGGCTCTATGCACGGTCCGCCGCCGATGATAAAGCTCCAATCGTCGCCCTCTTGGCTGCGCTCGATGCGCTGAAGGTTGGCGGCCTTGCGCCCTCGTCCAATTTGCGAGTGGTCCTGGACGGCGAGGTGGGCTCGCCGAGCCTCGCGGCGGCTATTCCTCGGCACCGCGATAAGTTGACGGCTGACATCATGCTCCTGTTGGAGGGGCCGGTCCATCAAAGCGGCCGGCCCACGATCGCCTTCGGCGCCCGCGGGCTTCTCGACCTGGATCTCACGGTGTACGGTCCGAAGGTGGGGGTCAATAGCGGTAACTACGGGAACTGGGTGCCGAATCCAGCCCTCGGGCTCGCGTATCTTCTGGCGTCAATGAAAGACGAGGCGGGGCGAGTGCTGGTGAAGGGCTTTTACGACGGCATTGGTCCGCTGCCGCCGCAGGAACAGGCGATGCTCGACGCGGTACCTGACGATCCAGCCAGCTTGATGAAGCTGTTCGTCATTGCGGCGCCCGAGCGCCCGGATCTGTCGTTGCAGCAGGCCTTGCAACTTCCTGCCCTGAACATTCGCGGGTTGTCGAGCGCCTTTGTCGGACCGGACGCAAGGACCATCATTCCCGACCGCGCTGTTGCCTTTATTGATATTCGCCTTGTGAAGGAGACCCCTTCCAAGGCCATGGTGGACAAGCTGCTTGCGCACATTCGCGCCCAGGGCTTCCATGTCGTGCAATCAGAACCGGACGATGAGACCCGCAGGCGGTACCCCCGCATTGTCAAGGCAGTCTTCCGCAGCGCGTCAGAAGGGTTCCGCACGTCACCACTGGCGCCGGAGTCGCAACTGGTGACCGAGGCGGTCGCGCGGATGCTGGGCGAGCGGCCGATACAGATACGCACGATGGGTCAGACGATCCCTATCGCGCGGTTCATCGAGGTGATGGGCATTCCTGCGATCACGCTTCCTACGGTGAATTTCGACAATAATCAGGCCGCAGAAAACGAGAACCTGCGCCTCGGCCACTTCTTCACGGGCATTATCACGATCGCGGCTGTGCTGACGATGTGAGGGGCGCGCCCTAGAATCGGAACAGCCGCGTCATCTTCACCACGAACGTCCGGTTCTGCAGCCTGGGGAATCCGGTGCCGATGGTGTCGCGGCCGTCAGAGTACACGACGAACAGATCGCTGCCGGGCTGGTACTCCCAGCGGAACCGCACGTTGGAGGACAGGGCGGCATTGCTGGAATTGTATTGAACCAGCGCGCTGGCCGCCATGCGAGTGCTCATCGTGAAGTTCACGCGCGAGCCGACGAGTCGTGTGGTAAACCGGCCTACCGGAAGGTCAATCCAGTCGAGCGTGAGGCGCGGCTCAATCGAGAATTGCGAGCTGATTTCCACGCGCCCGTTGTAGCCGATCTCGCTGCGCGTCCCGCCGTAAAAGGTGCCGCGCGACCCTGAGATCCGACCCGAAACCCTCTGCGGCCCAAGGTAGTACTCGCTCCGGACATCCTGAAAGCTGTACCCACCCGGAAGGATGAAAACCCCTTTCGCAATTTCGAAGGGCTCCTTGATCAGCTCGTAGTTGCGCGTGTAGTCGGTCGACCAAAAGCCGCCTTTACTGAATTCCACACGCGTCGAGGCCTGCGCCTCGCGGCTTTCCAGCCGGCCGTCGAGATCGGTGATGTAGTCGAGGCTGCCTTCCCAACGCACTTTGCGCACTGTCTCGCTCGATCGCGGTCGAGGGCTGAAGCGGCCATGTGCGTAGGTGCGCCGAAAGCTTTCTCGTCGGAGAAAACCGATCTCAGGATTGAATGCGTCGCCTACGGACAGATGCTCGAAGTTTATCCCGTACCGATCGGGGGCCCAGGCGAACTGCGCCAGGTAGCTTGAGGCGTCGCCCCGGCGTCCGGGCGTCCGACTCCGCGCGTAGTAGCTGTTGATGGCCACATTCTCGAAGAACGCGAGCGCTGTGTCGACACCGACAACCTGGCTCGAATCGTGTCCGGCGGGGCCTGGCGATCGATTCGTGCCGATGAATCCAACCGCGCTGCGCCGCAGGATGTCGCGTCGCAGGCGTACGACGGAAAAGTTCGTGGCCACGGCACCGGCGCGCTCCAATGCTTTGGTTTCAATGTTCAACACACCCAGCGTGTTGCGGCCCGCGCGCCCCGTCATCCTGGCACCGGCGAGAATCGGCACTTCCTGATTTGCGTTGAGGCCGATTCGGCGGCTGAAAAACACCACCGGCAGCAAGTTCGGCGCGGCGCCAAAGAACGAGCCCTCTCTGCCCGGAGGACCAAAGCCGAAAATGCCCTGCCCTTCGAGGAAGAATTCGCGCTTCTCGGGGAAGAAGAGGCTGAACCGGGTCAAGTTCACCTGCTGTTCGTCTTCCTCGACCTGCGCAAAATCAGTGTTGTACGTGAAATCGGCAGTCAGGCTCTTGGTCAGCCCAAATTTCACGTCGAATCCGGTATCGCCCGTGAGATCATTCGATACGGCGGGTGTGGCCTGGCGGTTCGTCGTCACCGCGGAGATCGCGTACGGTTTGATGTCGAGATTGCGGCCCTGCGGCGGGACCTCGAGGCCGACGAGCGTGGCGGCGGAGGAAAGCTTGTAGATGCCGCGGCCGCTGTACGAGGCCGGGACGCCGGAGAGATACGATCGTTCGTTCTTCCAGGGCACCCTTCGCGAAATGTTGAAGCCCCAGGTTTGCGGGCCGCTCGCTTTGTACCGGAGCGATTTCAACGGGATGACAAACTCGACGCTCCAGCCTTCGTCGGTCCGCGCGGCTTTGACGTCCCACACGGTATTCCAGTCCCTGTTGAAGGTGCGTTCGTCGCTCACTTCCTGATCGCTGAGCGCGCCGAGCGCATTCGATTGAAAGAGAAAACCGCTGCGACGATCGTAGAACGTATCGATGACGAACTGGAGATTGTCGTTCTGAAAGATGTTGTTGCTGTCCCGGCGCATTTCGTTGGCGATGATGCGATCCGGCTGACTGTCGAGACAGCGCGCCGCGATGTAGATGTTCGTGGCGTCAAAGAAGATCCAGAGCTCGGTGCGCTCGGTCGCCGGCTCTCCCTCGTTCGGCTCCTGTTGCACGAAATCGCCGATCGCTGGTACCTGACTGTAAATCGGATCTCGCAGAAGACCATCGATGACGAGTGGCTCGGTGAGGCGGACCGCCCGTACGGTGACGCGCCCCTGGGCGTCCCGTGACACGACCTCTGGAGCGACGGGGGCGGCCGGACCGTCGATCAACGACGCATCTTGCGCGAACGCGGGCGATGCGGTGGCGACGCCGGCAAGCCAGAGGATCAGCTGTATTGCCCGTAAGGGTCTTCCGATCCCACGCATGGGCACAGGCAGAATATCACGAGGCGAGTGCCGCCGGGCGGTAGCTACTCGGGATCTGGGGGTCCTGTGTCTGGGATGGCGATCCGTTTCAGGAATTTCACCGGATGGCCATCCTTCAAGGCGGGCGTGAATTGCCAGTTCTTCGCCGTGAACACCCACCACCGTTCGCGATACCGATTCGCTGAACTGCGCAGACGAACCGATTCGACCAGGCCGCGAGTGTCGACGATGATTTCAAGAATCCCAGGTCTCCGCTCGGACGTACCGGGCAATGGACCCTCTGGAACGTAGGGCCTGATCAGAACGGGTTCGGTGACACCGGGATCGCCGGTCGTATAGACAGGTTCGCCGGCGACGCGCGCAGGCAGGCGGCGCGCCGTGTCCGCCGGTGGAACGGGCTCGGGCGCTGTGCGAGGCGCGGCAGCGCCTGCCGTGACGAGCGGAACACCACCTGGCACCGCGACCAACCCGCTGATGGCCGGGAACCCCACTCCTGGCTTCGGTCGATCGACTGCGAACGGAGGCGGACCGGTCTGGAGCGGTGTTGACGGTTTAGGTGCTAGTTCAGGTATCGGTGCTCGAGTCACTGCCGATCGGGATAGTGGCGATACGGGTAATGATGGTCCCGAGATCGAGGGTCTGGCGCTCGCGGCCGTGGCGGCGGGTAGCTGTCGCGGATTGTCAACTGGCCGCGCGCGCTCGATCGGCGCACCCTGAATCGGTGGGACACTGTCAACCACTTGCGCAGACCCGATCGCGGGCGGCTGTGCCTCGCTGACTCTCTGCGGCGTGATGAGTGCGGCTTCCTGACGGCCGGAAAAAGCGAGGCGTGCGACTGGAATGAAGGCAACGAAGGCCGCAGCCACCGTCGCGGCCAGGATGGCCACTCGCTGGCGCGAGCTTCGGAGTGACCACATGACCTGCCAGTCCGTCCTCGGAGATTCAGCCTGCAGCGTCGGCGTCAAGGGCAAATCGCTTGAAGTCTCCGGGGCAGGCGGAGCGTCACGTTCGCGCGGCAGCAAGATCGCCGGGTTGTTCTCGACGGCCCGACGGGCGCGTTCGTACACCTGACGCAATTTCTCGAGACGGGGTGGAAATGGGCGTTCCCATCTCGTGAGCTCCCGTGTCAGATCCGCCACGGTCCGAATCGTCGGCGTGACCGAAATCACCTGCGAGACAATGAGGTCGAGATTGCCCCATCCTTTTCTGTCGACGAATAATTGCTGAATCAAGTACCCGAGGCCGCGCACAGCCGGCTCCCATCCGGCAGGATCCAGACGCGCCCGGATATGCCCGGTCGCTTCGAGGTCGATGTCCTCGATGTCGGGAACGCTGCCGCTAGGCTCACCCCGTACGCCGTGAGTGATGTGATCCGCGAGCTCCTGCACGATTGCCACAGCTTCGTGCCATTCCAGCGCAACATCCTCTGACAACACACACGACAACGGCAGCCGGCTAGCCGACTGGTCATGCGCGCGGAAAGGCAATGTGGTGGAAGCGCTCTCGAATGCGCGAACTGGTGATACCGCCGAGGCCACCTCAAATGCGCGGATCGGTGATTGTGTCGCGGCTCGCGGAAGTGTGCTGATCGGTGCCGGCGTCGAAGCCTGCTCCCGGGCACCGCTCTGTGATGGCGCTGCTGAACCCTCAGCGGAGGCGAAAGGTGAGGGCGTGGCTGCCTGCTCGGACGGGAAGATGTCCAAGTCGAAAGCCGGGGGAAGCCAGATGATTTCGACCGGCCCGGGCTCAGAAGGCTTGCGCGGATCAGATTCCTTCATGCCGAATAGTCTTGCCTCATGACTACGACAGAACTCCTAGGCAATACCCCAGAATGGCATATTGAGCGAGAATATGCGAGGTCGTCAACCACAATTTCTCCACAATTTCACAGTTCGAGAAGGGTTCCGCGTTTCTCCTCGTCTTCCTGACAGGACCCGCCGCCGCACCGTCAACCCAAGTGCTTTCAGGGATTAGCAAGAGCACAGAGCGAATCCTGGCGCCTAAGTTTGAACTTCCGCTGTTCGCGATGGCAAGATTGACCGACGCCCGCGCGCGCCGATATGGCTGCAGTCCAAGCTCCCGCGCCTCTCCAATCCTTCGCCGCTTTGCGCCATCCGGACTATCGCGCGTATCTGGTTGGCAATGTGCTGGCCATGATGGCCGACAGCATCGAGCACGTCATCACCTATTGGACGGCGTTTCAGAAATTCCAGTCGCCGGCGCTGGGCGGATTCGCGGTGCTGTCGCACTGGCTGCCGTTCCTGCTGTTCTCGACCCTTGCCGGGGCTCTCGCCGACCGGGTCGATCCGCGCCGGCTGGTGCAGATCGGCATGGCGCTGTTCATGTTCTGCTCGCTCGCTTGGTCGCTGCTGATTCTGACCGACAGCCTCCAGATGTGGCACGCCGCCGCGTTGCTGCTCATTCACGGCTGCGCAGGCGTCTTCTGGAACGCGCCCGGACAAGTGCTGATTCATGACATCGTGGCCCCCGCGCAGCTCCCGAGCGCGGTCCGCCTGATGGCCACCGCCCGTTATCTCGGGTTGGTGGCGGGCCCGGCGGTGGGCGCCGCGGCGCTGCTGGTGTTCGGCCCGGCCTACGGCCTCATGCTGAACGCTTCCATCTATCTGCCGTTGGCCTTGTGGCTGTGGAGGGCACCCTACGGGCCGCGCTTTCGCGCGCCCTCCGCGGCGGTGCCGCGCGCGGTACGGGGCTTCGCAGATGTCGTGGCGACCATCCGCGCGATCTCAGGCCAGCCCACGATCGTCTCGATGATTCTGCTGTCGGGCTGTGCGTCGCTGATCGTCGCCAACGCCTATCAGGCTCAGATGCCGGAATTCGGCCGCGATCTTGGGCATGGCGACGCGGACATCTCGTATAGCGCGTTGCTAGCGGCCGACGCCGCAGGCGCGCTTACCGGCGGGTTCGTGCTCGAAAGCCGTGGGCTGCACCCCAATCCCCGCACCGCATTCAAACTCGCGATGCTGTGGTGCTGCGCGATCGCCGGCTTCGCGCTCTCGGGCTCCTATCCGCTCGCGCTTGCGCTCCTGTTCGCCGCCGGCTTCCTGGAGCTGTCATTCAATTCGATGGCGCAAAGCCTGGTTCAACTTCACGCGCCGGCTCCGATCCGCGGCCGGGTGATCGGCCTGTACGGCATGGCCGCTCTTGGCCTCCGCGCGTTCAGCGGCGTGACGGTCGGCATTGCCGGCGGCCTGATCGGCATTCACTGGTCGCTGTCGTTGAGCGCGCTGGCTTTGCTCGCCGTTCTCGCCTTCCTGTTCGGCGTCACGCGGCCGCGCGAGACGGCACAAGGCGCGTAGCAACCGCGAAAAATTACGGGCGGAGAGTTCTCGCCCTGCCCGTGGCAACCAAAGGACCTCTAGCGTCCCCCGAGTGTTCATTCCGGCTGCCCGACGTTACGATTGAGCCGCGGCGGCCAGACGCGTGCCCCGTGGTACGCCGATGGCGCGCGCTATTGGGCGGCACGTCATTTCAAGCCAAGTTTCTTGCCTGCCGCGAGCCGACCGATGGCCTCCTGCAGCCGCCTCGTCTTCGTGTCTTGTTGCTTGGCGGAATCGATCCAAGCGATGTACATGCGCCGGTATGATGGCGCAAGGCTCTCGAAATAATTCCACGCTGCTGGCTGGCCCCTGAGCGCTTGTTGGATGTACTGCGGGACCTTCGACGGAGATCGCCTGGGCGCATCATAGCTTCGATCCGTTGGCGCACGCGTCAATCCAGCCGGCGTCAGCCGCCCGCTTGCCTTAAGCTGCGCATACCGTTTGCGATTGGCGGTCGACCACCTGCTGTCAGGTTTCCGCGGTGTGAACTTGCGGGCATACCGGTCGTCATCGAGGCGCTTGATTAAGCTATCGATCCAGCCGAAACACAGTGCCTCACCGACGGCGTCGTCGTAGGCGATGGATGGGCGCCCCGTCTGACGCTTGTGGAATACGAGCCACACCTCCGATTCCGACTCGTGGTGCTTGGCGAGCCACTGCCGCCATTGTTCGCAGTTCCGCGCGTCAAGGGTCTTGAGTGTCTTGGAAAGCCTCTTTGCCCGGCGCACCTTGTCCGCCCAACGGCCAGCGTTCACCAGCGGCTGCTCACGATGCACCAGCGGCCGTCTGGTGCAACGCCTGTTAGCCTCCTAGCGGGTACAAACCGAGTACATAGGTAACAGAATAAACCGGGAACATGGGTGATACCACTACGCTGGGGATCAACGGGTGGTTGGTCGATGCCCTGGCTTTTTAGGCGAGCGGCGCCGGCAACTTCGATTCGCCCATCAGGTAGGTATCAATGCCGCGCGCGGCGCTTCGACCTTCCGCAATCGCCCACACGATGAGCGACTGCCCGCGCTGCATGTCGCCGGCCGTGAAGACGCCGGGCACGCTCGTCATCCAGCGGTCGTCGCGCCACACGTTGCCGCGATCGGTCAGCTTGATGCCGAGATCGGTCAGGAGACCTGGGCGATCGGGACCGAGGAATCCCATCGCGAGTAATACGAGATCGACGTCCATCTCGAACTCGGTGCCGGGCACGGTCGCGAAATCCACGCGGCCATTCTTCCTCACCAGTTCGACCGTGTTGCCGCGAAGCTTGCGCACATGACCGGACGCGTCGCCTGTGAATCCCTCGGTCGAGACGGAATACACGCGCTCTCCGCCTTCCTCGTGAGCCCCAGACACCCG
>Ga0184633_10000587_pt1 | contig 13575 bp, 14 predicted proteins | sample PLM31_170_b1_FD_133156 | JGI IMG/M metagenome (GOLD analysis project Ga0184633, IMG submission 133156) | Groundwater sediment microbial communities from an aquifer in East River, Colorado, USA - PLM3-1_170_b1 | ecosystem: Environmental > Terrestrial > Soil > Riparian zone | place: USA: East...
AGCCACGTCTCGGCCACCGATCTGCGCCGGCGAATGCATCGCGGGCAGTCTATCCGCGGACTTGTGCCCGCGCGCGTGGAGGAATACATTCTCAAGCAGGCCCTGTACCGGTGAGCACGAACTCGCTTCGCCCTGAACTGCGCTGGGCCATCGAAGCCGCCCAGAGCAAAAAGGCTTCCGGCATCACAGTGCTCGATTTCGCGACGCTCGGCGCCTTTACCGACGCCTTCTTTCTCTGCACCGGCTACAGCGCGCGTCAGGTGCAGGCCATCAGCGACGAAATCGAAGAGCAGCTCGCGCGGCGCGGCCTGCGCGCGGCGCATCGCGAAGGCTACGAGACTGCCGATTGGGTGCTGCTGGATTACGGCGGCTTCATCGTGCACATCTTCAGCGAGCGCGCGCGGCACTACTACGACCTCGAGCGTTTGTGGCGCGCGGCGGGGCGCGCGGACGTGCCGGACGCGGTCGCGCCGGGAGCGGCGGAAGCATGAGCGCAGCGCGCATTGAATGGGTGGCGCAGGACCCCGCGTCGCAGCGCGTGCTCGAGCTCGCGCAGAAAGTGGCCGAGACTTCGACTACCGTCCTCATCACCGGCGAGAGCGGCACCGGCAAGGACCAGCTCGCGCGGCTGATCCACGAGCTCGGCCCGCGCCGCGACGCGCCCTTCCTGAAAATTGATTGCGGGAGCCTGCCCGCGGAGCTCGTGGAATCGGAGCTCTTCGGGCACGAGCGCGGCGCTTTCACCGGCGCGGTCGAGCGCAAACCCGGGCGCCTGGAGCTTGCCGTCGGCGGCACGATCGTGCTGGACGAAGTGGCGGCGCTTGCGCCGGGCATCCAGTCGAAGCTGCTGCGCGTGCTCGAAGAGCGCACGTTCGAGCGCCTGGGCGGCACCGAGACGCTGCGCATTGACGCGCGCCTCGTTGCGCTGACCAACGCCGACCTCGCCAAGGCCGTCACCGCCGGGCGCTTCCGCGAAGACCTTTACTTCCGTCTGAACGTGCTGACGATTCACGTGCCGCCGCTGCGCGAGCGCCCGGGCGACATCCTGCCGCTCGCGGAGCATTTGCTGGCGCGCCTCGCGCCGGTGCACGGCAAGAGCGGCGCCGCGCTCAGCGCCGAGACGCAGCGCGTGCTCGCCCAGTACGCGTGGCCCGGCAACGCGCGCGAATTGAAAAACGTCATCGAGCGCGCCCTGGTTTTTTCCAGGGACACCGTGCTTCGCCCGGAAGATTTGCCGGACAACGTGCGCGCCGCCGATTCCGCCGCCGCGGGCCAGGCGCAGCGCATGCGCTCGCTCGAAGACGTGGAGCGCGAGGTGATTCAGGCGACGCTCGAAGCCACGCACTACAAAATCACCAAGGCCGCTGAAATTCTGGGCATCAGCCGCAAGACGCTGCTCGACAAACGCAAACGATACGGCCTCGACTAGCCCGCGCGATGAAGATCCGCCTGGTCACGCTGGGCAAGACGCGCCGCGCGGAAGTGCGCGCGCTGCTCGAAGACTACGTGGGCCGCATCCGGCACTACGCCGAGATTGAGCTGACGGAGCTGCGCGATTCAGCCGCGGCCCTGCGCAGGTTCGAGCCGGAGCGCGGCGCAACCATTGTGCTGCTCGACGCGAGCGGCAAGGAATTCAGCTCCCAGCAATTTGCGCGCTGGCTCGGCGAGCAGCGCGACCACGGCGCGCACGAGCTAGTGTTTCTTTGTGGCGACGCGGACGGGTTTCCCGAAGCGCTGCGCCGCCGCGCGACAGCGAAGCTGTCTCTTTCGACGCTGACCTTCTCGCACGAGCTCGCGCGCGTGATGCTCGTCGAGCAGCTCTATCGCGCCTTCGCCATCCTCTCCGGCCACCCGTACCCGAAGTAGGCTGCTCGCGCTTGACGTTTCCACGCGGTGCCCTCAGTATTTCTTAGTTTCGCGCGACGCTGCGTGCCGAGCGCTGACGGCTGATGGCTTCCGCCGACAAAGGCCTGCTGATCGTTTACACCGGCCCGGGCAAGGGCAAGACCACCTGCGCGCTGGGCACGGCGTTTCGCGCGGTCGGCCAGGGGCTGCGCGTGCTGATGGTGCAGTTCATCAAGGGCTCGTGGCACTATGGCGAGCTCGACGCCGCGAAGATGCTCGGCGACGACAAATTCGAGATTCGCCCGATGGGTCGCGGCTTCGTGAAGGTCGGCGGCGCCGGGACGCATCCCGAAGACGTGCGGCTCTGCGAAGAAGCCTGGGAGTTCGGCCGCGCGCAGATCGAGAGCCGGAAGTACGACCTGGTGGTGCTCGACGAGATCAACTACGTGATCAGCTATGGCATGCTGGACGCGGGCAAGGTGGCCGAAGCGCTGGCGCGGCGGCCCGAGAGCGTCCACGTGATCTGCACGGGGCGCAACGCGCATCCCAAGCTCGTCGAGCTGGCCGACTTGGTGACCGAGATGCGCGAAGTGAAACACCCGTACACGAAAGGCATCCTGGCGCAGCGCGGCATCGATTACTAGGTGACAGGTGGCAGGTGACAGGTGGTAGGGAGCAGGTAAAGAAAAAACCCATTTCCATTCTTTGATTCTCGAATTCTGCGTTTCGGTCTTTAAGCATGGCCTGGTTCAAGCGCGAGAAAAAGCCGATCGAGCAGCCCACGCCGCCCGACGAGCGCCGTGTGCGCACGGAAGGCTTGTGGATCAAGTGCGACAACTGCCGCGCCATCGTCTGGAAGAAAGACCTCGAATCGAACTGGCAGGTGTGTCCCAAGTGCCAGTTCCACTTCAAGCTGGACGCAATGAAGCGGCTCGAGCTGCTGCTGGACGGCGCATGGACCGAACACGACGCGCACCTCGCCTCCACCGACCCGCTGAAGTTCGTGGACACGCGGCCGTATTCCGAGCGGCTCCGCGAAGCGCAGCAGCGGCTGGGCATGGCCGACGCCATCGTGACCGCCGAAGGCCAGCTCAACGGGCGGCGCGTGATCTGCTGCTCGATGGAGTTCCGCTTCATCGGCGGCTCGATGGGCGCGGTGGTGGGCGAGAAGGTGACGCGCGCGATCGAGCTGGCCATGGAGAAAAAGATGCCGCTGGTGATCGTCTCCTGCTCGGGCGGCGCGCGCATGATGGAAGGCACGATCAGCCTGATGCAGCTCGCGAAAGTTTCGGCGGCGCTGGCGCGGCTGGATGAGGCCAAGCTGCCGTTCATCTCCGTGCTCACTGACCCAACGACCGGCGGCGTCACGGCGAGCTACGCGATGCTCGGCGACCTGAACATCGCCGAGCCCGGCGCGCTGATCGGCTTCGCGGGGCCGCGCGTGATCGAGCAGACGATTCGCCAGAAGCTGCCCGAAGGGTTCCAGCGCGCCGAATTCCTACTCCAACACGGGTTCCTCGACGCCGTCGTGCACCGCAAAGACCTGAAGACCTACATCGCCAACGCATTCGACTTTTTTCTGGCGTGAAATGACCTACGAGGAGGCAGTCCGGTACCTGCTGACGCTGGGGCGCGAGCTGGCTTCGCCGCAGCAAGCGCGCGCGGCGAAGTTTGACCTGCGCAACATCACGGTGCTGGCCGAACGCCTGGGCCATCCGCAGCGCGCGTATCCCTGCGTCCATATCGCGGGTACGAACGGCAAAGGCTCGACCGCCGCAATGTTGGACTCGATCTTCCGTATGGCGGGCCTGCGCACGGGGCTTTACACTTCGCCGCATCTCGAGCGCATCAACGAGCGCATCCGCCTGGACGGCGAGGAGATTTCCGACGCCGGCTTCACCGCGGCGTTCACGCGCGTGCAGGAGCAAATCGAAGCGCTGCTGGCCTCGGGCGCGCTTGCTGCCCACCCCACCTACTTTGAATGCCTGACGGCGATGGCGTTTGATTACTTCGCACAGCAGCAGGTGGACTTTGCGGTTTTCGAAGTGGGCATGGGGGGGCGGCTGGACGCGACGAACATCGTCACGCCCGAAGTCGCCGTCATCACGCAGATTGATTTCGACCACGAGAATTATCTGGGCCACTCGATCGCAGAAATTGCCGCGGAAAAAGCCGGCATCATCAAGCCGGGCGGCTGGGTAGTCAGCGCAGCGGAGCATCCCGAAGCCCGCGCAATGATCGTGCGGCGCGCGCGCGAGTTCGATGCGCGCCTCGTAGAAGTCGAGACCGCCTATCGCGTCGAGCAAATCACAGCGAGCGAAACCGGCAGCCGCGCCGCGATTACGAGTGCGCATTCGGCGAAGCCCGCCACGGCCGGCAGGCCCGCCGCGGCGGGCAGGCGCGTCGAGCTTGAAATCGCGCTGCCCGGCCGCTTCCAGGTGCGCAACGCCGCGACGGCGCTGGCGGCGGCGCGGCTTCTCGCCGAGCGCGGCTTCCCCATTGACGACGCGGCGATCCAGCGCGGCATCGCCGCGGCGCGCTGGCCCGGGCGGCTCGAGCGTCTCCAAGAGCGCCCCGCCGTCTATCTCGACGGCACGCACAACCCCGCCGGCGCGCGCGAGCTGCTGGCGTTTTGGCACGAGCATTTCCACGGGCGGCGGATTCACCTGGTCTACGGCGCGATGCGCGACAAAGCGGTGGACGAAATCACCGGGCTGCTCTTCCCGCACGCCGCGACGGTGATCCTCACGCAGCCGCGCCAGCCCCGCGCCATCTCCGCCGAGCTGCTTGCGCAGATGACGCAGCACCTCGCGGCGGACGTGCGCTTCATCCCCGCGCCCGAAGAAGCCATGGAAGAGGCTCTGGAGCTCGCCGCGCCGCACGACGTGGTCTTCGTCACCGGCTCTCTCTATCTGGTGGGCGATCTGCGCCGCTGGTGGGCGATGCGCCGCGCCGCGGCAAGCGCGCGGACGTAGCCTTCAGCGCTCGACGACCGCGTTGAAGAACGCGCCGGCCAGGTGGTCGCCCCAGGCTTCCCTTACGTCGAGTGCAATCCGTGCCTGCGCGTTTTGATTCGCTACGCACGATGCGCGTGAGAATCACCTGCGGCGCCGGGCTCCGGTTGCCGCTCTCTGGAGCCGGATGCTAGGATGGCTGGTTCGATGCCCAACGACACCAAAAACGGCCCACGGGTGGTTCGGCCAGGCTCACCACAAGTTGGCATTCCCTGGCGCACGGCCAAGGAAGAGCAGGAAAACAACCGCCGGCGGTATGGCGACTACCTGCGCGCCGTCCGCGAGGCCGGTGGCGAGGCGGTCGAAGTCTCACTCGCGCTGGAGCCTGCCCAGTTGAGGCGGCTGGCCGCTTCGCTCGACGCTATCGTGCTCCCGGGCAGCCCGGCGGACGTGGACCCTGCGCGCTATGGCGCGGCGCGGCACCCCGCTTGCGCCGATGCCGACCGGCTGCGAGAGGATACGGACTACGCGCTGCTGGACGATGCGTTTGCAGCCGGGAAGCCGGTGCTGGCGATCTGCTACGGGGCGCAACTCTTGAACGTTTGTCTCGGCGGCTCGCTCTACCAAGATATTGCGAGCGAATTGCACACGGCGATCCGGCACAGTAAAGACGGACTTCCACCCGGCGCGGCTGACCCTGTGCATCCCACACGCATCGAACCCGGTGGGGAGATCGCTCAACTTGCGGCCGCTTGCGGCCTGGAGGATTCCGGCGGCCGGTTCGAGGCCCGGGTGAATACGTCGCATCACCAGGCGATCCGCGACCCCGGACGCGGGTTGCGCGTTGCAGCGTATGCTCCGGATGGAGTGATCGAAGCGGTGGAGCATGAGCCGCACAAACACTGGGTGATCGGCGTGCAGTGGCATCCGGAGCGCATGGCGGGCGACGCGCTGGCTGCGGCGTTGTTCGGCGCACTGATCCAGGCGGCGCGCGCGGCTTCCGTGCGGCGCTGAAGCGGGCCGCCGCGGGCATTGGGCTCAAGCCGAGTCTTGAATTCCAAGTTTCGAGTATCGCTCTTGGGGGAAGCATGATTTCACTCGCAGGCAAAGCGGCGCTGATTACGGGAGGCTCGCGCGGCATCGGCGCGGCAGCGGTGAAGCTGTTTGCGCAGGCGGGCGCGGACGTGGTCTTCAGCTACCACCGCAACCGCGACGCCGCCCGGCAGGTGGAGCAGGAGGCGCGCAAGCACGGCACGCGCGTGGAATCGCTCAAGGCCGACCTGAGCCGCATGGCCGACGCGAAAAGGCTGGTGAAGCACGCGATCGACCGCCTGGGCAACCTCGACATCCTGGTGGCCAACGCCGGCATCTGGAACGTGGAGGACCTGCCCATCGAGAAAATGACCGAGCGCGAGTGGGACGAGATGATGGACGTCAACCTGAAAAGCGTCTATGCGGTGACGCACTTCGCGGCCGCGCACATGATTGCGAAACGCGCCGGCCGCATCATCGCCGTCAGCTCGACCGCAGGGCAGCGCGGCGAAGCGTTCCACACGCACTACGGCGCAACGAAGGGGGCCGTCATCAGCTTCGTGAAAGGGCTCTCCACGGAACTCGCGCGGCACAACATCCTGGTGAACTGCGTCGCGCCCGGCTGGGTGAATACGGACATGTCCAAGCCCGTGCTGCAAACCAAGGCGGGGTGGAAATTCGCCACCTCGGTGATCCCGGTGGGCCGGCCCGCGACCGCCGAAGAAATCGCGGGGCCCATCCTTTTTCTTGCCTCCGACCTGGCAACCTTCCTCACCGGAGAGATCCTCAATGTAAACGGAGGTGCGGTGCTTTGCGGCTGACGCGAATTTGTCCTCTTCCTTATTGTCTCGCGATTCTCCTCGCGGCCTCATTTGCGCCGGCGGCGCGCGCACAGTCGCCGGAGACCATGCTGCCGGAGCAAAGCTCGGCGAAAGCCAAGCAATTGATCCAGCAGACCGTCGCCGCGCTCGGCGGCCCGGCGTTTCTCGGCGTGCGCGACGTGGATTGCGCCGGCCGGCTTTCGTTCTTTGGCCGCGCGGGCGAGGTGACCGGCTACGACTACTTCCGCGACCTGTGGAAATTCCCGGACAAGAACCGCACCGAGTACTCGAAGAAGGCCGAGATCATCGAGGTGTACAACGGCAACCAGGCGTGGACGCTCGACAAGGGCGGCGTGACGGAAAAACCGGCGGCCGATGCGGAAGAATTCCAGGAAGGCTTGAAGCGCGATCCCATCGGGCTGCTGCGCACCCGCCTGAATGAGGAAGGCATGACGTTCCGCTACGGCGGCAGCGAGATCGTGGACCTGAAGCAGGTGGACTGGGTGGAGATCGTGGACCGCGAGCGGCGAACGTTCCGGCTGGCGCTGGACCGCGCGACCCACCTGCCCATTCGCTCCGAAGTCTTCGTGCGCAACGTGGAGACGCGCGAGCGCACCGAGCTGGTCAAGTACTACTCCAACTACCAAGTCCAACAGGGCGTCCAGACGCCTTTCCAGGAGGCGCACGAGCGCGACGCCCGCCGGATCTATCAAGTGTTCTACAACGGCTGCGCCTACAACACCGGCCTTTCGGAGGATCTTTTCACCCGCGCCTCGCTCGAAAAGCACTACGCCGAATACGGCAAGAAGAAAAAGAAGTAGCCCCGCCCGGCAAACTCAGTTTCTGCTAGACTCCGCGCATCCTACGCGGAGGTGTCCCATGCCGCTTCGCCGACGCGAATTCCTCCAGCGCGCTGCCGTGGCGGCCGCCGTTTTCGGCGTGCCGCTCGCGCGCGCGGAACAAATCTTTGGCCAGGAAGCTCCCGCGTTGCCGCCGCGCTCGCTCTACGAGCAGGACCCCGAACGCTACTGGGGGCTGCTGCGGCGGCAATGGCTGCTTGCGGCCGACCGCATCAACCTGAACTGCGGCTCGGTGGGCTGCACGCCGCTGCCGGTGCTGCGCGCGATGATTGACCACCTGCTGAGCGCCGAAGAATTCCGCGAAGCGGCCTACCCGTGGTTCGGCTACGAGGAAAACACGCGCCTGCGCGAGCTGCGCGACGCCCTGGCGGCGTTCCTGCACGTCAACCGCGACGAGCTGGCGCTGGTGCGCAACGCCACCGAAGCCAACAACGTGGTGTGCAACGGGCTGGACTTTGCGGCGGGCGACGAAATCCTGCTGACCGACCAGGAGCACCCCGGCGGGCGCTGCGGCTGGGAGCAGAAAGCCATGCGCTTCGGCGTGAAGCTGAACTACGTCGCACTGCCCAAGCCGCCGGCGTCGGCGGAGCAAATCGTCGAGCTCTTCGAGCGCGCGCTGACGCCGCGCACGCGCATCATCATCTTCAGCCACATCACCACCGTGACCGGCGTCATTCTGCCGGCAAAACAGATCTGCGCGCTGGCGCGCAGCCGCGGCATCCTGACGCACGTGGACGGCGCGCACGCCACCGGGCAGATCCCGCTCGACCTGCACGACCTGGGCTGCGACTTCTACGGCTCGAGCCCGCACAAATGGCTGATGTCGCCCAAGGGCACGGGCTACCTTTATGTACGCGACGGCCTGCAGGAAAAGCTGTGGGTGAACATCGCCACGGGCGATTGGCACAACTACGCGCTGAAGGCCTACCGCTTCTCAAACTTCGGCACGTCGAACCTTTCCGTGTTTGTGGGCCTGAAGGCGGCGCTCGATTTCTTCCAGACGATCGGCCCCGAACGCATCTACGCGCGCCAGCACCAGCTCGCCACGCGGGTGCGCGACCGCGTGGCCGCGCACCCGCAACTCCGCACGGTGAATGCCAGCAAGGATGAGTTCTTCGGCGCGCTGGTGAGCTTCGAGCCCGTACCCTCCGTGGCTCCCGGCTCGACCACCGGAGGGCTCAAGCGCATCGCGGATGAATGCGCCGCGCGGAACATCCGCATCGCCGGCGACGCCGAGCGCATCCGCATCGCCACAAACATCTTCACGCAGCCCACGGAGTTGAACGCCTTCTTCGACGCTATGGACGCAGGCTTGCGCGCTATCTAGCCGTTCGTATTCGCTGAGGCCAGTCGCGAGGAGACGCACAATGGCTAAGAAAAGAATGCTTTTTACCATCTTTAGGGGGAGTCGCGTTACAAAAGCAAGGTTGCTTTCGGCAATGCGGCGGTACGACGAGGAACTTCGCCCGCGCGAGAAAGAATCGGGCACAAGGTACGCGGTTGAATACGACAAAAAGAGATATCCTCCCAAACGTATCCTAGAGCTGGCCACAGGGATATCCAGGAAAACCTTTTCTGGGGGAGCCAAAACTAATCGTGTTTTTTCCTATTTCCGCTGCTTCCCCATACGCACGGTTGTTTCTACACGTACTAGGTTCAAGACTCAGGCAGAACTGGAGCATGAAGAGCGCCTCTTGAACGCCCGGTGCCCTTCCCTTTCAACGCTTGAAAACAGACTGTTCAGGCAGCGATGGGCGACATTCCCGGGAGATATAGCCAAACTGCAATACGCCGGATTTCCGGGCGTATACGTGATTGCGCGAACCAAGCAATCATTGACAGGCAAGCGCGTGAGAGAACGGGATATCTATTATGTCGGTATGAGCAATTACGCAGGATTGAAGAAAAGGCTTTACCAGTTCAAGAGTGGAGTAAACAGGGGAAAAGGACACAGTACAGGAAATCGTCTCCATAAGAAGAAGCGGCTTCCTCCTTACGTGGCGTCTGTCGCAGTTCCTTGCAGAACCCGCAAAGGGGAGCGAGAGCCTGATGATCTTCGCAAAACGGGAATCATTGCGGCCCTAGAAATGTGCGTTTTGGCCAGAATCAAGGCTCGGCGACACGATCACAAAGAACCTGAATTGAACAAGAAATGAAGAGTCTCGATTCACTCGAGAGTCCTCAGGAGAGGCCACGCGTTGCGTTATAATGGTGGGACGCCTATGACGCGGAAAAGCCAACTGAGGGAGTCGCGGCCGGGCGCGGCGCCGATGCACGGCACGACGGTGCTGTGCTTGCGCAAAGACGGCAAAGTCGTGATGGCAGGCGACGGCCAGGTAACGCTCGGCGAAAACGTCGTGAAGCATTCGGCAAAGAAAATCCGGCGCCTGTTCGAAGACAAGGTGCTCGCGGGCTTTGCCGGGTCGACGGCCGATGCGCTTTCGCTCTTCGGCCGCTTCGAGGGCAAGCTCCAGGAGCACCACGGCAACCTTGCGCGCGCCGCCGTGGAGCTAGCCAAGGAATGGCGCACCGACCGCGCGCTGCGCCACCTGGACGCGCTGCTCATCGTCGCCGACGTGAAGTCCACGTTCCTGCTCTCGGGCCACGGCGACATCATCGAGCCGGACGACGGCATCTGCGCCATCGGCTCCGGCGGGCCGTTTGCGCTGGCGGCGGCGCGCGCTCTCGCCAAGCACACGAAGATGGGCGCCAAAGACATCGCGCAGGAAGCCTTGCGCATCGCCAGCGACATCTGCATTTTCACGAACACGAACGTCACGGTCGAAGAGCTATGAGCGGCAAAGCGGAAAAGGATTCGGTGATCTACCTGCCGGGCGAGACGACCGCGGCGGAGCCCCAAGCGCTGCCCTCGTTTGACGAGCTGACGCCGCGCGAGATCGTCGCCGAGCTCGACAAATACATCGTCGGGCAGAACGCAGCCAAGCGCGCCGTGGCCATCGCCCTGCGCAACCGCGTGCGCCGGCAGAAGCTCACGCCCGAAATGGCCGAGGAAGTTTTGCCCAAGAACATCCTGATGATGGGCCCCACCGGCGTGGGCAAAACGGAAATTGCGCGGCGGCTGGCGCGGCTGGCGGGCTGCCCTTTCATAAAGGTCGAAGCGTCGAAATACACCGAAGTCGGCTACGTGGGCCGCGACGTCGAGTCCATGGTGCGCGACTTGGTGGAGACGGCGATCGACATGGTGCGCGAAGAGAAGCTCGACGAAGTGGCCGAGCGCGCCGAGCAAACCGCCGAAGAGCGCTTGCTCGATTTGCTGCTGCCGCCCGCGCCGGTGCAGACGCCCGATATCGCCTCCCTGCCGTCGAGCACGTCGTCCCCGGCGTCCGCCGAGCAGGCCACGCGCACGCGCGAAAAGCTCCGCGCGCAGCTCCGCGAAGGCAAGCTCGACCAGCGCATGGTGGAAGTGGAAGTCCGCGAGCGCTCCATGCCGGCGTTTGAAATCATCACCAACCAGGGCATCGAGGAAATGGACGTCAACGTCAAGGACATGCTCTCGGGCTTCTTCGGGCCATCGAAGAAGAAGCGCAAGATGACCGTCGCGGAGGCCCTCGACTACCTGATCCAGGAAGAAGAAAACAAGCTGATCGACACGGACCAGGTGACGCGCGTGGCCGTGGAGCGCGCCGAACAGATGGGCATCATCTTCATCGACGAAATCGACAAAATCGCGGGGCGCGAATCAGGGCACGGGCCGGACGTTTCGCGCGAGGGCGTGCAGCGCGACATCCTGCCGATCATCGAAGGCACCACGGTGAACACGCGCTACGGCATGATCCGCACCGACCACATCCTGTTCATCGCCGCGGGCGCGTTCCACATCACGAAACCCTCCGACCTGATCCCCGAGCTGCAGGGCCGGCTGCCGCTGCGCGTGGAGCTGACCGCACTCAACGAAGCCGATTTCGTCCGCATCCTCACCGAGCCCAAGAACGCGCTCATCAAGCAGTACATAGCGCTGCTCGAGACCGAGAGCGTGAAGCTGACGTTCACCGAAGACGCCATCGCCACGCTCGCGCGCTTCGCCGCCATGGTCAACGAGCAGACGGAGAACATCGGCGCGCGCCGCCTGCACACGATCATGGAGAAGGTGCTGGACGAGATTTCCTTCGAGGCGCCCGAGCTGAAAAAGAAGGCCGTGAAGATCGACGCCGCCTACGTGAATAAGCAGCTCGCCGACATCGTCAAGAACCAGGACCTGAGCCGCTACATCCTCTGAGGCCGAAATTTGAAAATGGAAACTCGAAACTCGGCCCTTGCCCCGCCTCTCGGTGAAAGCCAAATCCGATGCCCGGCGCGAGGAAGCATTCGCAGAGCTGCGCACCGGATCGAGACGAGTTTCTTTTTTCGAATTTCGATTTTCGCGTGCCTCGCACTGGCGCTAGCGGGTTGCGCCGCGCCCGGCGAGCCCACGCCGCCGCAGCCGGTGGTGCCGAAAGCCATCGGCGACCTGGCCGCGCGCCAGGAAGGCGACGGCGTCGTGCTGACGTTCTCGCTGCCCACGCGCTCGATGCAGGACGAGCCGCTTGCCGAGCCGCCCGCAATTGAAATCTATCGCGGCTTCCGTCCGGCGGCCGCCACCGCAGGAAAATTGAGCACGCGGCTCGTCTATACGATCCCTTCGGCGGTGGTGGACACGTACACGGGCGCAGGCCAGGTGCGGTTCATCGATCCGCTGTTGGCGGAAGAACTGGCGGCGCATCCCGGCGAGCAGGCCGTGTACATGGTGCGGACGCGCGCGGCAAAGCGCCGCGCCTCAGCGGATTCAAACGTCGCCGCCCTCCGCGTTTATCCGGTGCCAGCGCCGATCGCCGACGTGCGGGCGCAGGTGACGGAAACGGGCATCGAGTTGTCGTGGTCAGCGCCGCAACGCGTCCCGGCGGACGCGGCTCTGGCCGGTTACCGCGTGTATCGCGCAGAAGTGGAGCCGGAGTCAGCCGCCGCAGCGGAAAAAGATCCCGCGAAAGCAAGACTGAAAACGCCGTTCGTACTGCTCGGACCCGCGCCGGCAACTTTTTTTCGCGACATGCAGTTCGAGTTTGGCCGCACGTACCTCTACACTGTGCGCAGCGTCGCGCAGTACGAAACCGATTCGGTGGAATCGGCAAACTCGCAGCCGGTTATGCTCACGCCGCAGGATACGTTCGCGCCAGCGGCGCCAAAGGGCCTAGTTGTGATTGTCGTGCCGGCGACGCCGGAAGCGCCCGCGCATCTCGAGCTCTCCTGGGACATCAGCACGGAAACTGACCTGGCCGGCTACCACGTCTATCGCAGCGAGGAACCCGACAAGCGCGGCGAGCGCCTGACGCGCGAGCTGTTGCTTGCGCCGACGTACCGTGATATGTCCATCGCGCCCGCACGGCGATACACCTACCGGGTGACCGCCATGGACCGCGCCGGAAATGAAAGCGCCCCGAGTGCTGCGGTTGCGGCAGAACTGCCGCCTGCCGGGCCGGGTCAGTAGCAAGCCCCGCCAATGAAATTCTGCCGCTTCCAGCCGCTGGTCTTCCGGGCCGAGCAAATCGGCGCGGCGGACGCGCTGGCGCGTCCCGAGCCGCGGACCGGCGTGATCGAAGGCGAGCGCGTGCGCGAGATCGAGGGCGACCTCTTCGATCGCTGGCGCGCCGCCGAGCGCGACTGGCCGCTCGCCGAAGTGAAGCTGCTGCCGCCGGTGGTGCCGAGCAAGATCGTCTGCCTAGGCCGCAACTATCAGGAGCACGCCGCCGAACTGGGCCACGCCGTGCCCAAAGAGCCGTTGATTTTTCTAAAGGCGCCCTCGGCGATCATCGGCCCCGAAGAGCCTATCGTGATGCCGCCGATCTCGAATCGCGTGGACCACGAAGGCGAGCTGGCCGTAATCATCGGCCGCACCTGCTCCGAGCTTCGCGACGCGGACGACGTGCGGCCCTATGTTCTCGGCTACACCTGCCTGAACGACGTCACCGCGCGCGACCTGCAAAAGATCGACGTGCAGTTCACCCGCGCCAAGGGCTTCGATACGTTTTGCCCGTTCGGGCCCGTGATCGAGACCGAGCTCGACCTGGC
>Ga0184633_10000588_pt1 | contig 13574 bp, 18 predicted proteins | sample PLM31_170_b1_FD_133156 | JGI IMG/M metagenome (GOLD analysis project Ga0184633, IMG submission 133156) | Groundwater sediment microbial communities from an aquifer in East River, Colorado, USA - PLM3-1_170_b1 | ecosystem: Environmental > Terrestrial > Soil > Riparian zone | place: USA: East...
AAGATCACCGCCTCGCTCTGACCCATACCGCTCGCACCGCCGGTGATGAGTGCGACCTTCCCCGCAAGTCTCATATGCCCCTCCTCCTTCATAAAGCTCGCTCATAGGCTCGCTTCGGCCCGCGTGCCGCACCCGCGGCCGGCGCGACGGGGCGAGTATCGCAGAGAGCCCCCACCGTGTACACTGCGGGTCGCCGCTTCGCCGTCGCGGGACTGGGACCTATATAAGGAGCGATCATGGCGACGTATGTGCTCGTTCACGGCGCGTATCAGGGAAGCTGGATCTGGAAGCCGGTCATCGAACGCCTGCGGGCCGCCGGGCACCGGGCGTATGCGCCGACGCTCGACGGCTGCGCCGAGCGCCACCATCTGGTGCGCCCCGGCATCACCGTCGCCACGCACGCACAGGAAGTCGCGCAGCTCCTGTTCTACGAGGACCTCACGCAGGTGGTCCTCGTGGGAACGAGCTCCGGCGGCATGGTGATCTGCAAGGCCGCTGAGCTGGCCCGCGACCGCATCGCCCGGCTCGTCTTCGTCGACGCGCTGGCGTTGATGTCAGGAGAGCGGGTCGGCGACATCGTGAAGCGCGTGTCGGCCAACGAGACGACCGCGATCACGACCGGACCCGCACGGGCCGACGTGGAGAAGCGGCTGTTCGCGGACCTCGATCCCGACACGCGCGCCTGGGCCCTGGCGCGTTACACGCCGCATCCGGTGGCTGCGCTGGAGGCGCCCGTGGAGCTCGGAAGCTTCTGGAACCAGGCGTGGCCCGCGATCGTCATCCGCTGTCGCCGCGCCATGAATCCACCCGAGACGCATCAGCGCCGCACGGCCGAGCGGCTGAAAGCCGTCTGGCACGAGCTCGACACCGGCCACTATCCGATGCTCAGCCAGCCGGACGAGCTGACGCGGCTACTCCTGGCGCCGCTTTCTTGACAGGAGCACGACCGCGTTGCACAGTGCCCCCCGAGCCCAGATGACATGAACGGCATCCACGACATGGGCGGCATGCACGGCTTCGGGCGCGTCGAGCGCGAGGCAAACGAGCCCGTCTTCCACGCGGCCTGGGAAGGGCGGGTCCTCGGGCTCACCCGGGCGTGCAGCGTGCAGCACATTTTCAACATCGACGAGAGCCGCCACGCCATCGAGCGGATGGCGCCGATCGACTACCTGGCCTCGAGCTACTACGAGCGCTGGCTCGACCGCAACGTGCGGCTGCTGGTCGAGAAGGGCGTGATCACGCGCGAGGAGCTCGAACGGCGCATGGCCCAGCTCGCCAGCGGGCCCGATCCGGCGCCGTCGCACTCGGACGCCAAGCTGCTCGATCGGATGCTGGGGGTCACGAAGGAGCGTCCCCACTACCGTCAGCCCGGCCCTCCGCCGCGCTTCGCGACAGGAGATCGGGTCCTCACGCGCAACGACGCGCCGGTGGGACATACGCGGCTGCCCCGCTACGCGCGCGGCAAGCACGGCGTCATCGACCGCGTGCACGGGTCCTATATATTCCCGGACACCAACGCCCACGGGCAGGGCGAGCAACCCCACGCGCTCTACAGCGTTCGCTTCGACGCCGCCGAGCTGTGGGGCGGCTCGGCCGAGCCGTGCGCGCCGGTCCACATCGACCTCTGGGAGCGCTATCTCGAGCCGGCCGCTCCCGCAAGGAGCACGTCATGAGCGGCGCCCACGACGAACACGGACACCATCACCGCGAGCCGGAGTCCGTTCTCTCGCTCCGGGTCCGCGCCCTCGAGTCGCTGCTCATCGAGAAGAAGCTCGTCTCGAGCGAGGCCGTCGACCGCATCGTCGGCGCCTACGAGCAGGACATCGGGCCGCACAACGGCGCCAAGGTCGTCGCCCGCGCCTGGGTCGATCCGGCGTACCGCCAGCGGCTCCTCGCCGACGGGACGGCGGCCATCGAAGAGCTTGGCTTCGGCGGGGTCGACCTCCAGGTGGTCGAGAACACGCCCGGCGTCCACAACCTCGTCGTCTGCACGCTCTGCTCCTGCTATCCGCACGCTCTCATCGGGCTCCCGCCAGTCTGGTACAAGTCGTTCGAGTACCGCTCCCGCGCGGTACGGGAGCCGCGCGTGGTGTTGCGCGAGTTCGGGGTCGACCTGCCCGAGAGCGTGGAGATCCGGATCTGGGACTCGAGCGCCGAGCTCCGGTACCTGGTTCTTCCGCAACGGCCCCCCGGCACCGAACGCCTGAGCGAGGCTGCGCTCGCGGAGCTGGTCACGCGTGACGCGATGATCGGGGTCGTGTTGGTGCAGCCCCGCGCGGCCGCGGCCCGCTGACCCGGAGGCTTCGCGATGGACCCCGTCCCGAGCCGCGAGATCGCCGACATGTCCGGCCAGGCGGCGTTGCCGAGGAAGAACGGCGAGCTGGTCTTCGACGAGGCGTGGCAGGGCCGCATCTTCGGCATGACCGTGGCGATGAGTCACGAAGCCTGCTTCGCGTGGCGCGAGTTCCAGGCCCAGCTCATCGCCGAGATCGCGCACGCGGAGCGCGAGGGCGAGTCCTCGAGCTACTACGAGCGCTGGCTCCACGCCTTCGAACGCCTGCTCGCCGACAAGGGCCTGCTCGACGCGGGCACCGTCGCCGAGCGTACGCACGACTTCGAGACCGGCCGCCGCGACGACGTGTTCTAGTCTCTCGCCATACCCGCGAAGGAGACCGCCATGGCCCTCGATCCCCAGGCCCAGGAAGTGATCAACCTCGTCATCAAGTCGGGGCGCCCGGCCTATCACACGCTGTCACCCAAGGACGCCCGCCAGCTGTTCCGCGAGACGCGCCCGGCGTCCACCCCGACGCCGCCGGAGATCGGCGCGGTCAGGAACCTCGTGGCCGACGGACCCGGCGGGCCGATCCCGCTGCGCGTCTATCGTCCGGCCGGTGTGGCCGACGGCACGCCGCTCCCGGGGCTTGTCTTCTTCCACGGCGGCGGCTGGGTGATCGGCGATCTCGACACGCACGACGTGCAGTGCCGGCAGCTCACGGCCGAGGCGAGGATCACGGTCGTCGCCGTCGACTACCGCCTGGCACCCGAGCACAAGTTCCCGGCCGCCGTGGACGACGCCTGCGCGGCGACGCGCTGGGTCGCCGCGCACGGCAGCGAGCTCGGCGTCGACGCCCAACGCCTTGCTGTCGCCGGCGACAGTGCGGGCGGCAACCTCGCCGCGGTGGTCGCTCTGCTGGCGCGCGAGGCGGGCGCTCCGGCCATCGCACTCCAAGTTCTCGTCTATCCGGTGACCGACGTCAGCGCCGAGTCACAGTCGTATCGCGATTTCGCCGAGGGATATCTCCTCACGCGCGAGAGCATGCGGTGGTTCACGAATCACTACTTGAAGTCGGCGAGCGACGCCGATGACTGGCGCGCCTCGCCGCTGCGCGCGCAGTCGCTCGCAGGGCTCCCGCCGGCGCTCGTCGTCACCGCGGGGTTCGATCCGCTGCGCGACGAGGGCGCGGCCTACGCGGCGCGGCTCACGGACGCGGGGGGGCGGGTGGACTACGTCTGCTACGGCGGGATGATCCACGGCTTCATGCCCATGGGCCGGCTCATCGACACCGGCAACCGCGCCATCTCCCACGTCGCGGCTTCGCTGCGCCAGGCGCTTCGCTGATGGCGGCCATGAATATCGGGATCTCGGTTCCGCTGCCCGCGTATCACGTCGACGTCGGATTCATGGCCAAAAAGGCCGAGGAGCTCGGCTTCGAGTCGTTCTGGTGCGCCGAGCACCCCTGCATCCCCGTGCACTCGACGAGCCGGTTCCCGGGCTCGGAGGACGGCGTCATCCCCGAGAGCTACTCGCACTTCGTCGATCCGTTCGTCGCGCTGGCGCGCGCGTCGGGCGCCACGAAGACGATCAAGCTCGGGACCGGGATCGTGCTCGTGCCCGAGCGCCACCCGTTGCTCATGGCCAAGGAGATCTCGACGCTCGATCTCTTCAGCGGCGGGCGGTTCCTGTTCGGTATCGGGGCGGGCTGGCTCCGGGAAGAGACCCAGATCATGGGGGGCGACTTCGATCATCGCTGGACCCAGACGCGCGAGTCGATCCTGGCCATGAAAGAGCTGTGGACCAAGCCCGCGGCCGAGTTCCACGGCAAGTACTACGACTTCCCTCTCGTGAAGTCGTTCCCCAAGCCCCTGCAGAAGCCGCACCCGCCGGTGCTCCTGGGCGGCGGGGCGAAGAACATCCTGGAGCGCATCATCGCCTGGGGCGACGGCTGGCTGCCGAACCGCGTCACGCCGGAGAAGCTTCGCGAGGGCCGCGCGACGCTCGATCGGCTGGCGAAGGACGCGGGGCGCGATCCGTCGAAGATCACAATCTCCGTCCACGGCCAGCCTGCCGACCGTGACCTCCTGAGACGCTTCCACGATGCGGGCGCCAACCGGGTCATCGTGCGGCCGCCCGTGGTCAAGACCGAGTCGGAGATGGGGACGGAGCTGTCACGCATGGCCGACGCAGTCTTGAAGTAGCCGACGGCGGCCGACCACACCCTCGACGCTACTCGGGCAACGTGAGCCGGACGACCTCGTCGACCGACGGGGCCTTGTCCAGCCCGGCCACGGCGGCCACGAATCGGTCGTAGCGCGGCGCCGCGATCGGTAAGCCGGGCACGAAGCGCCGCAGCACCTCGGCGTCGCGCGCGAAGTCCCACATCAGCTCGCGCCCGTGGTATTCCCCGGTGACGCGCCGGCCGTCCCGCAGCGCGAACGTCAAGCGCGGCGCGAAGCACTCGCGACCGACCGCGCCGATGATCTCGACACGCCGCTGGAGCGCGGCCACGCGCGCCGCGAGCTCCGCGCCGCTCGAGGCGCCCGCGTCGCGCGGGTCCTCGACGTTGCGTTCCAGCACGGGATAGTCGCCGGCGATGACCGTGTACGCCAGCATGTAGGCCGTGCGTCCGAAACCGCTGCCGTCGGGGGCCGGGGGGCGAGGGAATCTGGGCGACGGATAAAGCGTCTCCAGATAATTCATCTCGAGCGTGATGTGCTCGATCTCGTCGACGGCGAGCTTGTGCCGCGACGTCATCTCGCTCGCCAGCCAGACGACCGGCTGATTGAAGCCCGGCGTCGGATAGATCTTGAACTTGACGTCGAGGACTTCCCAGCGCCGGCCGAGATCCGCCACGATCTCGTCGAGGTCGGCCTTGGGCGGCCCGGTGAAGGTGTAGGCCAGATCACCCTTGTTACTTCCCGTAAACGCGTAGTAGAACCCGCCTTCGCCTTCCAGCGCGCTCGGCGCCCCCTGAAAGCCCTGGGCGGCGAGGCTGGCCGCCCACATTCCGCTTCGGGCCGCCTGCGCCTCGGCGAAGTCCGCGTCGCGCGCGCCGGTGCGCTGGCCCTCGATGAGGCTCCCCGCAAAGCTCGCGGCCAGGGCAATGGCATGGGTGGTCCCTTGCGCATCGAGCCCGAGCAGCCTCGCGGTCGTCGCGGCGCAGCCGAGAATCCCGTAGACCGGGCTGGCGCGAAAGCCGTGCGCCGGGGTCGACGGAATGAAATCGCGCGCGCACCGGCACTGCACCTCGTAGCCGGCGACGAGCGCGGTCAGAAGCTCGCGGCCGGCCCTTCCTGCCCCTTCGGCGGTCGCCAGACCGGCCGGGACGATGAGGACGCCGGGATGAGTGAGCATATGATACGAGTCGCACTGGTTGTTCACGGCCACCGCCACGCCGTTCGCGAAGGCGGCGCCCGCGCGCGTCACGCGCGTGCCGTCCACCCACAGCGTGGCGCCCTGGCCGGCCCCGACCCGCCGCGGGCCGAGGCTCTCGTGCTCGATCACGGCGCGCCGCGCCGCCGCCGTGCGCGCGTTGTCCGCGCCGACTAGCCCGACCGTGACCGCGTGGTTCACGAATGCCTTCGCCTTGTCGACGACGGCCGGGGGGAGCTCCTCGAACCGGAGCTGGGCGACGAACTCACCGAGCTGTACGGCGAGGGGCGTCTTTCCCATGGCTGGAGCATAATACGGCGCATGCGACCTCGTGAGGAGACGATCTCCGTCGGCGGCGTCGGCGTGCACACATGGATTGGCGGGCAGGGCGATCCCTTGCTGGTGCTCCACGGCGCCGGCGGCAACCGTGGCTGGACCCGATGGCTGGCGCAGGTCGCCGAGCGCTTCACGGTGTGGGCGCCCACGCACCCGGGCTTCGGGCGCTCCGGCGACGCCGACTGGATGGACGGCATCGAGGACCTCGCCCGGTTCCACCTCTGGTTTATCGACGCCGCTGGGCTCGGCCGACCGCATCTCGTGGGCCATTCGATCGGCGGGTGGACCGCGGCGGAGATGGCAACGATGAGCCCGGGCTCGATCGACCGGCTCGTTCTGGTGGCGCCGGTCGGCCTCAAGCCGGAGAAGGGCGAGATCCTCGACATCTTCTACTATTCGCCCCCGCAGCTTCTCACCATGACCGTGCACGACCCGAAGACCGTCCCGGAGTGGGACGAGCTCTACGGCCGAGCGCCCACGCCGGCGGAGGTCGAGATCGCGACGCGCAACCGGGAGATGGCGGCGCGCCTGACCTGGAAGCCGTACATGCACAACCCCCGTCTGGCGCATTTTCTGCCCCGCGTGACGAATCCGACCTTGATCGTCTGGGGCCGCGAGGACCGCGTCGTACCGGTCGAGTGCGGTGAGCAGTACCGGCGGCTCCTACCCAACGCTGACCTCACCGTGCTCGAGCGGTGCGGCCACCTGCCCCCGGTGGAGCAGCCCGAAATCTTCGCGCGCCTGGTGCTCGACTTTCTCGGAGGACACAACCGGCGATGAAGCTCTACTACTTCAGCGAGATGCCGCACCACGAGTTCCCCGACGAGGAGGGCGACAAGTACCCCTCGCTCCGCCTCGAGTTCCCGAACCGCTTCTTCGACCGGGAGAAGGCCGCCGCGAACTACCAGCGCTACCTCACCGAGTACGAGTTCGCCGACCAGGCGGGCTTCGACGGCCTCATGATCAACGAGCATCACTCGACCCCCTCGTGCGTGAACGTCGGCGTGAACATGACCGCGGCGGTTCTGGGCCGCACGACCCGGCGGGCGAAGATTTTGCTCCTCGGCAATATCCTGCCGATCGAGGACAACCCCGTGCGGATGGCCGAGCAGCTCGCCATGGCGGACCTCATCTCCGGCGGCCGGGTGTTGTCCGGATTTGTGCGCGGCGTCGGCGTGGAGACCTGGTGGTCCAACACGAACCCCGTCCACAACCGCGAGCGTTTCGAGGAGTGCCACGACCTCATCCTCAAGTGCTGGACCGAGCCAGGGCCGTTCCGCTGGGAGGGCCGCCACTACCACTTCCGTCACGTCAACCCGTGGTGCCTGCCGCTTCAGAAGCCGCATCCGCCCATCTGGATTCCTGGCACCGCCAGCCCCGAGACGGCCGTGTGGGCCGGGCGCCGCGGGTACACCTATGTGCCATTTCTGGTGCCGTCCGAGATCGCGCGCGAGCTGTTCGACTATTATCGTCAGGGCGCCGCCGAGGTCGGCCGAACCGTGACCGCCGACAACCTCGGCTTCCTCATCTGCGCCGTCACAGCGGAGACCAAAGCGAAAGCGCTCGAGGCCGGACGGCACTTCGTCTGGCGCATGGGGCCGACGCTGCGCGCGCCGACCGAGTACTTCGCGCCGGTGGGAATGCGCTCACGAGCGGGGGCGCAGTTCGCGCTGCGCGCGCGCCCGCGGTCGCTGGCGACGATGAGCTACCAGGAGCTGCTGGACGGCCAGTTCATCGTCGCCGGCACGCCCGACGAGGTGATCGACCGTTTCTCGCGCATCCAGCGCGAGCTGGGGGTCGGCCACCTTCTCCTCGAAGCTCAGGAGTCGCGCATGGACCACCCGACGACGATGCGCTCGATCGAGCTGATGGGCGCGAAGGTCATCCCGGCGGTGGCGACGCTCTAGGGGCTCAGCCGCGCTTCGTCTCGAAGAACTCCTTCAGCAGCGCGCCGCACTCGGCGCCGAGCACGCCGCCCAACGCCTCGACGCGATGGTTCAGGCGCCCGTCGTCGAGCAGCCGGTACCGCGACTCGACGGCGCCGGCCCGCGGGTCGGGCGCGCCGTACACGACCCGCGCGAGGCGCGCCTGAATGACCGCGCCGCAGCACATCGCGCACGGCTCGAGCGTCGCGTAGAGCACCGCGCCCGGCAGCCGGTAGTTCCCGACCTTCTGCGCCGCCTCGCGCAGGGCCAGCACCTCGGCGTGCGCCGTCGGGTCGACGAGCGCGATCGGTGCGTTGTGCGCCTGCCCGACGATCACATCGTCGACCACGACCACGGCCCCCACCGGCACCTCGCCGGCCCCGAGACCTACCCGCGCCTCGGCGAGCGCCGCGCGCATGAACCCTTCAGCGTCCATCTATATGCTCGCCTCGCACGCGGGGGGCCCAGCCCCCGGCCGTACTGCGGCTCGCATGACCCTCATACTCTTATGGGCTCTCGGTCGCCGGGGTTTGGAGCGCCACGAGCGGAGCCACCGGCCCCGGCACCGCCTGACCGGTTCGTTGCCGTCCCTCCGTCACGTTGGCGATGATGAGGATCGCGACGAGGACCAGCACCACGACCGCGCCGCCCACGATCATCGAGATGAACATCGGCTCCAGCGCCTCCGCGCGGGCCGGCTGTACAACCATCACCCCCAGCGCCGCCAGCAGTAGCACGCAGACACACTTTGTGAACGTCACGAGGTCCTCCCTTCCGTTGGTCCCGCGTTGGGGATTTAAGTGGTGCGCCCTAGAGGATTCGAACCTCTGGCCTTCGGATTCGTAGTCCGACGCTCTGTCCACCTGAGCTAAGGGCGCAACGGGCACTTACGATACACTACGCGGCGCCCTGGGGCGAGCGGGCTAGTTACGGGCTAGTTCTACAGCGCCTTCCTGTTGCGATACCAGCCGCTCCACAGCGGCGTGGAGATGGCCCGGGGCAGGCTGTTCTTGCTCAGAGCCCCAGCCAATATAGAGCCAACAGAAAGCACTGGAGGGAGATTGCATCGAGGGGCTCTCTGAACCACGTCCAATACGTCCATCGAGCGACTCTGGCTGAGAGTTCTGGAGACGGAGCCGAGTCAGGAGGAATCTTTTGGAACGCAAGCATCTCCCGGATGAAGAAGAGACCGCTCCAAACGCGCATCACGAGGTAGGAGGCGAGACCTATCAGAAGCAGGCGGCGGATTATCACGTCATTCCAGGTCAAGAAAAGCGTCGAGACAATGAAAATGGTGATGGCGGCATGCACGGGGATCCAAAACCGTTGCAGGGGTACCCCTGTACCGCGTTGGATGATCGAAAATGACGCTGGCGGCGACGCACTCCATATCGGGGTGAGCACGATGTGCTCGTACAGGCCCCCTCCAAAAGCGCTGGCCATGGAGAAGCAGAGCAGAATCAACGACCATAGTGCGAGGTGCGTCTCCATTGATGCCCCCTTCGGCGTTGCCCCGCCTCAGTGGCTCGTGGTGTCCGACTCTACCTTCCCGGCTCCGTCATAGCGTCCTCCCACGACTACTGAAGCCGATCTACGTCCCTGTGCGGAGTTATTCCGAGAAGCTCCCAGCCGTAGACGGCTCCGGAGCGGTGGATCGGGTGACAGAGCCCATCGAAGCTCGCCGCCTGACACTCACTGAGATGCGTCCGCGTCCGGGCGAGCGTCTGGAAGGCGTCAATCACAAGACTCAGGGGCCATCCTGCGGCCTCATACCCGTAGATGAGAATCGCCTTCCGTCCAGTGAAGCCGGAGTTCGAGAGCCTCTCGCAGTCGATCACGGCGCTCCGATGCTGGGCATAGGGCGACAGGACATTCATGAGGATCTTATCGTTCAGCTTCCCGTTGTCCCCCAACAGCCGCCACATCTTGACCTCGATGAACCAGTGCTCGCCGCCAGCCTGGACGGCGAGATCGCACTTCTGGCGGCGCTCCGTGGGATACGGGACGGCGATTTCGATCCGGGAATACCTGGCGGGTCTGGCTGCACGCATCTCATCCAGTACCAACCGCACCGTCTGCGCCTCGGTGTGGGGGCCAATGCCGGGCTGAAAGATTTGCTCGGACCGCTGGTTGACGGCTTGCGGTTGTTTAGCGTCAGCTGCTTTCAGCCCGTCAGCGAAGTTAGCAACGAAGGCAGTAAGGAAACTGGGTGGCGCGGCCACGCCACGAACCTATGACGGCCGATCGGTTGGCGTCAAGCAGCCTGAAGCCAGCCTTCAACCCACGCTTCTATTTCCGGGCCTCCCGCTGGTGAGCCGCGCCCTGAGACGGGCTGGCCCACGCTCGTAGCTGCTGACGGGCCAGGGCGATGTCCTGGCCCGGGACGAGCACGCGACACTCGACCGCCTTGAGCATTCGCTCGGCGCGGTCTTCTGGCACGGCGTAGGTCGCCGTGGTCCTGTTCTTGGCGAACTCAAGCCGAGTCAGCGGGAGTGTCCATCGTTTTCCGTCACACGTGACATCGACGGTTGGGTAGGCGGAACTCCCGTGGCCCACCAGGTGGACTTGCCGCTGCGTGGTCTTGGAATTGCTACTCAGAACGACTCGGGGGCGTCCCGAGATCCCCTGCTGACTGACGACCTGCTGAGTCGAGTTTGCCGCGAACGTATGGAAGGGAGCAACCTGCGCGACGATGAGGACGAGAAGGACGACCAGACCTCTCATTGCAGACTCCCAGAGGCGTGCCGATAGACAAACTATCGTTCCAATCAGTGTAGCCCGGACCTCAGTCAGAAACTAATCTCTGGAGGGCGACCACGAGGACCCGACATCGCCTCAGATGAGTTCGTCGGTATCGACCACAGACCAACCGAGCTTCCTCAAGGAGGGCTCGAGACGATGGCGTCGCTCCGCTCGCCGCCTCTCTACTCCAGCAAACGCGTCATGGGGCTCCCGACGCTCCCCTCCACGACGGTCGAGGACGACCCTTACACCGCTCCAGCCCCCAAACTGCCAGAGCAGCTCCTCGTATCGGTCCAGACGGCTGCAGGCCACGACAAAGATGAGCACGTCTATGTCCCGCTCACGTGTCTAAAGGGTGCAACGGGAGTTTACGATACACCACCCGCCGCGCCAGTGCGGTGTGTCTTGACATGGTGCCGGATCGCTCCGATGATCCCTGCGTTCGGTCCCGTCCGATAGCCCCCAAAGGAGGAGACAGATGAAGCTCTTCGTCATGGTCCTCGCCTTGGTCGCTTCGGCCACTGGTCCCGCACTCGCCTCTGAGTGTCCGGCCTTGCAAGCCCAGATCGACAAAGCCGTCGGCACCCGCTACGACGCGAGCGCCGGCAACGCGAAAATACTCGCGCGGCAGGCCTGGGCGCTCCATCAGGAGGGCAAGCACGCGGAGTCGGTCGCGAAGTACGACGAGGCCGCGAAGGCCGCCGGGCTCACGCTGACGAAAAAGCAGTAGCGGCCCGCCCCGGCGCGTCCCGGGAAGCTGAGCTCCAGCTGGAGAGAGCGCCGAACTGTGTCCGATTCGTGGTCCGACGCTCTATCCAGCCGAGAGCGCTAAGCGAATGGCGGAGAGGCCGGGATTCGAACCCGGGACAGAGCTTTTAACCCTGTAACCGCTTAGCAGGCGGCTGCCTTCGGCCAACTCGGCCACCTCTCCAAGGATCAAGCCGGCCTAGTATACAGCGTCACGAGTCCACCCGCGGATCGCATCAGCGTCCTCGCGACTTTTGAGCCCCTGCGATGGCCTCCTGGAGCGTCTCCCTCAGGTCGAAGGCCTGGAGGCCGTACTTCTCCTCGTATCCGGAGGATTCCTCGACGGCCTTCCTGAGTATCGGGATGAGGGACGGATCGCCGAGCCGTCCGAGCGCGTAGACCGCGCACCCGCGCACGGTTAAACTGTCGTCCTTCAATCGTCGCACCAGGACTTCTCGCGACCCCGTATCCGCAGCTTCGCCCAGCGCGAGCACCGCCTCCTGACGAACCGCCGCGTCTCCATGGCTCGTCAGCTCCCGCAGTTTCGCCAGTCCGCCGGCGTCACCCACGGCGCCCAGCGCCCGGGCCGCCAGCACGGCAGTCATCGGGTTCCGCTCCTGCAAGAGATCGCTCAGCCGGCGCCGGACGCCTTCGCTTCCCTTCCGGCCGGCGAGCTTGGCCAGGGAGCTCCCGGCCTCCCACCTGACGGCGAAGTCTTCCTTCTTGTCCCCCCGGCTCAGAAGCTGGATCAGGACCGGGACCGCGATCGTCTCGTTGTCGATGAGCCCCAGGGCGGCTGCCACCGCCTGACGCACCGACAGGTCGGGATCGTCTTTGTAGCGCCCGATGAAATTCGCGTAGCGAGGCGGCCCGATCTTGCCGAGGGTAACGAGGAGCTCGCCCTTCCACCTCCCAGCGATGACTAGATCCGCCATGGCCTTTGAGTGGGAGAAGTCCGAGAGTGCGTTGATCGCCGCGAGCACCGTGTTTCCGCAGAACGGCTCGTATCTCCGCTCCGCGAACACATCCGCTGGCGTCACGGCCAGCAGGCAACACCCTCACTCCGCGCACTCGTGCTCGATCGACTTTCCGCTCTTCACCAGATCGAGGAGTGGCACGACGGCCTCTTTGGCCTTGAGCTCCTCGAGCGCACCGGCGATCGTCTGGCGCATGTCGCCGGCGCACCGCTTCCAGTCGCGGGTCGTGATCGTATCGATCAACCCCGCGACGATCAGCGCCCGCTGTTGCGGGTACTTGCGGAGCTGCTCCGCAGCCCCGTAGGCCTTATCGAAATCAGGATCCCTCAGGTCCCGGATCAGCGCTCTCACCTTGCTCGCGTCGTCCTGGCCGTGGGCGAGGCCGGCGAGCAGCGCGACGGCGCCGGCAATGGTGAGAAGTCCCACGCGACGTGTCCACCCGTTCATGCGCCACCTCCCGGTGAGTCCACCTCGACGGCGGATGCATACCGCCGTGAGAGAGCTTAGCAGATGGACGCGGCCGCCCGTCGTCGGGTCAGTCGTAAACGCAGAAGAAGCGCCGCTGGTTGGTGGCGAATCCCAGCGCGAGCCGGGGCAGGACGCGCCGTGCGTAGGCTGCTTCCGGACTGTCCGGGATCAGTTGGAGTACGTCGTTGTACAACGCGATCGCCTTCTGCCTGGCCGTCAGGGCCCCGGCCTGATATCGCGCAGGTTGCGCATACGCGTCCTCCGGCGATGCCTGGCTCAGCGACCACCACGTCTCATAGGACTGCGCGATCAGGAAGTCGACGTCCGCCCGCACTGGGCTCGCGGGACGGCGCGCGCGGAAGGCCTCGCCCTGACGGATCACCGCGCGGAACTGGTCGCTGCCCTTGCGACAGGCGACGCTTGTGTCCCAGCCGAGCCCGAGCAGCCGCACGAACGCGCGCTCCCCCCACGGGCCAAGGGGATATTCCTGCCAGATCCGCCACAGCAGCCCGTGCCCGTAGACCCAAGTCGCGCCGAGCTGCGACCATTGCCACGCGAGGCCGTGAGCGCTGAGCGTCCGCCGGCGCGCGGCCCACTCGGGCGAGTGCTCGTCGTCGCTGCCGAGCTCACCCGCGAGCAGATCGGCCGCGATGAGGAGCACCGGCCGGCGCGCGTCGCGGGTCGCCGCCGCCTTCATGAGATCCAGGACCAGGCCGTAGGCCTTGGACT
>Ga0184633_10000589_pt1 | contig 13568 bp, 12 predicted proteins | sample PLM31_170_b1_FD_133156 | JGI IMG/M metagenome (GOLD analysis project Ga0184633, IMG submission 133156) | Groundwater sediment microbial communities from an aquifer in East River, Colorado, USA - PLM3-1_170_b1 | ecosystem: Environmental > Terrestrial > Soil > Riparian zone | place: USA: East...
AGGAGACGGGCTGGCCGGTTTCGCGCGCGACCTCCCGCGCCGTTTCGTCCACGAGCGCCTTGAGCCTCTCGAACTCCCCCTTCGTGCCCACGAGCGGGATCATGATCTCCGGGCGCGGCTTGCCCCCCTCCCGAATCGCCGCCGTGGCCGCCTCGAAGATCGCCCGCACCTGCGTCTCGTAGATCTCCGGGTGCGTGATCCCGAGCCGGCAGCCGCGGTGCCCGAGCATCGGGTTCGCTTCGTGAAGCGCGCGAACCCGTTCCCGCAGCCTCTCCTCCGAGACCTTCATCTCGGCCGCCGTCTTGCGCACGGCTTCCTCCTCGTGGGGCAGGAACTCGTGGAGCGGCGGATCGAGCAGGCGGATCGTGACGGGCCGCTCTCCCATTTCCCGGAAGAGGCCGACGAAGTCCTGGCGCTGCATCGGCAGGATCTTCGCGAGCGCGGCGCGGCGGCCTTCCACCGACTCCGCGAGGATCATCTCGCGCACCGCCGCGATGCGCGTCTCCTCGAAGAACATGTGCTCGGTGCGGCAGAGGCCGATCCCCTCGGCGCCGAAGAGGACCGCCACGCGCGCGTCGGTGGGGGTATCCGCGTTGGCCCGCACGCCCAGGCGCCGGTGCGCGTCCGCCCAGGAGAGGAGGAGCGTGAAGGAGGAGAAGACGGAGGACTTCTCGGCGGGCAAGGACTTCTCCAGAAGAACCTGGAGAACCTCCGAGGGCCGCGTCGGGAGCTTGCCGAGGAGGACCTCGCCCGAGGTCCCGTCCACGGAGATCCAGTCACCCTCCGAGGCTCTGAGGTTTCTTGCGCGAAGCCCCGAACCGCCGGATTCGACCGTGATGTCTCCCGCGCCGACCACGCAGGTCTTGCCCATGCCGCGGGCGATAACGGCAGCGTGGGACGTGGACCCCCCCCGTGTCGTCAGGATTCCCGCGGCCGCGTGCATCCCGGCGATGTCCTCGGGGGAGGTTTCCTCGCGCACGAGGACGACCGGCTCTCCCCTCGCCGCCATCGCGACCGCGCGCTGCGCGGTGAACGCGATCTTCCCGCACGCGGCGCCGGGGCCGGCGGGAAGGCCCTTGCCGAGCAACTTCCCGGAGGCGACCGCCTCCTCTTTCTCTTTCTGCGGAAAGACCGGAGCCAGAAGCTGCACGAGCTGCTCCGGCTCGACGCGCGCCAGAGCCTCCTCCTTCGAGATGAAGCCTTCCCCCACCATGTCGGTCGCGATCCTGACGGCGGCGAAGCCCGTGCGCTTGCCGTTGCGTGTCTGGAGGAGGTAGAGCTTGCCGTCCTCGATCGTGAATTCGAGGTCCTGCATGTCGCGGAAGCTCTTTTCCAGAAGGTCCCGCAGGCGCAGCAGCTCCGCGAAGGCCTTCGGCATGGTCTCCTCGAGCGAGGCGCCCGAGCCCTCGGCGGACAAGGGCCGCGGCGTCCTGATTCCCGCGACGACGTCCTCCCCCTGCGCGTTGGGGAGGAACTCGCCGTAGAGCTTCTTTTCGCCGGTCGAAGGGTCGCGGGTGAAGGCGACGCCCGTCGCGGAGGTCTCTCCCCTGTTTCCGAACACCATCGCCTGGACGTTGACCGCCGTCCCCCAGTCGCCCGGGATCCGGTGGAGCTTCCGGTAGGTCTTGGCCCGTTCGTTGTCCCAGGAGCGAAAGACCGCGCCGATCGCGTCCCAGAGCTGCTCCTGCGGGTCGTCGGGGAAGTCCTTCCCCGTGTGCCGCCGCGCGATCTCCTGAAACGTCTCGGCCAGGCGCGCCAGGTCCTCGGCCGAGAGATCGGCGTCGGACGTGACGCCCCTCTCCCTGCGCGCGGCCGTGAGGGCGTGCTCGAACTTCTCTTTCGGGACGTCCAGCACGACGTCTCCGTACATCTGGAGGAAGCGCCGGCGGCAGTCGTAGGCGAAGCGGTCGCCGGAGGCCGAGGCCAGCGCCGCGATGGTCCGCGAGGTCAGGCCCAGGTTCAGGATGGTGTCCATCATGCCTGGCATGGAGGAGCGCGCGCCCGACCGCACCGAGACCAGGAGCGGGTTGGCGGGGTCGCCGAATCCCTTCCCGGCCGCGCGCTCCAGCCGCGCGAGCGCTTCGCCGACCTCGCCGCGCAAGCCGTCGAGGCCGACGCCGCGCGCGTAGTCGGCGCAAACGGCGGTCTCGATCGTGAACCCGGGAGGCACCGGGATGCCGAGCGCCGTCATCTCCGCGAGGCCGGCGCCTTTGCCCCCCAGACGCTCCTTGCCGAGCCCGGCGCCTTCGGCGGCGCCCTCTCCGAAAAAGAAGACCCTCTTCATTTCTCTTTTTCCACCACGATCTCCGAGAAGTCCGCGAGCCGCGAGAATTCTTTCTGAATCGCGGCCAGCAGGGCGAAACGGTTCCGGCGCAGGACCTCCTCGGGACAGTTCACCAGCACCTCGACGAAGAAGCGGTCGAGCGAAGGGGCGAGCGAGGCGATCATCTCCATCGCTTCCCGGTAGCGCCGCGATTGGACAAGCTCCTCGATCGATTGCCGCGCCTGCAGGAAGTCGGAGGCTAAGGCCCGCTCCGCGTCTTCCCGATAGAGCGCCGGGTCCGGCGCCTCAGGCCGCTCGTCCCCCAGAATGTTGCGGATCCGCTTGGAGGCGAGGACGAGCGAACGGAAGTCCATCTCCCGGCGAGCCTGCGCGAGGGCCGCCGTGCGGTCGGCCGCGTCCGCGAAGTCCCAGGCGCCGACGTTCAAGACGGCGGAGATCTCGTCGTAGGAGTGGCCGCGGCGCTCGAGCAGGCTGCGCAGCCGCTCGGCGAAGAACCTGCCGAGGTCCTCCACGGCCTCCTCGCTCGAGCGGCCCGAGAGACCTTCGGGATAGAGCGAGAGGGCCTTCTTGGCCACCGGGCGCCAGTCGAGCCGCCAGTTGTGCGAGGTCACGATCGAGACGATGCCGAAGGCGGCCCGGCGCAGGCCGTACGGGTCCTTCGAACCCGAGGGGGTGAGCCCCAACTGGAAGAACCCGGCCAGCGAGTCGAAGCGGTCCGCGAGCGAGAGGATGGCGCCCGCGGCTTCCCGCGGAGGATCATCCCCGCCCGAGGCGGGACGGTACTGGTCGTAGATGGCCCTCCAGACCGATTCGGGGAGGCCTTCGCGGCGCGCGTAGATCCCTCCGACGATCCCCTGCAGGTCCGTGAACTCCTTGACCATGCGCGTCGTCAGGTCCGCCTTGGAGAGGCGCGCCGCCTCCGTGACCGTGTCCACGAGGTCGGGCCTCCCCACGACGTGCGCCACTGTCTCGGCGAGCTCCCGCAGGCGCTCCGTCTTCTTGAAGTAGTCGCCGAGGCGGTCCTGGAAGGAGAGCCTGGAGAGCTCCGGGAGCCGCGCCTCGAGCTTCTTGCGGCAGTCCTCCTCGAAGAAGAAACGCGCGTCCGCGAGGCGCGCGTTCAAGACCCACTCGTTTCCTTTGGCGATCAGCCCCTTGCGGTCCTCTCGGTTGTCCATGACCGCGAGGAAATGCGGCAGGAGCCCGACGGACCCGCGCACGGGCAGGTACTTCTGATGGGTGCGCATGGCGGTCGTCGAGATCTCTTCGGGCAGCTCCAGGAACTCGGACGCGAAGGACCCGCGCACGACGCCGGGCCACTCGACCAGATCCGCGAGCGTGGCCACGAGATCGGAGTCCGACTCGATCGAGCCGTCGACCTCGGCGGCGAGGCGGCGCGCGGCCTTCAGGATCGCGATCCGCCGGGCCTCGCTGTCCGGCTCCACGTGGGCTGCGCGCAGCTTCGCCAAATAGTCGTCCGGGCCCGTGACGGAGAACTCTCCGTCGGAGAGGACGCGATGCCCCGCCGTCCGGTCCGTGGCGGGCACGCCGAAGATCTCCATCGGCACGACGCGGCCTCCCAGGAGCGCGACCGCCCCCCGCACGGGGCGCACGAAGGGGGCCGGCCCCTCACCCCAGCGCATCATCTTGGGAAAGGTCAGGGAGGCGACCACGCGCGGCACGGTTCGGGAGAGGACCTCCCCGGCGTCGCGGCCCGAAACGACGCGCCGCGCGGCGACGGTCGCTCCCCGGGCGGAGTTCACGACGACCAGGTCCGAGACATCCACCTTCTGCGCCTTCGCGAACCCTTCCGCCGCGCGCGTGGGGCGTCCCTCGGCGTCGAAGGCGGCCGCTGCAGGGGGCCCGAGCACTTCCGAGAAACGGTCCTCCTGCCGCTCCGGCAGGCCGCGGGCGATGAAGACCAGCCTCCGGGGAGTCGCGTAGACCTGGGCCTCTTCGGGCAGGAGGCCCTCTTCGCCGAGCGTCTGGCGCAGCCGCTCGAGGAGGTCGAGCCGCGCGCCCGCGAGCGAGGCCGCCGGAATCTCTTCCGTCCGGATCTCGAGAAGGAAGTCCTGGCGGTTCAAACGGCTGTGGCCGGCTCGGGCTCGGCCTCGCGGCGCTCGGCCGCTTCCCGGGCGGCGACGTACGCGCGCGCGCAGGCGCACGCCAGATCGCGCACGCGCCGGATCAAGCCGACGCGGTCGGTCGCCGACACTGCCCCCAGCGCGTCGAGCATGTTGAACTGGTGCGAGCAGGCGAGCGCGGCCTCGTACGCCGGCACCACGAGCCCCGCCGCGAGGGCGCGTTTGGACTCGCGCTCGTAGCCGTCGAGGAGCGCCGCCGCGAAGCCCGGGTCCGCCGTCTCGAAGTAATACTTCGACAGCTCGACCTCCTCGCCGCGCCGGACCTCCCCGTAGGTCAGCGTCTCGTTCCACATCACGTCGTAGATCGAATCCACCTTCGAGAGGAACATCGCGATCCGCTCGAGGCCGTAGGTGATCTCCGCCGTGATGGGAGAGAGGTCGATCCCTCCGGCTTGCTGGAAATAGGTGAACTGCGTGATCTCCATGCCGTCCATCACGACCTGCCACCCCACTCCCCAGGCGCCGAGCGTGGGGGACTCCCAGTCGTCCTCTTCGAAGCGGATGTCGTGGTCCGCCCGCTCGATCCCGAGCCGCTCGAGGCTCTTCAAGTAGATCTCCTGAACGTTCTCCGGAGAGGGCTTCAGGACCACCTGGAGCTGGAAGTGCTTGCCGAGGCGGAACGGGTTTGCCCCGTAGCGGCCGTCGGCCGGGCGGCGGGAGGGCTGCACGTAGGCGCAGCGCCAGGGCTCCGGCCCCAGGACGCGGAGGAACGTCGCGGGGTGCATCGTGCCGGCCCCGACGGGCAGGTCGTAAGGCTGCTCGATCAGGCACCCCTGGCTCTCCCAGAAGGCGGACAGCTCCGCGATCAAGCGCTGGAGGGTGAGCATTTCAGGAAGTTTATCCCAGCGGCTGGAGGAGGAGATCCCCTTCCCGGGCCGGGACGTGGTCGGTGTCAAACGCCTGCGGGCAGACGGCCTCAGCCGAGGACCTCGGCGATCACGCGCTGAGACTTCAGCTCGTGCCCGAGGAAGTGCCGCCGCGCGCGCCGCGTCAGCGAGGCGATCTCAGAGATCCCCTTCGGGCGCGCCGAGGGGTCGAGCGGCTTCGACAGAACGGCGAGGAGCGCCTCGCGGGCGCCGCGCGAGAGACGAAGGGCCTCGCCGCGGCGGCACTCCGCGCCGATGAAACCGGGGTGTGTCTCGTCGAAGAGGAGGGCCTCGGAGGCGGCAAGCGCCCTTCCGCAGCCCGCGCACTCCCAGGGCGAGGGGAAGAGCCCCGAAAGCTTCAGGATCCAGACGTCAAAATAGGCGGCGGCCGCGGCGGGAGGCCCCCCCGCGAAGAGCGCGTCCATCGTGTGTCGTGCCAGGCGGAAGAAGGGCTCCGCAGGGTCCGAGTCGGACACGAAAGTCTGGAGGCTCTCGGCGAGTGTCGAGAGAAGGAGCGCCCGCTCGAGATCGCCGGCCAAAGGGAAGGAGGAGCGCAGCGTGTCCGCGGCGTTGATCGAGACGAGCTCCGGCCCCTCTCTCTCGTAATAGACCACCCGGGCCTCGGTCATGGGCTCCAGGGCGCCCGCGAAGGCGCTCTTCGGGCCGCGCGCGCCGCGGGCGACCCCCCTCTTCTTTCCGGCGTCGCGGGTCAGAAAGGAGACGATGCGGTCCTTCTCGCGAAGCGGATAGGTTCCGAGGATGAACGCGTCGGAGGAACGGAGGCGCGTCAAATCAGCGAGCCCTGCCCAACGGGGCGATTATGATGGTCTTCGAGCGCGAGGGCTTCCCGAATAAAATCAGGAATAATAGTCAAATTACCTAATTCCATATGCATAAAGCGCCTTCCAAACAAATAGATTCTGCCGTGGTCACGCTCGGCTGGGTCTCCTTCCTGACCGACGTGGCCTCCGAGATGATCTATCCGCTCCTGCCGGGGTTTCTGACACGCACTTTGCGCGCCGGGCCCGCGGCCCTCGGCTTGATCGAGGGGACGGCCGAGGCCACCGCCTCCGTCACGAAGATGGTCTCGGGCTGGTGGTCCGACCGCCTGCGCCGCCGCAAGCCCCTCATAGTCCTGGGCTACGCGATCGCGGCGGTGGCGCGGCCGCTCGTCGGTCTCGCCTCTGTCTGGACGCAGGTCCTCGCGATCCGATTCGCCGACCGGCTGGGCAAGGGGATCCGTACCTCGCCCCGCGACGCGCTCGTGGCCGACCTCGTCCCGCCCGAGAGGCGCGGCCGCGCCTTCGGCCTGCAGCGGGCGATGGACAACGCCGGCGCGCTCGTGGGCCCGCTCGTCGCGGCGCTCCTCTTGAAGTTCGCCGTCGAGGACACGCGCACCGTCTTCCTGCTCGCCTTCGTGCCCGGAGCCGCGGCGGTCCTCCTGCTCCTCTGGCGCGTCCCCGAGCCGATGGGGTCAGCGCTGAAAACATGTATTATTTCTCCCGAGCCGCCCGCGGCCGGCGCGCCGCTTCCAGCCTCTTTCCGGTCCGCCATCCCCGTCTTCGTGCTCTTCACGCTGGCGAACTCGACGGACGCCTTCCTCCTCCTGCGCGCGCGGGACGCGGGCGTCGAGCCGTGGCAGATCCCCCTCCTCTGGTCTCTCTTTCATCTCGTCAAGGCGGCGGCGGGCGTGCCCGGCGGGGCGCTCGCGGACCGCCTCGGCCGGGTTCCCGCGATCGCGCTCGGCTGGAGCGTCTATGCGCTCTCCTACCTGGGCTTCGCGTTCGCCACCGGGCCGCGCGCGATCTGGGGGCTCTTCGCCTTCTACGCGCTCCATGCCGCGCTGACGGAAGGGCCGGAACGGGCGCTGGTCGCGGACCTCGTCCCCCCGGAGCGGCGCGGCCGGGCCTTCGGGATCTTCCACGCGAGCGTGGGCCTCGCCGCGCTTCCCGCGTCCCTTCTCTTCGGGCTCTGGTGGAAGCTCTTCGGCGCGCCCGCCGCGTTCGGGATCGGCGCCGCGATCGCCGCGCTCGCGACGGCGGCCCTCTTCCTCTGGAGTGGCAGAATGAACCGGGCGGCGGCGGAGTGAAGACGAGAAAGAAGAAAAAGAGCGAGAGCGGCCCGCCGAGAGTGCGCCTGCCGCTCCCCGCGAAGTCCGCGAAGAGGCACGGCGATCGAAAAAAGTACGACCGCAAACGCGAGAAGAAGAGACTCCACGCGGAGAGCGCCGAGAGCGGCGCCCGATGATACGATGGGCCGGCCATGGGACCCGTTTGGAGGCTCATCCGGGGCCAGAAAGACATGTGCCACCGCTGCGGAAGGGAGATCCTGGATTTCCCCGCGGTGGGTCGGGTGGTCGATTTCCAGTTCCATCCGGAGGAGAAGTACTGCTGGGACTGCTACCGGTACATTGCCCCCTTCGTGGATGAGGTCGCCCCCGAATCCCAGAATCCCTACCAGCCGGTGACGAAGCCCGCGATTCCGTGACGGATTACGCCGGCGCGTTTCGGGGATCGGACCTCGCGCCGCTCGCGGAGAAGGTCGCGGCGGGAGAGCGCCTCTCTTTCGACGACGGCGTGCGCCTCTTTCAAACGCGCGACTTGCTCGGGCTCGGGCAGCTCGCCAACTCCGTCCGCGAGAAGCGCCACGGGAACCTCGCCTTTTACAACGTCAACCGGTACCTGAACCCCACGAACCTCTGCTGGGTGGACTGCGCTCTCTGCGCCTGGGCGAAGAAAGTCAACGAGCCCGGCGGCTACGAGATGGCGATCGAGGAGTGCGTGGAGGAGGCGGGTAAGGGCTACAGCGAGGCGGTCACGGAGTTCCACATCGTGGGAGGGCTCCACCCGACCTGGCCGTTCGCGTACTACACGGGCCTCCTCTCCGCCTTGAAGGAGCGCTTCCCCCCGGTGCACTTGAAGGCGTTCACGATGGTGGAGATCGACTGGATCGCCCGCGTCGGCGGCAGGACGATCCCCGAAACGATCCGCGCGCTCCACGCGGCGGGGCTGGACTCCTGCCCCGGAGGCGGCGCCGAGATCTTCGAGAAGCGCGTGCGGGATGTCATCTGCAAGAACAAGATCTCCGGGGAGAGGTGGCTCGAGGTCGCGCGCGCGTGCCACCTCCAGGGGATCCGCACCAACGCGACGATGCTCTACGGCCACGTCGAGTCGGCCGAAGACCGAGTGGACCACCTCATCCGCCTGCGCGAACTGCAGGACGAGACGGGAGGCTTCACGGGCTTGATCCCCCTCGCGTTCCATCCCGAGAACACCCCTCTGGCGCACCTTCCTCACACTTCCGGGCAGACGGACCTGCGCGTCATCGCGGCGTCGCGCCTCCTCCTCGACAACTTCCCGCACATCAAGGCCTACTGGATCCAGATCGGCACCAAGCTCGCGCAGGTCGCCCTCTTCTTCGGAGCGGACGACTTAGTCGGCACCGTCGTGGACGAGACGATCACGCACGCCGCCGGGGCGAAGACGGCCTCGGGGCTCACGCGGGGCGAGTTCGAGCGGCTCATCCGGGGATCCGGGCGCGAGCCCTTCGAGCGCGACGCGGACTACCTTCGCGTGGTCCGGGAGAGTGTCCCGGCCGAATCCGCCGGCGCCACGGCGTGAGACTCACGCGGGGCGCTCCGGCCCTCCTTGGCGCCGCGCTCCTCCAGGCCGGCTGCTTCGCCTCCCAGTACCGAACCAACCCGCGGGTCGCCATCGTGGACGGCGACCCGATCGTGCAGATGGCGCCCCTCGGAAAGTTCCATTCGGCGACCGCGCCTCCCATGGTCGAGATCGCGCGGCACTCGGATCCCCCCGAGGACGAGGAGCGGCTCCTGGGCCTGGCCAGGGGGGAGCGCCCCCGCGCCTATCCGATCGGACTGCTCGACCGCTTCGAGGTGGTCAACGACGGCCTGCCGGACCTCCCCTATGTCGTCGCGCGCTGCGCGCTGACACACCTGGCGGCGGTCTACGAGAGGCGCGCCGGCGGGAACCTCCTGACTTTCGAGAACTCCGGGGCGCTCTGGAGAGACACGCTCGTTCTCCGGGACAGGGAGACCGGGACCCTCTGGTCGGCCGCGACGGGCGCCGCCCTCTTCGGCCCGCTCGCGGGACAGCGCCTCACTCCGGTGTCCGCGGCCTATGCGACCGCCGAGGCCTGGCGCGGGGCGCACCCGGATTCCCTCTACATGGACATGGGGGAGCCGACGTCCGTTCCGTTCCTGATGCGGCTCTACGCCGCGTCGCCCTGGCAGGGGATCTCGAAGATCAAAACCCGCGACGCGCGGCACGACCCGAAGAAGGAGTTCTTGAGCGTCGGCGCGGCGGGCGAGGCCGTCGCCTTCACCGAGGAAGAGATCCGGCGGGCAGGCCCCGTGCGGACGAAGCTCGCGGGACGGACGATCTCGATCGAGTGGGACGCTCGCCTCGGGACCGCCCGCGCCTACTCTCTCATGCAGGTCGAGCGGCGCGAAGAGGCGGTCGTCCCCATGTACTGGTTCGCCCTGGACCGCCACTACGAACGGGTCCTGTGGGATCAGCGCTGAAGACACCGGGGCCCGGGAGACCGCCCGGTCCCCCGCCCGAAGTCGTTATTTCAGCCTGCGTAAGACCGCCGCGGCCGCGGCCGCGAGATCCCGCTTTTTCCTGAGCTCGTCCTCGAGCCTTCCCACGTCCCGCACGAGCGTGGACCCGTCTCTCCCGAAGTAGGCCGCCGTCTTCGCCAGGGGGATCCCCCCCAGCTCGCGGCCGGCATAGCCCGCCAGCGCCCGCGCCTGCGAGAGCTTGCGGTGGCGCTGGCGGCTTCTCATGTCCTTGAGCTTGACGTCCAGCGCGTCCGCGGCCGCCCGCGCGACCGATTCCACGCTCAGGGTCTTTTGAACGTTCGGCTCGCCCGCCTCCTGGAAGGCCCTCTTCGCGAACTCCTCATCGCCCTTGACGATCTGCCCGATGCTCTCGAGATTCTCGTAGGTCTCGCCCGTCTCGCCGCCCACGAGCGCCCGATAGGATCGGAGGGCGAGACCGCGGCGCGGGCCGAGCATTCCCAAAACGAGGTCGATGTCCAGCCAGTCGGGTGCCTGGCCCTTGCGGTAGTAGGGATCGCTCGACCAGAGAGACTCCGCCGCGCGTCCCACGATCTTCGCCTTCACCGGGTTCTCGTGGATGTAGCGGATCAGCGCGAGGAGATAGCGGTCCTTCTGAACGAGGAACGCCTTGTACCGCCCCTGGAAGAGGTGCCCGGCGCGGCGGTGCCGCCGGTTGAAGGCCTGCGTGTAGGAGCCGTGAATGCCGAGCATCACGCGAGAAAGGGGCACCTGCCCCGTCTCGAGCGCCAGGTGGAGATGGTTCGTCATCAGGCAGTAGGCGTAAAGACGGAAGCCGAACCTCTCCCGATAGTGGCGCACCCGGGAGAGGTAGAGCTCCCGATCCGAATCGTCGCGGAAGATCTCACGCCGCTCGTTGCCTCGAGCCACGACGTGATAGACGGCGCCGGGGTATTCGAGGCGCAGCGGACGGGCCATGCGCGTCAATAATACATGATTTCAGCGCTGACCCCATTGGTCGGCCTCGCGGGTGGCCTCGTCGAGGGAGGCGGCGATCCGGCGGGCGGCCTCTCCGTCGGAAAGATCGTCGCCGATCGGGAAGGGCTCGCCGTAGGCGACGACGTTCCTCGAGAAAGGCAGCGGCAGGAGGTAACGGTCCCACGACGCGAGGAAGCGCGGCTTCGCGCTCGAGGAGGTGATCGGGAGGATCCAGCCTCCCGTCAGCCGGGCGAGCTGCACGATGCCCGGCTGCACGACCCGGGCCGGCCCCGTCGGCCCGTCCACCGTCAGCGCGGCATGGCGGCCGCTGCGTACGTGCCGGACCATCTCGCGCAGGGCCTGCCCTCCCCCGCGGGTCGTCGAGCCTCGCACGACGGCGTAGCCGTTTCGCTCGAGCCAGAGCGCGATGATCTCGCCGTCCTTCGAGCGGGAGGCCATCGTGACGATCCCCTCGTGCCGGTGCGCCTGGATCGAGAGGAGCATCCGGCCATGCCACAGCGTGAAGAGAATCGGGACGCCCCGCGCCTTCAGCGCGACGCAGCGGTCGAAGTGGAGCCGCTCGACCTTGAGCGTGGCGCGGTAGAGGAAGAGGGCCGCGCCGATCAACCGCGCGAGGAGGCGGGCGGCCAGCATCGGCGCGGCTACCGCCTAGCGCGCCGCGGCAGGGAGTGGGGGGGCCGCGGGAGACCGCGAGGTCCACCGCGAAGAGACTGCCCCGGCGAAGCGCGCTGCGGCCTTCTCGAAAATACGGGAGATGACCGCCTTCTCGTCCTTCGCCCCCTTCGTGAAAACGACGAGCGCGAAATCGGAGCCGTCGGGCAGCGCCACGCGGGCGGCCAGATGCCGCACATCGTAGGCCCAGCCTGACTTCGACCAGAACCTCGTCCCCGCCGGGAGCTTCTCCCCGGCGAGAACCGCGATCTCGAGCTCGCTATCCGGGTCGGGTCTGGCATTCAGGTCTCGCGAGAGGAGCCGGAGCATCTCTTCCGTCCCGGCCGGCCCGACAATCTCGCCGCGCGCGATCTCGGCCATCAAACGGGCCGTCTCTCGTGTCGTGAGCCGGTTGCGGTTCTTCCCCCCGTCGCGGAAGGCCTGCTCGCGCCCGTAGGCGTCCTCGCAGAAGGTCTTCTGGTTGACGTTCAAGTCGCGGTAGCCGCGCCTCTGGAAGTAGCGGTTGACGGCGTTGCGCCGCTCCTTCCACTTCGCCCACTCCCGCGGCTTTTCGATCTCCGGGCCGGAGGTCGTGCCCGTGATCGAGTCCACGACGAAGCCGGTGGCGTCGTTCGAAGAGACCTCGATCATGTCCTTGACCGCGCGCGTCAGCTCGGGTGTGTCCTTGACGCGGCCGGCTTCCTTCCGCGCCTCGTAGTAAGCGAGATAGAAGAGCTTCACGACGGAGGCCGTGTAGTAGGAGGCGTCTGCCCGGAAGTGCCCCGCCGGAAACTGCGATGCCTCTCCGGTCAGATCGATGAGCGAGATTGAGAGGCCCTCTTCCGCCAGTCCCTTCGCGGCGAACTCGGTCAGGGTTTCCCTGGCAACCGAATCCGCCAGGCGGTCCAGCTCCGCCGAGGGACGAAGATCGAAAGCGGCGAGCCCCGAAAAGAGGAGAAGCGCCGCCGTCCTCTTCAGAGGCGCGCTCCGCGGGCCTGGGGCAGAAGGGGCGGGGCCGCCGGGGCGGCCGTCTGGGCGCGCCGGCGGGCCCGCAGGATCAGGAAGCCGACGGTGGCCACGACGGAGAAGGGGGCCGCCATCATCAGGAGGATCGACCAGTAGAAGCCTCTGCCCAGGTTTGCGCTTCCTCCGGGGGTCTCCGCGTCCGACTGGGCGTCCTTGCAGTCGGGGCAGGCGGCGGCCACGGCCGGCAGCAGGAAGGCGGCCAGGATCAACACCAGGGCGATCCGCGCGGCGATCCGCATCACACTAACCCTACCGGATCGGGCCCGGCGGGTAAAGGTGGTAGAGCATGACGTACACGACGACTCCGGTCGCCGAGACGTAGAGCCAGATCGGGAAGGTCCAGCGCGCGATCCGGCGGTGCTTCTCGTCGCGGCGCCTCAGGCCCAGGTAAAGGGTGCGCAATACGAGCGGCAGGGTGCAGATGGCGAGCGCCGTGTGGGAGATCAGGACCGCGAAATAGGCCGTGCGGACGGCCCCCCGGCCGGTGAACGGGACGGACCCGACCTGCGCGTGGTAGCTCAGGTAAGAGACCAGGAAGAGCGCCGAGGTGGTCGCCGCCGCCAACATCCAGCGGCGGTGCCTCTCGATCTCCATCCGCCGGATCGCGCGGTAGGCGATGAGCAGGAAGACCGCGCTCGTGGCGTTCAACGCCGCGTTCACCGCGGGCAGGTCCGTGACGTCGAAGCTCAGATGAGATACACGATCGTGAAGAGAATGATCCACACCAGGTCCACGAAGTGCCAGTAGAGTCCGATCGTCTCGATCCCCTGGTGGCGCGCCTGCGTGTATTTGCCGAGGAAGGCCTTGCCCGTCACGAAGGCCATGCAGACGACGCCGCAAAAGACGTGGAACCCGTGGAACCCGGTGCAGGTGTAGAAGACCGAGCCGAAGAGGCTCGCGGACGGCGTGAAGCCGTGGTGGAGCAGGGCTCGATATTCATAGATCTGGACCCCCAGGAAAAACGCCCCGAAGAGAAGGGTCAGCGTCAGGAAGAGCTTCATCTTCCGCGTATCGCCGTCCTTAATGGCGGCGAGCGCTTTGACCATCGTGACCGAGGAGCA
>Ga0184633_10000590_pt1 | contig 13567 bp, 13 predicted proteins | sample PLM31_170_b1_FD_133156 | JGI IMG/M metagenome (GOLD analysis project Ga0184633, IMG submission 133156) | Groundwater sediment microbial communities from an aquifer in East River, Colorado, USA - PLM3-1_170_b1 | ecosystem: Environmental > Terrestrial > Soil > Riparian zone | place: USA: East...
AAGCAGAAATTGAAACTGGAACTGGCTCATCCCGGCCAACCGGCTGGCTTGCCCCAGCGTCAACTTTTCCTTCAGGTAGAGAAGAACCGCAATCTCCTGCATCAACTCGCCAGCGGTCATATGGATCGTATGCAGGATTTCATCAGGGATGACGATGCTCATGTTGACCTGCCTGTGGCTTTCAGTGATTTCTGACGGAGATTATAGCATGGGGCCATCCGCCCATTCCGCCAATCCGTGCCTTATTGTCTGCGGTTGCCAAACGACAGAATCGCCAGGCTGCTGAGCAGCAGCCCCGCGCCGAGGAGGCCGCTCGGGGTGAGGCGTTCGCCAAGAAAGAGCGCGGCGAGCAGAGACGCGGTCAACGGCTCGATGAGTGTGCCGATGCTCGCCATCGTCGCCGGAACCGACCGCAGACCGGAGAGGTAAAGCGCGTAGGCCAGCGCGGTTGGGACGAAGCCGAGGTAGAGCACGGCGAGCCACGCGGGGGAGTTGGTCGGGAGGTGAAGGCCGTTGGCGAGCGCGAACGGCGTGAGCAAAATGGCGGCAGTCGTGAATGACAACGCGGCGAGCGAGGCCGCGGGCGCGCCGTGACTCTTCGCGCGTCCCACGAGGGCGTAGACCGCATACGAGAGTCCGGCGGCGAGCGCAAGCAGATTGCCGAGCGCGTAATCCAATCGCAACAGATCGCGCCCGCCCTGCCCGCCGACGAGCAAAGCCGTGCCGCTCAATCCGGCGCCCAACGCGAGAAGTACGGGACGCGTCAGTGGCTCGTGGAAAAAGATGCGTGCCAGCATAGCCACGAAGAGCGGCGCAGTGCAGAGCGCGAGCAGCGTCCCGGCGGTCACCGAGGTGCGCGCGAGGGCGGCGAAGAAACTGCCGTTGTATCCGGCCATCGCCGCCCCCATGATCAGCACTGCGCGCCACTCGCGTTTGAGCAGGGGCCGCAGGCTGCCGGGCGCGAGCGCCTGCGCCAGCAGCAGCAGGGCGGGGGAGGCCGTGATCAGCCGCAGCGCGCCGACGCTCAGTGCATCCACCGCCGAGAGGCGATTGAGCACCTTCGATGTCAGGCCCGTCGTGCCCCACATCATCGAGGCGAAGACAATCAAGATGAGGCCCCGGCGGAATGAAGTTGCAGAGGCACTCATGCTGGAGTCTGATCACGAATGACACGAATCCGTGTCATTCGTCAATTCGTGTCATTCGTGATTTTGATTCTGAGGCGTTCACGGATGCGGCTGGGCAGAATCTCGGCGAGGGTGGATTGTTCCTCGCGGGTGAAGGCTTTGAGGAAAAAGACGCCCAGCACATTCACGCCCAAACCGGCCATCAGCGCGACCAGCGGTTGTATCGCCCATAGGCCATAAACGACGCCGGCCATCGCGCCAGAGCTGACCCACAATCGCCACAGCCACCCGAAGAGCGGCAGCGGCCCGAGGCTCTTGCGCAAATACCAGTAGAAGGCCGCGCCCTCGAATATCTCTGACGCAATCGTGATGACGGCCGCCGCCGGGTAGCCGTAGCGCGGGATGAAGATCAGATTGCAGACGACGTTGAAGGCGAGCGCAATCGCGAAAGCGCGCGTCAGCCCGCGCTGCTGGTCGAGCGCGATGAGCAGGTAGTTCGTCACGCTGTTGATCCAGCCGAAGGGGATGGACCAAACCATGATGGCGAGCGCAATCGCGCCGTAGGGCAGGAACTTGGAGCCGCCCAGCAGCCCGACCATAAACGGCGCGAGAAACGCGGTGACGACGGCGAGCGGCAAGGCGACCCCGACGAGCAACTTGACGGCAAGCGCGTAACTGCGCGTGAGCGCGGCGCGGTCTTCTTTGGCCTGGCGGCTCATCAACGGAAACAGCGCCACGGTGAAGAACGACGGGATGACGTTGTAGGCATCCAGGAACTGGTAGGCCGTTCGATACCAGCCCACTTCCCGGTCGCCGCGCCCGGCCTCCTGCTGATTGCGGATCGTTTCGAGCATCGGCACGTCCACTTTGAAGAACAGCGTCGCCAACAGGTGGTTGAGCATGAGCGGAAAACTCTCGCGGACGGCGCCGCGCTGCAGCCCCCAATCCAGTTCCCACTGTGGCCGGAAGAACAACCGCACGGCGAGCGCGGCGAGGATGCCGAGCGTGACCACGTTGACGACGATGCTCACCCCGGCGAGGCCCACGAACCCCATTCCCAGAATCAGCGCCACCGTTCCCAGCGTCACTTTGATGATGGTCGAGACGGTCGCCACCGCCGCCGGGTACTCGGCCTGCTCGTAAACGTAGAAGAGCGCTGTCAATCCGGTGGAGATCGTGGCCGGGGCCTGGGCGATCACGAGCAGTGTGATTGCCAGCAACGTATCGCTTGTGAGCGAGCTGGGGAGGAGTTGCCGCAGGCCGAGAAGGAGGACCAATCCCGGAATAGCGACCACGCCGAGCAGGAGGCGCAGGATGGTCGTGTTGACCAGATAGCGGTTGGCGTGCTGCCGGTCGCGCGAGACGTCGCGCGTGAGGAGCGTGTTGAGGCCGTAGTTGGTGACGATCTCGAACCAGCCGAAGACGACGATGGCGAAGGCGTATTTGCCCACGTCCGCCGGGCCGAGCACGCGCATGTAGAACGCGGCGAAGATCAGGTCAATGCCCCGGTTCATCAGGTTGAGAGCCATCGGCGCGAGCGAGTTCTTCGCCACGCGCCGCGCGGTCGAGTCCACGGCGCTCTCGCGGTAGAAGTAGCGCCACGTCCAGACGCCCGTCCCGAAGAAGATGATCACTCCGGCGATGAACGAGATAATGCCGCCGAGTTTGAACGAGTCCGGCGAGTATTTGAAGCGCACCGTCCACGCGCCCGGCGGGAGTTGCACGCCCCGGAAGTTGCCATTGACGAGCGAGATCTCGACTTCTTTCTCTGCAGCTTCGCCCGCGCCTGCGGGCCGAATGTACGCTTTCCAGCCGGGGAAGTAGGAGTCGGCGAGTATCAGCCAGGAGTGCGACTCAACGGTAGCGTCCACTGAAACCTGATTGGGCGCATATTCCACGACCTGCGCCGCGCCTGGATTGGCTCGCAGCGGCGCGAGCAACCCGCCGCGCCCGACCGCCACCGGTTCCGATTTCGGGATGATGACGTACTGGCGCGGATCATACTGCTGAACGGCTGCGCCGAAATCGTCTGCAGCGAGCGTGGCCGTGTACGGCATCGTGAAAGCGCGCGGCATCACGGTCAGGTTCTGGTAAATCTGCACCTCGGCGGAATAGACGAGAGTGTACTTGGGATTGGTCATTGGTTCTTCGGTGATGACGTATTTGACGTTGAGCAGGTCGAGCAAAGGCGAGTCGAGCGCCGTCGAGTCGCTGATGGGTGCGATGCGGTTGTAGTCCAGCTCGTACTGCGGCTGGATCAACTCCATGTAGCGCCGGTATTGCATGGGGAAGATAGAGTCGTAGCCGCGCACGTCGTAGAAGTTGAAGTACCAGCCGATGTTCGCGTTGAACGGCTTGCACGGTTCGGTGCGGTCGTTGCCGGTGGGGCGGCACTTCGACGTGTCATATGTGGTGAAGCGCCACAGGCTTGTGTCCTGCTGGAGAAACTCGACCGAGGGCGGGGTGTAGGTGAGGATGGCCGGGTCGGCGGCGGAGTTGAAGTCATGACCCGCGACGAACAGGTCGAGGACGATGACGCCGAGGGCGAGCGGCTCCCAGATCGTACGCCCGCGCACGTAGATGGAGCAGCGGCTGACACGCAAGACGATGCCGGAGGCGACGAGCAACAGCGCGAAGATGAAAACCCAGCGCGCTTCGTAGGAGAAGGCCATGCGCCCGTCCGCGAACATGTGCGTGGCGAAAGTCACGCCCGCGACGACGCGATCCATGAAGCGCGCGACGCCCAACGGCTCGTACCACAGGCGCGCCACGCTCAGCGCGGCGACGCTCAGCGCGCCGCCCCACACGGCGATCCCGGCGAAGAAGGTGATCAGAGACGGGGACGACCAGAGAAATAGGGGAGCGGTCAGCCGCGCGGCGAGCGTGGGGCGGGCGGATGCTTTGCGCCGCAGGATGTAGTAGCCAAACCGCATTTGAGCGGGATGACTGCGCCACAGATGTTCGATGCCATACGCGCTCAGCACGGCGGCGCAGAGCGCGAGCGGCCAGACCCAGCGGAACGGCGAATGCAGTTGGTTGATGCCGGGCAGCCAGAAGATGAGGGCGTACAGCCGGGTCGGAAACGCAAAGGACAACGCGAAGAATCCCAGAGTCAAAAAGAAGGGGATGAATGGATTGCGGAAGAGGGAGAGGCGCTCGTCTTTGCTTCTGAGCGCCCTCAGCCACATGATGGCGACGATGCCGGTCAAGAACAGCGGCAGCAAGCCCAGATAAGAACCGCCCTCGACGTAGTTTTTGAACGGGGTCTGCCCCCAGTCAATGGTCGTGAGCGGCTCGCCGGGCGCATTGACGGTGGCCGGAGTCCACTGCCACGTGAAGAGATCGAAGTAGGCGTGATGGCTGGGGTTCCCGTAGAAGTTGGGGATGAGGAACAGGAGGACGTGCCGCCACGGATACGCCCAGCCGATGATCTGGTCGAAGGTGGCTGACCCGCTGCGGAAGTTGTAGCGTACCAGCTCGAAGAGTGGGATGAGTTGAATCGCGCCGAGGGCGAGGCCGAGGCAGGCAAGGGCGAGGAGGGCCGAGGCGCGGGACAGGACCTTTTTCACCGCCAAGTTTGCCGAGAGTGCGGGGTTTTCTGATGGAACGCCTTCTCCGCGTCCCTGGCGCTCTTCGCGGTAAAGGACGATGAGTCGCCAGGCCGAATATGCGCCTGATACCAGCAGGGTGTAATATGTGATCTCCACGTGTCCGGCGAGGACTTGCATGCCCAGCGCCAGCGCGCCGAGTGCGAGCCACGGGAGGGTGGCGGGGCGGCCGCCGAGCGCCGGATGCTGGCGGGCGATGAGCTCGATGGCGGTGAGGACGAGGGGCAGCCACACAGTCCCGGCGACGATCATGGGGAAGACCACGCTCACCACCATGAACAGGCTGAGTTGATATACAATCGCGCCAAACAGCGCACTCAGCCGTCGCAGGCCCAGCACGCGGATGAAGAGGTACGCAAACAGCCCGGCGAGAAAGAACTGCGACACGGTGAAGACCCCGTAGGCGCGGGGCAGAGGGACGATGTAGAAGATGACGGAGAACGGATACAGCGCCGAGTGCTGCCCGGCGGCGAGGAAGGGGACGCCTGCGAACAGATAGGGATTCCAGAGAGGCAGTTGCCTGGCCCGGAGCGACTCGAGGATGAACTTCTTCCACGGGTAGTTCTCCAGCACGAGGTCGGAGAGAAGTTGATTGTGAGGCGCGTTCACGCCGAACTGTGAGGCGGCGCTCTTGAACGGCTCGAAGGCGGTGAGGTTGTCGGCCGGCAAGAGGGTGCGGCCCCCCAGCGTCATCGGCCAGAAGAGGAGCAGCGGCAGGAGTAGGAGGCCGAGGGCGATGAGAAGGTCAGCTTTGTAGCGGGAGACAAATCTGCGCATGATGGGTGACGAGTGACGAGTGACGAGTGACGCGTGACGCGGGGCACGCCACCCGGCACACGTCACCCGTCACGCTTCCGGTCAGCCGGGGTCAAATGCCGGTGGCGCAGCCCGACTTCCCACACGCGCCAGGCGGCTTCGAGTTTTACCGGCATGGTCATCTTGGATTGGCCGATGCGCCGGTCTTCGAAGTAGATGGGCGTCTCCAGCACACGGTAGCCGAGGCGCTCGGTCACGTAGGCCATCTCGACTTGAAAGACGTAGCCGTTGGAACTAATGCGTTCCAGCCCGATGCCGAGCAGGGTGTTGCGCCGCCAGGCCTTAAAACCGGCGGTCGCATCTTTGACGTGAAGGCCGAGCAGCCGGCGCGCATACACGTTGGCCCACGCCGAGAGCAGGACGCGCCCCGTCTCCCACCGCTCGTCCAGTTTGCCTTGCGGCACGTAACGCGATCCCACGACGACGTCGTAATCCTTGAGTTGGGTGATGAAGCCGGGGAGATAGTTGGGCGAGTGGGAGAAGTCGGCGTCCATCTGGACGACGACGTCTGCGCCGGACTCGAGGGCGCGGCGAAATCCCTGGTTGTACGCCGTGCCCAATCCCAGCTTGCCGGGGCGGTGGATGACGCTCATGCGTCCGGGGTGCGCGGCGGCCAGTTCGTCGGCGAGGCGGCCGGTGCCGTCCGGAGAGGCGTCGTCCACCACGAGAATTCCCGGTGTGGGGAGCGGCAGCGCCCAGAGCGCATCGGCCAGCGCGGGAAGATTAGCGGCCTCATTGTAGGTGGGCAGGACGACGACGGTTTTCACGGTGAGCGGCAAAAAAAGCGGGGCTGCGCGGGACACGTCCCGGCCAGCCCCGGCGGGTGATCCTTCGCGGACGGTCAGTGGGAGCGCGAGCGCAGGAGGGCGACCTTGAGCGCATCCACGTCCTTCGCCGTGGACTCGGTTGCCGTCACGACGCCCAGGTTGATGGACAAAGGGTCTCGCATCGGGCTGGCCGCCAGGCGATCCTTGAGCGGATAGAAGTATTCCATCGAGCGGGCGAGGCGGGCGTCAATCCGGTCGCGCAGGTCGGCCACGCGCTCGGCGGAGGTGACGATGAAGAAATCTTCCGCGGTCAAATGGCCGACAAAATCTACCTCGCCGCGGCTGTGACTCTGCTCGAGGAGGTCTTTCAGAATCAGGCCGACGGCGCGCAGCACGTCGTTGGCGGCCACGAAGCCGTACCGCTCCCGGAATTGGTCCAACCCGCGCAGGCTGGCGAGCAAGACCGCCCAGCCAGACGCCTGCAGGAGGTCGCTCAACGTCTCATCCACCCAGCGGCCCGTGGGCAGCCCGGTCACGGGATGCGCGAGGGTTTTCTGAAAGGTGCGCTGCAGCGTGTTCCGCACGCGCAGCTCCAGCTCGCTCAGATCGAAGGGCTTGGTGATATAGTCTACCGCGCCCAGCGCGAGGCCCTGCAGCCGGTCATGGCGTTCGCTTTTCTGCGTGAGAAAGATCAGGGGGATGTCTTTGGTGCGGCGGTGCGCGTGGAGGCGGCGCGCCACTTCGTAGCCGTCAATGTCCGGCAGGTGGATGTCCAGCAGGGCGAGGTGCGGGGGCGTGTCCCAACACGCCTTCACGGCGTCTTCGCCCCAGTCGGCGGTGATAACGTTGTAGCCTTGGACTTGGAAGTAGTCGTTCAGCATCCCGGCCAGGTTCGGGTCGTCGTCGACAACCAGAAGCGTCTGTTTGTCGGGCACGCCCGGCTCCTTTAGCCGATGGGCTCTTTCTGAACGACGAGGACGCAGCCGTCGTCGCCGCAGCCGAGGCACTTGGTTTCATACACCTTGAATTCCTGCCCGCCGGACAGCCACTTGAGGCCTTCTTGCAGCAGGCCGGCGCCCGCGTGGCACATAGGCTTGTCGCTCTTGCGCCCGTAACACACCGGGCAGGGCTTCATCGTGTAGATGAATTCCGTGGCGGTCTCCTGGACCGTGCTCTTCTGGTCGCTCATGGTGGAGAACACCTTCGCCATGGCCGGAATGCCGATCTTGAGCTTGGCGGGCAGGGGGAGGACCTTGAAGGCCAGGTCGCCCGCGCCGGCCAGCGCGCCGAAGTTCCGCAGCCCTTGCGCGAAGGAGGCGCGCCCGGCGCGCAGGGCCAGGCCGCGTCCGCCGCGCGGGCCGTACATCTCTTCCAGCGCGCCATTCAGCGCCGAGTAATCCGCGAAATCGAACGCGCGATCCAGGTTCTCGGGCGGATAGTTGTCCACCAAATTCTGCAGATTGGCCATGTTGAGAATGGCATTCAAGCCATTCTTGCCCATGACCTCCTCCATCGCCTGAAGATAGATGCGGGCGATTCTGTTGGGGTAATAGAAACCACTCTTGGGGATCCGGTCCACGCTGACTCTCCCGTTTGAGTTCGAAACCGTTGAGGAGGGTTAGACGAGCTTGGCGAGGTCTTCCGCGGCCCGGCGCATGTCCAGGAACACCAGGCCCATCTTGGCGCCCTCGCGCGCCAGCACCGTCAACACGGCTTCGGTGCCAACGGACTGGAGAATGACGTAGCCCTGTTCGCCTTTGATGTAGACCTCATTCAGGCTGCCGCGGCCCAACTCTGAGGCGATGCGCTCGCCGAGGGAGAGCATGGCCGCCGACATCGCGGACACGCGGTCCTCCTCGACTTCGCGGGGCAGGGCCGTGGCGATAGGCAGGCCGTCCACGCTGACGACGGCGGAGGCTTCGATATCCGGGCTGCTCACTTGCATATCGCGCAAGCGATCAACCATCAGTTCAGTTCGCGACTTGGTCAAGGTGCATCCTCCTGATTGGCGAGGAAGAAAGTTCAAACCAGAACTAAACGCGGGCTAATGTAGCATAGCCATAATGGGCTGTCAAGTGAAATTGCGTTTCTGTGGTAATCTTGGCGTGTACCTCCCTGTGTGAGGCTGGTATAATGCGGCATCCTTGATAGTGCGTTACCGCACGTAGTTTTACTCCAAATCTGCGCGCAAGGCAACTCGCGCGCCGGCTGGGAGGCCTCTCAAGAAGGATTTTCGCGCATGAGTTTTCTTGACCCTCGCACCTTGATCGAGACTTTTGGCTACGTTGGCCTGTTTGCCATTGTTTTCGCCGAATCGGGCCTGTTCTTCGGCTTCTTCTTGCCGGGCGACAGTCTGCTGCTCACCGCCGGGCTGTTTGCCTACAAGGGTGAACTGAGCCTCTGGGTATTGATGCCGCTGCTGTTCGTGGCCGCAGTGTTGGGAGACAACGTGGGCTACTGGTTCGGGCGAAAGGCTGGTCCGCCGCTGTTCAACCGGGAAGAGTCGCTGTTGTTCAAGCGCAAGAACCTGCTGGCGGCCAAGGCGTTCTACGAGAAGCACGGCGGCAAGACCATCGTCCTGGCCCGGTTCATGCCCTTCATCCGCACCTTTGCGCCCATCGTGGCAGGCGCGGTGGAGATGCACTATCGCACGTTTATGATCTTCAACCTGCTGGGCGGCCTGCTCTGGGCCGTCGGCGTCACGCTGGCCGGGTACACGCTGGGCAGCCTGTTTCCGCCCGAAGTGCTGGACAAGTATTTCCTGCTCATCGTCGTGGTTGTCATCTTCCTTTCGGTCCTGCCGACGGCCATTCATCTCTGGAATGACAACCGCCACGAAATCCTGGCCCGGTTGAAGGCGCGGTTCGGCAGACAGCGCGAGCCGGAAGTGGACTGATAGTAACATCAAACCCCCAATCCCAAAGTTCAAGAAAAGACAGCGCCGGGCATTCGTCTGGCGCTATTTTGTTTATGGGGTGAACGAGACTTTCAGGCATTCGCGCAGGTGGGCGGCGAAGCGTTCCAATTCTGTCCGTTCAAACTCTCCGGCGATTCGTTGGCCCCGATACACGTCCAATGCGCGCCCAACGATTTCCCGAAATTCCTGCGGCAGGACGGAAACAGCCCACCCCCCACTCTCGTCCTTTGAGCAAATGCGCCCCTCGCGAAGGTAGGCGTATACGCGGCAGGCGTTCAAGATGAAGTAGACCGGGAACGGGCCAAGGCGCCTGTAGCCCCAATCGAAGTCGTCGAGGACGGAGGCCAGGTAGTGTTCGGGCGGGATGGGCGGGAATACTTCGGCGATGGGTTTCCCGTAGAGGCAAATGCCCCGGTGCAACGTGACGGTGATGTGAGCGGCCAGGTCTGCGTCTTTTTGGGCTTGGTCGTTCCACGTCTGCCATTCGTTGCTCGCCAACGCGTGCTGGTATTTTTCGCGCCAGTCCTCGCCGTAGTGCAGGTCGTAGGGTGTTGGATATTCCCAGTGGCAGAGGTCGGCCTCTCGGAGAGAGCTGATTTCAATCGGGTTGGGCGCGCCGGAGTTGCGCAATAGCAGTTCGGTGACGCGACGCTTTGTCTCCACTAACATCCCCTGCCGCGTGACGGCCAGTAGATCAATGTCGCTGCACGCTGGATTGAAGCACCCCATCGCCAGCGAGCCGTGGAGATACAGGCCGATGAGATTGCTCTCGAGCGATTCGGTGAGCGCATCCCGAAATCCCATCACTTGAGCGCGCACGGGGGCGGGGCAATCAGCCCATCCGTATTGGCTCATGTGTAATGCCACGCGCTGACACGAAGTGTCCCCGAGACACTCAGTGTCTGTACTCGGTTAATTCTCGTCAATCGTGACGGAATTGATTTTATCCCCCGGCGGGGCGTTGGGGGTTGTAGAGGGATCGCGTGGCGGGATGGACTGCACCACGTCCATCCCGCCCGTCACGAGGCCAAAGATGGTGTACCCGCCGTCGAGCGAGGGCTGCGCTGCGTAGGTGATGAAGAACTGGCTGCCGTTGCGGTCCCGGCCCGAGTTCGCCATCGCCACAACGCCGGGGCCGTCGAAGGTGAGGTCAGAATCCTCGTTCGGGATGAAGTAACCAGGCCCGCCCGACCCGGTCCCGGTCGGGTCGCCGCCCTGCGCCACGAAACCGGGAAGGACGCGGTGAAAGGTCACGCCGTCGTAGTAATGCTGCCGGGCGAGGAAGACGAAGTTGTTCACGGTGACGGGCGCAGCCTGCGGCAGGAGTTCGATGACGATGTTGCCCTTCACGGTGTGCAGCGTGGCCGTGTAGCTCTTCGAAACGTCAATCTGCATCGCGGGCGCCGCCGGCCACTGGAGCGCGTTGGTTTTTCTGAAGAACGCGTTGTAGACCAGAAAGGCAGCGATGAGCAGCAAGACCCCGGCCATCACGTACACGGCCACATTCTGTTGGCGGGAAGAAGAGCGGCGGCGAGAAGATTTCATTTTTCCTCGATGGTCACAGACGTGATCACGTCACCCGGCGGCGCTTCGGGGTCGGTGGATGGATCGCGGGGACTGAGCTTCGACAAGACTTCCAGCCCGCTGACGACTTTCCCGAACAGCGTATATTTGCCGCTCAGATCGTTCACCGGGGAGAGCGTGATGAAGAACTGGCTGCCGTTGGTGTCCGGCCCGGCGTTCGCCATCCCTACCCAGCCCGCGGCGTCGAATTTCAGATCCGGGGTGATCTCGTCGGGGATGAAATAGCCCGGCCCGCCGAAGCCGGTGCCGCTCGGGTCGCCGGCCTGTACGACGAAGCCGGGGATGACACGGTGGAACATGACGCTATTGAACCAGCCCTCGCGCGCCAGGAAGACGAAGTTGTTCACAGTCAGGGGTGCTTTTTCGGCGAATAGTTGGAGAACGATGTCGCCCTTCGCGGTGTGCAGAGTGGCGAAGTACTGACGGAAGGGGTCAATGATGTCCGGAGGCGCGGCGGCATATTGGCGTTCTGTGAGCCGTTGCAGTTTAATCAACGCGGCAAAGGCCCAGTGCTCTTGCGGCCCTTGATAAGGGATGCCGTTCAACAGCAGAAACGGCGTGCCGGGGAGCGGGATGCTGACGGCGGCGTTGAACGCGTCCTGTACTTTTGGAGAGAATTTGCCGCTGTCCAGGTCGGCGGAGAACTGCTGCGTGTCTAATCCGATTTCCTCGGCGTAGGCGTCCAGTCGGGTGCGGAAGTCGGCGGGCGATAGGTCGGCCCACGCGGAGTGGGTTTCGTAGAGCAATTCGTGCATTTCCCAGAACTTGCCCTGCGCTCCGGCGGCCTCGGCGGCCTCGGCGGAGAGTTGCGCCTTGTCGTGGATGTCCACGAGCGGAAAATGGCGGTAGACGAGCCGGACGTCGTCCGGATATTCTTGGCGGATTTGCGCCAGCACGGGCGCAAGCAGCGCGCAGTAGGGTCACTGATAGTCGCCGTACTCGACGAGGGTCACGCGCGCGTTCGCCGGGCCAGTCTGCCAATCCGCATTCGTGACCGGAGCGAAGAGCGATGCCTCGGTCGCGGTGACCTCCGGGGTCGGCGAGACGACTGCTGTGGGCGAAACGGTGGCTGTCGCCGTCGGCGGAAAGGGAGTGGCCGCCGGCGGTGGGGGCGTTGGGGTGAGGGCGGGTTGTGTAGGAACGGAAGTGGAGGCGGGCTGGCTGCCGCAGGCGGCCAGTACGAGCGCCGTGAGAGCAATCATCAATAGAAGTTTTTTCATCGGGCGGAACTGTTCCATGTCGCCGTCCCCTCGCCGGAAATTTTCAGTGGCACGACGCGCTGCCTGAATCGGTGAATGTCGCTCCCGCCACGGGGATAAACTGCCAGTCGTAGCCGGTCGGATGAAGGGTCAGCTTCAAGACACCGTAGGTATTGGCGTTGCGAGCCTGGGTATTAGCGATAGGGGTGCCGGGGAAGGGGCGCAGGTCTCTGCCGCCCGTGCCGACGACGAACTCGCGGAGGCCTCGCGCCGGGTCGGCTGCGCCGTTGGGGGCCTGGGGTGCGAATCGCTCGTAGTCGTGGTCGTGGCCGTTCAATACCAGGTCAGCATTGTATTCGTAGAGCGCCTGCCAGATCGCCAGCGTGGCCGGCAGGCTGCCATGATAGCCGGAGCTAAAGAGGGGATGGTGCCAGTAGGCCAGTGTGCAGGTGGTAGGATGTGCGGCCAGGTCGGCGCGCAGCCATCGTTCCTGGGATGAGCCCGCGCTGCAGCCTCCGGCCTGGGAGCAGTTGCTGTTAATCACGACCATGTGCCATGCGCCGAGGTCGTAACTGTAGTAGCCCTCACCCGGATTCCCCGCTGCCGCGCCGAAGTAGTTGAAGTAGCCAGAAGCGCCGGAGGTGTGGTAGTCGTGATTGCCGGCGGCAGGGCGGGTGCGCGCTTTGTGGCGTCCCCAGCTTGGAGCATAGCAAGTTGTGAATTCGGTCACGGTGCCGGATTCGTAGGCGTTGTCGCCCAGCGTGAACACCGTGCCCGCAATTCCATCGAGAAGCCGGGCGGTGGCCTCGTCGTTGTCGTAATTGCAGCCAGCGATGTCGCCTGCGCCGACCAGAACGGGATCGCCGGTAGTGGGGGTGGCCTCCGAACCACTTTTCAAGATGAGCGGAAGCCATACATTCGCGGTCGGGGATACCGGCCCCTCGATGGCGCGGGCGGTCTGGCCGGGTAGCAGGGCTGAGGCGAAAGCCTCTGATACCAGCAGTGCGGCGAACAGTATGGTTCCGGGCTGGCGTGCCATAAGAGCCTCGTGTGGATGGGCTATTGCGACGAGTCACTTTCTTGTGCTCGCAGGCAGAACGCCTTCACCGCCGAAACAAATTGTGTACCTTGTTCGAGTTGAGGCAAATGCCCGGCAGGCAACTGCGCGTCCCCGACTCCGCTGTGCAGGAGCAGCAGGGCTGGGCCGCTCCCGCCGCACCACACCCGCACGGGGCGGCCTTGGACGCTGAGGCTGCGCGCAACGATTCTGGCTACAACGGTGTGGTATTGTAGGCCAAGAGCGGAGAGGCGTCAATGATCCAATCGGCTCTCGGCTCGCGATCAGGAGTCTGAATTCGGAGACAGGGCGCTGGGGATGCCGAAGTAGCCGCTGCGTTTCTGGTAGAATCTGGCGAACCGGGGGTGGTTGTCACCCGGTGGTGGCCGCGGTCTTCAAAACCGTTGTGTCGCTTCTCAGAAGCGACAGGTGGGTTCGACCCCCATCCATCCCCGCCTGGCATTGGGTGTGACTGGGGCGACAGTGAGACTG
>Ga0184633_10000593_pt1 | contig 13553 bp, 10 predicted proteins | sample PLM31_170_b1_FD_133156 | JGI IMG/M metagenome (GOLD analysis project Ga0184633, IMG submission 133156) | Groundwater sediment microbial communities from an aquifer in East River, Colorado, USA - PLM3-1_170_b1 | ecosystem: Environmental > Terrestrial > Soil > Riparian zone | place: USA: East...
AGGGCTGGCAACTGAACAAGGAGGGGCATTTGGATCGGCTCTATACGTTCAAGGATTTCGCCCAGGCCCTGGCCTTTGTGAACAAGGTGGGGGCGGTTGCGGAGGCGGAAGGGCACCACCCGGATCTGCATCTGGCTTGGGGGAAGTGCAAAGTCGAGATCTGGACCCACAAGATCAACGGCTTGACCGAGAGCGATTTCTACATGGCCGCCAAAGCCGATCGGGCCTTCGATTCCATGCCGAAACTCGCCTAGAGTTGTGCTCACAGTCAGATCAGCGAGTGGGCGAAGAGTAGGTGAGAAGCTGCTCAGGAGTCATGTGACGTACGGTTGCTCTCGTATCTGAGGGAACTGATCACAGGAGGATACCATGAGATTTTTCATGCGGATTCTATTGACCGGTGTTCTGAGCCTGAACCTCACCATGGTGGCCGTGGCCGCCGAGAAGGGGCATAGCAAAGGTAAAGCGAAGGACCTTCAATCCATGTCTCAGGAGGCGCAGATCAGGCTGGCGCTGAGCGCCGCGCCCCCGCACATCTCCAAGGATGCCGGCGTCATGCTGCCCGGCCAGGACGGGAAACTGGTTGAGGTGAGGAAAGGCACCAATGGCTTCACCTGCATCCCCACCGTGAACAACCGAGAGAAACCGGATCCCATGTGCTTTGACGCGGCGGTGGGTCAGTGGGTCGAAGCCCTTCAGAGCAAGGCTGAGAAGCCGGGCAACACGGTTCCCGGCATCTCGTACATGGCACAGGGAGGCGTGCACTGGGAAAAAGACGGCAGGGTCCTCATGAACGAAGAGCCGGGCGACAAGCTCGTCATGGAACCGCCGCACTGGATGATGATGTGGCCGTTTAATTCCGCCCAGGCCAAGCTCCCCACGCGTCCCAATCCTTCCGGTGTCTGGATCATGTTTGATGGTACGCCGTTCGCACACCTGATGGTGTACCAAGATCCGAACAAGATGAAGTAAGGGGGCAAAGGGGTAGCGGGTTAAAGGGGGTAAGGGCCAAGGACGCGCTACACCGCTATCCCTTTAACCCGTTACCCCGGGAGCTTCAATGAAAGTTCTGGTACTGGGAGCGACGGGACAACTTGGGTCCAACCTGGTTCGGGCTCTGCTGGCCAGGGGTGATCAGGTCCGCGCGCTTGTCCGCCCAACCAGTAACCTGATCGCGATAAAAGGGCTGGACGTCGAACGCGTACAGGGCGACCTCAACGACACGGATTCGCTCTTCCGAGCCTGTGACGGCGTTCGCGTCGTCTACCAGACCGCCAGCTACTACCCGCTCCAGACTATTCCAGCCGAAACCGCCACAGCCCAGGCCCTGGCCGAAACGCGGAATCTGCTGGCGGCCGTGCGCCGCGCATCCATAGACCGGTTCGTCTTCACCAGCACGCTGACGACCATCGGATCCCCCACGGACCGGACTCGACTAGCGGACGAAACCTGTCCCTTTGTCTCTCTGTACCCGGACAATCCCTACTTGATGTCCAAGGCCGCGATGGAGAAGGATGTCCTCGAGGCGGCGCGAGGCGGACTCCCGGCGGTGGTCGTCAATCCGACCGCGTTCTTCGGCCCCTACGACAGCAAGCCCACGAGCGGAACGCAGATCCTCATGATCGCCAAACGTCTGATGCCGGGCTATATCCAGGGCCCGGTGAACGCAATTGACGTGCGGGACGTAGCGGTCGGGCTGATCCGCGCGGCTGAACGCGGCCGCATCGGCGAGCGGTACATTCTGGGAAACTGGAACACGACTCAGAAGGAACTGAATGCGCTGATCGCGCGCGTGGCGGGGGTGATGGCGCCGTTGGTGCCGGTCCCGTTTCAGGTGGCGCGGTACGGCTCAAAGCTGGGAGATTGGGCCTTCCGGACGGTCCTGCGGAAGCCGGCCCCGGTGCCCGGTTTCTTCGTGGAGATGCTCAGGCACATGCAGCAGTACGATTGCTCCAAAGCGATTCGCGAGCTGGACTATCCCCGGAACCCGGTCGAGCACGCGATCCGCGACGCGCTGGCGTGGTTTCGCGCCAACGGTTATTTGGCGCCGGCCAAATAGCCGTTTGGGGTAGTAGAGGTAACGGGATAGCGGGGTAACGAGGCATGCACCTTTAGTTAATCCGCTTGGCTGGAACCTGCGCCGCCCATCACCTTACCCCTTACCCCCACGAAGCGATACCCCGGTACCCCGTTCCTAGGTCACATCGACAGCTTCTGGGCTACGTTGCGCATCTGCACGCCGTGCACTAATGACGCTCCCCCTCGGATGGCGCAGGCGACGTGGACCGCCTCGGTCATTTCCTCGACGTTGGACCCCTTTTCCAAGCAAGCCTGCGTGTAGGCGTCGATGCAGTAGGGGCATTGCACGGCATGCGCCACGCCGAGGGCGATCAACGCCTTTTCCCGCTCGTTGAGCGCGCCGTCAGCGAACACGGCGCTGTAGTAGCTCATGAACTTGTCCCACAGCTCCTTGTTGCCCTTCCCCATGTCCGAGAACTTCCCGAGATCGTGAGGATGGTAGTAAGTGTCCATGATCTTCTCCTTAAGAAAGTGATGAGTAACGAGTTACGAGTGATGAGTGTAAAGGCATGATTCGGGTCTGCCTCGTCACTGTTACCCGTCACGCGTCACTCGCATCATGCCGTTCCCGGTTTATCCGGCTCCGCCTCGGACAGGATCTCTGAGAAGCGAGTCCCCGCGATGCCCGTCACCTGGGCCATGAGGTCCGAGATCTCTTTCCATTCCTCTGGCAGCAGGTCGTGCTTGATCTGGGGGTGGATGGCCCACTGGGCGCTGACTTTCTGTCCGTCACGGGTCACCACCACCTTGAGCAGTTCGACGTCCTGGGCCTGGGTCGCCTCGCCGTTGCCCGGTTTTTCCGCGCCGCCGGGCGGCTTGTCTGGCGCGGGAGTCGGTGTCGCCATGCCTATCCTCCGGGGCTCCGAAAACAGGCTTCCATCATACCGCATCAGTGGGCATAGGGGAACGCTGCGAGCTCAGGACTGCTGCAGGACTTCCAGCATCTCGTCGTGAATCAGCCCGTTGCTGGCCACCAGCTCCTTGCCGTAGATGGAGAAGGAACCGCCACTGAGATCGCTCAACCGCCCGCCCGCCTCCAGCAGGATGACGGAGCCGGCGGCGGTGTCCCAGGGATGCAGCTTTAACTCCCAGAACCCGTCGAAGCGTCCCGCCGCGACGTAGCAGAGGTCCAGGGCGGCGGTGCCGGTCCGGCGCATCCCCTGCGCGCGGAGCGCGAAGCGGGAGAAGTGATCCAGGTTATTCAGTTCGCTTTCTCGAATATCGTAGGCAAAGCCGGTGACCAACAGCGCGGTGTCCAGCGTCGAGGCTCGCGACACGCGCAGCGGCGTCCGGTTCAGGAACGCGCCGCCCCCGGCCTCGGCGGCGAACAACTCCTGCCGCGTCGGATCAAACACCACGCCGAGGATGCACCGGCCCTGATACTCCACCCCGATCGAGACGCAGTAGGCCGGGAAGCCATGGGCGAAATTGGTCGTGCCGTCCAGTGGGTCAATCACCCACTTGTACGGCGACGTGCTCCCCGCCTGGCCCCGCTCCTCCGCCAGAATCTGATGGTCAGGGAACGCGCGGCGGATCGCCTCCACGATCACCTGCTCAGCGCGCTTGTCCGCATCCGTGACTAAATTGACCGCGTCTTTATGCTCGACGCGAAAGCCCTTCCTCGCATACTCCTCTACGATCGCGCCGGCGTTGCGGGCGGCCTCGACGGCGATCATCTTGAATCGCTCGCGCGATGAGCGATCAGGAAGCTGGTCCGTGGAGCGTTTCGGCATGGCAGGGATCATATCACGGCTAGAATGTTGCGCGGAGTTCGGCGAAGAACGCGGTCATCGGTTGGAAGAAGCCATTAAAGGACTGCCGCCGTCCGTTAAAGATGTCCCAGCCGATGAAGCCTTTCCAGACGTCGGTGAACGCATAGGCCAATGAGGGGCGCAAGAAAAAATCGCCGCGATTGGCATTCCAGACCCCCAGCAGCTCCCCTTCCAAGGTCTTGTTCAGCCACGTGGCTTTGATCCGACCGCTCACTCCCTCCTGCACCCGGTCAAGTTGTTGGTTAAAAGTGACATTCAGTACTGCCACGTTCCGCACGACTGGATCCTGAATCTGGAACATATCCTGGTAGTTCACAATGATGCGTTGGTAAGCCTGGACATTCACGTTCAGATCCTCGGTGACGTCGTGATCCATCCCCAGCACAGAATAGAAATACGGATTCTTGATGACCGGATCGGTCCCCGCGGGATCCTGGGTGTGCATATAGGCCGCCTCTCCGCGCACGCCGAGTCGGCCGAGGGTCCGCGCGAAGTCGGCGCCAATCATGTGGATGCGGTTATGGACCAGCAGCGTTTGGGTCGGGCTGAGCGGGCGTCCGACCGGGAAGAGGTCCAGACCATAATAGTAGCTGACCGACCAGTCGATCGCTCCCCCTGTCTGGTCGAGTTTGATCGCGAATCCTTGGTCGCTCCAATCCCCTTGCGAGCGCTTGTCCTCGGTAAGCTGGAAGCCTGGGGGTGTACCGAGTGGAATCGTGATGGGATTGAAGATAGGCAACCAGATCAACGAGAGCGTATAGTTGCCATGATAGTAATTGGCCTTCAGCGCAACGGTTCCGATTCGCCGCTCCTCCTCATCTTTGGCTGAGAGCAGGGTGAAGTCCTTGGGTGTGAGAACGTCGGTGGGGTTGAGCGCGTCGGCCCGGCCCCAGACGATGTTCTGCTTGCCGATCCGCAGGTCCACTGAGCCGAAGTAGAGGTTCGCGTATGCTTCCAGCAAGCGGCCCTGCACGCCGCCTTCTCGCCGGAGGTCCTGATCCGTGAGCCGTCCTTCGATCTTGGCGTCGCCCCAGGAGCCGAACTTGGGCAGCGCCTTCGGCTGGAACGTGATACCGGGGAGGCTATGCTGATCGTCCAGCCGCTTGGAGGCGGAATAGTAGTCGGTCCGAATGAAGCCGCCCAGCCCCGCCTTCTCCAGCCAGGCCGGCCGCAGTGACGGCGCCGGTGTGTCGACGATCGGCTCGGGCGCGCTCTCAGCCGGAAGTGACTGGGCCGGCAGGACCAGGAGCCAGGCACCGATCAAGCTGCTGACGAAAACGATGAATGCTGAATGATGAACAATGACGCGGGGAGAGTCGCTCATTCAGCACTCCGCATTCATCATTCAGCATTCTGAGAGGTGGGTTATTTTTCCCGTTCCAGATAGCGGGTAGTAAAAAAGTCCTCGCCGACCGCTTGCTTGGGATCCAGAGCCTCGAAGGTGAGCAGCGTGCTGTGGCCGGTCTGGTGATTCTTCACCTCCCGCTTCATCGCCCACCACTTGTGGTTAACGGGATCCACTTCTTGCACCTCCGGGACCAGCATGGTCTTGAGGGGCCGACCGGCGGCATCGAAGTACTCGACCTTTTTCTCCATGAAGTTGCTCTTGCGAATCCAGAGGGTCTTCTTGGCGTAGCCGTAATCTTTCTTGATTTGCTCGGAAGCCGGAACCGATTCGATCACCCAGCAATCCTCGCCGTCCAGGGTTTCGCTCCGGTGCAAGGTATACTTGTAGGTGTCCACGACCGGCAGCAGGATGTCGCCGTAGGAGAAGTCCGAGCCCACGAAACTGTCTTTCTTGTTGTTGGCCACCAGGCGGCGGACCTTCTTCAAGGCCGGCAGATAAATCCACATATCGTCCTCGCCGTCGTAGTGCTGGACTTGCAGGTAGCCGGTCCCCTCCACGTCGCCCGGGAACAAAAACCGGATCATGAGCTTGCTGTCGATGCCGTTCGGCTGCAGGAGGTTCACGCTATGGGTCTTGCGCACCCGTTGCTGGCCCTTGTCGTTGATCAAGGTCATCGTGCTGTCGTTGATCAGGTGCTTCACTTTGGTCACGTGGAAGTTTTTTCCCATGATGTCGCGAGCCGACAATTCCGCCGCCGGTACGGACGAAAACCCCAGACCGATCGCCAGCATTCCTGCTGCGAACACGCTCAACACACGTCTCATGCTGTTTCCTCCCTCATTCTCGGATTTGGGTGTTTAGGCCGGCGCAATGGGAGGTGTGCGCTCCATGGCCGGGGCGGTCGAGGCTCTGCCGTTGCCGAAAGCGAAACGAGGCCTCGTGAGGCATAGGGTAGCCGGCAGGAGGGTGACGGCCGCCGCGCTGCTGACGACCATGGACACCGCCACCAAGAACCCCAGCCTCGTGTGCATCCCGAAGCCGGTCAACATCAGCACCGAGTAGCCCAGCCCCATCCCCATTGCCACGTAGATGACCGCTTTCCCCGCGGTTGCCAGGGTGGCACGCAGCGCCTCGTCGCACTCGCCGTGCCGCTGCATCTCCTCGCGCAGCCGATAAATGAGATAGATGGCATAGTCGGCACCCACACCCACCGCCATGGCGGACACCGCGGCGGTGCCGATATCCAGCCGGATGCCGGTCAGCCCCATGACCCCGAAGTTGGCGAGCACCGCCAGGCTGAGTGGGATCAGAACGAGCAGGCCAGCCAAGGCGGAGCGGAGGACGAGCGAAGAGATCAGGTAGATGCTCGTGGCGATCATCCCGATGTTCAGCAGCTTGCCCTGCACCATCACCTCGTTCAGGGCGGCGCCTTGCGCCATGCCGCCGCCGATGCTGATCTTGTACTCGAGCGGGAATTGCTGCGCGACGAAGGGGCGCAGGTCTGCGATGATCTGTTCGATGTAGGCGGTGCTGTCGGTTTTCAGATAGGCCCAGATCACCGCCGATTTGTACTCGTAGTCCACGTAGGTGTCGAAATCACCTGGATCGCCTGACATCGAGTAGAGCAGGAGGTACTGAGCATTCAGCTCGCGGGTGTCGGGCAGCCGGTCGAACGCCGGGTCATCGGCGTGCATGGCCTTGTTCATCTTTTTCATGAAATCCGCGAGCGACTGAGTCTTGCCGACAAGCTGGTAGTTCGTCTGCAGGTAGGCCTGGACCGCGTCCATGGCCTTGAGCGCCGCCGGATTCTTGATGGAGTCTGGCTCAGGCCCCTCGATCAGCAGGTACAGCGTGTTTGTGCCGCCCATGCCGGCATTCAACGGGACGTCGTCCCGCCGCACGACGCTGTCTTCCGAGAAATTCCCCTTCAGGCTGTTGTCCACGACCAGCACGTGAATGCCGCCCAGCAGGAGCGCCAGCACCACGGCCAGGGTCCCGAAGAGGCGTCCCCACCGCTTCGCGACGATGAGCCACGTGATCCCGTTGGTCACATGATCCAGCCAGTCCTTGATCCGTTCGCGCTCCGTCTCGTAGCGCTTGGGCGCCGGGATCAAGGAGCGGAAGGCCGGGATGAAGGTCATTTCCAAAATGACGGCGGAGAGGATGCCGGTGGCGGTGAAGATGCCGAAGACACGGATGGTCAGGGTGGGAAACACGGTGAGCGACAGGAAGCTCGCCACGGCGATGCTGCCAGCCGTGAGCATGACCGGTCCGATTTTTGTCAGCGATTCGATGACGGCCGCTGAGCTGTCGCGTAGCTTTCCATACTCTTCGTAGTAGCGCTTCAGGATCTGCACCGAATGGCCGGCGGCGACCGCCATAATCAGGATCGGGGTCGTCGCGTTGAAGGTGTCGATGGGGACGTTCAAGAGACCCATCAAGCCCAGTCCACAGACCACGCTCATCAGCGCGGTGACCACCGGGATCAGCATGCCCTGGAACGATCGGAACGAGAGGTACAAGACCGCCATGATGATGGCCAGGGAGATGAAGAAGAGATACTGCATGCGTTGGGAATAGAGCTCAAGCCAGGCGAGGTTGAAGGAGAGGCCGCCGAGATAAATCCGGACGCTGGCGTCGCGCTCCCGCTCCACCACCGCTTCGATCTGCTCTTTGATCGGCGTATATCCCCGAAAGTCCTTACCAGATTTGAAGTCCGCGATCACCAGCGCCATCCGCCCGTCTTTGGACACGATAGAGTTCACATAGATGGGGTTGGCATAGACGGCCTTCCGTAAGCGGGCGATGTCCTCGGGCGCGCGCGGGACCGTCTCCATGAGCTGGCGGACCAGCATGCCCTCCTCGGTCCCGACGATGTCTTTCGCTTTACGGGCGGCTAGGCTGATGACGTTGCTGCGGATCACGCCGGGGATTTCCAGCACGCCGTCGGTGATCCGCTGCAGCTTCTCCAAGATCGCCGGCTGAAAGATGTCGCCGGAGGCACTTTCCACGCCGATCACGACGATGTTGCGACCCCCGAAGACCCGCTCAATCTCGTTGCTGGCGATGACGTAGGGATGTTCCTGCGGGAGGTTGTCGTTGGGGTCCACCACGACCCGCAGGTTGCCGATCTTGCTGGCGAAGAAGGTGGAGAGCACCAGCGCGGCTAGAATCACCGCCAGCCGGTAACGCACAATGAAGGTGACGTAACGTCGGATCACAGTCCTCTCTCGTCCAGCCTCCTTAGAGAGTGGGCCTGCGGAAAGGATTCATCTTCCGTACGCCGGGAAGATCTCCTTGAGTCCGCACGATCTGAAGGGTGCCGGCAGGATAACGTAGGCTGGGTGACGGGTCAATCATCAGCGTCGCTTGCCTTCCTGGCGATGCACGCCGTATCCTCATCCCGATGGGAGCACCGCACAGCCACGCCGATGCCGTGCAGTTCCTCCGCGACGAGTTCCGGCGCCACTTGGAAACCTTCTACGCCCGCCTGAAACTGGCGCCCCCCTACCATAGCGTCGAGAAGGCGATCGCCCACCTGACGGCGACGCTTCAGGCGATGAGTCCTGAAGAGCGGCAGCGCATCGCCGGCGACGAATCCCTGCGGTGGGCGCAATATCGTACGGCGTTTGTGGAGTCGGGCCTGCACCTCAAGCACCGCGGTATCATCGCCGGGCTGATCCGATCCCAGCAGACTGCTGATCTGCCCAGGGAGCACCAACCCTTCCTCGATGCGTTCATGTTCTAATTATCTGGCCTTCCAGGTTAGGCCTTGACCCTTGTCGTATTGCTTGGACCCCGTACAACAATGGGCAATGCGAACGATTTTTGACCGATCACCCCATTTGCTGTTCATTCCATGGAACTTGCCTGCCATCGAAATCCCTTGCAATTTCAAAGATTATCCATATTCCTGACACTGGGCATACCAGTTGCCCCAACCGGCCTTGGCCGGGCGAAGGTCTGACCGAGTCAACAGGGGCTCGGCCGTTCTCCCTTCAAACCTATTGATTTCATGAAGAGTATAATGTGCTAATCTTTTCTTTATGACCCCTCGATGGTCCCCCAGTTTTGTTGAACCAGTTTTGTTGAACCAGATGCGTCGGTCGAGCAAGAAATTATGAACAAGGGCGCCCGCATTTGCGTGGTAGATGATGAGCCAGCGATCCGCCGGTTGTTACAGGTCAAGCTGGAGGAGCGAGGCTACGAAGTCATAGCCGCCGAAAGCGGGGCCGAGACCTTACAAGCCATTGTGCATAGACCACCCGATGTGTTTGTAATTGATTTAGTGATGCCCGGCATGGACGGTCTGGAGCTGATTCGTCGTGTCCGAGAGCAATCGGCTGTCCCTATCATCGTTCTCTCGGGAATTGACGACGAGCAGTCGAAGGTGAAAGCTCTGGAGCTGGGGGCGGATGACTATATGACCAAGCCTTTCGGCGTGGACGAATTACTGGCCAGGACCAGAGCCGTGATGCGGAGAGCGGCCGGTGCGCACGGTGCGGAGCCTATCTTCGCTCGTGGTGACCTCTCGGTCAACCTGGATCGCCGCGAGGTGCGACTGAGCGGCCAGCACGTCAAATTGACTCCGACCGAGTACGATATTCTCAAATATATGATCCAATATGCCGGGAAACCACTCACGCACCGAATGTTGCTGACCACTGTGTGGGGGCCTGGCTACCACGATAAGGTTCAATATCTGCGGGTGTTTATGGGCCAGCTAAGGAAAAAGCTCGAAAAGGATCCAGAACATCCGTGCTTCATTCTGACTGATCCGGGGGTCGGCTACCGATTTTGCGCTGACACAGTGGAAGAGCCGAGTAACTAGCCATCGCTTCTGGCCCAGCCCTCTCACCACCTCATCTCAATATTCCTGTAGACCCGTCGCCGTTTCTGTCTGCGTGTCCCGGCTGTTTCCCAGCTCTGCAATTCGGACGGTGGTGATGGCGGGTCACGTGATCGAGGCAATGAACATCCCTTACTCTCTTGGCTTGTTTCAGGCTGCATCAGAGGGCTCGGGCATGCCACGCGTTAAGCCAGAGGGTCAGTTCGCCTCAAGCACCCAAGAAACAAAATCCCCCCATTTGACCTGGTGCTCGCTGCTAGTAGCGTGAGCCGATTCCCATACTGCAGCAGGGAACCAAAGAAAGCTCTGGAACTCAGAGGGCAGGTGGCTGCTGGTGAACTTTATGAAAACTTTATACGGGCCGCTCCGTTTCCCAATGAAGTCTTTATACAAGCCAGAGCTACAAGAGCTACAGTTAGAACAATCCAGGCAGAAGCTTACTAGTGTCCAGGGCGCCGGGCAATGGAATCAGACCGAGGGTGCCCTTCAAAGGGCGGATAGAAGCAGCGTCCTTGAGACGCTGGGTCAAGGTGACCATGAAACGTCATTCTGTAGCGATACCCCCATTGCTTGCGCTCTTGCTGACGGGAGTGCTGTTGTGGCCGATCGAGGTCAAAGCCCAGGCCATGGCAGATTACACCGCCTATCCTCCATTCGTTTCCAACGTCGTCCCACCCAATGTGCTGCTCCTGCTGGACAACTCTGGCAGCATGAACACGAAGGCGTATGAAACCCCGTTCGATCCCGCCACGACCTATTTCGGGCTGTTCGATCCACTGGAATGCTACGACTACGGCAGCAACAAGTTCATCCCCAACCCTGCGGCCAATCCCGCCTCGCCGGGAACCTGCACCAACGCCCCATATCTCTGGTCCGGCAACCTCCTGAACTACGTCGCGATGCGGCGTATCGACATCGTGAAATGGGTCATGATGGGCGGCACCTGCTCCGTCGGCGGCCGCGACGCGCAGGGCAACTGCAGCCAGTTGGTCGGGCAATTCACGTTCGCCTCAAGTGTCTGCTGCCTGGACCAGACCCTGGAGGTTCCCAAAGCCCTGGCGGCCGACCGAATGCCGGGCTCCCTCCTGCCGTCTGGCTCGACTGTCTATTTTCACATGATGGGGAGCATTGCCGCGCTCAAGGGCTCCTTCTGTGTGGATGACGACAGTGGTCAACCCAGCGGGTCGAGCTGTGGGAATGTCTCGAACGGCTACGCAGAGACCCAATGGCAGATTCGCGTGGATCATTTCGAAAACGTGACCGGGATCATCCAGCGGGTGGACGCCCGGGCTCGCTTCGGCATCATGGAGTTCAAGGGCGCGGGTGACGGGGGCAAGGTCCTGAGCGACGTGGGCACGAATATCCAGGATCAGTTGACTGCGATCGAAGCCACCACGCCGTCCACCTGGACGCCGTTGGCCGAGTCGCTCTACGAGGCCACCCGGTATTTCGCGCAAATCCCGCCGGCCTACACCAACTCGGACTATTCCTATAACGTCACGAACCGCGATCCCTACTATTTCACCCAACCGACGTGGGCCGGCCGCTCCCAGTATGTCCCGTGTTGCCGAAGCTTCGTGATCATCTTCACGGACGGGGAACCGACCCAGGACCTGAACATCCCGGCAGTCTTCCAGGACTATGCCCATCCGGTGCACAGTACCCACTGTGCCGGCGCGACCACAGCGGATCCCTGCACGCCGCACAAGACCAATTACGCGTCAAACGGTTCACATTATCTGGACGACGTGGCCTACTATGCCCACACGACCGACCTGCGCCAGACCGCGCTTCCGATCCTCAATGAGGCTGGGAAAGATCTATCAGGAACCCAGAACCTTACGGTCTACACCTTCTATGCCTTTGGCAAGCCGATCGGGCGGGAGATCTTGCAGTCGGCGGCCAAGGCCGGCGGGTTTGAGGACCGCAACAACAACAACCTCCCGGATCTGCCGGAGGAATGGGACAAACTCAACAATTATACCGGGGCGTCAGGAGCCGATGGCCTGCCCGACACTTTTTTTGAGTCTGCCAACGCGGACGAACTTAGAGACAGGCTGCTGGCCGCGATCACCAGTATCCTCCAGCGGAGCGCGTCCGGGACTTCGGTCTCAGTGCTCGCGACATCCTCGACCGGTGAGGGTGCGCTCTACCAATCCTTCTTTTACCCGCTCCTTTTCGAAGGGTTTAACGAGATCAAGTGGACCGGCTACACCCAGGGTCTCTTCCTCGATGCCTTTGGCAACCTCAGGGAGGACACGGATGGGGACGGGAGGTTGATCCTTCCAAACGACTCCATCATTAAGACGCGGTACGATACCGCCGCCGGCGAGGTGAAGGTGGAGCGGTACCTAGACAGCAATGGGGACGGGAAGGCGGATACAGTCGTCCCCTTCGAGACCGTCGGGCTCAAGGAGATCAAACCCATCTGGGAGGCGGGAAAGCAACTGGCGCTGATGAATGAGAGTGCCCGAAAGATCCTGACCTGGGTGGACACCAACAACAATGGGCTGGTGGACAGCGGGGAACAGATCCCGTTCACGACCGCCAACGCCACCACCCTGGGGCCCTATTTGCGGGCCGGGGCGGTGCCCTACACCGCCACCAATATCATCAACTTCATCCGGGGGGTGGATCCCCAGGTGGCGGGCCTCCGGGACCGGCGGTTGCAGGTTCCTCCCGGCAGCGGCACGCAGAAAGTCTGGAAGCTGGGCGATCCCATCCATGCCACGCCGCTCGTGGTAGGAACTCCGAAGGAGCGCTATGACGTGCTCTACGGGGACGCCAGCTACACGGCCTATTTCCAGCAGTACAAGAGCCGCCGGCAGGTGGCCTACGTGGGCGCCAACGACGGGATGCTCCATGCCTTCAATGTTGGGTTCTTCCATCGAGGGGATGACCCCGCCACCACCAGTGTGATCGAGCACGGCTGGTTCACCAGGACCGAGACCGACAACTCCAGCGGCCCACTCATGGGCGATGAGTTGTGGGGCTTCATCCCCTATCAGCTTCTGCCTCACCTCCGATGGTTGGCGCAGGCCGACTATACCCACGTGTACTACGTGGACCTGAAGCCCAAGGTGACGGATGCGCGCATCTTCACGCCGGACGCCGTCCACCCCAATGGCTGGGGGACGATCCTGATCGTGGGGATGCGGATGGGCGGGAGCTGTGGGTCCTGCACGTCCGGCGCCGGCGGGCCCCCGATGAGCGTGACCGCCGATTTCGGCAGCGGGACGCAGACCCGTACTTTCTTCAGCGCCTATGTCGTCCTGGATGTCACCAATCCGGAAGCTGATCCCAAGCTTATTATGAGCTTCACCGACGCCTCCCTGGGGCTGACCACCAGCTATCCGGCGGTGGTACGGGTGAATCCGTCGGGGGACGCCAAGGCCGACAACACCAATGCCAAATGGATCATGGCGGTCGGCTCCGGTCCGACCGGCTACGACGCGAGCAGCGCCCAGACCGGCAAGATGTTCGCCGTTAATCTGGCGACCGGCCC
>Ga0184633_10000595_pt1 | contig 13524 bp, 13 predicted proteins | sample PLM31_170_b1_FD_133156 | JGI IMG/M metagenome (GOLD analysis project Ga0184633, IMG submission 133156) | Groundwater sediment microbial communities from an aquifer in East River, Colorado, USA - PLM3-1_170_b1 | ecosystem: Environmental > Terrestrial > Soil > Riparian zone | place: USA: East...
CCGACGCCTCATGACGCGGGAGGGGAACGCGGCGATTGAAGGCTGCGTGAAGGCGGGCGCGACGGAGGTCCTCATCGCGGACTCCCACTGGAACTTCGACAACCTGATCCCGGAGGAGCTGCACGAAGCGGCGACCCTCCTTCGGGGTACGCCCCGATCCTTCTCGATGGTGGAAGGCCTCGACAGCTCCTTCGACGCCGCGTTGTTCGTCGGATACCATGCGAGAGCCGGGACCCCGCGCGCCATCCTCGACCACACGTACACGGGCCGAATCGCCGCGGTCCGGGTGAATGGCACGGAGGTCGGCGAGACCGGCATTAACGCCTTCCTCGCGGGCCACCATGGCGTCCCCGTCGTACTCGTGACGGGAGATTCGGCGGTCACCGCCGAGGCGAAGGCGCTCCTTCCGAACGTCCACACGGTCGCGGTGAAGGAGGCGACCGGAGCGACTGCGGCGAAGAATCTGCATCCGAAGAAGGCGCGGGACCTGATTCGGGCCGAGGCCGGGAAGGCCTTGAAAGACGCGACGTCAATCGAACCGCTCCGTGCGAAGACGCCGGTCGAGATGGTCGTCGATTTCAAGAGCTCGGACGCCGCGGACTTCGCCGCGATGATCCCCTCCGTCCGACGGGTTGGCGCCACCCGCTTCGAGTTCGAGGCGGACGACTACGTGGAGGCGTTCCGCACCTTCTACGCGATGGTCACGATCTCGTCCATCGAGTGAGGCCGCCGCCTCCAGATGGCTCTTACAAATACCTATATAGCAAGAGATTTCATTCGGCGCCGGAGAGAAGGGACTTGGCCATGGCGGCGAAGAAGGCCAAGGGGGATGACTGGTTCTCCTCCCTGGACGCAGAGCTCGAGAAGAAGACGCGCGAGATCATCGACGATGTCGGCGAGCAGAACGTGGCCCGCCTCGAGCTGAACAAGACCCTGATCGAAGACTTCTGGAAGGTCTGGAAGCGGTTCAACAAGATCAACGTGCACTTCGCCCTCGAGCCCTCCTACACAAACTGGGGCGTGTTCCCGGACACGTTCCCGGATGGCGACTGGCATTGGCGCCCTGGCTTCAACCCCGCGGCGGTCCAAACGGTCCAGCTCCTCGACCGCTCGATGGACCAGGGCCGGGTCGGAGACGCTCTGAAGGTGAACTACGTTGAGACGGACGGCAAGGTCCACCTGCGCGTGACGTTTGAGTACTGCGAGGGCGAGCACTACTACAAGTACAGCGGGTGGAAGCGGATCTGGACGATCCACACCCTGTATGACCAGCCCATCGACCGGGCGAACGTGGACGACCTGCATCGACTCTTCGCGGACCTCGTCCGGGTGTGGTACGAGAGCCACCTTCGCCGGAACCGGGACGTCTTGATCAAGTACCTGAAGCAGACGTTCGCGAAGATCGAGACGTTCAACCAGTGAGGCCGCGTCCCCGAAAAGTATCGGCCGTGATATCCGGCGGAGAGCCTATATTACCGCGCCGCGAGAACGTCGTTCGCCGTGGAAGATCTGCTGCCCGCGGCCCTCCTCTTCCTTCTCCTCGGCGGCATCGTCTTCGCATGGGTCGACTGGCGACTCCGGGCGCGAAAGATCCCAAGGATCCTAGGGCCGAGCTGGGATTGCCCCCACTGCGGGATCGTGAATGAGGCGGAGCTCGCGGTCTGCTGGTCCTGCGGGGCCGCGATCGCGCGACGGAGCCTGTACCCCGGTCTTGCGTCTCCGGAGACATGGCAGTGCCGCCAGTGCCGCTCCTGGAACAGCACCTCCCGGAAGTCGTGCTGGTCTTGCGCGAACACGCCGACGAAGCAGCCGAAGCGAGACGCCTGACGGACCCTAGTGGATGCCCCGGTAGAGGCCCCCATCGATCTGGACGACGTTCCCCGTGAGATACGACGCCCGCTCCGACAACAGGAACGCAATGAACTCGGCGACTTCGTGAGGCTCCCCGAAACGCCCGAGGGGGACCTCGGCGATTCCTTCCGCGATCACGTCTTCGAGCTTCCGCTTCTCGCGCTCCGCCCGGACCCGCATGAGCTCTATGAGTCGGTCCGTCGCGATCCAACCCGGGGCCACCGCGTTGACTCGGATGCGATCTGCCGCGAGCTCCTTCGCGAGGGTCTTCACGAGACCCACGACGGCGGCGCGCATCGTGTTCGAGAGCAGGAGGTTCTCGATCGGCTGCTTCACGCTAATCGATGTGATCGCGACAATCGCCCCGGCGCCGCGGGCTCGCATGGAGGGGACGCAGGCCCGGATCAGGCGGGCCGCGCTCTGGAACGTGAGCTCGTAGGCCTGGGACCACTGTTCTTCCGTCAGCGACTCGAGACGCCCTGTCGACGGCCCGCCCGCGTTCGTGACGAGCAGATCCACGCCGCCGAATGAAACCGTGGTGGCGTTCACGAGCACCCCGACGTCGGCCGCGCGGGACACATCCGCACGGAGGGCGAGAATCTCGGCTCCCGTCTCCTTTCGGATTGCGTCCGCCGCCGCATCCAGAGGACCCTGGTTCCGGGCGCACATCGCGAGCTTGCAGCCCTCCTTCGCGAGGGTGAGCGCGGTCGCGCGGCCCATTCCCTGGCTCGCCGCGGCGACGAGAGCGACCTTTCCGCGGAGCCCGAGGTCCATCAGGAGGGCGAGGGCAACAGCGTCTAAGAAGGATTCGGAAGTTATAGTTAAACAACTATAACAGGCCGCCCACACGCCTGACGCCGGATCGGACTCAGGTTGTTTTCCGGAGGAACCCTCGCAACTCCCCGACGGGCTCGAAGCCGAGGGTCTTGTACATCGCCTGCGGGGTGTCGAATAAGTCCGCCGTCAGGAGCACATACTCGCATCCGGCGCTGGCGGCCGTCGTGCAGGCATGAAAAATCATTGTCCTACCGATCCCTCGCATTCGGAACCTCGGCAGGGTGCCCACATTGCTGACGTCGGCGAAGATCCCTCGGGGCGAGATCGTATAGGTTGCGGCGGGTTCGCCATTCAGATAGCCGACGAACGCCCGTTCACCGAGGGCCTCGCGTCGGATTCGTCCGACCTCGTAGACTTGGCGGGAAACTTCCGGCGTGTGCCCCGACTCCGCCTGGAGGGCCATCTGGACGAGATGGAAATCCCCCTCAGGGGTATCGCGGCCGACCTCCTTCACGTCGACGTCCGGATTCACGATGCACGACGGGAGGCCCAGCTTGGCCATCACAAGGTCGGCCTGGGGCCGAAACCGAGCCGCGACGAACGCTTCCTGTTCCGCATACGCGATGTCGGCGTCCGCAAACAGCACCAGGCGGTGATCGATCCCGTCCTCGAGGAACGCGGCATCGAGGTCGTCGAGGATCAGTTCGGCACCTCCCGGAGGCGCGACGTCGACCCACGCGAGATTCGAGTCGTAGACCAGGGGGTGTCTGAGATCCCGGACGATGAACCCATACGGTTTCTTCAGGACCTCCGACCCCGTTTGGACCCAGGTCCGCACGTTGTCGATGAGCGCGCCGTGCAGCTGGGCGACGTCCACAGGGGTTGCGAAGGGAGGGGGCGGGATGAAGTTTGTGCACCCACGCCAGTACTTTCACCGAACCCGACGAATCCCTAAATAGGACCGCACGGTATCCGACAACGAGGCGAGAAACAGACACGCCTCGGGAACGTGACTTCTGTGAGAGAGGAACTTGCGCCCCATGTGCATGACATCACCCGGGCGCTCGGAAACAAAGTGAGTGAGCAAGAGATCGAGCGGGAACTGTCGAGCTACCTGAACGTGTACCGCGTGTCGCTGGACACGGCGAAGCGGTCAATCGTGAAGAAGCACGGCGGGAACCCGGCGACCCTCGCGATCGGCGTGAACAAGACGCTCCGGGAACTCCTGCCGGGGGAGCAGAGCGTGAACCTGCTCGTCCGGATCGTGAGCGTGAACGAGAAGGACGTGACCGTGGAGGGGAGCACGAAGCGGATCTTGTACGGCATCCTCGGCGATCCGTCGACGACGATTCCCTTCACGGCGTGGGAGCCCCTGCCGGTCCCCCTCGCGAAGGGGGACGTGGTCCGGGTCCAGAACGCGTACACGAAGGAGTACCGCGGCCAGGTCCAGGTGAACTTCGGCATCCGGACGGCGGTCGGGAAGGCGGCCGCGGACGCCCTGCCGGAATTCAAGCCTGCGGCGGGCCAGCCCTACGTCGGGAAGCCGACGCCGGTCCGGGTCGTGGACCTGCGGGAAGGGGCCTCGAACGTCGCCGTAACGGCCCGGATCCTGTCCGTCGAACGGCGGGAGGTCGAGGTGGACGGCGCCCCGAAGGCGGTTTTCTCCGGCGTCCTCGCGGACGAGACGGGCAAGTCGCAGTTCAGCGCGTGGAAGGACTTCGACCTGAAGGGGGAAGAGGTCGTCCGGATCGAGGGCGCCTACGTGAAGTCGTGGCGGGGCATCCCGCAGATCAGCTTCGACGAGCGCGCGACGATCACCCGGCTGAAGGCGGACCTCCTCCCGCCCGCGGAGCGCCTGAACGTGAGCCCGCGGATGTGGATCGAGGATCTCGCGGATCGCGGCGGCGGGGCCGACGTGACCGTCCGCGGGATCCTGATCGACCTGCGGGAAGGCTCGGGCCTCGTGAACCGCTGTCCGGAGTGCCGGCGGGTCCTCCGGAAGGGCGCGTGCCGGCTCCACGGAGAGGTGAAGGGCGAGCCGGACCTCCGCGTGAAGGCGGTCCTCGATGACGGGTCCGGAGCCCTGACCGCCGTATTCGACCGGGAACTCACGGAGGCCCTCCTCGACAAGTCTCTCGACGCGTGCATCTCCGCCGCGAAGGAGGCGATGTCGACGGACGTCGTCCGGGACGAGCTCGCGGACATCCTGGTGGCCCAGCCGATCGAGGCCCGCGGGAACGTGACGTCGGACGACTACGGTCTGATGATGATCGTGGATTCCGCGAAGATCCTGAAGGTGGACGTGCAATCGGAGGCGCGAGAAATGCTCGAGAGTCTGGAGGGGTCGGCGTGAACCGCGAGGTCGCATGGCGACTCTTCGCCTCCGAGTACAACGACGCGAACCTCGAGGCGGAGGGCGGCGGGGAACGACCGCCCTCCTACATCGTCACGCCGCTCGGTGCTCGGGTGAACCGCGTCTTCGTCGTCGGCGTGATCACGGACGTGGAAAACGTCGGCACGGACGGGCAGCCGATGTGGCGCGCGCGGGTCTCCGATCCGTCGGGCACGTTCCACGTGTACGCGGGGCAGTACCAGCCGGAGGCCGCGGCGGCCCTCTCGAAGCTCAAGCCGCCCGTGTTCGGCGCGGTCGTGGGGAAGAGCCGAATCTATTCGCCGCAGCCCGGCACGACCTACACGTCGATCCGCCCGGAGACCGTGAAGGCGGTCGACGAGTCTGTCCGGGACTTCTGGATCCTCGAAGCCTGCCGGTCCCTGCGGAAGCGGCTCGACGCGATGGGGGAGGCGCAGAGGATGGACCCCCTCACGAAGGAGGGGCTCGTGAAGATTGGCGTGAAGGCCGCGATCGCGGACGGGATCGTGCAGGCCGTGAACCACTACGGCAAGGTGGACCTCTCCCGTTACACTGCGATGCTCGCGGAGGGCCTGCGCTACCTCCTCCCGGAGTACCGGGAGCCGGCGGGAACCGGCGAAGCGGCGCCGGAGACCCCGACGACGGCGAAGGACGAGCGGTCGACGGAGCCCGACGAGACGGAGACGAAGGTCCTCGAGGTGATCGCGACCCTCGACAAGGACGGCAAGGGGGCCGCCTGGGAGGGAATCCTGGAGGCCGCGACGTCGAAGGGAGTGTCGAAGGATGCCCTCGAGGAGTCGATCAACGCTCTCCTAGACAAGGGCCTGATCTATGAGCCGATCCTCGGCCGCATGAAAAAGATCTGAGACCACCCCGAAGGAGTCCGCCTACGTCGGCGGGAGGTACGCGCGACAGGACCAGCACTTCCGCGCCGCGATGCCGACCTTCGCCCCGCACCGCTTGCAGCGCCGCATCTTCGGGGCGTGCTCCGTGATCCGCTTGACCCGACGCAGGCCGAGCCTGCCCATCACGAGGCCACCGATCCCGCACAGTGCACCGAACGCGAAGTTCATCAGAATCGCCAGATCGGCGGGCCACATGGGCCATCCCTGGGAGACGAACAGTAATTGGAACGTCTGGATGCCGACGAACCCGCCCAACGTGGCACCGATGAACCCGAGGGACCCGAGGAAACCGCTCCGACCGGAGAACATGCCGACGCCGAAGAGGGCGAAGGGCAGGTAGAAGTAGATGAGCTCCCGCTGCACCTGTAGCAGGAACAACGTCGGGAGGCCCGCGAGGAAGGAGAGGCCTAGAGCTCCGAAGATTGTGATTCCGAAGCCAGCGAGGGGGTTTCGAATGGACGCCATCGGCCCTCCGGAATTATCGGCGAGCGCGAATACGCCACATGAACGTAACGTCGTGGCTATCGAGGCGTGATAATCAGGTCGGGGTCCACGGGCGCGCGATTGACAATGGACGGGGCAGTCGAAACCGGCGCCGTTCGAGAGGGCGCATAGCGGGCCCTCCCTGCGCACCGTTTACAAAAGTGCTTTATGGGGACGACCGGGATTCGCAGGGTCGATCGGGATGGCTCTAACGCGCGAGAGCGCCTATCTAAGCGTGGACGCTCTTCCAGAACCACTGGAACCAATGGGCGTTCGTAAGGTCCCCACGGGAATCGCAGACCTGGACAGCATCGTGAACGGGGGATTCCCGAGCGGTTCCACGATCCTCCTGTGCGGCGACGTCGGCGCCGGCATGCAGGAGTACATCTACACGGCCGCCTCGAAGACGGCCCTCGTGAACGAACGCCCGGACGCCCGGCGCTACTACCTGGGAGACCACTGCGACGCCTCCGACCTCCCGAGCCAAGTGTGCTACGTGACCTTCTCCCGCTCGAAAAAGATCATCCTACAGGAACTCGCGACGTCGTTCAACGGAGACTACTACCGGGCGTTCCGCGACCGCACGGTCTTCAAGGACTTCTCGAGCCTGTACTTCCGGCACAGCGTCGTGCCTGCCTCGTGGACCCAGCAGGAGGATCTGTTCGACCTCTCGTCCACGAACCTCCTCGAGGAGCTCGTCACGTTTCTCGATGAGAACGCGCACGACTCGATGGTCGTGATCGACTCGATTACGGACCTCGCGGTCTCGGACCTCGTCGAGATCCGGGACCTCGTGACGATGGTCAAGGGGCTTCAACGCGTCGCAAAACAATGGAACGGACTGGTCTATCTCCTCCTCACCCGCGGAATCCTCGAGCGCCGCCAGGAACAGCTGATGATGGATAGCACGGACGGCTGCCTCGTGTTCGAATGGCGATCCTCCCCGCGCTCGAGCAACCGCCAGCGGTACATGTATCTCGAGAAGTTCACGGGCGTCCTGCCGCATCTGCCGCGAGACAAGATCGCCCGCTTTCCGACGATGGTCTCCGCGAACAATGGCCTCGTGGTCCTGTACATGGAGCGCATCTCCTGAGGTGGTCAGATGGGCGCGACGGAATCGGCTCCAACCGCGACGGATGCGACGGACGAGGGGATCTCGGAAGGCTTCGTGCTCACCGGGATTGACGGCCTGGACGCGATGCTGGGACGCGGCGTGCCGGCCGGACACATCATCACGCTCCTCGGGTCGTTCGGCACCGGGAAGACCACGTTCGCGCTGCAGTTCCTCATGCAGGGCCTGATCAATGGCGAGAAGGGGATCTTCATCTCTCTCGAGGAAGAAGTCGATTCCGTGATCGCGAACGCGGCGTCGTTCGGCTGGGACCTGAAGCCGTACCTGAAGGAAAAAACGCTACACATCGTGAAGCTCGAGCCCGCCGACGCAAAGGCGACCGTCACGAGGATCAAGTCCGAGCTCCCGGACTTCATCAAGCGGAGCGGAGCGTCCCGCGTCGCGATTGACTCGATCAGCCTGCTGAACATGCTGTTCGCGGACGAGAAGGAGCGTCGGGAGAAGCTGTTCGCCCTCTGTAAGCAGTTGAAATCCACCGGGGCCACATGCGTCTTCACCGCCGAGGTGAAGGACGAGAACTCGCGGTCCTCCAGGGACGGCCTCGTCGAATATGTCTCCGACGGCGTGATCGGCCTCCGGTTCAACGAACGGGAGAACGGGGAGGTCCAGCTCGTGATCCAGGTGATCAAGATGCGCCGGATCAAACACCCGCGGTCCGTGAAGCCGTACAGCATCACCGACCAGGGCCTCGAAGTCCATGGGGACATGGAAGTCTTCTGAATCTCCCGAATCGCGGCGTGCCGATGTCGCGGGGCGGCCGAGAAAGAGCTCAAATAACCCCTGCCTTCTCCCGGGATAGGGCACTCTGCTGAAGCTCGTGGTTTTTGACCTAGAGAACACGCTGATTTTCAACGAGTTCCTGCCCGAACTCGCCGCATTGATCGGGAAGGAGAACGAGGTCGCCGCGATTACGCGGGACGGAATCGACGGTCGCATCGATTGGGAGGAAGGCTTCCGCATGCGGGCCGAGCGCCTCCGGGGACTCACGCAGGCCCAAATCCTACGGGCCGCTCGGGAGCTTCGCCCGATGCCCGGCGCAAGGGAGTTTGTCGGATGGCTCCGAGCTCACGACAGTAGGGTCGTCCTCGTCACGGGTGGGCCGAGGGAGGTCGCCGAATCGGCCCTCGCCCTGTTCGATGCTACCGCGGCGTTCAGCAATGAATTCCATTACGAGGATGGAATCTTCACGGGCGCGGTCACGATCCACGTAAGCCCTCATCGAAAGGGGGAAATCGTACGGGAACTCGCTGCGAAGTGGGGAATCGACAAGGAGGAGATCCTCGCGGTCGGGGACGGTGTGATGGACCTGCCTCTCTTCACGGAGGCGGGGACGCGCCTCGCCATCAATTCCCGAGGGAAACTGAAGGACCACGTGGACTTCGAGACGTCGGACTTCCACGAGGCGCAGCGTTGGCTGGTCGCCCACGGCGCCATGAACGCGACGAAATCAACTCCCGCCGACTGAAGACGACTCCGGGGTCGCGGCGACCAAAACCCCTAAGAGGAGCCGCTCGTCTCCCACCTCCGACGGGAGGACCGTGCGGTTCCTTCGAAAGGGCAAAGTGAAGGAAGTCTACGAGGTCTCCGAGGACGAACTCGAGTTCGTCTTCACGGACCAGATCAGCGTGTTCGACAAGGTGATTCCGACCCTCGTCCCGCACAAGGGGGAGACTTTGTGCCGGACATCCGCCCATTGGTTCAAGGTCGTCGAGGACCTCGGAATCCGGACCCACTTCCTCCGGCTCGCGGGCGGGAACCACATGCGAGTCCGCCGCGTCCAGGTGATCCCGGACTACGACAAGATCACGAGGCACACCACGAACTTCCTGATCCCCCTCGAGGTCATTGCTCGCTACTACGTAGCCGGCTCCCTCCATGACCGAATCACGTCGGGACGCATCCGGCCCGAAGACGTCGGCCTCCCGAAGGGGCATGTGCCCACCTACGGCGAGCCGCTCCCGAAGCCGTTCGTCGAGGTGACGACGAAGCTCGAAAAGGTCGACCGGGAACTCACCACGGAGGAAGCGCTCGCGATCTCGAAGCTCAGCAAGCGCGAATTCAAGGACTTGGTCGACGCGGTGCTCAAGATCGATGCCCGCCTCAACGCAGAGGTGAGGAAGCGCGGTCTGATCCATGTCGACGGCAAGAAGGAGTTCGCGATGGACGGAGAGCGTCAGCTCATGCTCGTCGACACGTTCGGCACGGCCGACGAGGATCGCTTCTGGGACCTCGTCGCCTACGAGAAGGGGCAACAGGTCGAGCTGAGCAAGGAGTTCGTGCGACAGTACTACCGCAAGATCGGATACCACAAGCCCCTGATGGACGCGCGAGCCGCCGGGAAACCGGAGCCGGACATCCCCCCGCTCCCCGACGAAGTGACGAAGCAGGTGAGCGACCTCTACGTGAACCTCTTCGAGCGGATGACGGGAGAAAAGTTCCGCTGACGGCCGGCTCTGTAACGATGGAACAAAGTCTTTTACCGAAAGCGCTGATACATACGCAGTCGGGGGCCTCCAAGATGGAGTTGAGTGTCTACATTGACGGTAAGTTTTACCCCCAATCGGAGGCGAAGGTCAGCGTGTTCGACCACGGCCTCCTATATGGGGACGGAGTCTTCGAGGGGATCCGGGCTTACAACGGCCGGGTCTTCAAACTCGAGCGGCACCTCGATCGGCTCTTCCATTCCGCGAAGGCCATCGACCTGAAAATCCCCCACACGAAGGGGGAGATGGCGAATCTCATCCTCGAGACCCTCCGACGGAACGACATCCGGGAAGGGTACATCCGGCCAGTGATCACCCGCGGGAAGGGGGACCTCGGGCTCGACCCGAGGAAGTGCAAGAGCGGGCCGAGCGTCGTGATCATCGCACAGCCCCAGATCTCCCTGTACGGCAAGGCGTACGAGCGCGGCCTGAAGGTCGTCACGTCCTCGTATCGGAGGGTGCCCCCGCAGAGTTTGAGCCCCTCGATCAAGTCGCTGAACTACCTGAACAACATCATGGCGCGGGTCGAGGCGAACCAATATGGTGCGGACGAGGCGTTGATGCTCGACATCCACGGATACGTCTCCGAGGCGACCGCGGAAAACTTCTTCATCGTCCGCAACTCGACCGTGATGACTCCGTTCTCGTCGACGAACCTGCCCGGGGTCACGAGGGAGACCGTCCTGGAGATCGCCCCGCAGCTCGGCCTGAAACCGGAGGAACGGCTGTTCACCCTGTACGACGTGTGGGCCGCGGACGAGGCGTTCATCACGGGAACCGCAGCGGAGATCGGTCCCGTCGTCGAACTCGATGGGCGCACGATTGGCGACGGAAAGCCGGGTCCGACCACGCGCAAGATCATGAAGGCGTTCCGAGACCTCGTGATGTCGACAGGCACGCCCATCTGACGAGCCGCGGCGAAGGCAAATCTAAAGGGAGCCCATCGTCATCGCCGGAGCGAGCCGTGATGAAGTTCCTCGAACACAAGGCGAAGGAAATCTTCGCCCGTTATGGCATCCCGATTCCTCGCGGCACCCTCGCCTCCCGACCGGATGACATCGTCGATCCGCCGCTTCCCTGCATGGTGAAGGCACAGGTCCTTGTCGGCGGCCGAGGCAAGGCGGGCGGTATCCGGCCGGCAGAGACCCTGGACGAGGCGCGCCGCGTCGCCTCGGAAATCCTCGGTATGGACATCCACGGGTATCGGGTGAAACACGTGTATCTCGAGGAACGCCTCGACATTGCGAAAGAGCTCTACCTCGGCCTCACAATCGATCGTTCCGCGAGAGAGCCCCTTCTGATGGCGACCGCGATGGGCGGCGTGGAGGTCGAACAGGTCCCGCGAGAGCGGCTCTTCATGGAGCACATTCCAGCCATCATCGGGATCCAGCCGTACGTCCTGCGAACGTTGCGCACGAAACTCGAACTCGCAAAGGAGACGGGCGATCAGGTCGCTTCGATCGCGCGCAAGGCGTACGAGCTCTTCCGCAGGGAGGACGCGGAACTCGTGGAGATCAATCCGCTCGTCGTCACACCCGACGGGCGGGTGATCGCGGGGGACGCGAAGCTCGTCATCGACGACAACGCGGAGTACCGCCACCCGGACTATGCGAACCTCGACCAGGACCGGACGCCCCTCGAGGAGGAAGCGCACGACAAAGGGATCGTGTTCATCCAGCTCGACGGAGACATCGGCGTCATCGCGAACGGCGCGGGCCTCACGATGGCCACCCTCGACGTGCTGAACCTGAAAGGTGGGAAGGGCGGCACATTCCTTGACCTCGGTGGCACGGACGATCCAGAGAAGGTCAAACAAGCGTTCGAAATCTTGATCAAGGCCAACCCGACCGTGATCCTCGTGAACATCTTCGGTGGGATTACGAAAGCGGACACCGTCGCGACCGGCTTGAAACAGGCCCTTGAGGAAATGAAGACGAACATCCCCGTCGTGGCGCGCATCAAAGGCGTGAACGAGGCGCAAGCGAAGGAAATCCTGCAGTCGATCGGCATGTATGACGCGGAGACAATCGAAGAGGCAGCGGAGCTCGCGGTGAAGCTGAGGGCGGGAGGCGCGTGAGATGGCCGTCCTCCTGACGAAGAAGGCGCGCGTCGTCGTCCAGGGGATCACGGGCCATCAGGGTCAGTTCAACACGCGGACGATGCGGGACTTTGGCACAAAGGTCGTCGCGGGCGTGACGCCCGGCAAGGGTGGGACGAAGGTCGAAGGGGTCCCAGTCTTCGATCGCGTGAAGGAAGCGGTCCTCCGCCGGAAGGCGAACGCCGCAATCTCGTTCGTGCCGGCGGCGTATGCCAAGGACGCTGCGGTCGAGGCGATCGAAGCGGGCCTCAAGCTCCTCGTGATCATCACGGAGCGCATTCCCTTCCATGATTCCCTCGAACTCATGCCGTACGCCCGGAGCAAGGGGGTCACGGTGATCGGACCGAACTGCCCGGGCCTCGCCACGCCCGGCCAAGCGAAGATGGGCATCATGCCGAACCACATCTTCAAAGAGGGCGATGCGGGCGTGATTTCTCGGAGTGGAACGCTCACATACGAGATTGTGAACCACATGACCCAAGGAGGATTTGGGCAGTCGACTTGCATCGGAATCGGAGGGGATCCGATCAACGGGACGAGCATGGTCGAGGCACTCGCAATGTTCCAACGGGACCGAAAGACGAAACGGATCGTTCTTGTCGGCGAGATCGGCGGGACGGCGGAAGAGGAAGCCGCGGATTTCATCCAAAGGAAAGTCACGAAGCCCGTCGTCGCCTACGTCGCCGGGCGGACCGCCCCGCCCGGGAAACGGATGGGGCACGCGGGCGCGATCATCCAGGCGGGCAAAGGTACTGCGGAGTCGAAGATCAAAGCCTTCGCAGACGCCGGCGTTTCGGTGGCTCAATTCCCCGTCGAAGTTGCGAGCCTTCTGGCCGCGACCTAGTCATCTCTGCTGGCCCCGAGATCTTCCGTTTGCGCGAGTGCGAGCAAACGTTCATTACCGGACGCCCCTTGGGCGAGCCCGGGGAGCCCGGAAGGGCTGAGAGTATCCCGCGTGAGGGATAGACCCTTGGAACCTGATCCGGGTCATACCGGCGTAGGGAACACGAGGATGTTTTCAGCCGCGGGTCCCTGAGGAACCTTCGACGTGACGGACAATCACCCACCGAAATATCCGATGGGCAAAGTGAGCCGCGCCTTCTTCGAGACCGTGATCGCCCGTCACCTCGGGGCGAAGCGGAAGGATGTCGCGGTCGGACCCGCGAACGGAGTGGACGTCGGCGTCGTGCACCTGCCTGACGGTCGCGCGATGATCTCCACGACGGACCCGATCTACATCGTGCCCCCGTACGGATGGGAGCGAGCCGCCTGGTTCGCGTTCCACATCCTCGCATCGGACCTCACGACCTCCGGCGTGGCACCGCAATACGTCACCTTGGACTGGAACCTCCCGATGGAAATCGAGGACGATCAGATCGAGACGATGCTCCAAGTAATGGACCGCGAGTGCCGGAAATATGGAG
>Ga0184633_10000597_pt1 | contig 13489 bp, 9 predicted proteins | sample PLM31_170_b1_FD_133156 | JGI IMG/M metagenome (GOLD analysis project Ga0184633, IMG submission 133156) | Groundwater sediment microbial communities from an aquifer in East River, Colorado, USA - PLM3-1_170_b1 | ecosystem: Environmental > Terrestrial > Soil > Riparian zone | place: USA: East...
AGTTGGCCCTGGAGGCCGGCATGGCTCCGCTGGCGGTCGTCGCCTTCCGAACGGCCGCCGCCACCTTGCTCCTGCTGATCGCGCTGCTGCCTCGGCGCGGTTCGTTAGGGATCTTTCCCCTGGGTCTGATCGGCTGCCTGCTGGCGGGCGTCTTGAATGGGATCGGATCCCTTTTCTTCTACGCCGGCCTGGCCAGGGTCAATGCCGGAGTCGGGCAGATGTTGTTCGGTTTGTATCCGGTTTGGGTGGCGCTTCTGCTCTTCCTCGACGGCCAACGACCTTCGCGCCTGTCGCTGGCGGGGCTGGCACTCAGTCTCCCGGCGGTGTACTTGATCACCAGCGCCCGTTGGCAGCAGGTCGATGCGGTGGGCGCGGCGTTCATGCTTCTCGCCGGAATCCTGTTCGGCCTGCATATTCCGATCAACGAGCGCGTCTTGTACGAGGTGCCCGCGCCGACGGTGGCTTTTTACACGTTGGTGGCCATGACCCTGGTCGTCAGCTCGGCCTTCCTGATCTTCCCAGCGCCTCCCTCGGCCGGGACGACGGCCGCCCTGGTGCCTCTTCTGGGGCTGACGGCGGTGACGTTCGTTTCCCGTGTCGCCCTTTTCTCGGGGGTGAAGTTCATCGGCGGCCTGCAATCGTCTTTGATGGGGCTGGCGGAAGTCCTGGTGGCCCTGGCCCTGGCCCACTACCTCTTGCACGAGCGGCTGACGTTGGCCCAACAACTCGGAGGTGTTCTTCTGGGGGCGGCCCTGGTCATCTCCGGCATCGATCGATCTCCGAGGCGGCGCATCCACGGAAGAGGCTGGCTGTACTGGTTGCGGCCTCCGGTGCCGACGACTGGGCTGCCGCTGGTCGAGGGCCCGCCGGTTCCTCTAACCGGCGAGGCGCCGCTCAGTAAGGACGACGCCCTTCCTGGGGCAAGCTGAGGCCGGGTCGTTACCACCCGACCTCGACCGTCCGTCCTTGGTGGGCAATCGGCCCACCAGGGGCTCCAGTCGAATCAACTTAGGCGATGGCTTCGCCCCCTGCCGTGGCGAGTGGTTTGTCATTGCGAGCGAAGCGAAGCAATCGCCTCGCCGGAAGGCGCAACAGGTACGCCAATAGGGGAGATTGCCTACCCGCATTGCACCGCGCTGCGTTCCCTGGCACCGCCCGCCACACCGCCCGGTGTCCTGGCGAGGAGCGCAGGCGTGGTGCGTGCGGTGCAAGTGTCGGCGCCCTCGGCGCCTCGCGATGACATACGGTGAAGCCCACCTCACTCCCAAACTCGAGTCTAGGGAAATAGTCCTAGTCCTCGCATGCGGCGAGACCGGACGCGCATGAAATGATTGAAGCCGGCCCATAGAAGCGCGAGAATATTTGCCACATCCTTTGCGGCCTTGGTGCGATCGCCTCCAGCGGTCGGCGCGAAGCATCGACCTCAGCCCTCGCTTCGAGAGGACGGAGGCCGGAGGTCAGTTTCACCCCTGCGGTGCCTCTGGCCCTTTCGCAATCACGCGCGCAGGTCACTTCCGATGGGCCAGCATTTTGGGAGAGATGAAGATGACGTCAGGACGGCTTCCTCTGGCCTTGATCCTTCTGACCATGGTCTCCACCGGTCCCCTTCGCGGGGAACCACCTTTGCCGTCCGACACAACCCGGGCTCAAATGGATGACCCGGTCTTCGTCGGCGCCGGCGACATCTCCAACTGTGGTCGGACCGAGGATGAGGCAACCGCCCGACTCCTCGACGGCATCGCCGGGACGGTTTTCACTCTGGGCGACAACGCCTACCCAGACGGAACTTTTAGCCAATTCACCGATTGCTACGGTCCGACCTGGGGCCGCCACAAAGATCGGACGCGGCCGGCACCGGGCAACCACGATTACCACGTCGCAGGCGCGGCGGGCTACTACACCTACTTTGGCCAGGCGGCCTCACCGCTCGACACCAACTGCACCGCCAACTGCAAGGGCTACTACTCGTACGACTTGGGGGCCTGGCACATCATCGCCCTGAACAGCGAGATCGCCTACGGGGCAGGTTCGGCCGAAGAGCAGTGGCTTCGGGCCGACCTCGCCGCGAATCAAAGCGTGTGCACACTGGCCTATTGGCACAAGCCTCGCTTCAGTTCAGGCCAGCATGGGAACAACACCGGTTCCTCGGCGGTGTGGCAGGCGCTCTACGAGTATGAAGCGGACGTGGTGTTGAACGGCCACGATCACACCTACGAGCGGTTTGCACCACAGAATCCAAGCGGACAGGCCGATCCGGCCCGCGGCATCCGCGAGTTCGTCGTGGGCACGGGAGGCGCGAGCCTGTACCCCTTCCCATCCATTCAGCCGAACAGCGAGGTGCGCAACAATACGGCCTGGGGAGTGCTCAAGCTCACGCTCCATTCAACCAGCTACGACTGGGAGTTCGTGCCGATCGCCGGGCAAACATTCACGGACGCGGGCAGCGGCGACTGCGTCGGCACTGCAGCCCCGACGGCCACGCCTACCGTGACGGCGAGCGCGGTCCCGCCAAACACGGCGACCCCGTCCGTCGACTCCACTTCAACCCACACGCCGTTTCCGACCGACACGACGACGCCGACATCGACCAACACCTCGACCGCCGTGCCCGTGCCTACGTCGAGCCAGACGCCTAGTGCGTTTCCCGTGGGAGATTTGATCTACGTGAGCTCCACGTCGGGGGGGAGGGCCGGCGGCGTGCCTTTCGCCGATGAGGACATCCTGGCCTACGATGTGGCGGCTCGCCGCTGGACCCTGTTCTTCGACGGGTCGGACGTCGGGCTGGGCAACACCGACGTCGACGCGTTCGGCATCCAGGCTGACGGAACTCTGCTCGTGAGCTTGACCACATCCGGCTTTTCTTTGGGCGGCTTCGGCGTCGTCGACAGCAGCGATATCTTGCGCTTCACGCCGACGTCGCTCGGAACGGCCACGGCCGGTTCCTTCTCGTGGTACTTCGATGGCTCGGACGTCGGGCTGACGTCGTCCGGGGAGAATATCGACGCCGTGAGCCTGGCAGCCGACGGGACCTTGTTGGTCAGCTCGATCGGCTCGTTCAGCGGCAATGGCGCCTCGGGCAATGACGAGGATCTCTTCTCGTTCACCGGCACGAAGGGTGCCTCCACGAGCGGCACGTTTGCTATGTACTTCGACGGATCGGACATCGGACTGAATACCGGTTCGTCGGAAGACGTAAACGAAGTCTGGATCGATTCGACGAACGGGGACATCTACCTGACGACGGTCGGGTCCTTCAGCGTCAACGGTCTCAGCGGAGACGGTTCGGATATCTTCATCTGTCATCCGACCTCAACGGGGTCCAACACCTTGTGCACCTTCGGACCCGGCCTCTATTGGGACGGCTCAGCCAGCGGCTTTGCCGGCGAGGTGACGGACGGCATCGAGGTTGCCCGCTAGCATTCTCTGCCGTTAGACAAGGATCACCGAGCCGGGCCGCGGCCTGATCCACTCCCGCAACAGCTCGTAGATCCCTCCTCTCGTGGGAATCGCGCGCGGCCTGAACCAGCCTAGGGCGTTCCGATGCGACCCGCGTGCTATACTTCCTCAGTGGGCTCGAACCCACTCTGCAGGCAAGCCTGCCCCCGCGCGATCCTGTTGGCTTCAGTGCTTTTCGGGGAAGACCTCGGCCGATCGCGACGAGCGGCTAGTCCCCTTCGTTCGTTTCTCGCCAAACGATAACCGACCTCGTGAGGCCATGAAGGAGTCGAGTCGATGAATCTCGGAGTTCCGAGGGAGAGGCGTCCCTTCGAGTTCCGCGTCGGGCTGCCGCCGGCCGGGGTGAGCATGTTCGACCGTTGCGGCCATGAGGTCTACGTCGAAAGCGGAGCCGGCGAAGGCGCCGGCTTCAGCGACCCGGACTACACCCGGGCCGGTGCGACCGTGGTCTACAGCCCGGAGGAGGTCTATGGTCGCGCCGACTTGGTCCTCAAGTTCGCCCGACCGCTGGCGGAGGAGCTGGAGTTGATGCGGCAGGGACTCGCCGTGGCCGGTTTTCTCCATCTGGCAGCTGCCCGCAGGAACAAGATCGATGTGCTGCTGTCCAAGGGCATCACCGCGCTGGCCTACGAGCAGATCGAGGAGGCCGACGGCAGCCATCCGGTCCTGGCGCCCCTCAGCCAAATCGGGGGGCGGATGGTGGTCCAAACGGCCGCCCTTTTGCTCCAGAACAACCATGGTGGGCGCGGGATCCTGCTCGGCGGCGTCGCCGGCGTCCCTCCGGCGGAAGTGGTTATCTTGGGCGCCGGAGTCGTTGGGGCAACGGCAGCAGCCGGTTTCGCCGCCGCCGGGGCCCACGTCACGGTTCTCGACATCAGCTTGCCGCGCCTCCAGGCCCTGCACAGCCGAATGGCCGCCCCCATGCTTACGCTGTTGTCGACCCCGCACAACGTGGAGCGGGCGACAGCTTACGCCGATATCGTCGTTGGGGCCGTCCTGGTTCCCGGAGAGCGGGCCCCGATGGTCGTGACACGCCAGATGGTACGCGGTATGCGCCCGCGCTCGCTGATCATCGACATGAGCATCGACCAGGGCGGCTGCGTTGAAACCGCCCGCCCGACCAACTACAGCAGCCCGACGTACTTCGAAGAAGGCGTGATGCACTTCTGTGTTCCCAACATGTCGGGAGTTTTGGGCCGAACGGCTTCCCATGCCCTCTATGCCGGCGCCTACGCCTACCTGGAGGCGATGGCCCGCCTCGGATGGAGCCAGGCGATCGAGTCCGTTCCGGCCCTGCAGCGCGGCTTGAATACGTTTCAAGGGGAAGTCCGTCACTTGCCGCGCTTGGGAGCCATCCTCGGAGAGCTCCCGTGAACTGGGCCGCCCAGTACGCCTCGCGCGTCACGACCGCCGAGCAGGCGGTCGAGGCGATCGAGTCCGGCCAGCGCGTGTTCCTGACGGGGAACTGCTCCGTCCCGCGCCGTCTGCTGGATGCGTTGGTGCGGCGGGCGCCGCAGTTGCATCAGGTCGAGATCGTCAACGTCCTGACCATCGGCCCGGCGCCGCATGCGGATCCGGCGATGGAAGGTCACTTGAAGATCAACACCCTGTTCATCAGCGACAATGTTCGTCAGGCCGTTCACGACGGGCGCGCCGATTTCACTCCCGTCCTACTGTCGGAGGTCCCGAGACTATTCCGCGACGGGGTGCTGCCCCTGGACGTCGCCCTGATCCACGTCAGCCCTCCGGACGAGCATGGTTTCTGCAGCCTAGGGATCGAGGCCGGGCTGACCAAGACGCCTTCCCAGACGGCGCGCCTGGTCATCGCCGAGGTCAATGAGCGCATGCCACGCACCCTGGGCGATTCGTTCATCCACATCAGCAAGATCGACCGGGCGATCCCGGTCGACTACCCCCTGGCCGAGCTCCCGATGGGCGAGGTCACCGATTTGAGCAGCCGCATCGGGAGGCATGTGGCATCCTTGGTCGAAGACGGGGCTACGATGCAGATGGGCATCGGCTCCATCCCCGACGCCGTCCTCGGTTTGCTCGGCGACAAGCGCGACCTGGGAGTCCACACGGAGTTGTTCTCGGACGGGGTCATGCGTCTGGTCCAGGCGGGGGTGATCACCAACGAAAAGAAGACCCTCCACCCGGGGAAGATCGTCGCCGGATTCATCCTGGGATCCCAGGCCCTCTACCATTTCGTCGACGATAACCCGATCGTAGAGCTGCATCCGACGGAATATGTCAACGATCCTTTCATCATCGCTCAGAACGATCGGATGGTCTCGATCAACTCCGCCATCGAGATCGACCTGACCGGGCAGGTCTGCGCCGACAGCATCGGTCCCCGCCCCTATTCCGGCGTGGGCGGCCAGATGGATTTCGCTTATGGGGCCGCCCGCAGCCGCGGCGGGCGGGCGATCATCGCCCTGCCCTCAACCGCCACCTTGCGCGACGGCACGCGGGTGAGCCGCATCGTGCCGATGCTCAAACCCGGCGCCGGCGTTACGACGACCCGTAATCATGTGCGCTACGTCGTCACGGAATTCGGCGTTGCTTATCTCTACGGCAAGACGATACGCGAGCGGGCCAGGGCGTTGATCGAGGTGGCCCACCCGGACGAGCGAGAGACCTTGGAGCGATCGGCGGGGGAGCTGAAGTACCTGTAGTCGGTTCGCCCGTCAACGAGACCCCCGGAGGGCAAAGCCTGCCACCAGCGCCACCGAGGGATGGAAATTGCCCTACTGTCAATGTCATTGCGAGGCGCCCGCCCTCACCCCTTCGGGTGCGCCGAAGGGCGTGGCGGTCTGTAGATAGCGGAGGGCGGAGCCTGCCCCGCCCTCACCCCTTCGGGTGCACCCTGGGTGTGCGCCGCCCTTGGCGCCCTGCCCCCTGGGGGCGCCCGAAGGGGCGTAGAGGGCGAAGGGCGTGGCGGTCTCTCCCCTGGGGACGCCCGCCCTTGGCGGCCTGTAGAGGCCGAAGGGGCGTAGAGACCGAGGGGAGCGAGGAGTGGCAATCTCAGCATCGAGCACACAACTTCAGGGGGACGAATCGTAACCCGCCAGTATTACGTCTACATCCTGACCAACAAACCCAACGGCGTCTTGTACACCGGCATGACAAATGACCTCATGCGAAGGGTGTATGAACACAAGGCCAGGTTGGTCGCTGGCTTTGCCTAAAGGTACAACCCCGACAAGCTTGTTCACTACGAGGTATGGGGCGACGCCTAGTCGGCCATCTCTCGGGAGAAGCAGATAAAGGCGGGGCCTCGACGAAGGAAGATCGAACTCATTGAGGCACGGAACCCTGAGTGGAACGACCTTTATGAGGGTCTTGGACGGCGTGGCCACCTCCCGAGAAGAGTGCCATGCCGGGTGTCCCCAGGGCGGGTTTTGCCCCGTGCATATCGAGATGCACCAATCTCACCGTTGAGGCGATTGCCACGCCGTCCCTCGCTGGGCTCGGGACGGCTCGCAATGACGACCGTGCTGGAGATTGCCCCGCTGGGATCGGCAGCCAGGAGTTACTGGCGGGCCGAAGCGCTCGCTGCTACCCGTCCATGGCCTCGTCTGTTGTCGATGGCGCTGTCGGCGCTTCGGCCGCGGCTGACCTCGAAGGACGCCCTGCATACCGAGCCAGAATCAGGCCACCGATCAGCACGGCCATCCCGGCCGCCAATAGAATCCCAGCTTGCACCGCCACTTCTCGAAAGACGACCGTCATCATCGCCGCAACCAAGGTCTGGATCATGGCACCGGCCCATCCCGGCAGGTCGGCGTTCATCAGCGCTGAGCGGAATCCTTCGTCCACCACCAGCCGCACTCCCACGATCGTCCCTAGCGTAAGGAGCGCTCCTAGCATCAGGGGAACGCCCCACCAGAGCGCCAGCCCGCGCCATGTGCGAATCGCAAACGCCATCACCAGGCCGAGCAACGCAGGTGAGAGGAGCCAGCTCCAGGCAGTCAGGGCGCGCACGGTACGAATTCGTTGTTTGGTTTTCATCAATTCCGGAGAAGCGGGCCGGGAAACGCCGGGCTGACTCAGGCTCATCTGGTCGGGCAACGCCCGCAAGCTGGCGGCGATGCTGACATTGAGGATGCCGACCAGGCCGCTGCGCAAAGGCTCCGGCGGCTCGCACAGGACCAGCTTCTGTTCCCCGAGCAGGGCGCCCAGCCCCATTTCCGCCATCTCGGCTACGGTACACGGCGGCCATGAGTCAACAACGATCTCGACGAGATCGTTGGCGCCTCCACTCAGTAGAGCCGCTTTGAGGGGAGCGATGTCGACGACAAGTTCAGGCCGGGCCCGATCGTTGTCGATCCAATCGTAGACGCCTGCAACGACCACCCCCATTTGCTCCTTGGCCCATCCAGGTGGGGTCAGTTCTTCCCCCAGAACCGCTCGGTCCTGCGGGGTCAGGAAGCTCAGCGCCCGGCTGAGATCGAGGTTCCCTTCGCCTGGACTTGGGGCGGAGGCGCTGGTCAGGCTGTCCAATACGAGCTGGCGCAACCCGCCGGTCTCGGCAATGGTATCGTTCAGCACGGCCGTCATTCGCTCGGGCGAGAAAGCGATTCGCCCGATGTTGAAGGCCACCAGGCTGAGCGGCAGGGTAATGACGAAGGCCATGGCGAGCAATCCCGCAGTGATCTTAGCTGCGACATGCAGACAGCCCTTCATTTTGCGTATCCTCCGCGTTCGGGTCTTGGCGTCGTTACCTCTGCCGCAGCGAGATCTCGCCGCCGGCCAGGAAGGGCTGCCAGGAGAAGTCCGGCTCCGATCAACGCCGAACCAAGCCAGAAGGCCGGGCCCAGCTGCTCGCCGAGGAGAAGCGCCCCAAGGCCCACCCCAACGACAGGTTGGGCGAAGAAGAGGAGCGAGACCAGCCCCGCCTCCAGGATGGCCAGGGATCGGTTCCACAGGTACATCGCCAACGCCGTCGAAATCAGCCCCAGGTAGAGCACGCCCAGAACCATGGGAACCGTGACCTGTCCTGCGAGAGCCGGCCTGCCCTCCGCAACCGCCAATGGAAGGCTCACGAAAAGGCCACCGGCGAAACCCACCAGGCTGACCTCGGTCGTCGCGACCTCTCGGCTGGCCTGCTTTACAAGGACCGAATACAGGCCCCAGGTGATGGCCGCACCGAGCAGGGCCAGATTGCCGCGGAACGTCCCCTGACTGAGATCAGCCATAGCGGGATTCAGCACCGCCAAGACTCCCAGGCTGGCCAGCGCCAACGCCGCCAGCCGCCGAAGGGTGACCGGCTCACCGAGCAGCAGGACCCCGAACAGAAGGATGAAAGCGGGCGAGGCAGAGGTGATCAGCGCGGCGTTCGCCGCCGTCGACAACGCCGTTCCGACGAATTGCAGGCCAACTGAGATGCCAAAACCGACGACGCCGATTCCGAGCAGCCGAAGACTCTGCCGGCGAGAAAGGGAGCCTCGTCCCCTCATCAGCACAACCATCCCCAGCGCGAGTATCCCGAGGATCAGCCGGAGGGTTAGCAGGCGGAACGGAGGGATCTCCTCCAACATGACTTTGCTGACAACGTACATCCCGCCCCAGATGCCGGCCGCCGCAAGGCCTGCCAGGATTCCAGACGTGCGCATGGCGTCGATGGGGCCGGGGGTGGGGTCAGCGCATGCCGGAGAGGATTCGCTCGAGACTTGCACGATCGGGTCGAAGCACATGCTCCGCAAGACCGGCCAGCGGCGCCTCGACTTGACCCAGCATTTCCTGCAAGGTTGGTTGATCCGGATCGACGTAGAGCAGCCCGGTGGCCAGCTCCTGATTCTGGCGTGAGTCCTCCAGCAACCGCGCGGCGGCGCTGCGATCGGTCGGGTCATAGTCGCGCTCGAGCTTGCGAAGCATGAGCAGGCTCCCGTCGTGCAGCTCCACCACCGTCGCTTCGCCGGGCCCGTACTCGACCAGGATCTCTTCGCGGCGCGGCACGAGCGTAACGTCGTGGAGCGGCGCCTCGTGTTCCTTGCCCCAGCTGTAACTCTTGGTCGACTCGTCGCGATTGTTGAAAGTGACGCAAGGGCTGATGATGTCGAGCAGCGCTGTGCCGCGAAACGCCAGAGCCGCTTTGAGCAGCTCCTTCACCTGGCGCGGGTCCCCGGCGAAGGAACGAGCGATGAACCCGCAGTTCATGTCCAGCCCGATCTGGCAGATGTCCACCGGCAAGAAGGGGTTCTCACCCTGATGCTTGATGACCTGTCCCCGGTCGGCCGTCGCCGAGAATTGGCCCTTGGTCAGGCCGTAGACTCCGTTGTTTTCGACGATGTAAACCATCGGGACGTTACGGCGCAGAAAGTGAATGAATTGGCCCAGCCCGATGCTGGCGGTATCGCCGTCGCCGCTCACCCCGATCCCGAGCAAAGACCGGTTGGCCACCATGGCCCCGGTGGCCAACGCCGGCATGCGGCCGTGCAGACTATTGAAACCGTGCGAACGGTTCAGGAAGTACGCCGGGCTCTTGCTCGAGCACCCAATGCCGGAAAACTTGACGACGCGTTCCGGCGGCAGGTCGAGCTCGTAGGCGGCGGCGATGATCTGGCTGCTGATTGAGTTGTGTCCGCAGCCCTGGCAGAGAGTCGTCGCCCGACCCCGGTAGTCCGCCTTCTCCAAGCCGATCCGATTCGTCGCCGCCGGCCGGGCGGCCTTGCTCTCTGTAGCGACGTCCATGTCAACCTCTCTCCAGGCGGAGCACGCCGTCGGCGATCCACTCGGCCGTCAGGGGCAGGCCGTCGTTCTTGCGCAGGGAACGCAGCCGCGCGGCGTGTTCCGGATACTCCACTTGAAGCAGCTGACGCAGCTGCCCGTCGGTGTTCATTTCGACGACGATCAGGCGAGGATGGTCTTGGAGGAAGGCCTCCACTTCCTCGCGGAAGGGGACCGCCCTCAACCGAAGCGACGAGGTCGGCAGGCCGCCCTCGGCCAGCCGCTGGCGCGCTTCCTGGAGCGGCAAGTCGACCGAGCCGAAGTAGATCAGGCCAACCTCCGCTCCATCGGCCCGATCGGCCACCGGCGCCGGTACATAGCGGCGTGCGGTTTCGGTCTTGCGCCACAGCCGCTCGATGTTCTGTTCCCACTCCTCCGGCCGTTCGGTGTATTGCGCCTCTTGATTGTGGCCGGAGCCGCGCGCCAGCCAGGCCGCCAGCGGGTGGCCGTTGCCGGGGAGCGTTCGATAAGGGATGCCGTCGCCATCGACGTCGCGGTAACGGGCGAACGAACCCAGGCGGTCCAGGTCCTCCGCGCTTAGCACTTTGCCCCGGTCCATCGCTTGATCCGGATAGACGAAGGGATCCGTCAGCCACAGGTTCATACCGATGTCGAGGTCGCTCAGGACGAAGACCGGCGCCTGCAGGCGCTCGGCGATGTCGAAGGCGCGCCATCCGAATTCGAAACACTCCGTGGGGGACCCGGGCAGGAGGACGACATGCTTCGTGTCGCCATGGCCCAGGTAGCGGACGAAGAGCAAGTCGCCCTGGGACACGCGTGTCGGCAGGCCGGTGCTGGGACCCATGCGTTGGACGTCCCAGATCACGACCGGCACTTCTACAAAGAAGGCCAGGCCGGCGAACTCTGCCATGAGCGAGATTCCGGGTCCGGAGGTGGAGGTCATCGCTCGAGCACCCATCCAGCCCGCACCAACGGCCATACCGAGCGCCGCCATCTCGTCTTCCGCCTGGATCACCGCGTACGTCGCCTTGCCCGTGGCGGGATCCCGCCGAAGCTCAGGCAGGTACTCTTGGAGGGCCTCCGCCAGGCTCGAGGCGGGTGTGATCGGGTACCAGGCGGCAAAGCTGACCCCACCGTAGATGGCACCGAGGGCGGCGGCGGTGTTGCCGTCGACCAAGATCTTGCCCTCGGTCCCTTTGGTCGGCTCCACCCGGAACGCATCGCGTTTCACCAAATTGGCGCGCGCCCAGGCGGCCGCCGCTTCGACCATCTTCATGTTCGACTCGACCGGCTTGGCCTTGCCCTGGAAATGTGTCAGGAGGGCCTGGCGCACCGCCTCCAGTTCGATACCGAGCATCTCGGCGACGACCCCGACGTACGCCATGTTGGCGATGTAATCGCGCAGTTCCTTGGGCGGGTCGATCTGGCGCAGGAGGGACTGCACCGGCATCGGGTAGTAGGCAAGGTCGGGCCGGTCGAGTCCTTCGGTGAACGTGTCGGCGTAGAAGCAGGCCCCGCCGGGCGGCACCTGCCGGACGTCCTCCAGGAACGTCTCGGGATTCATCGCCACCAGCACTTGTGCCCGCGGCTGACGCGCCAGATGTCCGCGTTCGCTGGCGCGGATGGTAAACCAGGTCGGGAGGCCTTGGATGTTCGACGGGAAGAGATTCTTGCCGCTGACCGGGATCCCCATTCGGAAGAGGGCGCGCATGATGGCCATGTTGGCGGTCTGGCTGCCGGAGCCGTTGACGGTGGCAACGACGATCGAGAAGTCATTGGTCATCGGCGTCGCGGCCGACTCGAACTGGCCCTCCAGCGACGCCGCCGGGCTTTCGCGATTCATCCCAGATCCCCTTTCCAGTTTCCCAGCTGCGCCGGGTTGTGCCCCGGCTCCGGCGACCGGCCGGCGGGAAGCGGGCGCGCCCGAAGCAGGCCGGTGTGATCGACCAAGGCGCGCTTCCCTGCCTCCAGGTCTCCGCGGCGGATCGCCTGGACCATGGCCTCATGGTAAGTCCAGACTTCGTGGAGGTAGTCATAGTCGGCGTACAAACTGAGGCCGACGGCTTCGTAGGCCTCCCAGTAGGACTCCAGCAACGCCCGCACAAGCGGATTCGGCAGGCGGGAGAAGACGGTCAGATGGAGCGCCTTGTGCTCGGCGTGCGGGATTTGCACCGGATCGCCTCGCAGCCTCTCCCAAGCCCGCTTCACCAACCGCTCCAGCTCGTCTACGTCAGTGGAACGAAGCAGCGACACGGCTTCGCTCCAGAACGCTTCCTCCAGCTGGGTTCGGAGAAGACGGATGTCCTCGAACCGGCGAGGATCCTGAGTCAGCGCCAGGAGCACAGCCAGGCGGACCGAGGGTAGATATGAAAACTCGCGAGTGCGAATCCCGGTCTTGGGTCGCACATCGACGATGCCCAGGGCGCGGGCGACCTGAAGCTGTTCACGGAGTTTAGCCGGGCTGATACCGAGCTGGCGCGACAGATCTCGAATCGACGGCAGGCGCGTGCCCGGTTCTCGCGCCCGGGTGGCCACGTAGTCGAGGAACTCCAGGCCAATTCCTGTCCCGTTATTCACCTGAGTTATAGGATTCATCTGATCATACCAAGGCAATCTTACCTCGCCTCTCCGCTTCCGTCAACCACACAGGCCGAGAAGGTGGGCTCTGGTACAATGCCGCCCGGTCGTCCCAAGGATTCGACGTTGACTCGTTGGCTCGCCCTTGCCCTCCTATTGCTCGGCGTCCTGGCTCTGCCAAAGTGGTTTCTTGGCTGGCAATTCGGCCGAAAGATCGTCGCGCCTGGAGAAGCCCCGATCCGGCCGATCGCCATCGTCTTCGGCGCGGGCCTGAGGCGCGACGGAACTCCGACGACGGTACTGTCGGACCGGGTGGAGACCGCGGCGGAGCTCTTTCACGCAGGCAGGGTCGAACGGCTCTTGTTGACGGGTTCCGTACGTGAGGGCTACGATGAGCCGGCGGCCATGGCCGCCAGGGCGCAGGAGTTGGGCGTCCCGCTGGGCGCGATCATCCTCGATGCGGGCGGAGTCAGGACGTATCAGTCCTGTTTGCGTGCCCGCGAACTTCTCGGAATCCGTTCTGCGTTGCTTGTGTCCCAACGCTTCCACCTGCCGCGGGCGCTGGCGCTGTGCGCAGCGCAAGGCATCGATGCCAACGGGGTCGCCGCCGACCGTTCCCCGTACAGCGCTCGAGCCCGTCGCATCTGGGAACTGCGGGAGTATCCGGCCTCGCTGGTCGCGATCTTCGAGGCCCTCGGAACACGCCCCCGGACCATGAATTCGACGTGACCGCGCTTCGCACCCCGGAGGGGGCGTCCCGGAGGGG
>Ga0184633_10000598_pt1 | contig 13487 bp, 12 predicted proteins | sample PLM31_170_b1_FD_133156 | JGI IMG/M metagenome (GOLD analysis project Ga0184633, IMG submission 133156) | Groundwater sediment microbial communities from an aquifer in East River, Colorado, USA - PLM3-1_170_b1 | ecosystem: Environmental > Terrestrial > Soil > Riparian zone | place: USA: East...
CGGAAGGAATCGCCGATCTCCACCAGTTGCCCGCGGGAGACCACGATCTCTTTCCCGGTGGCGACCGTGTTGATCGCCAGCAGAACGGCCGCAGCGTTGTTATTGACCACGAGGGCCGCCTCGGCTCCCGTGAGGGCGCAGAGGAGGGATTCCACGTGGACCTGACGGGAGCCGCGTTTCCCCGTGCCCAGATCCAACTCCAGATTGGCGTACCCCCGGGCGGCGGCCTCGAGTGCCTGAAGGGCGGAGGGGGCGAGCGGCGCCCGGCCGAGATTCGTGTGCAGGACGACCCCGGTGGCGTTGAGGACGGGAACGAGGGAAGGCCTGGCTTTCTTGGCCGTCACCTCCCCCACGGCCGCCGCCAGGGTCGTCGGGTTGAGCAGGCGCTCTGCCGCGTCCGGCGACACCCCGCCCTGCAGGAGGCGCTGGCGGCAGTCGGCCAGGACCTCGCGCACGGCCTCCAGCACCGCCCAGCGGGGATGGACCGCCAGGAGGTCGCGGATCTGCGGCGTGGCCAGGACCTCGTCCACCGCCGGAATCCGCCGCAGCAGCGTGGAGACCTCAGGATGCGCGGCTTCACTCATCGTCGACTCTACCCTTGAGCCGTCAGCAGTCAGCGGTCGGCCTTCAGTTCCGGGCTGAGTGCTGATGGCTGAACGCTGACTGGCACCACTTGTAGCATACGTGCCTCACTGCCTTCAACGCCTTTCCCCCCGGTGGGCCGCCGCGGGGCCCCGAACGGAGAACAAACCGGGCCAGGCCCCCGCCGGGAGCGGCGGGGGGGACGCCTGGCCCGAGCGCGCTGCCTGGGAATCGGGCTAGCCTCCGCCGTCAGAAGTCCAGGCGATAGTACGCAGCCCGAGCGACGGTCCCCGGGGCTCGCATGTATGCCTGCGGACTTCTGACACGGGTGACTATATAGTGCGAGCCCCGACGCCTCGCCGCGCCTGGAAGCAGGTGCGGCAGTAGACGGGGCGATCCAGCGTCGGCTTGAAGGGGACGGTGGTCTTCTGGCCGCAGGACGAGCAGGTCACCTCGTGCAGTTCCCGGGCGCCGGCGGACCCGCCCCCCATCCCCGAGCCGCCCACCGCAGACCGCTTGGCGGCCTTGCAGCTCTTGCACCGCTTCGGCTCGTTCTGGAAGCCCTTCTGGGCGAAAAATTCCTGTTCCCCGCCCGTGAACACGAAGGTCTGTCCACAATCCACACACGTCAAGGTCTTGTCTTCGAACGGCATACGAATACCTCCCTCGGCAAACGACCCCTAGCTGCCCCTGCGATCCGCGCTCTAGTTTCTGGCCTGGCTACTCTCCTGTGACGTGGGGACCGCGGACTCGTCAGAGTCCGTGATGCGGAAACACCAACCGCTGGATCCGGGAGACTTGCTCGCGGACGAACCGCCAGGCTTGCTCCCGGGTGGGGGCGTCGGCGGGGTTGGGATCGTCCCGGAGCCGTGTCGCGCGGAATCCCAGGCGCTGGAAGGTGTCCAGGAACGACTCCGGCATGTCGTCCGGGACCTCCCGATGGTTCATAGTGGCCCAGGCCAGCGTCCAGCTCCGGGGGACGTTCTCCAGGTTATACCCCCCGCCCCCCAGGGCGATCCATCGCCGGGAGAGCGGTTGCAACCGTCGCACAGCCTCGGCGAAACCGGTGGTGGTCATGGCCAGGTTGGTCAGCGGGTCCGTCCGGTGGGTGTCTGCCCCCAGCTGGGTCACCACCACATCGGGATTGAAGGCGGTGAGGAGGGGCGGGACCACCTGATCGAGGGCCCATAGGAAGATCTCGTCGTCGCTCCCAGCCAGCAGGGGGACGTTCACCGCGTACCCGATGCCCCGGCCCCGGCCGATCTCCTCGGCGAAGCCGGTGCCAGGGAACAGGGTCTCGCCGCTCTCGTGGATCGAGATCGTGAGGACCTGGTCCGTCTCGTAGAAGCCGAACTGCACCCCGTCCCCGTGGTGCGCGTCGATGTCCACGTAGGCCACCCGCCGGCCCCGGCGAAGGAGGTGTTTGATGACGACTGCGGCGTCGTTGAAGTAGCAAAATCCAGCGGCGCGGGACGCCGCTGCGTGGTGCAGGCCGCCGGCCATGTTGAAGGCGCACCCCACCTCGCCGGAGTCCACCAGTGCCATGGCCTGGAGGGAGGCCCCGGTAGAGAGCAACGACCAGCCGTACATCCCTGGGAAGGCCGGGTTGTCGCTGGTCCCCAGGCCGTAGTCCCACAGGTTGGGGGGGGGATTGCCGCGGTCCGCGGCCCGGAAGACGTCCAGGTAGTCGGGCCGGTGGAAGGCCACAACTTCATCTTCCGTGGCATCGCGGGCCTCGATGAGGCGGGTGGTGGGCAGGTCGAGGAGGCCGTAGCTCCGGCACAGCTCGTAGGTGAGTGCCAAGCGCTCGATGCGGAGGGGGTGCCCCGGCCCATAGTCGAAGTGTTGGTACCGCTCGGAGTAGATGAATGCCGTTTGGGGGGCTTCCGTCATCCCGCGTCAGCCCTGCGCCTGCCGAAGGGTCAGCCCTGAACACGCCTGGCCACGCCTGAGGGAGCAAACCCACGGTGGCCGGGGAGAGCCGGGCCGGCGGGGTAAGGGAAGCGCGGGCCCCTCACGCCCCGATAACCGGTGGTGCCTCGCGCGGCCGCCGGAACGTCCCGCCACGGCCGCCGGCCTTGAACACCAGCCGGACATCACCGATGACCATCTGCCTGTCTACCGCCTTGCACATATCGTATATCGTCAGGGCGGCCACCGACACCGCCGTCAGGGCCTCCATTTCGGCCCCGGTCCGGCCAGTGGTCTTCACCCGCGATTCAATCTCGACGCCGGAGGGTCGGCGGGTTGTCCGGAACGCGACTTCGGCCGCCGTGATGAGGAGGGGGTGGCACAGCGGGATGAGTTCGTGGACCCGCTTGGCCGCCAGGATGCCGGCCAGGCGCGCCGCCGCGTACACGTCTCACTTGGGGATGGCTTGGTCTTGGATCAAACGCAGGGTGTCAGGTTGGAGTGTCACGAAGGCGCGGGCCACGGCCTCGCGGGCCGTCTCGTCCTTGGCCCCGATATCCACCATGCGGGCCTGACCGCGGGCATCAAGATGAGACAACCTGCTGCTTTTCATTCCGGTGCTGCCGCATGATGGCGTACATCTCGTCCTTGAGCTTCAACTTCAGCTTCTGGAGCTCCTTGCGCTTGCGTTCCTGTTCGCTGGTCAGGTAGTAGATGCGATCGTACTCGCTGATCTTGATGTCGAATTCCCGGTGCTTCTCGGCCAAGCGGCGAAACTCGGGGTTCTCCTCCTTGAGCCGAGCGAACAGTTGCGCTTCCGTATCGCTCATCTCTGACCTCCTTGCGGGCAGATTGGTCCGCTCCGCGCCCTTGGGACGCAGGGCAAGGCCGGGACTGGCTTGGATAGGCTGGGGGAACCGAATCGGGCAGGGACGGGAACGGGGCCGCATTGGCCCCGGATGTCAGGGTAGGCGATCGCCATGACCTCTTTCGCCGATAGATTACTTGTACGATAATCCATCACCACCCGCCCCGTCAAGGGCAAAATCCCTCGTGCTTCACACGCGGACAATCGTCCTCCCCAGGAGGCCGCCCACACGCCCTGACAAGCTCCGACGTGGCGGCTAGTGTTCGATGCCTGGCGCGAATTCGCGGATGGGTGAGGGATGACGAACGACCTTCAGGATATCCTGATCTGGCTGAGGACCAGCGGGTCCGGGGTCCTGGTGATCCTGATCGCGAGCCTGCTGCTGATCCGCCTCCTGCGCGCGGTGTCGGACCGGATTCCCCGCCTGATGCCCGCTGAGGAAGGACCCGCCATTATCCCCTATCCCCACCGCGTCGTCATCACCCGCCCTTCGCCTTCCGGCTCCGGCAACTGACAATTTCAAACGGACAACCGACAGCCGGCCAAACCCGGCAATTTCAAACGGACAACGGACAACTGACAACGGGGCAATGCCGGTTTCAAACTGTCAGTTGCCGATTTCCATTTTGCATTGAGCCGCGGTGGCGTTTTGACTGGCCTTGCGGCGTGTGCTAGAGTCGCCGATCGGTGACGGGAGGCTGGTGGATCCTGCAATCCCGCGGGACGCGGGACGGGACGGACCGAGGATGCGACGGCTCGCGTTGGCGACGGTGTCCCTGGGGGTGATCGTGGCGTGTAGCGGGATGGAACCCCACAGAGATGCCCCTCGGGAGGTCCGGCGCCTGGAAGCGGACTTCGATCAGGCGTGGGGGGCAACGATCCGGACCCTGACAGAACGGGGCTACGAGATCCAATCGAGCGATCGGTCGGCCAGGACCATCGAGACCGGGTGGCTGACGTTCAATCCCGACTACGCCGCGACCATCCTCGTGACGCAGCAGGAGGACCGGTATTGCGTCTGCGGGAAGCCGGGCTTTGGGCAAGCCTTCCGAACCAAGCAGGTTCGACTGGTCATGACGCTCCAACCGATCCGGGGTGGCGAGACGGGCCTCCGGACGGAGGCCTTTTTCCGGACCCTGCGCTACACGGACACCCTCCTGTGGGCCAACCGGCCGTTGGGTGACGTGGAGTGCAATTCCCGGGGTCGCCTGGAAGAGGAACTCAGGGTGGAGATTCAGATTCGAGCGCTCTCGGATCATCTCGAGCGGCTCCGGCGGGGAACACCCTAATCCGAGCTACGGGGAGCGACCGATCCTCAATTTCGAATCTCGAACACCCAGCGGGTGCCCGAATTTCGAATGTTGAATCCGACAAATCCGAAATCCGAGAGGGTGGGATGGCCGAGCCACGGGGACGGACCCAACCGATCCCGAGCCGCGCGAGGTGGAGAGGGAAAGGTTGGGATGGGGCCCCGGGTGATGCCACGGGGACGGACCCAGCCGATCCCGAGCCGCGCGAGGTGGAGAGGGAAAGGTTGGGATGGGGCCCCGGGTGATTATTGACGCGGAGCCGCGAGACGATAAGGGGGCTTCGGAATGCCGGAGAAGTACATACCCTTAGATCCTCGGGGGGTGAAGACCTATCCCCTCGCCTCGCGGCCCAGTAAGGTCTCAGTGGCGCAAGCGGCTCGGGCGTGGCGGGCCGGCGGCACATTCCGAGACTACCTGGACTCGCTGCCCAACCACCTCGCGGTGCGAAGCCTCCGCCAGGTGGTCGCGGCAATCCTGGAAGCCCGGCGGAGCCGGAAGCCCGTGATCCTGGGGATCGGGGCCCACGTCATCAAGGTCGGCCTCTCGCCGATCCTGGTGGACCTCTTGGAGCGGGGGCTCGTGACAGCGGTGGCCACCAACGGGGCGGGCGCCGTGCATGACTTCGAGCTGGCCTATGCCGGGTTCACATCGGAGGACGTGGAGGCGCAGCTTGCTGGGGGCGAGTTCGGCATGGCCGAGGAGACCGGCCGGGTCATCAACGAGGCCGTGGTGGAGGGCGTCCGCCGTGGTCTGGGGTTCGGCCGGGCCCTGGGAGCGCGGATCCAGTCGGACCGGCCGGCCCACGTCGCCCAGAGTATCTTCGCCACCTGCGCCCGGCTGGACCTTCCGTGCACGGTCCACGTGGCCCTCGGGACGGACATCGTCCACTTGCACCCCGCCTGCGACGGCGCCGCCGTGGGCGAGGCGACGCAGCGGGACTTCCGCCTCCTGGCGGCGGTGGTCGCCGACCTAGGGGATGGCGGCGTGTACCTCAATGTCGGCTCGGCGGTGCTGCTGCCCGAGGTATTCCTCAAGGCGCTGACGCTCGCCCGGAATCTCGGCCACCGGGTTCGGGACTTCGTCACCGTGAACCTGGACTTCATCCAGCATTACCGGCCCACGCAGAACGTGCTGCGCCGTCCGGTGGCCCAGGGAGGACACGGATACGCGGTCACCGGCCACCACGAGCTCCTGGTTCCACTCCTGGCCGCGGCGCTCATTGAGGCCACGGGGACGGACCCAACCGATCCCGAGCCGCGCGAGGTGGAGAGGGAAAGGTTGGGATGGGGCCCCGGGTGATTAATGCTGAGCCGACAGAATGCCGACAGCGACTGGGATAGCGACAGCGACCGGGTTTCGCTGTCGGATGGCTGACCGCTGATGGGAAAGCGCGCGAGAGCGGCCACGGGGAGAGACCGCGCCGGTCCCCCGCGCCGGCGGGGGAGAGGCGGTGATGGGGCCCCGGACCGAGAAATACAGCGAGCCGTCACGAAAGTGAAGTCGTTGCAGGCGGCGGTGCGGGCCGTGCGCAGGGCGCAGGCGGCCGGCCGGAAGGTCGTTTTCACGAATGGCTGCTTTGACCTCTTGCACCGGGGGCACATCCGTTACCTGGAGCAGGCGCGGTCCCTCGGGGATCTCCTGGTAGTGGCGGTGAACAGCGACGCGTCGGTCCGGCAGCTCAAGGGGGCCGGCCGTCCTGTGGTCCCGGCTGATCAGCGCGCCGAGGTCCTGGCCGCCCTGGCAGCCGTGGACCTGGTCCTCATCTTCGACGAGCTGGATCCGGGGCGGGTGATCCGGACCGTGCGACCCGACGTCCTGGTCAAGGGAGGAGACTGGCCCGTGGATCAGATCGTCGGCGCCGACTTCGTCCGGAGCACCGGCGGCGTCGTGCGGAGCCTCCCCTATGTGGAGGGGGCCTCCACCACGGCGCTGATCCACCGCCTGACCTCCACGTCAAGCCATCAGCCGGGTACCCGCCGCAGATGGGTGGCCATCAGCGCTCAGCCACAAAAAGAGCGCAGCAAACCTGCCGGCCGCTAAGACTTCTCTGGCTCTGTTGTCCGTGATGTCCCCGATTGCTGACGGCTGAACGCTGACTGCTTCTCTTCTGACTATGCTGCCGCAGTATCTCTGGCGCGAATTCAAGCTGGCAGATCTCTTTACCGATCTGCAGGCGCCTGGAGCCGTTCGCCTCCACGGCCTCCACGGCGCGGCCCGGGCGCTCGCCCTGGCCGCGTGCCATGTCGGGACCGGGCGGCCGCTCCTGATCCTGTGCCGGACCGCCGAGGTGGCGACGCCCCTCGCAGGGGACCTGGAATTCTTCCTGGGCGGCGGGGTCGCCCTCCTGCCCGAGCGGGAGGCCGATCTGGACGCACGGACCGGCCGGGTCCAGGCGCTCTACCGACTCCAAACGGGGCAGGCGGGCATCCTGGTGGCCTCGGTGGCTGCGGCCCTGCCCCGGACGATCGGCCCCGCGGCGCTGACGGAGGCCGCGCTCTCCGTCTATCCCCAGCGGATCATCCCTCGCGACACGCTCCTCCGCAGTCTGGCAGCCGCGGGATACCGCCCCGTCGGCCAGGTGACCGAGCCTGGAGAGTTCGCCGTTCGGGGCGGCATCGTGGATTGCTTCCTGCCCCAGGCGAGCCACCCGGTACGGATCGAGTTCCTGGGCGACGAGATCCACTCCCTCCGGCGATTCGACCCCGAAAGCCAGCGATCTCTCGGGCTGGAATCGGCCGTGACGGTCCTGCCCCTGGCCGAGGTGCCAATGGCCGAAGAGGCCGTGGCCCGCGCGGGAGAGCGATTGCGGGCTTCGGCCCAACGGCAGCAGGTCGCGGTCCCCCCGGCCCTGCTTCAGGCCTTGGCGGAGCGCCGGCCGATCCCCGAATGGGACGCCTTCCTGCCCTACTTCGTGCCCGACCTGGCCACGATTCTTGCGTACCTTCCCCAGGACGCCATCATCGTCTGGGACGAGCCGCTGGCCCTTGCCGACCGCGCGGCCGCCGTTCTGGAGGAGGCGGCGCAGGAGACCGGGGACCCGGTGAGCGGGTTGGAGTCCGATCTCTCTCCGCTGCTTCCGCCCCTCCGGGAGCGGTGGGTCGCTTGGGAAGAGTTCCGCGAGGCGGCGCGATCGAAGCCGGAAATCATCCTCGAGTCCTTCGTGCCGGCGCCGCACGTGGCGCCGCCCGCGCCGGATACCGCCCCCGCTTTGCACGTCCCGACGACGAGCATCGAGGGCTACCAGGGTCGCATCACCGCCTTCCTCGAGGACCTGTCGGCCTGGCGGCGGCAGGGCGAGCGGATCACGCTCGTGGCGAGGAGCGAGGCGCAGGGGAAGCGCCTGCAGGAGATCCTGCGGGATCACGACCTGGGGGTGCGCCTGTCGCGGGACCTGCCCGAGCCGGGCGGGATGGCCCTCTGGACTGGGAGCCTCTCCGCCGGGTTCCGGATCGAGGCGCTGCGCCTCGCCCTCGTCACGGAGGCGGAGATCTTCGGGACTCGGGCCGTCCCTCGCCGGCGGCCGCGCCCGAAGGAGGCCCTGCCCTTCACCTCTTTCGAGGACCTGAAGGTGGGCGACTACGTCGTCCACGTCGAGCACGGCATCGCCCAGTACCAGGGCCTGCAGCAGCTCAGGGTGGGTGGCGAGGAGGGAGACTTCCTCCTCTTGCAGTACGCCGGAAACGACAAGCTGTACGTCCCGGTCTCCAAGCTCCACCTGGTCCAGCGGTATGTCGGCGGGGAGTCCGCCGGTCCGCCGCTGGATCGGCTGGGCGGCACCTCCTGGGCCCGGGCCAAGGAGCGGGTGCGGGCCAGCGTCCAGGCGCTGGCCAGGGAACTCCTGAAATTGTACGCCGCGCGCCAGATGCTGCCCGGCCACGACTTCTCCGCCGACGGGCCCGGGCAGAAGGAGTTCGAGGCGGCCTTCCCGTACGAGGAGACGCCCGACCAGCTGCAAGCCATCCGAGACGTGAAGCGCGATCTCGAGACCCCGCGGCCCATGGACCGCCTGGTGTGCGGGGACGTGGGCTACGGCAAGACGGAGGTGGCGCTGCGGGCCGCCTTCAAGGTGGTCATGGACAGCAAGCAGGTCGCCGTCCTCGTGCCCACCACGGTCCTCGCCCTCCAGCACTATCAGACGTTCGGTGCCCGGTTTGCTCACTTCCCCGTGCGAGTGGAGATGCTCTCGCGGTTCCGGCCGGCGGCGGAACAGAAAGACGTCCTGCGAGGCCTCGCGGACGGCACGGTGGACATCGTGATCGGGACGCATCGCCTGCTCCAGAAGGACGTCCGGTTCCACGCCCTCGGTCTCTTGGTCGTGGACGAGGAACAGCGCTTCGGCGTGGCCGCCAAGGAGGCGCTGAAGCAGCTCCGGCGCGAGGTGGACGTCCTCACCCTCACGGCCACCCCCATCCCGCGGACCCTGCACATGGCGACGCTGGGGGTGCGGGACATCAGCATCATCGAGACCCCGCCCGAGGATCGCCTGGCGATCCGCACCTACGTGACGCCCTACGACCCCCAGGTCATCACCGAGGCGATCCAGCGGGAACTCGCCCGGGGCGGGCAGGTCTTCTTCGTGCACAACCGGGTGGAGAGCATCCACGGCGTGGCCCGCCAGCTCAAACGCCTGACGCCCGAGGCGCGCCTCAGCGTGGCCCACGGACAGATGAGCGAGGCCACGCTGGAAAAGATCATGCTGGACTTCTACCTGAGGAAGGTGGATGTCCTCCTCTGCACCACGATCATCGAGTCGGGGCTGGACGTTCCCTCGGCCAACACCATCCTCATCGACCGCGCGGACACCCTGGGACTGGCGCAGCTCTACCAGCTCCGTGGCCGGGTGGGGCGGGACCGGCACCGGGCCTACGCGTACCTCCTGGTCCCGGCGGACGGTGGCATGACCGAAGTGGCGCGCCGTCGCCTGCAGGTGATCACGGAACTCACGGAGTTGGGCTCGGGCTTCAAGATCGCCTCGCGGGAACTGCAGATCCGGGGCGCGGGCAACCTCCTGGGCGCGAAGCAATCGGGCCACATCGCCGCCGTGGGCTACGACCTGTACACCCAGCTCATCCAGGAGACGATCCGGGAGCTGAAGGGGGAACCCCAAGAGGTCGCGGTGGACCCCGTCATCCGCCTCCGGGCGGATGGGTTCATCCCCGAGACCTACGTTCCCGACCCCACCCTCCGTCTGAATCTCTACAAGCGACTCTTGGCCGTCCCGGATGCCGAGCGTCTCCGGGACTTCGCGGAGGAGCTCACCGATCGCTTCGGGCCGATTCCACCCGAGGTCCGGTGGCTCTTCACGGTCATGGAGCTCAAGCTCCAGGCCCGGGCCCTCCGGGTGCGGGAGATCGATGCCCGGCGGGAGGCCATCCGTGTCTCCTTCGCGCCGGACCCGCCGGTGCGACCCGAGACGATCGTTGCGCTTTTGCGGTCGGAGCGGGGGCGCCTCAGGTACCTCCCCGGGGACGTGCTGGAGTACCGGACTCCGCCGGGGGCAGGGCCGGAGGCGCGAGTGGAGGCGGCCAGAAACCTCTTGCAAAGACTCCGGGCCGGTGTTACGGTCGCGTGACTTGGGTCCAGAGGATTACGGAGCCAGGCCCCGCCGGCAGCAAAGAGGACAACTCTTCAAACAATATCGAATGTCGAATATCGAATGACGAATTTTGAACGAGAGCTGTCCCAGGGCCGCTTTTTTTCGCGTTCATCATTCGATATTTGTTGTTCGCCATTCGACATTTCCAGTGCGCGTGAAAAGAAGGAGCGACGAGTGCACAGCATGAGGTGGATGAGCCTCCTTGTGGCAGCCGGCTGCGCCCTAGCCCTGGCGGCGTGCGGCAAGGGTGGGGGAGACGGGAAAAGCCCCGTGGTTCTGCAGGTCAACGACAAGACCTACACCGTGGCGGATGTGGAACGAGAGATCACCCAGGAATTCCGCACCGCGCCCCCCCAGGTGCAGCAGTTCCTGGCCAGCAAGGAGGGGCAGCAGCAATTCCTGGAGCGGCTGGTCCGCCGGGAACTCCTGCTGCAAGAGGCGGAGAAGCGCAAGTTCGGGGACCGGTCCGAGGTGGCCGACCCGGTGGCGGCCCTGCGACGGGACCTGATGACCCGCACCCTTCTCCAGGAAGAGATCGGCAACAAGGTGAAGCTGGAAGAGAAAGACACTCAGGATTATTTCAAGGCACACCCCGAGGAGTTCTCGGGCGATCAGATCCGGGTCCGGCACATCCTGGTCCGGACCGAGGACGAGGCGAAGCAGGTTCTGGACCGGCTGGCCAAGAACGAACGCTTCGAGAACCTCGCCAAGGCCCTGTCCCAGGATTCCGCCACGGCGGCCAAGGGGGGCGACCTGGACTACCTCAAGCGGGAGCAACTGTTCCCGGACTTTGCCCGCGCCGCCTTTGAATTGAAGGCCGGAGAGGTCAGCGGGGTGGTGCGGACCCCCTTCGGCTACCACATCATCAAGCTGGTGGATCGGAAGAAGGGTCAGGTCCTCAAGTACGAGCAGATCAAAGACCAGCTGAACCGGCGTCTCCTGGAGGAGCGGCGGACGCAGCGCTTTCAGCAGTGGATGAAAGACCTGGAGGCCGCGGCCAAGGTCACGCGGGATGAGTCAGCGCTCCCCGTGGGCAAGGCGGCGCCATCACCACAGGCGCCGGCAGGACAGGCGTCCGGGGCGTATTAGTACTTGATTTCATCAGTTCGTGTAGGGTTAGCGGTAGCCAATCCTACACGAAGCGCCCTTGGCAAAGGGCGATCCGTATCGGGTCAAGCCTGATACGGATTTATGAAATCAAGCACGAGGGCGGAGATAAGACGTGATCGCGTGGCGTCCCGATTGTGGTCGCGGGGTGGTGCTGACGCTCCTGGGCGTAATCCTGGGGGCCGCCCCGGTCATGGCCCAGGCCCCCTCCAGCAGTGAGTCCAGGGGGCAGGCCGGGGGGATGCTGCTGGACCACGTCGTGGCTGTGGTGAACGACGAGGCGGTCACGCTCAGCGAGATCCAGGAGGAGGGGCAGCCGGTCGTCCGGAAGATCTTCCAGGATTTCGTCGGCCCGGAGCGCGATCGGCGCCTGGAACAGGCCGAGAAGTGGCTGATGGATGATCTGATAAATCGCCGCCTCATGTACCAGGTGGCCAAACGGGAGGGGATGCTGCCGTCGGGGGCCGAGATCAACAGCGCCCTCGAGGAGCTCAAGCGCCACAACAACGTCACCGACGAGGCCCAGTTCCGGGCTCTGCTGAAGGCCGAGGGGCTGACCGTGGAGCAGGTCCGTCGGAGCATCGGCGAGCGCCAGGCCATCGGCCGGCTGCTGGCGCGCCATGTCCGCTCGTCCATCATCATCGGGGAAGACGAACTGATGAAGTCCTACGAGACAAATCAGGAGAAGTACAAGCGCATCCCTACGGCGGAGATTCGGTACATCCTCTTCCCTGTTCCACCGGGTGGAGAGGAGGCCCCCGTCCGCGCCCGGGCCGAGGAGGCGCGGGCCAGGATCGCGGCGGGTCAGGACTTCGCCCAGGTGGCCCAGCAGGTTGCCGCCTCAGGGATAGGCCAGGGGGGGGACCTCCTGACCGTCCACCGCGGCGAGCTGGCACCGGAGATCGAGGCGGCGGCCTTCGGCACGCCGGCCGGGGGCATGAGTCCCCTCCTCCAGACGTCAACCGGGTGGTATCTACTCAAGGTCGAGCGGGTCCAGGCTGGCTCGGTGGCGCCATTCGCCGAGGTCCGGGACGCCATCCGCGATCAGTTATTCCAGGAGAAATTCGAGACAAAGCGGAAGGAGTGGCTGGCCAACCTCCGCGCCAAATCGTTTATCCAGATCCTGACGCAGACCCCGACCCTCCGCGCCGAATCCAAGCAGCCGTAGCCCCTCTCCGCTTCTCGACTCGCGACTCTCAGCATCAACCAATTGACCATTCGACCACTCGACCCGACGGCTGCCAGCTGCTAGCTGCCTGCTGCCAGCTATGAAGGAAAGTCAACGGAGTCAACAACGCATGACGCGCATCTGATTGCCGTCTTTTTTGCTGTCCCGTGCTTTCGTAGTTGCCAAGTCGCACTCCGTCCTTCACACTGACAGTCGTTCCATCACGCGACAGCCATCCAGTGCCGCCTCCGCTTCCGCGGATCCTGTTGCGAACGCGCGCGCCCCGGGCCGCCCCCGTTGCGGCCTCTGTCCCGAGGCGAGAGCCCCGCCGGCCCCTTCCGCGCTCGGTCCCGCACCTCATCGGCTGCGAGAATTGGAGACCACAGATGCAAGCGTACGAGGTCGAGTTCACCCCAGCGCAACTCTCCCCTCTGCGCATCACGGACGCTGTCCGCGTCCAGGCACTCCCCGCTCCCCATTTGTCCGTGGGAGATCCCGACATCGCCGGAAAGGGGGTCCGCATCCCGCTGACATCCCGCCTGGCTGCCTCACTGACCCAAGGATCCCTGCTGATCGATCGCGCCAAGGCGTATCGGGATCCCAAGACCGGCAGGATCGTCCTGGGCGTTGAGCAGGCCGAGGCCGCGAATGACACCCGCGCCCTGGTCTTGCTGTCTGCCTCGAACGGCTTCCCTGAAGGGGTCTCCGTCGTCCCCCAAGAGGGCTTCGTCCTCCTCGCCAAGGGCGAGGTTGGGCACGCACAGCAGTTGCTCCTGATCTGGCCGGACGGAAGCGGGGTCACCATCGAGGACCCCGTGCGCGACGAGCGGTACGAGCTTCGCCGTACCGGCGATCAGTTCGACCAAGTCATTCGGCAGTGATGTCGTATGGCAGCCGGAAGTGCGTGAACGCGGAGCCCGTTGCCTTGCCACGGTGAAACGAGGC